>WBZU01001640.1_pt1 | contig 16524 bp, 15 predicted proteins | sample 5204311 | NCBI WGS metagenome assembly WBZU01 (sample SAMN12344359, study PRJNA552823) | activated sludge metagenome | biome: Activated sludge suspended growth; feature: Nitrification reactor; material: Wastewater; isolation source: activated sludge from nitrification reactor of wastewater...
CAACACCGTCACCCGGGGTCTTTTCCACCTGATCCATGCCGAAATCGACGCAGCGGTGCTCCTTGAACATGTCCCATTCCTCGAAGGAATCCGGGTCGAGCAACAACTCGATACGTTCGCGGGCGGTCAGCTTGCCCTTCTTGTGCTGGCTGTCAATACGCTTCTGGCCGCCGCCGAGGCGGGCCAGTTCACGTTTCTTTTCCAGCTGGCGGATGATGTCGATCATAGAAAACTCCCTCAGTGGTTCGGGTAATTCGAATCAGCGTTTCAGATAGTCGAGCAGCGCATAGGCTGCGGCCGCCGGGGTCGTATGCCCCTGTTCGACGGACCGGGTCAATGCCGGCAGGTTGGCCTGCACGCGCGGATGATGACGGAAATGCCGGCGCAGCCCGGAATCGATCAGTTGCCACATCCAGCTCAGGGCCTGATGTTGGCGCCTGGCGGCAAACTCGCCGGTCGGGGTCAGCGCCACCTGGTATTTCTCCACCTGCGCCCAGAACTCGGTTATGCCTTCCTTGTTCAAGGCGGACAGCGTGATCACCGGCGGCACCCAGTTGGGCGAGGCCGGGCGCAGCATGTGCAGTGCGTTGCGCCACTGGGCACGGACGACCGCCGTTGCCCGCGGGTCGATGTCGGCCTTGTTGATGATCACCATGTCGGCGATCTCGACAATGCCCTTCTTGATCGCCTGCAGATCGTCGCCGGCATTCGGCAACTGCAGCAGGCAGAACATGTCGACCATGCCGGCCACCGTCGTTTCCGACTGACCGACGCCGACCGTCTCGACGATGATGACGTCGAAACCGGCCGCTTCGCAGAGCAGCATCGCCTCGCGCGTCTTTTCGGCGACGCCGCCCAGAGAGCCGGCTGACGGACTCGGCCGGATGAAGGCTTCCTCGCACTGGCACAGCTGTTCCATGCGCGTCTTGTCGCCGAGGATCGAACCGCCGGAAACCGACGACGACGGGTCGACCGCCAGCACCGCCAGTTTCTTGCCCTGCTCGATCAACCAGACGCCGAGCGCCTCGATGAAGGTCGATTTGCCCGCCCCCGGCACGCCGGAGATGCCGATGCGGATTGCCTTACCGGTGCTTGGCAACAGGGCATTCAACACGTGCTGAGCGCGCTGCTGGTGGTCGTGACGGGTCGACTCGATCAGCGTGATCGCCTTGGCCAGTGCCCGGCGCTGGCCGGCGAGCACGCCGTCGACCAGCGTCTGGTCAGCCGATGACAGGGAATGCGCCAGCACGGGTGCTTCGCCCAGATTCATCCCTTGCCTAACCGCGTGCCTTGCGGATTTCTTCCAGCACCTTGCGCGCCGAATCCTCGATCCGGGTGCCCGGCCCGAAGATAGCTTTGGCGCCGGCATTGAACAGATAGTCGTAGTCCTGCGCCGGAATCACCCCGCCGGCGAAGACGATGATGTCGTCGGCGCCCTGCGCCTTCAGCGAATTGACCAGCTCCGGCAGCAGGGTCTTATGCCCGGCGGCCAGCGACGACACGCCGATCGCATGGACATCGTTTTCGATGGCCTGGCGGGCTGCTTCTTCCGGCGTCTGGAACAGCGGCCCCATGTCGATATCGAAACCAAGGTCGGCATAGGCGGTGGCCACGACCTTGGCACCCCGGTCATGGCCATCCTGGCCGAGCTTGGCGATCATGATGCGCGGCCGGCGGCCTTCTTCCTCGGCAAATTTGGCGATATCGGCCTTGATCGCCTCCCAGCTTTCCTGACCTTCCACGACACCTCCGTACACCCCCGAAATGGTCTGATTATTGGCGCGGAAACGACCAAAGATTTTTTCCAGCGCATCTGACACTTCGCCGACCGTCGCGCGCAGGCGCATGGCCTTGACGGTCAGGTCGAGCAGATTGCCATTGCCGGACTCGGCTGCTGCGGTCAACGCCGCCAAAGCGGCCAAAACCGCGGCGGAATCGCGAGTCGCGCGGATATTCTTCAGGCGGGCAATCTGTGAATCACGCACGGCATGGTTGTCGATGTCGAGGATTTCGATCGGGTCTTCCTTGGCCAGCTTGTACTTGTTGACGCCGACGATGACGTCCTTGCCGGAGTCGATGCGCGCCTGCTTGTCAGCCGCGCAGGTTTCGACCTGCATCTTGGCCCAGCCGGATTCGACGGCCTTGGTCATGCCGCCCATGGCTTCGATTTCCTGGATGATGCCCCAGGCCTTGTCGGCCATGTCCTGCGTCAGCTTTTCCATCATGTAGGAGCCGGCCCACGGATCGACGACGTTGGTGATGTGGGTTTCTTCCTGGATGATGAGCTGGGTGTTTCGGGCGATGCGGGCCGAGAATTCGGTCGGCAGGGCGATTGCTTCGTCGAGCGCGTTGGTGTGCAGCGACTGGGTGCCGCCGAAGACGGCCGCCATCGCTTCGATCGTGGTACGCACGACGTTGTTGTACGGGTCCTGCTCGGTCAGCGACCAGCCTGAGGTCTGCGAGTGCGTACGCAGCATCATCGACTTCGGGCTCTTGGCATTGAAACCGGACATGATGCGGTGCCATAGCAAACGGGCGGCACGCATCTTGGCGATTTCGAGATAGAAATTCATGCCGACCGCCCAGAAGAAGGACAGGCGACCGGCAAAGGTATCGACGTCCATGCCCGAGGCAATGCCGGTGCGCACGTATTCCATGCCGTCAGCCAGCGTGAAGGCCAGTTCGATGGCCTGGTTGGCGCCGGCTTCCTGGATGTGATAGCCGGAAATCGAGATCGAGTTGAACTTCGGCATGTGCTGCGCGGTGTAGCCGAAGATGTCGGCGATGATCTTCATCGACGGCTTGGGCGGATAGATGTAGGTGTTCCGCACCATGAATTCCTTGAGGATGTCGTTCTGGATCGTGCCCGACAGCTGTTCCTGCGCCACGCCCTGTTCCTCGGCGGCGACGATGTAGCCGGCGAGGATCGGCAGCACGGCGCCGTTCATCGTCATCGACACCGAAACCTTGTCGAGCGGAATGCTGTCGAAAAGAATTTTCATGTCCTCGACCGAGTCGATCGCCACGCCGGCCTTGCCGACGTCGCCGGTGACGCGGGCATTGTCCGAGTCATAACCGCGGTGGGTCGCCAGGTCGAAGGCGACCGAGACGCCCTGGCCGCCGGCGGCAAGCGCCTTGCGGTAGAAAGCGTTGGAGGCTTCGGCGGTGGAGAAGCCGGCGTACTGACGGATGGTCCACGGCTTGACCGCGTACATGGTCGGCTGCGGGCCGCGCAGATAGGGCGCGAAGCCGGGCAGGGTGTCGGCGAATTCAAGCCCTTCGACATCGGCCTTGGTGTACAGCGGCTTCACCGCCAGTCCTTCCGGAGTATTCCAGCTCAGATTCTTGACGTCACCCCCCGGCGAGTGCTTTGCCGCCGACTTTTCCCAAGCATCCAGGTTATTGGAATCAAAGAACTTTTCTGACATGACACACCCCTCGTCGAATCGATTTTTTCAGGCTACTGCTGCCGGATTCCAAATTCTACGCTCTCGGGCCCAGCTTGACATACCAAGTCCCACATAATACTGTATCCATAATTACAGGGGAAGTCGGCAGACCCTCGCACTTACGCGCACCGCATCAGGAACATGACCCGCATCGCACCTACCGCGCTCTATCAGGAAGTGGCAGAACGCTTGCGGCAGCGCATATTCGCTCACGAACTGGCGCCGGGCGACTGGATTGACGAGCAGCGACTCGCCGAGCAGTACGGGATCTCGCGTACGCCCTTGCGTGAAGCGCTGAAAGTTCTGGCGTCCGAGGGGCTAGTCGAACTCAAGCCGCGCCGCGGTTGCTACGTCACCGAAATTTCCCGTCAGGATCTTGATGACATCTTTCCGCTGATGGCCATGCTTGAGGGGCGCTGCGCGGGAGATGCGGTTCGTCGAGCGAACCCCGCCGATATCGCGCAACTGAACGATATCCATGCACGCCTCGAATCTGCCGCACGCGACGGGCGAATCAATGCCTTTTTCGAGGCCAACCAGGAGTTTCACAAGAAAACACAGGAAGTCGCCGGCAACCGCCGGATGCTTTCCGTCATTCAGGATTTGCGCAAGGCACTCAAGCTCTCGCGCTTGCACTCGCTGTCACTGGAGGGCCGCCTCCAGCAATCCCTCGCCGAACACCGTGCCATCATGGCGGCGATCGAGGCTGGCGATGCCGCCAAGGCCGAGAAGCTCATGCATGACCACATTCTGTGCGGACGCGAGGCGCTGGCAAGGATGGAAGCCAAGACGACAAGCCCGGCATAAAAGCAGTCCGGTCGTCGCTAGCAGCGAAGGCTGAAAAGCAAAAAAGCCCCGGGGCCGCCGGGGCTTTTTCCTTATGGAGGGCCTTAGTGCTTGGCTGCTCCCGAGGCGCCGAAACCAGTCTGGGCGCGCACATACTGGTCTTCGAAGGCTTCGATCTCCTGGCTGGCACGGACGCTGCTGTCGCTCTTCGAGAAAATGTAAGCGAGCAGGAAGGCAATTGGCATCGCGAACAGCGCCGGCTGGGTATAGGGGAAGATCGCCACCTTGTTGCCTATGACGTCGACCCACACCGACTTCGAGAGGACGACGAAGGCCACCGCCGATAGCAGGCCGCCGTAGCCGCCCCACAGGGCACCGCGCGTGGTCAGACCCTTCCAGTACATCGACAGGATCAGGACCGGGAAGTTCGCCGCCGCCGCGACGCCGAAGGCCAGACCGACCATGAACGCGATGTTCTGCTTCTCGAACAGGATGCCGAGGACGATGGCGACGAAGCCAAGGCAGATCGTGGCGATCTTCGAAACACGGATCTCCTTGGCTTCCGTAGCCTTGCCCTTCATGATGACGCGGGCGTAGAGGTCGTGCGAGATCGCCGAAGCTCCGGCCAGCGCCAGGCCGGCAACGACGGCGAGGATCGTGGCGAAGGCAACGGCCGCCAGGAAGCCGAGCAGCATGTTGCCGCCGACCGCCTTCGCAAGGTGCATTGCGACCATGTTGCCGCCGCCGATCAGCTTGCCGCCCACCGTACCGCCCTCGAAGAATTCCGGATTCTGGCCGACGATCAGGATGCCGCACAGGCCCATCAGGAAGATGACGTTGAAGAAGTAGGCAACGAAGCCGGATGCGTAAAGCACCGACTTGCGCGCTTCCTTGGCGTCGCTCACGGTAAAGAAGCGCATCAGGATGTGCGGCAGGCCGGCGGTGCCGAACATCAGGCCAAGACCCAGCGAAATCGCTGTGATCGGGTCGGCCAGCAGGCTGCCCGGGTACATCAGCTTGGGACCGAGCTTGTGCACCGCTGTCGCCTTTTCCATCAGGGTCTGGTAGGAAAAGCCGAACTGGCTGAAGGCCAGCACCATGACCAGCGTGCCGCCGGCGAGCAGCATGCAGGCCTTGATGATCTGCACCCAGGTCGTCGCGACCATGCCGCCGAAGGTGACGTAGATCATCATCAGGAGGCCAACGGCAAAGATCGCGATGTTGTAGTCGAGGCCGAACAACAGCTTGATCAACTGGCCCGCGCCGACCATCTGCGCGAGCAGGTAGAAGCAGACGACGGTCAGCGACGAGATCGCGGCCATGGTCCGCACCTTGCCCTGGTCGAGGCGGTAGGCGGTGATGTCGGCGAAAGTGAACTTGCCGAGGTTGCGCAGGCGTTCCGCCATCAGGAACAGGATGATCGGCCAGCCGGCGAAGAACGCCAGCATGTAGACGTAGGCATCGTAACCCTGGGCGTAGGTCATGGCCGTCAGACCGAGCAGCGTCGCCGCCGACATGTAGTCGCCGGCAATCGCCAGGCCGTTCTGGAAACCGGTGATGCCGCCGCCGGCGGTATAGAAGTCGGCGGTCGTCTTGGTCCGGCTGGCTGCCCAGTAGGTAATGCCCATCGTCAGCGTGACGAAGATGCAGAACATGATGATGGCGTGCCAGTTGGTCGCCTGTTTTTCGGTCGCACCGACGGCGTCGGCGGCGAGGGCAAGCGCTGAAAAGCCGAGCAGCGCGAGAGCGGTGACGATCTTCCTCATTATTTGTTCTCCTTCCAGGCGTCGCGGATGAGATCCTGGGTCATCGCATCGAATTCGCTGTTGGCTCGCCTGACATACAAGGCGGTCGTGCCCCAGAAGAAGATGAACAAGAAGAGTTCGACGGCGACCCCGACGGTCAGCATCGATCCCTCGGCAACCGGCCGGCCGAGCGCGGTCGGATTGAAGGCGATTGTCAGGATATAGCCGTAGAACATGGTCAAGACGATAATGGCCAGCGTCCACGCGAAACGGCCCCGGCGCTTGACCAGTTCCCGGAATTTCGGATTGGTCCGCATATGCTCGTACATTGCACTGCTCATGGTTCCCCCTCTCTAGTCACTGTGAAAGTTGTGCCGCGCCATTCTATCCCAAGCAAGCCGCAAAACTGCAATCCCCTAAAATCAACTTTCCGCAACCAGGAATCCGCCAATGAGTACGGTAGACGTCTCCCGCGATGGTGAAATCGCCACGCTGACCCTCAACAATCCGGGCAAGTTGAACGCCGTCAATCTCGGCATGTGGCTACAGTTGGCCGAGAACATGGCCGTTTTATCGGTCGACCGCGACATCCGCTGCATCGTCGTGCGCGGGGCGGGCAACGAGGCATTTGCCGCCGGCGGCGATCTCGAGGAGTTCGTCACCGCCCGCGCGACACTCGAACAGGCGCTGCACTATCACGGTCAGGTGGCTGCGGCACTGAATGCCATCGCCGATTGCCTGCACCCGACAGTGGCTCTGATCGAAGGGGCCTGCATCGGCGGCGGCCTGGAAATCGCCGGCGTCTGCGACCTGCGCATCTGCAATGAATCGGCCCGCTTCGGCGCGCCAATCAACCGACTCGGCTTCTCGATGTATCCCGGCGAAATGGAAGGCCTGCTCAAGCTGGCCCGCGCGGCAGTAATGAAGGAAATCCTGCTCGAGGGGCGAATACTGACTGCCACCGAAGCCTATCAAAAAGGCCTCGTCACCCGCGTTGTGCCCGACAGTCAGGCCGCCGATGAAGCCTACGCCACGGCACGCCGCATCTGCGCTGGCGCGCCGCTGGTGGCGGGCTGGCACAAGCAATGGATTCACCGCTTGCAGAGCGGCAGCCCATTGAGCGATGACGAGAAGGCAGCCTCGTTCGCGTTCCTTGAGACCGAGGATTACCGGGAAGGCCTCGCCGCTTTTCTGGAAAAGCGCAAGCCCGCGTTCAAGGCGCGCTGAACAGGTTCCACAGCATCTTTGCGGCAAGCACGATCAGTAGCCCCGCAAATATCCGTTTCAGCGTCGCCACCGGCAGGCGATGCGCCAGGCGGGCGCCAATTGGCGCCGTGACTATTGTCGCCAGCACCAGAATACCCAGCACCGGCAGGTAGACGTAGCCCAGGCTGGCCGCCGGCAATCCGGCCTGCCCCCAGCCGTTGAATACGTAGCCAAGCGTCCCGCCGATGGCGATCGGCAGACCAACCGCCGCTGAAGTGCCAATCGCGTTCTGGACGCGGACATTGCACCAGGTCAGGAAGGGAACGGTCAGCGAGCCGCCGCCGATGGCGACCAGCGACGACAGCACGCCGATGCCCAGCCCGACCCCGGCGATCCCCAGCGGCCCCGGCAATTCGCGCGTCGGCTTGGGCTTGAGGTTCAAGGCCATCTGCAAGGCGACGACGCCGACGAACAAGGTGAAGAACACGGCGAGCGGACGGGCTGGCACACTCGATGCGAAGAGGGTGCCCAAGCCGGTCCCCAGAAGTATCCCCGGCGTGATGATCTTGACCACATCCCAAAGGATCGCCCCGTGACCGTGGTGCGTCCGGATGCTGGCGATCGCCGTGAAAATGATGCTGGCCATCGAAGTTCCCAGCGCCATGTGCAGGGTTTCCCCCGCCGGAAACTGTCCCTGCGCGGCGAACATCAGCGTCAGCGCCGGGACCAGGACGAGGCCGCCACCGATACCGAGCATTCCGGCGAAGAAGCCGGCGAAAGCGCCAAGTGCAAGGTATTCCGCGATCCACAGGATGGTCATGCCAATTCTTTCCAGAAAATCAGGTGCCCGTCCCGGGCGACAGCCGCCCCCGACAGGAAGGTGAATGTTGGCGGGCTCTTGATCTCGTCGCAGGTCAGAGGCATTGAATATCGGGGCGAATTGCAGGTCGACCACGACAGGCGGCGATTATCTTCGTCGTGCATGCCGACCGCCTAAAGTGCCTCGGATTCAACAACTCTCACCCCCGGCTGGCCTTCGAGGATGCCGCGGAGCAGCGCGGCGGCAATCGCCTCCGGGCTTACCGCGCGGTAACGGCGCGGGATCAGCGGGCGCAGCACCCGCGCAAACAGCAGGCCCGCCTGTTCGCCAAGCCGGGCATCCTGGCGCTCGGTGTCGATCAGCGAGGGGCGCACGATGGTCGTACTCGCAAAGCCGAGATTGATGATGCCCTGCTCGGCCTCGGCCTTGGTCCGCAGGTAGAAACTCCCGCGCCCGCTGGCGCCGAGCGACGAGTTCAGCGCATAGCGCGTCGCACCAGCTTCGCCCGCCAGACGCGCGAAGGCGATTGGCAGATCGCGGTCGACTGCGGCGAAGGCCGCCTGCGAACCCGCGACCTTGATCGTCGTGCCAAGGGTGCACACCACCGCATTGACCTTCCACCACGGCGCTTCTTCTGGCAACCGGGCGAAGTCGATGACCGGATTCAGAAGCCTCGGGTTACCCGCGAACCCAGCTTCCAGCGGACGGCGGGTAGGGGCGACGATTCGCGTGATGCGCTTCTCGGCCAATGCCTGACGCAGCACCGCCTGCCCCACCGCGCCGGTAGCGCCGACCAGCAGCAGGCTCAACTCCCTCGCCATCAGCGCTTGAGCAACCTGTAGGCCAGGCGCGGAAACAGGCTGCGCGGCAGAATCCGATTGGCGAAGGCAGTCGCCTGATTGGCCAGGCCGGGTACGACTGAAGCATGACCGGCAGCGAGCGCCTTGAGTCCGATCTCGGCCACCGGCCGGCTCTCCATCATCAGCGCATCGGGCAATGGCATGCTTTCCTGGCCAGACACGGCAAGAAAGTTGGTCGCCGTGACCCCCGGGCAGAGTACGGTAACCACCACCCCGCGATCCTTCAGTTCCTCATGCAGCGCCTCGCCGAAACTCAACACATAGGCCTTGCTCGCGGCATAGGCGGCATACATCGGCAAGGGCTGGAATCCGCCCAGCGAACCGACCAGGAGTATCCTGCCGGCGCCGCGCCTGGCCATGTCGGCGGCGAAAGCATGGGTCAGCTCGGTCAGCGCCATGACATTGAGCTGCAGCATGCTCATTTCGCTCGCCAGCGGCTGTTCGACAAAATCACCGAAGACACCGAAGCCGGCGTTGTTGACCAGGATATCGATGGCGACCCGTCTGGCCTTGACTTTGGCATACAGTTCCGCGCCGACGCCGGGGCGGGCGAGGTCCATCGCGATGACATGGCAGTGCGTGCCATGCGTCCGCTTCAGTTCGGCGGCGAGTGCCTTCATCGGCTCACTGCGCCGCGCCACCAGCACGAGGTTGGCGCCGCGCGCGGCCAGCAGGTACGCGAAATCGGCGCCAAAGCCGCTGGAAGCGCCGGTCACCAGCGCCCACTTGTCCTGGAGATCGGATTGTCGGCCTTCCATTGCCGCCTCACTCCTTGGCCATGGCGTCCTCACCCGCCGTCCGCTTGCGCTTGGGCCGTATTGCCGGCCCGGTCGACGCCGCCGCTCCATCCTCCCTGGCCGCCGAAACGCTTGCCGGCTTTCGCCTGCGCACCGGCGCGGTTCTGGCGGCGGGAATGCGCCCGGCTGCCACCTTGACGGGCTTCGGGTTCCGGGCAATCGCCCCGGCCAGCAGTTCAGCGAAGCTTTCCCTGAGGCAGTCGCAGAACTGGTCCGGGTCGGGGAGCATGTCGCGGCAGGCAATGAAGCAGACCCACAGGGTACCGTTGTAGCTGAAGCCGGTGACATTGAGCCCGATGCCATCGAATGCGATCGATACGGCGAGGAACATTTCCAGTTGTGCGCCGGCCATGTAGAGCGGAACATCCGGCCCGCGCACATTTGAGACCGTGACATTGCACATCGAAACAATGGCCAGACGCACGAGCTGCTCCGCCGCAACCGCCGGAATCACCTGGATTAGCCTGGCCGCCAGATCCTTGCCCAATGCCGAAGTGGCCGCCTTGGTCTTGTTCGTCCCGCGCTTGATCGCCAGCACACGCTCGATCGCATCGGCAATGTCCGTGCGCAAGGCCATCGGCGCCATGCCGATCTGGTTGCCGGAATCCATCTCCTTGTTGCCTCCGCGCGTCGACATCGGCACCATGGCATTCAGCGATCGCGTCGGCAATTCGCCCTTGCGTTCGAGATACTTGCGGATGGCGCCGCCGGTCGCCGCCATGAAGATGTCGTTGATCGTTATGCCGTCGATGTGCTCGCGGATGGTCTTGCATTCGGCCAACGAAAAACCCACTGCATCGACCACGCGGTGCGGCGACACCGGACGGTCGAAACGCGTTGCTGGTTTGCCTCCGGCCATGTCGCCCGGCGCCCTGTTGCCCCCACCGGCGAGGATTCCCCCGAACTGCCCGGCAACTAGGCTGCGGACCAGATCGAGCGCCTTGCCCGATCCCACAAGATCCTTGCCGGCCAGCACCGCGCGCCCGCCCAGATCGACGGCAAGCCGGGCGGCATCGAAGACCTGGCGCGCCCGGTTGCCGACCGCTCGCGAATAGAGTTCGATCGGCGAAGGAACGCTGTCGGCAAAGACGGCCTGGTCGCCACTGGACGGCACCTCCTCGAAGTCCGCCGACAGTGTATGGATGGCCTTGATGATCTCGGCACCAGCCTCGCCATCGACCCCGGCATGATGGAATTTGACGTAAAGCGCAAAGCTGCCTTTGGCGATCCCCGGAATGTTGTCGAGGCCCTCGATGACGTAGGCCTCCCAGAGTGGCCGGCAGCGGTCGAGTGGACGCGAATGAATGCGCGCCACCTGAATCATCAGTTGCCGCCAGTCGCCGGGCTGCGGCAGCGCAATGTGACGGACGTGGTATTCGGTGTCGATCTCGCCCTCGTCGATCCAGTAGGGCCGATCGAGCCCCAACGGCGCGGCTACGAGTCTGCGGCGAAAAACCTTGGCACTGTCCAGTCGCCTGGCGAAGAAATCCAGAATCTGCTTGAAGCGGACCTTGCCGCCGGGTGCGGTTGACGGGTCGTAGATGCCCAATCCGGCGACGTGCATGTATTGATTGCCCTGTTCCATGTGCAGAAACAGGTTGTCCGTTCCTGAAAGCAGCTTCATCTTGACCTCCCTCGATCGTGGTTGGCATGTCAACACTAGCCGAGCCATTCTTTCCTCTCTCGGCAACGGAAAGAGCAAGAAAATTCAATGGCTCCGCACGAGTATCCATGCCTCCGGTGGTGTCAGTCAATCGCGACTTCCCCATTGCCCGGAAGGCGTGCCGCATCACCGCACACGCGTGCACAACAACGGCATTGCACATGACGCATGGAGGCGCACCTTCATGCAACTCTGCTGCAAGACCCGCGCCACGACCAACGGACCAGGGATCAGGGCAAGGAGCGGCCCGTTGAAGCGCAAGGCTATGCCAAAACGAACAACCATGACACGCGCGGAAGGCGTGTAACCACGAATCCGATCCGGAAAGATGGCCCCCGCGAGTGCCGTCAGGCCGGCATCCTGAACCTGGGTCCAGAGTGGCTGCTTTCCTCTCGCATCAGGCACTTTCGAAGAAGAGAGCGCACAACAGCGATTTCGATGGTCCGCAACCGATGCCAATTAGCATTGGTCCAAGGAATCTATGGCCTTAACAAACACCGCAGGGGACGCTCGGCGGGCGGCGCCGGGGTCAGCAGACAGCTAGAGATCCAGTTGCTGCTGGGGCGCAAGCACGGTACCGATCCGTGCCCCCATGTGGGCGATTCTACGCTTTGCATGAGAAGTATCAACCGCAAAGTCGACTTCTTTTTGCACCGCGGCGCCGGGAGCGGAAAGATGTTCATGCGCGATGTTGAGGGCAGCCATTACCGCCACACGCTCGGCGATGGTGCTCCTGGTCCGCTGGGCGATTTCGCGCATCTTGTTGTCGACCAGTTCGACGGCCGCCAGCAGGCCGTCGCGCTCTTCCGGCGTGCAAGCCACGCGGTAGTCGCGGCCCATGATCTTGACGTCGAGAAAATTCTGCTCCCCGCTCATCTCAGGCATCCTCGGGCAACCTGTCCATCAGACTCTCGAGGCGCTCACGAGCGGCCGTCATCGACCGGCGCAGGTGCAGACGCTCGGCCTCGGCTTCCGCGACCTGATTCTTCAGTACCTCATTCTCGGCGCGCAACTGGTGAACCAGGGCAACAACCTGTTCAATCTTGGCTTCGAGTTCTTCAAGATCCGTATCCATGATGAGCACTATAGAGGCAAGAACCGCGCATGGTCAAGGACTAAGCCTTTATTCTGAAAGTGGTTTGTGGCCACAGCCCGGAAGTTTCTGGTGCAACGCAACATTGACGAATGTAGAATGCACGCCGTAGCAGGTGCTGCGGAAGGATTCTCCGACCGCGGATAAACGGGAAAGCGGTGCGTCCATCGGGACAACTCCGCTGCTGCCCCCGCAACGGTAAGCAAGTGCGGGCGCGCCACAACGCCACTGGGTTTCGGCCTGGGAAGGCGGCGCATCAAGACTTGCGAGCCCGGATACCGGCCTGGGACAAACCAGCGGAAGTACCACGGGGGTGTGGTGCCGGTCCTTGACCTGCGTTCATTCTCCCGATACTTCTTTTTCAGTCATTCCGGCATGCGGGGACGCCAGCCGCGAAAGGGAGAATCATGAATCCACGCCTCACGCCGCTCACCGCGGCCCTATCCGTCGCCTTCCTGGCACCTGCCCACGCCCAGACCGCCGATCTCGATCCGGTCATTGTCAGCGCCACCCGTTTCAGCGAAGCCGACACCAACGTAGCGGCCAACGTCAGCGTCATCACCCGCGACGACATCCGCAATACCCCGGCCTACGATCTGCCGAGCATGCTCAAGGGCAGCGCCGGCGTTGGCGTTCGCTCGCTTTACGGCAGCCTGGGCATCGATTCCACGATCGACATCCGCGGCTTCGGCGAAACCGCCGGCAGTAACACGCTGATCCTGCTCGACGGCCAGCGCATGAACCCGATCGACATGGGCAGCGTCAGCTGGTCGGCGATCCCGCTCGACAGCGTGCAGCGCATCGAAATCATGCGCGGCGCCGGCACCGTGCTGTACGGCGACAAGGCAACCGGCGGCGTGGTCAACATCATCACCGACAAGTCGGGCGCACCGCGCTTCGGAGCGACGGTGGGCATCGGCAGCTACGATACCCAGACTGTCGACCTCAGCGGCGCCTTCGGCAACGAAACCGGCTACGCCAACGCCTTTGCCCACTATGCCCACACCGGCGGCTGGCGCGAAAACTCGCAGGCCGAACAGGCGGCCCTCAGCGGGCGTGGCGGACTCTATGTCGGCAAGGGCGAGGCCTTCCTCGACTACGCCGTCTACAACGACCATTCCGGCCTCCCCGGCTACCTGCTGAGCGCCGCCTATCAGGCCAACCCGAAGACCTCGACCACGCCCAACGACTCGCAGCGCAGCGACGGCTACCGCCTGCGCCCGGGCGTCGCCCTGCCGCTCACCGACACCCTGCGCTTCGAGGCCGAGGTCTCCTACGACCGCCAGAACCAGCACGCCAACTACGTCTCGTTTTCCAGCCAGGCCGACCGCACCCGCGACAACTGGTCGGTGACCCCGCGCCTGCGCTGGCAGCATGGGCTGGGCAGCCTCAAGAGCGAGACCGTGGCCGGTATCGACTACTACTCGGGCGAGGTCAACGCGACCTACAGTTCTTCCGCCGCCCAAAACGCCAAGCAGGACAGCACCGGTTTCTACTTCCAGAACATCACCGAATGGGTCGCCGGGCTGTCCACCACCCTGGGTGCCCGTAGCCAGCGCGTCGACCAGTCGGCGTCGCAGGACGCCTACCCTGGATTCTGGGGAATGCAGCCGGCGATGAACGGCAATGCCGAATACACCCGCAGCGCCTGGGATCTCGGCCTCAGCTACGCCGGCGACGGCTGGCGCACCTACGCGAAGGGCGGCACCACCTTCCGCTTCGCCAACACCGACGAACTGTTCGGCTATGACCCGTTCACCGGCAACCCGACCTTCGCCGGCAACCTCAAACCGCAGACCGGCACGCTCGGCGAAGTCGGCGGCAGTTTCAAGGCCGGGCCGGTTACGGGTCGCGCTGCGCTGTACCGGATGAACCTGGAGGATGAAATCGCCTACGACGGTTCGCTGTTTTCCAACGTCAACCTCGACAAGACCCGCCGCCAGGGCCTGGAACTTGAAGGCGACTGGCGCATCGTGCCGTCCGTCCTGGCGCGCCTGACCTACACGTACACCGACGCGACCTTCCGCGAAGGCTTCTACGACGGCAAGCAGATTCCGCTGGTGCCTAACAACAAGGCCGCCGCCCGCCTGACTTGGGACGGCGACGCCCTCGGCGCCTACACGGTGGTGGTCAATTATGTCGGCCGGCAATACTACAGCGGCGATTTTGCCAATGCCCTGGAGAAGATGCCCGGCTACACCACGGCCGACTTCATGGCGTCGTGGAACATCAAGCCGTTTTCCGTCTCCGCGCGCCTGCTCAACGCCTTCGACAAGAAGTACTCGCCCTACGCCGGCTATTCGACCTTCCAGTCCGACTATTATTACTACCCGGCCGATGGTCGCACCTTCCTGATGACCGCGAGCTACAACTTCCGCTGATGCCCAACCGCCGCCGCGCCTTCCTGATTCTCGCCAGCCTGGTGCTGCTGGCACTGGCGAGTTTCTGGGCGGCGCTGGCGGCGGGCAGCATCCCGGTCGCGGCGACCGACGTCCTCGCCGCCCTGCTCGGGCAGGATGCCCCCGGCGCCGACATCGTCCGCCAGCTGCGCCTGCCGCGCGCCCTTGCCGGCTTTGCCTGCGGCGGCCTGCTGGCCGTCGCCGGCGCGCTGATGCAGGTATTGCTGCGCAACCCGCTGGCCGACCCTTACATTCTCGGTATTTCCGGCGGCGCCGGCGCCGGTGCGCTGTTCGCCATCATGGTCGGCCTGCCGACGCTCGGCATCGACGGGCTGGCCTTCGCCGGCGCCCTCGGCGCCATGCTCCTGGTCTTCGGGCTGGCGCATGGCGACGGCAGCTGGACGCAGACGCGCCTGTTGCTGACCGGCGTCATCGTCGCCGCCGGCTGCGGCGCGCTGATCTCGCTGATGCTGGCGATCGCCCCGGAAGACCGGCTGCGCGGCATGCTGTTCTGGCTGACCGGCGATCTCGGGCAAGCGGCCAGCGCCTGGCCACCGATGCTGGCACTCGCCGTCGCGCTGGTGCTGGCAATGCCCTTCGCGCGCGAACTCAACCTGCTGGCGCGCGGGCTGATGCAGGCCCAGGCGCTGGGTGTTGCGGTCAACCACCTGCGCTATGCCGTTTTCCTGTTGGCCTCGCTGGCCACCGCCGCCTCGGTGACGACCGCTGGCTCGATCGGCTTCATCGGCCTCGTCGTCCCGCACCTGGTCCGACTCGGCACCGGCAACGACCAGCGCCTGCTACTACCCGCCTCGGCACTGGCCGGCGGCGCCCTGCTGATGCTGGCCGACACGCTGGCGCGCACGCTGATCGCCCCGCAGCAATTGCCGGTCGGCGTGCTGACGGCGCTGATCGGCGTCCCGGTTTTCCTCTTTCTGCTGTCGCGTCAGACCAGATGAGCGCGCCGCTGCTGGCCGCCCACGGCCTTTCGGTAGAGATCGGCGGACACCAGGTCGTGCGCGGACTCGACCTCGACATCGCGGCCGGCCAGCGGCTGGCCATTCTCGGCCGCAACGGCGCCGGCAAGTCCACGCTGCTCGCCACGCTGGCCGGGCTGCGGCCGCCGGCCACCGGCCGCGTCGACCTCGGAGGCAACACCTACGCCGAACTCACCCCACGCGGCGCAGCGCTGCGCCGCGCCTGGCTGGGCCAGACGCAGGCCGACCCGTTCGGTTCGACGGTCCTCGAAACCGCACTGACCGGCCGCCACCCGCATCTCGGCCGCTGGGACTGGGAAAGCACGCGCGACGCTGAACTGGCGCGCAGCGCGCTCGCCGCCGTCGGCCTGGACGGCATGGAAGAACGCCAGATCCACACCCTCTCCGGCGGCGAGCGCCAGCGCCTGGCCATCGCCACCCACCAGATGGCCGTCCTCGAACTCTTCGCCGGCGCAGCGCGCGATTGCGGAGCCGGTGTCATCATGGTCCTGCACGACCCGGCGCTGGCCCACCGCTTCTGCGACCGTGCACTGCTGATCGATGGCGACGGCAACTGCGAACTGGGTGCGGTCGACGCCGTGCTGACCGCCGAAAAGCTCAGCGCGCTCTACGGCTACCCGCTACGCCAGTTCGAACAGGCCGGCCAGCGCTGCTTCGTTCCGGACTAACTGGAACAGCTGACCTCCAGTCCATTCGCCCAGTCAGGCG
>WBZU01001642.1_pt1 | contig 16517 bp, 7 predicted proteins | sample 5204311 | NCBI WGS metagenome assembly WBZU01 (sample SAMN12344359, study PRJNA552823) | activated sludge metagenome | biome: Activated sludge suspended growth; feature: Nitrification reactor; material: Wastewater; isolation source: activated sludge from nitrification reactor of wastewater treatment...
CGTTACGTGCAGGAGAATGGCTGGCGCGGCCCGTGGCGTATCGATGTCGTTGGCGTGCAGATGGATGGCCAGGGGCACCTGCTGGCCGTGGAGCATGTGCGCAATGCCGTCGGCGATGAATGAGCCCATGGACGATATCACAGCCGGCAGCGAGGCCAATGCACTGGATGCCGTGCCAGCACAGCCAGGCGCGGGTGTTGCCGATCCGCCGCTCGTGGCGCTCGTCGGCCCGACGGGCGTCGGCAAGACCGCGCTGAGCATTCGCCTCTGCCGGCGCTTCGCCGGCGAGGTCGTCAGCGCCGACAGCCGGCAGATTTACCGCGGCATGACTATCGGCACGGCAAAGGCATCGGCCGCCGAACAGGCGGGCATCCCCCATCACCTGCTCGACGTACGCGCTCCCGACGAGGTGCTCACGCTCGCCGAGTATCAGCGGATGGCATATGACGCCATCGACGCCATCCTGGCGCGCGGTCGCTTGCCCGTGCTGGTCGGCGGGACTGCGCTGTACGTGCGTGCCGTCGTGGAAGGGCTCCGCATCCCTGAAGTGCCGCCCGACCCAGCCCTGCGCGCGCAACTTGAGTCCGACCTTGCCCGCGACGGCGTCACCGTGCTCTTCCAACGACTGGCGGTTCTCGACCCGCTGACCGCTCAGCAGATCGACGCGCGCAACCCGCGCCGCGTGCTGCGCGCGCTGGAGATATTTCTGGCAACCGGCCAGCCCAAGGCCGTGTTGGAAGGCGCCGCACCGCCGCCCTACCGGATCCTGCTGATCGGCCTGACGCAGGAGCGAACGCAGCTCTATGCGCGCATCGATGCGCGCATAGACGCTATGCTCGCCGGTGGCCTGGTGGCGGAGACGCAGCGCCTGCTTGCAGCCGGCTATTCGCCGCGCCTGCCCGCCATGACCAGCCTTGGCTACCGGGAGATGACAGCGTATTTGCGCGAGGAGTGTGACCTCGCCGAAGCTGCGCAACGCATGAAGCACGAAACGCATCGCTTTGTGCGCCACCAGAGCACTTCCTTTCGCAAAATGGATGGCATCCACTGGTTTGATATCGACAAAACCTCGCCGGAAGCGATCGAGGCATTCGTGGCTGGCTGGCTTGGCAACGACGCATAGCCAGCGCAGTGTCGCAGCACTTGGGAACTTCCCGCTTCCTCTGCCCGTTATGAACTATTCGTTGTTGGCCGGATTCTTCATGCCGCAATGCGTTACAGAATAAACGGCGTTGCGATGCGGGGCTGTCGGCAGGTATAATGACAGGTACCACTCCGGTCGCCGCTCAGGCCATGCCTGAACGAGGATAGCGACCGCAGGGTTGGAAGGAGATGATTTTGCTTCCCAGTATGCCACTCTCTACCGAGCCTTCCAGGCCAAAGCGCAAGGTTGGCGCGTCGGAATCCGCCCAGAATGACGAGGCAAAGAGCCAGAGCACCCGGCAGCCTCCCGCTTCGGGCGAAGCGCGCGCAAATGGCATAGACGCCGGCACACATGGAGAACCCGCACAACCCGAAGCACCCGCCATCAACGGCCACATGCCGGCCGCTGTTCCGGATGCGCTGCCCGGTACGGCCTCGTCAGCGGTGGGCGTTCCCTGGGCCGCGCTGGCCAGGCTCAAGCCGCTGCCAACCGCCGACGGCAAAGAGCACATCTGGATCGATCCTTCGCCTGAAGAGCGTCAAGCCATGGACCAACTCTGGCAGCATCTCCCAGACACCTTCAAAACGGAAAGCCGTGATTCGCTCTTGCGTGCGTATGTGCTGGCCAGCTACGCGCACCGCAACGCCCTGCGCGACAGCGGCGAGCCGTACATCATCCACCCAGTCGCTGTCACCGAGATCCTGACCGAGCTTCGCATGGATCCGGAGGCGCTGGCGGCCGGTCTGCTGCACGACGTCGCCGAAGACACCGAGTTCGGCATCGACTACATCCGCACGCAATTTGGCCCGACCATCGCCAAGCTGGTCGATGGGGTCACCAAGCTGAAAAAAATACAGGAAAAGAAGAGCAAGATCGACGCGCCGGTCAGCAATCAGAAGGCAGAATCGCTGCGTAAGATGATGCTGGCCAGCATCGAGGATCTGCGCGTGCTCATCATCAAGTTAGCCGACCGCTTGCACAACATGCGCACGCTGGGCGGGCAGAAGGAGCACAAGCGCCGGCGCATCGCGCGCGAGACGCTCGACTACTATGCGCCGCTGGCCAATCGCCTGGGCATCTGGCGCATCAAGTCGGAACTGGAAGATCTCAGCTTCCGCTACCTCAATCCGGCCAGCTATAAGGAAATCAAGAACGCCATCCAGCAGAAGGAGGGCGATCGCGACAAGCTGGTCATCAAGACCAAGATGGAACTGGAACGTGCGCTGGCCGAGGCCGGTATCCAGGCTCAGATTGACGGACGCCCGAAGCATATCTATTCCATCTTCCGCAAGATGGAACGCAAAGGAGTCGGCTTCGAGCAGATCTACGACGTGCACGGCTTCCGCATCATCGTGGAAACGGTAGCCCAATGCTATGCAGTGCTGGGCGTCGTGCATACCATGTGGCACCCCATCCCTGGCGAGTTCGACGACTACATCGCCAACCCCAAAGACAACATGTACCGCAGTCTTCACACCGCGGTGCGCATCAAGAAAGATGGCCGGCCGGTCGAGATCCAGATCCGTACGCAGGAAATGCACGACATGGCGGAACTGGGCGTCGCGGCGCACTGGCAGTACAAGGAACAGGCGCGCCACAGCGAGGATGTGCAGAAGAAGATCAGCTACCTGCGCAAACTCATGTCCGAACCGCTCGCCATGAGCGACTCCGACGAGTTCGTGGACGGCATGAAGACCGATGTCTTCAGCGATCGCGTGCTGGTCTTTACGCCCAATGCCGACATTATCGACCTGCCAGCCGGTTCCACGCCCATCGACTTTGCCTACGCCATCCACACCGAGTTGGGGCATCGCTGCCGCGGCGCCAACGTCAACGGCAAGCTGGTCCCGCTGGACTACAAGCTGCACAATGGCGACCAGATCTCGATCATCTCGGCCAAGCGCGGCGGGCCGAGCCGCGACTGGCTGAACCCCGATCTGGAGTTCGTCGCCACGCAGCGTGCGCGCAGCAAGATCCGCGTCTGGCTGCGCAAGCAGAACCGCGACGAGAACATCCTGCGTGGCCGGCAGGCGCTGGAAAAGGAACTGCAGCGCCTGTCGGCCGACATGAGCTTCGAGACGGTCTCCAAGCTCTTCCGCTACGACGAACTCGAAGATTTTCTGGCGGCAATCGGCTATGGCGACATCAACTCGCAGCACATTGCGGCCAAGGTGCTGGAATATGAGCGCCGCGAGCAGGAACGGCTCGCCCCCTACGATCATTTTTCCTTCCACACCGGGCAGAACGCTGCCGACGCCGACGCTACCTTTGACGGCTTGCGCGTCCAGGGGGTGGAAGGCCTGTTGACCAACCTGGGCAAATGTTGCAGCCCCGTGCCGGGCGACCCCATTCTCGGCTACGTGACCAAGGGGCGCGGCGTCACCATTCATACGCAGAAATGCCCGAATATCAACCGCATGCTCGGACGCGACAACGGGCGGATCATCGAAGTCTCGTGGACGACCAAGCAGGAGAAGACCTATCCGGTCAAGATTCACGTCATCGCCTACGATCGCTCCGGCCTGGTGCGCGATGTCGCGGCGCTGGTCGCCGACGAGCACGTCAACATGCGTAACATCGAAGCGGTCACCGGGCAGAAGGATGGCCTCGCCGTGATCAGCGCGACGCTGGAAATCCAGGATGTCTCTCAACTCACACGCATCATGACCAAGATCGAGCGCTTGCCCAATATTAAGGAGGTCTTCCGCAAAGTGAGCTGACCAGGTCGCCGGCGTTGGCGAAACAAAAAAGGGCTGCCGGCGTCGGCAGCCCTTTTTTCGCACTCTCTTTCGCGGCGAAGCGCTCACTCCAGGCAGAAGCGATAGCCGCGCCCGCGCACCGTGACCAGATAGCGCGGGTTGGATGGGTCGATCTCGATCTGCTCGCGTAGCCAGCGAATGTGCACGTCCAGCGTGCGCGTGTCGCCCAAGAACGACGTCTCCCAGATCTCTTCCATGATTTCGCGCCGCGAGATCACCTCGCCATGGCGCGCCATGAACATCTGCAACAACGCGCTCTGTTTGGGCGTGACGTGATGCTGGCCACGCGGTGTCTTTACAATGCGCGTGTGCAGGTCGAGGCTGACCGCCCCCATGGTGACGATGTGATCGGTGTCGTTTCTCGACAGCATGCGACGCAGGGTTGCTTTCAGTTCCTCTTTTTGGGGAGGATAGGGCAACTTCTCGTCGATTTCCACGCTGAATGGCATCGGCGCAATCGCGGTGATGCCCAGGATACGAGCCGACGGCCAGCGATGGCGGATGATCTCACAGAACGTGAATCGGTCGTGGCCATCGAGCATTTCGATTGCGACGACGCTCGGTACCAGGGAGGTCCCTGTCGCAGTAATAGCCGCCTTCTGACTGGTTACCACAAGAATCTGGATCCGCGGCAACCCCGCCTCTTCCATCTCGCGACGCAGTTCGTTCAGCAACGCATGCGTAGGTGCCAGCATTACCGAGTTCTGCCGCCCGCGTGCTACGTAGAGCAATAATACGCTACCATCGTTTGCCATGAGTAAACACTTCCGGTATGTCGCCGTGTCCCGTGCGGGAGTAGTTGGTCAGGAGCCTGACTGATTATAGCCGAGGTTTCCTTCTTGCGCAACGCACGTTTTTTATGGTCATCGTACTCGCCGGACCGGCACCCACACATGCACTGCTTGCCCCAAAAAGCAACGAAGGTTGCCAGGAACCTGACGACCTTCGCCTCTTTGTCCCCTTATCCAGGTCTCGACGGCCCGCTCAGTCTGACAGCGATTCCAGTTCGTCGATCAACCCGCTGATGACATCGAAGCCGCCCTGCCAGAACGCAGGGTCGGTCATGTCGACGCCCGCTTCCTGCAAGATCTGCTCGGGATGCGCCGAGCCACCGTAGGCGAGCAACTTCAGATAGCCGGGCTTGAAGGCGTCGCCCTCCTGCTGGTAGCGCCGGTAGAGAGCCAGCACCAGCAACTGCCCAAAGCTGTAGGCGTAGCAGTAGAAGGGCGTGTTGTAGATGTGAGGAATGCTCACCCATTCGTACTGGAATTCCGGGCCGATCTCCACGCTGTCGCCAAACTGCTCGCGCAGGTTTTCCATGTAGAGTTCGTACAGTTGCTCAGGCGAAGCGTTGTCCAGAATCGCCGCATGGGCCGCCTTCTCGAAGAGCACAAAGAAGGCCTGGCGCATGACCGTCGCGTACATGTCGTCGACCGACGCAGCCAGCAGTTCGCGGCGCACCAGCGGCGAGCTTTCCTCGGCCAGCATGCGCTCGGTCAGCAGCATCTCCGCAAATACCGATGCCGTCTCAGCCAGCGGCAGCGACGGATGTTGCGTCAGCATGGAATGATCGGCGGCCAGCAGGCTGTGCAGGGCGTGGCCCAGCTCGTGCGCCAGCGTGGCGACATCGCGCACCTTGCCCGTGTAGTTGAGCAGGACGTAGGGCGTCACTTCGGGGCGCACCGTGGCGCAGAAGGCACCGCCGCGCTTGCCCTTGCGCACCTCGCTGTCGATGTGGTTCTGGTCGAAGACGCGCTGCGCCAGGCCAGCGACCTGCGGATCAAAGCGACGGAAGGTATCGAGCACCAGGTCGGCGGCATCGGCATAGCTCACCTTGCGGTCGGAGACGGCCAGCGGCGCGTAGATGTCGTAGCGACGCAGCTTTTCCACGCCCAGCCACTTGGCCTTGAGGCGAAAGTAGCGCTGGAAGACCGGAGCATTGCGCCGGGCGACCTCGAGCAGCGCATCAACGGCGGCGTCCGGCACATCGTTGGCGACGTTGCGCACCGTGATGGGCGACGTATAGCCGCGCAACTCCACCTGCTCGTTGTACCAGTCGCGCACGCGGTTGTTGTAGATCTGTGCCAGCACCTTGGCCTCGCCCTCATAGACCCGGTAGAGTTCCTGGTAGGCAGCCGCGCGCAGTGCCGGATCGGGCGAGTGGACGTAGCCCATGAGCGCGTCGCGCGTGAACGTCTGCTCTTCGCCATCGACGGCGAGCTTGAACTCCAGCCGATTGGTCAGCATGGCGTAGATCGTCATGAGCGCCGACATGCCGTCGGAGTCCTTGAGATTGATGATCTGCTCCGACTTTTCGTCGAGCGTGAACGGCCGCGTGCGGCGCAAGTCCTCGAGGAAGAAGCGGAAGTCGGCGTCGGTTTCGGCGGACGGCAGCAGACCTTTGGCCGTCTCATCGTCCAGCCCCTTCCACCACAATTCGAAGAAGAGCAGCCGGTTCTGGATGCCAGTCAGCGCCTGCTGGACACGGTTCTGGAAGGTCATGGCTGCCGTCGACTGCGTGTCGGCCGAAAACCAGAGGTGGCCGTAGTAGGCCAGCGACCACGCCTTGCGGATGATCGACTCGTAGCGGCCGACGGCCATGTGCACTTCATCCGGCGTCAGGCTTTCCGCTTCGAGGCGGCTGCGCAACCCTTCGAAGGTGCCAACTTCCTCCTCGATGTCGGCCAGTTGCGCCGACACGTTCGCATCGGTTGGCTCGGCAAGCAACTCCGATAGATCCCAGCCGGAGAGCGCATAGTTCGTAGCTGTTGTTGTCATTGAGAAGATTCCAGAGATTGGAGACTGGAGATTGGAGATTAGAAACTGGAGATTCGGGGGATCCTTTGGACTTCCCAATCTCCAGTTTCTAATCTCCTAATCTCCAATCTCAATTCGCCATTCGCCGCAGCACCGTCTGCAAGATGCCGCCATTCTTGTAGTAGTTGACCTCGACCGGCGTGTCGATGCGGCTGATGGCCTTGAACTCGGTCACGGCACCGCTGTCGGACGTCGCCCGTACGGTGTATTCTTGGCCCGGGTGCATGTCGTCACTGAGGCCGATGATGTCGATGGTCTCGAAGCCACTCAGGCCCAGGCTCTTGACGCTCTCACCCGCCTTAAACTGGAGCGGCAGGATGCCCATGCCGACCAGGTTGCTGCGGTGGATGCGCTCGAAGCTCTCGGCGATGACCGCGCGCACGCCCTGCAACTGCACGCCCTTGGCGGCCCAGTCGCGGCTGGAGCCGGTGCCGTACTCCTTGCCGGCCAGCACCACCAGCGGCGTACCGTCGGCAATGTACTTCTCGGCGGCATCCCAGATCGGCATCTTCTCCATGGCGGGGATGTAGACGGTATCGCCGCCCTCTTCGCCGTCGAGCATCTGGTTCTTGATGCGGATGTTGGCAAAGGTGCCGCGCATCATGATCTCGTGGTTGCCGCGGCGCGAGCCGTAGCTGTTCCACTCCTCACGCGGGACGCCGTGCGACTCCAGGTAGCGCGCCGCCGGGCTGTTGCGGGCGATGTTGCCGGCCGGGCTGATGTGGTCCGTCGTCGTGCTGTCGGGCATGACGGCCAGGACTCGCGCACCGACGATGGGCTGCACGGGCGCCACCTCACGCTCGATGGTGAAGAAGGGCGGCTCCTTGATGTAGGTGCTGTCCGGGTCCCAGGCAAAGAGTTCGCCGCCCGCCACCGTGACCGCGTTGAACTCTTCATTGCCGTCGAAGACATTGGCGTATTGCTCGCGGAACATCTCCGGCCGCAGCGCGCGGCGGACTGTGCTCTGAATTTCGTCCTGTGTCGGCCAGACGTCGCGCAGGTAGACCGGGTTGCCGTTGGGATCGTAGCCGAGCGGCTCGGTGTCCATGTCGATGTTGACGGTGCCGGCGATGGCGTAGGCGACGACCAGCGGCGGCGAGGCCAGGAAGTTGGCGCGCACGTCCGGGCTGACGCGCCCCTCGAAGTTGCGATTGCCCGAGAGCACGGCCGCCGCCACCAGGTCGCCCTGCTTGATGCCCTTGCTGATCGGTTCGGGCAGCGGGCCGCTGTTGCCGATGCAGGTCGTGCAGCCATAGCCGACCGTGTGGAAGTTCAGGGCTTCCAGGTAAGGAGTCAAGCCGGCCGCGTCGAGATAACTGGTGACAACCTTGGAGCCGGGCGCCATGCTCGACTTCACCCACGGCTTGACATCGAGCCCGCGCTCCACGGCCTTCTTGGCCAGCAACCCGGCGCCGACCATGACGCTGGGGTTACTGGTATTCGTGCACGACGTAATCGCCGCAATGACGACGTCGCCATGCTTGAGTTCGAACTCGCGGCCGGCGAATTGCACCTCGACACGCGCATCAAATGCGCTGCGCTCCAGACCGTAGCCGCGCGGGCCAACCGGTGCAGTCAGCGCGGTATTCCACATCTGCTTCATGCCGTCCAGATCGATGCGATCCTGCGGGCGCTTGGGACCGGCCAGCGCCGGCTTCACCGTGCTCATGTCCAATTCGAGGTGATCGGTAAACTCGGGATCGGGCGTATCGGCGGTGTGGAAGAGACCCTGTTCCTTGCAGTAGCGGGAGACCAGCTCTACCTGCTCCTCGCTGCGTCCGGTGCCGATGAGATAGCGCAGCGTCTCCTCGTCGACCGGGAAGAAGCCCATAGTCGCACCATATTCCGGCGCCATGTTGGCGATGGTGGCGCGGTCGGCCAGGCTGAGCTTGCTCATGCCCGGCCCGTAGAACTCGACGAACTTGCCGACGACACCCTTCTTGCGTAGCATCTCGGTGGCGCGCAGCACCAGGTCGGTGGCGGTGGCGCCCTGCGGCAACTCGCCGGTCAGCTTGAAGCCGACGACTTCCGGCATGAGCATGTAGATGGGCTGGCCGAGCATGACCGCCTCCGCCTCGATGCCGCCCACGCCCCAGCCCAGCACGCCCAGGCCGTTGATCATCGTCGTGTGGCTGTCGGTGCCGACCAGCGAGTCGGGATAGGCGACCGTCTCGCCGTTGGTGCTCTGCAAGACGACGCCGGCCAGGTATTCCAGGTTGACCTGGTGCACGATGCCGGTGGCCGGCGGCACGACGCGGAAGTTGTCAAAGGCTTCCTGGCCCCACTTCAGGAACTCGTAGCGCTCGCGGTTGCGCTCGAACTCGCGTTCGGCGTTGTAGAAGAGCGCCAGCACGCTGCCAAACTGATCGACCTGCACGGAGTGGTCGATGACCAAGTCGACCGGCACGAGCGGGTTCACCTTCTTGGGATCGCCGCCCATGCGCGCCATGGCATTGCGCAGCGCTGCCAGATCGACGACGCTGGGCACGCCGGTGAAGTCCTGCAGAATGACGCGTGCCGGCTTGAAGGGGATTTCGACCTTGCCGGCGGTTTCCGGCCCCCAGCTTGCGATGGTCTCGATGGCTTCCCTGGTGATCTCGAAGCCATCGGCCTGGCGCAGCGCGGCTTCGAGCAGGATGCGGATGGAGAACGGCAGGCGCTGTAAATCGAAACCAGCCTTCTCCAATGCCGACAGGCGGTAGAGTACAGCTTCGCCGCTACCAGTATCAAAGGTATCTCGGGCGCCAAAATAGTCCTGAACAGCCATAAGCGGATCCTTTCTTGCCAGAATATTGGCGCCTGAAGCACCTGCGAATGTCATTCTCAGGATACGCCCCATGCGCGCGACGGGATTCGTTAGTTGGCGTCATCATACCAATAGTCAGGAGGAGGCGCCTAAACAAGAGGGGAAAAATGAACAATACGCAGTCAGTCGTCACCGTTGCGTCAAGCACAACATTACGGTTTTTCTTCAGACTCCTTGCTTTTTGATGCAACAAGCCACATACCCTTCATTCCGTGCAATAGGATTAATTTGACTCTTTGAAAGCTTCCTGAAAGCCTACCGTCGCCAACTGTGCCGTAAGATATCAACCAGACGGGCTCGTAATTTTTGTGGTATCGCGATAAATCAGGTCTTTGCAGGAGGAAGCATGAACGGGATCAAGAAGTTTGGCTCTCAACAACATTTCGGGCAGGCCGTCCTCACAGCTCTGCTCGTGCTACTGTTGACTTGGGTAACAGGCAGTGCCGCGCTGGCTGCCAATCCACCCCAGCCCACTTACGGCAGCGCCACCGTTGACGGCGCCTACGGCGAATGGAACCTAAGCAGCGATTTCTTTGCCAACATGTATCGCGCCGGGAAACCCGACAAGCAGATTGAATCATACCTCTACCTGCGGTACGACTGCGCCACTTCGACCGGCTACGCACTGGTGCTGGCCAAGACGGGCGTCGATGTGCTGATGCAGCCGAGCGATGCCTTCGTCAAGTTGGGCAACAGCAATAAGCTGGTCGATGGCAATTCGCCGAATTTTGCCTGGGTACAGCCCAACGCCACGACCGGACGCGCCCAGGGATGGGAAGCCTCCTTTTCTCTGGCCCCTGCCAGCTACACGAACCTGAATGTGCACGTCCAGGTCTACGACGGGGGATCGCAGACCTCGGCAGTGGCAGAACGCTCGATTCCGCTGACGATTGACTGCTCGTCCGTCACGCCGACGCCCAGCGAGACGCCGACACCTAGCGAGACGCCGACTGAGACGCCCAGCGAGACGCCAACGCCCAGCGAGACGCCAACGCCCAGCGAGACGCCAGCGCCCAGCGAGACACCGACTGAAACACCTAGCGAGACGCCGACTGAGACGCCTGGCGAGACACCGACTGAAACACCCAGCGAGACGCCAAAGCCTAGCGAAACACCGACTGAGACGCCTAGCGAGACGCCGACGCCTTCTCTGCCCGGCCCATCATTTGGGAGCTGCTACAACCCCACGACGCAGTTGTTTCGGTTGACGGTCGTCAACAGGGCTGAAGTGCCCGCCTACATCGGCCATGACATCTATGGTCAGGCCAATTCGTTCGTCAATCTCGGTTCCTTTGCGGCGGGTGAAACCAAGACCTTCACCGTCGCTCAGGAGGGCACGCTGCGAAAATACATCAGCACCGACGGCCAGACCTGGACGCAGAAAGGCGGCACGCATGTGCTGAGTGTTGCCGGTCACACGGCCAATGGCTTGCTCTGCAAAGGCAGCATCGAGGCAAGTAAGTTCCAGGACAGCAATGCCAATGGCGTCCAGGAGCCTGCTGAGATCGCGCTCGGCAACTGGAGCATGGCCGTGTATGCCGGCGCGGTGGAAGAAAACGAACAGCCGATTGCAACTGGCGCCACTGACCCGACCTCCGGCCACGTCACGTTCGACACCTTACTGCCGGGTGAGTACACCGTGTGCGAGGGTCAAGTCGAGGGATGGCTGCCCACCATCGCACTTTGCCAGCCGGTCACCGTTATCAGCGAGCAGACTGCCAGCGTCACCTTCGGCAACGTACAGGGCGGGCGTATCATCGTCGACAAGGTCAGCAACCCGGCCGACGCGCCCGATAAATTTGACTTCAGCCTGACCCGTGGCGAGACGACGGTTGCATCCTTCGCCTTGAGCGGGGCTGATACACCGTTCGACAGCGGGCTCTTGCTGCCCGGCGCCTACATCATCGAAGAGGCGGCCACCGCTGGGTGGAACTTGAGCGACGTTACATGTGTCGATGTGAGCACCGGACAGCAGGCAAGCGACATGCCAAACCCAGTTGCTATCGCGCTGCACGCGGGACAGATAGTCACGTGCACCTTCACCAATGTCAAGCAGACGGTTACGCCGACAACGGGCAGCCTGGTCGTGACCAAACAGGTAGCGTGGGGTAGTGTCACGCCAGATGAAACACAGGTGTTCTATATCTGCCTCAGCGGGCCCGCCTTCCCGACCGGCAGCGAAGAGGGCGCCTGCCAACATGTGGGCTACACCGGCGGTAACCTGCTGTGGACAGAGCTGCTCCCCGGGCAGTACATGGTTGCCGAAATCTATCCGGGGATTGACTGGAGCGTGACCGGCAGCGGCGTCGACGTCAATGTCACGGCAGGCAATCAGGCACAGCACACTGTCACCAACACGGCCGAAGGAGACGTTCCGCCGCCGGTCGCCCCGGACCTTGGCAGCCTGGTCGTCACCAAGATCGTGGACTGGAACGGCCGCTCGCCGGTCGACACGCAGACCTTCAAGATTTGCATCACCGGCCCATCCTTCCCGACCGGCAGCGAAACCGATGCCTGCCAGGATGTTGGATTCTATGGCGGAAACCTGCTCTGGGACAAGCTGATCGTCGGGACTTATACGGTGACCGAGCGCGACCCCGGTGCGGATTGGACGGTGAGCGGAAGCGGGGTTGATGTGAGCGTCGTGAAGGATGCACAGACCGCACACACGGTCGTCAACACTGCCAAGCAGCAGCCGCCCGTGGAGCCGACCGGGAACCTGGCCGTGACCAAACAGGTAATCTGGGGTGCGGTTCCCGTGGGGGACGTGTCGTTCGAGATTTGCATCAGCGGGCCTTCCTTCCCGAATGGAAACGAGCCCGGCGCCTGTCACAGCTTTGGTCAGAATGGCGGCACGCACACCTGGACCGACCTGCTGCCGGGCACCTATGTCGTTACGGAAGTCGGCGTGGACACCGATCTCTGGACGATCACAGGGAGCGGCGCCGGCGTAATCGTTGTCGCCGAAAACCTTTCCAGCCACACGGTGAAGAACACCGCCGTCGACGTGGGTGGCGAAGGTGGCATGCCGACTGCGCTTGACCCGACCGGCGAGCCCAATACGTTTGCAGCTCGCCTTTACCTGCCGGCCGTGCAGCGCTAGATTGCCTCAACTGGCACAGGGAGGAAGCCCCCCGCTCCACCCTGTGCCATCCATCACACCTCAAGCATCACACCTTGATCGCCGGCTGAATCCTCGCTGCTCCACATCTGTCACCGATTGTGCGGCATGAACCGCACTTCGCACCTGGAATTGCGTCCATCCAATAAAGAACGCTCTTTCTGTAAGCCAACTGCAAGGACATTTGACAGGATTCCAGATTAGGATAGGATTGCTTGCCCGTCACAGTAATTCGACTGATCATCGCGCTCTTTTTCTCATTGTCAGAGTCGGGCTACCACGGTGCTTGGGCAAATGTATACGTAAACGTGTGTTGCACTTCTCGCAAGCTTGAGTATTATTGGGCACACGCACGAGCGGAAATTCATCTAGTAACAATGGGAGAGACCAACAATGTCCGCAAGCACCTTCAGAGGCAAGGCTCAGACCGTGATGTTCGCGGCGATTCTTGCACTCGCTTTCTTGTCGATTGCATCGATATTTTCACCGGCGGCCTATGCGCAGGATACTACGCCCCGCGATACGCGCACCTGGCCTGATCCGAACGGTGGATCCTCATTTACATTTTCAACGCCCGATATTTTCAGCAGTTGCTCCACGCGCGGCGACCGCATCTGGACGATCGGTATGCGGCCTACCTGGCGCTTGCAGGGTTTTGTGCGCGTGCGCCTGCCGCTCCCGCCGAATACCGTTTTCACGGAAATCACCATCAATCAGACGGGAGATCTGAATCTGTTGGTGCCCTACCCGCCATTGAATCAATGGCAGGACAATGTCTTCAACCGTGAGATCCACGTCGATGTGGCAATCAACGTCATCGACACAACTACCGGGCAGAATGTCGCGTGGGTGGGCGGCGATCAACTGCGCGCGCCTGGCGTGCTTGGCCCAGGCGGTCAGGACTGGGATGTCTTCTGCAGCAACCCACCGACGCCGGACATCACCATCAAGAAGTACACGAATGGCGCCGACGCCGATAATCCCACCGCGGCCGGCGTGCCGTTGATCGCGCCTGGCGCGCCCGTCACGTGGACCTATCGCCTGACCAACAACGGCCCGATCGATATTCCGTTTGCCGACATCACCGTCACGGATAACATTGCCGGCGTCAACCCGGTCTTCTCCTCGGTCATCGGTGGCGATCTCAAAGGCGACGGCAACGGCCTGTTGCAGCCGAATGAAGTGTGGGAATATGTCGCGACCGGCGTCGCCGTCAATTTGAGCAATCCGCCGGCCGGCCTTGTGCTGAACACAAATGCCTGCCAGCAGGGTGTGGTTGGAGCGCCGGGGCGCAACGCCTACACCAATATCGGCACGGTCACAATACCGAACAAGTCGGTGACCGATCCGTCGAGCTACTGTAATCCGGCAGCGTCCGTTTCAGTAACCAAGACGGCCGTCACCTCCTACACCCGCACCTACAACTGGGAGATCACCAAGAGCGTCTCGCCAGCGGTCGTCAACCTCTTCGAGGGCCAGAACGCCGACGTCGGCTACACGGTGCAGGTAACGCGCAGCGCGCCGGTCGACAGCGGCTGGCAGGTGAGCGGCGTAATCTCCGTGACCAACACGGGCGCCAGTGCCGTCCAGCTTAACAGCGTCGCCGACTCGATCAGTGGTGTCGGCAATATTGCGGTGACATGCCCCGCCGGCAGTGTGCCGGGCAGCCTGGGCGCCGGCCTGACGCTGGTCTGCACCTACTCGTCGGCGCTGCCGGATGCGACCGCGCGCACCAACACGGCCACAGCGACCTTCAACACGAGTTCGACGGCAACCGGAACGGCAGCGGTCACATTCGGCGACCCGACGACGACCGTGAACGGCTCCATCAACGTGCAGGATGTCTACAACGGCGGCGCGCCGGAGACCATCGGCACGGCCATCACGGGCAACTCAACGATCCCGTACACGCGCAACGTCGTCTGTGGGAGCGACCTGACCTACGTCAATGGCGTTGCGACCTACCCGCGGCTCAACACGGCGACCATCGTCGAGACAAACCAGAGCGCCAATGCATCAATGACGGTCAACTGCTACCGCCCGTCGGTGGGCAAGACGGTGGACCCGGACTTCACGCGGCGCTTCACCTGGCAGATATTGAAGACCGTCAACCCGAGCCAGATCAACCTGCTGGACGGGCAGAGCACGACCGCCACCTACACGGTCACGCTGACGAAATCGGATCCCATCGACGAGAACTTCCGTGTCTTTGGCACCATCACGATCACGAACCCGCACCCGACCGCGGCACTCGGCCTGACCGGCGTAACCGACCGGCTGGGTAATGGCCTGGGCGCGACCGTGACCTGCCCGGCGCTGACCGTGCCGGCCGGCGGCTCGCTGGTCTGCACCTACGATACCAACGTCCCGAACAACGCCGATGGCACCAATACGGCCACCATCACGGCCACGACGGGCATCGCCTACAACAGTCCGATCGTGCCGTACACCTTCGTGGGCGTGCCGCCGTCCCAAACGACGCTCAATTCCGTCACGGTAACGGACACGAACCCGGCCACCGGCCAGCCATGGACCTTCAGCGCCAGCGGCTCGCGTAATTACCAGTTGCCCTTCGCCTGTGTCGATGTCGCCTACAATGAAAACGGCGTCTACCAGACAACGGTCAACAACACCGTCGTAATCTCGGAGACCGGCCAGCAATCCACGGCGATCGTCAATCTGACCTGCCGCATCCCGCAGGCCACCGTCAGCAGTGTCTGCGCCGACGGCGTGCGCACCTGGAGCGTGATCGCCAGCGACACTGGCGCCTACGTGGTCGAGTTCCTGGTCAACGGCAGCGTCGTCGCTTCGACACCGGTGAACCTGACCGGCAATGTGGCGCAGCCGGTCACTTACAGCGGGGATGCAACTACACTGTCCGGGGTGCGGGTTACCTACAATGGTAACATCGTGGCCGAAGAGAACGGGCCGTACGAAGACTGTACGACGACACCCTCAGCCACGTTGAGAAGCGGCTGTGTGAATGACTCACGCGTCTGGACAGTAAATGCCAGCCAGACCGGCACCTACTTTGCCGAGTTCCTGATCAATGGCAGTGTGGTTGGGTCGCAGCAACTTGATCTCGTCGCCAATACGGACGAATTCTTCACCTACGGTGGGCAAGAAGATGTGACCACACTTGATGTCGTACGCGTCACCTTCAACGGCACCACCGTTGCCCAAGAAACAGGCCCGTACGAGGCTTGCACTCCGCCGGCAGCGCCGCCCAAGGCATCGCTTTCGCCGCAGTGCACCGAGGAGGGTCTGGTCTGGAATGTCTTGACCGATCGCACCGGCACCTATACTGCCCAGGTGCTGAGCAACGGCCAGGTGATCGATTCGGTGACGCTGAACCTGACGGCCAACACGCCGCAGCAGTTCACCTTCACCGCCGATTCGACGACACCCAATGAGGTCCGCCTCATCTTTGAGAATGCGGCCGTCGTGACACGCGCCGGGTCAGAGTCGTGCGTCAGCGGTGTGAACGCGTCGCTGCTCCGCCAGTGTGTCGGCCCGGACCTGGTGTGGACCGTGCAGTCAAACACGACCGGCAGCTACACGGCACAACTCGTCGGCGGAACGACCGTGATCGAGAATCAGTCGCTCAACCTCGTCAGCGGTGTCGAGCAGCAGTTCAGCTTCACCAATGAAGCGTACAGCCCGCGCTTCGTGCGCCTGCTCTTCCAGGGCAACCAATACGCGCTCTTGCAGGGTCCGACCGAACGCTGCACGCCGACAAGCCTTCCGGAGACCGAAGAGCCCACCGGCCGGAACTTCGCCAACTACCTGTTCCTGCCCAACGTCGGCCGTTAGTCGACCTTCGTACCAGTAACAAAAAAGTGCCCGTCCGCATGCGGACGGGCACTTTTT
>WBZU01001644.1_pt1 | contig 16513 bp, 5 predicted proteins | sample 5204311 | NCBI WGS metagenome assembly WBZU01 (sample SAMN12344359, study PRJNA552823) | activated sludge metagenome | biome: Activated sludge suspended growth; feature: Nitrification reactor; material: Wastewater; isolation source: activated sludge from nitrification reactor of wastewater treatment...
GAGCGCGCTCAGGCGGTTGGCCTGCGCGAGCTCGCGCTCCATCTGCCGGCGCGCGGTGATGTCGCGCGCCACGCCGATCACACCCTCGGCGACGTCGCGGCCGACGAAGAGGGTGGAGTTGACCTCCAGCACCACGCTGCTGCCCTCGCGTCCGGAGAGCGCGATCTCGAAGGGACGGCCGGCCTCGCCGGCGATGCGGCGGGCGAAATCGCGCTCGATGCGTGCGGCCGAAGAGGCCGGCATGAAGTCGCCGACGGCGTGCCCGATCGCCGCCTCGGGTGCGGCACCGAGCAGCTCGGCCATGCGGGTGTTGACGAAGCTCAGCCGGCCCTGGCCGTCGAGGATATAGACCGCCTCGTTGATCACGTCCTGGATCTGCTGCTCGCGCGACTCGATGCGGCGCGCGTACTCGGTGAGCTCGCGCTCGCGTTCGAGCTGGGCGCTGATGTCGAGCGCCAGCCCGCTGTAGCCCACGATGCGATCGTCCTTGAGCACGGGCTCGACCTGCAGCCGTACCGGGAAGGGCAGGCCTGCGGCGTCGCGCATCACCAGGTCGAGCGTGGTGGTGCTGCGGCGTGCCGCGATCTCCTTGAGGAAGGCGGTGGCGCGCGCGGTGTAGTCGGGCAGCACGAGGTCCTTCAGGCGCAGCGCGTGCAGCCGCGCCTCGCTCACCCCGAGGCGCAGGCGCGCCGCCTTGTTCAGGTGCAGCAGGCGCCCCGAGGCGTGCAGCGCGAACGCCATCTCGGGGAGGTCCTCGATGAGGTTGCGGTAGCGTTGCTCGGAGGCCTCGAGCTCGCGGGTGCGCTCATGCACCCGGCTCTCGAGCAGGTTGAGGCGGTCGCGCAGGTTGAGCGGCTTGAAGTATTCGCGCAGGCCCGCGAGCTCGGGCGCGCAGTCGCTGGCGTTCATCAGCGTCCACGCGCAGTGGGGATCGCCGCGCCCCTCGCAGGCCGTCTCCACGCAGATCATGTCGGCCTGCAGCACCCGCGAGGCGAAGCCCGAGGCATAGCCGGTCAGCGTCCAGCACACCGGCTCGTCGGCGCGACCGAACAGGCGCAGGTGCTGCTCGGCCTCGTAGGAGTGCCGCCAGCGCCCGCTCATGCGGTAGCGCCCGCTGGCATGGTCGAGCTCGAGCGCATCGGGCGCGACCTCGGCGATGCCCGAGAACATGTGGGTGCGCGGTCCGCCGAGGATGAACTCCTCCAGGCTGTCCGGATGCATGTAGGCGGCAAGCAGCTCGGCATCCTCGTAGCCGCAGCTGAAGCCGTAGCGCGTGAGCACCACCTTGGCGATCTCGCTGCCCAGGGTCTCGACCAGCTCCTTGCGCAGCGCGCCCATCGAGTCGGCATGGACGAGGATCGCCCGCCGCCCGCAAAAGCGGATCGCGCCGCTGTCGGGCATGAAGTCGATCAGCGCGTGGAAGTCGAGCTCGTCCGAACGCATCGCCGGCAGGATCTCCGTGCGGCCAGGGAAGAAACCCGGCGGCGGCCGAGGCCGTCCCCCGGGGACCGCGCAGTCTCGCGCAATTCGTCCTCCCCGTCCATGCCGCGACGAACGCGGTTGCGCGGCTGCGCCGGGCCCCGGCGTCTCGCGCCGCATGCGCCGGGGCGTGCGCTGGCTCACGGCGCAGATCGGCGAGAGCGGCTACCCTGATGCCTTTACGCATACCCTGCGTGCATGGATCCCGCGATGATCGACCCAGGACTGCCGGCCGACGAGCCCGAGCGCCTCGCCGAACTGCGTGCGCTGGCGATACTCGACACGCCCCGCGAGGACGCCTTCGACAACCTGATGCAACTGGCCGCGTCGATCTTCGGCGTGCCGATCGCGCTCGTCTCGCTCGTGGACGATGCGCGCCAGTGGTTCAAGTCGGCGCACGGGCTGTGCGTGGCGCAGACTCCGCGCGACGTCTCCTTCTGCACCCATGTGGTGTTCTCCAACGCGCCCCTGGTGGTCGAGGACGCCGCGCGCGACCCGCGCTTCGCCGACAACCCGCTCGTCACCGCTGCGCCGCAGGTGCGCTTCTACGCCGGCGAGCCCCTGCGTTCGGACCAGGGGTTCGTGCTCGGCACCCTGTGCGTCATCGACACCGTGCCGCGCCGCTTCGAGGAGGCCGAACGCGCACGCCTGCGGCTGCTCGCGCGCCAGGCCGAGCAGTTGATCCGCCTGCACCGCAAGCGCCAGCGCCTGGCCGACGAGGCGCGCCGCAGCGCGCGCATCGCGGCGCGCTACCAGGCCATCACCGAGGGCGCGGCCGCCGGCATCCTGCGCATCGACGGGCGCGGGCGGATCATCGAGGTCAACCGCTTCGCCTGCGCGCTGTTCGGCTACGAAGAGGCGGAGCTGCGCGGGCACAACGTGCGCATGCTGATGCCCGAGCCCTTCCGTTCCGCGCACGACGGTCATCTCGAGGCCTACCAGCGCACCGGCGTGGCGCGGGTGATCGGCAAGGGCACCGAGGTCGACGCGCTGCACCGCGACGGCCGCCACATCCCGGTGCAGCTCACCGTCAGCGAGGTGAGCCAGGGCGCGCAGGCGGACGACTTCGAGGGCCGCCACTTCATCGGCATCCTGTCCGACCTGCGCGACGTGCATCAGGTGCGCGAGCGCGAGCGTCAGGAGCGCGCGCTGCTCGAGGTGCTGCACCGCGGCCTCACCGACTACCACGCGCTGATCTCGGGCAATACGCTGTGGGGCTTCCTGAAGGACGCGCTGTGCGCGCTCACCGGCAGCGCGTATGGGTTGATCGGCGAGGTGGAGCACGGCGAGGGCGGCCCGGCGCTCAAGATCCACGCCATCACCGACCTGTCCTGGAACGACGAGACCCGCGGGCTGATGCGCAAGCTGGTGCGCGGGGACATGCGCCTGAGCAACCCGGCGAGCATGCTCGGGCGCGTCTTCGCCCGCGGCGAGGTGGTGCTCTCCAACGCCATGCGGTCCGATCCGCGCGGCGGCGCGATGCCGCCCGGGCATCCGCCGCTGTCGCGCTACCTCGGCGTGCCGATCATGGACCGCGGCGAGGTCATCGGCATGTTCGCGATCGCCAACGCGCCGCAGGACTATCCGGACGAACTGGTCGACTGGCTCAAGCCCTTCACCTCGACCTGCGCACTGCTGATCAACCTGTACCGCCTGTTCAAGGAGCAGCAGCGCTTCACCGAAGAGCTGCAGCAGGCGCGCGACCAGGCCGAGAAGGCGAACCAGGCCAAGACCGAGTTCCTGTCCTCGATGAGCCACGAGTTGCGCACGCCGCTCAACGCCATCCTCGGCTTCGCCCAGCTGCTGCAGAACGGCCGCCAGCCGCTGTCCGAGCGCCAGCTCCGCCAGGTCGAGCAGATCGCCCGCAGTGGCAGGCACCTGCTGCAGCTGATCAACGAGGTGCTCGATCTCGCCCGCATCGAGTCGGGCAGGCTGCAGGTCTCGCTCGAGCCCATGCTCGCGCACGACGTGATCGAGGACGCCGCCCAGATCGTCCTCCCGCTCGCGGAGCAGCAGGGCATCGCGCTGGCGCTGCCGCCGGCGCAGGCCTGCGCGCTGCGCTTCACGGGCGACTACACCCGGGTGAAGCAGATCCTCATCAACCTGCTTGGCAACGCGATCAAGTACAACCGCCCCGGCGGCGCGGTCGAGGTGCGCTGCGAGGCGGTCGGCGGGCGCTGCCGGATCGGCGTCGTCGATACCGGCATCGGCATCCCGGCGAGCCGGCTGGGCGAACTCTTCCAGCCCTTCAACCGCCTCGGCGCCGAGTCCGGCAGCATCGAGGGCACCGGCGTCGGGCTCGCGCTCACCCGCAAGCTGGTGGATCTGATGCACGGCGAGCTCGGCGTGCACAGCCGCGAGGGCGAGGGCAGCGCGTTCTGGTTCGAGCTGCCCTTGTGCGAACAGGTGCCGGCGGTCCGCGACGAGGCGCGTGCAGCGGCCGCGCCGCAAGCCCTGAGCCGGCGCCACCGGGTGCTCCACGTCGAGGACAATCCCGCCAACCGCCAGCTGATGCAGGACGTCTTCGAGGACGTCGGCCAGGCCGTGCTGCACAGCGTGGATTCGGCCGAGGCCGGCATCGAGGCGGCCTGCTCCGATCCGCCCGACCTCATCCTCATGGACATCGACCTGCCCGGCATGAGCGGTCTGGAGGCGCGCGCCCTGCTCGCGCGCAACCCGCTCACCGCACACATCCCGGTGCTGGCGATCTCCGCCGCGGCCTCGCCGCACACCGTGCGCAAGGCGCGCGAGGCGGGCTTCATCGACTACGTGACCAAACCCTTCGACGTTCCTGCCCTCGTCGCGCGCCTCGGGCAGATCCTCGAACACAGGAGCAGCGATGACTGATCGCGTCCCCATGCAGGCCGACGCCGACATCCTGATCGTCGACGACAACCCCGCCAACGTCGAGCTGCTGCTCGCCCTGCTCGAAGACGCGGGCTACCTGCGTCTCGAAGGCATCACCGACCCGCGCAGGGTGGCGGCGCGGGTGGCGGAGCACGCGCCCGACCTCATCCTGCTCGATGTGCGCATGCCGCACCTGAACGGCCTCGAGCTCATGGAGCGGCTGTCGGCGGGCGGCGCGGAGGCGCCGGCGGTCATCATCCTCACCGCGCAGATCGACGATGCCACCCGTTACCGCGCGCTCGAACTCGGCGCGCGCGATTTCCTCACCAAGCCCTTCGACCAGGTCGAGGTGTTGCAACGCATCCGCAACGTCCTGCACATGCAGCGCCTGATGAAGGAGCGCGCCGAACGCGCGGAACTGCTCGAAGCGCTGGTCGCCGAACGCACGCAGGAACTCGTCGCGCGCGCGCGCCACGATCCGCTCACCGGCCTGCCCAACCGGCTGTCGCTGCTCGACGAGCTCGGTGCATGGCTGGCGGCGCGGCGTGACGCCGCGGTGCTCTTCCTGTCGATCGAGGGCATGGACGAGGTTTCGCGCCTGCACGGCTTCGGCGTGGCCGACGAGCTCGCGCGCGCGGCAGCGCGGCGGCTGCGCGAATGCGTCCCGGAGGGCTTCCTCGCGGTGTGGAACAGCACGCAGTGGGTCCTGCTGTGCGACTGTGCTCCGGCGAGGGGCGCGACCGGCGCGCTCGCCGAGCGGCTGCTCGCCGGCTTCCGCCCGCCGGTCGAGGTCGAACACATGCGGCTGCACCTCGGTCTGCGCATCGGCATCGCCGCCGAGGCGGACGAGCGCAGCCCGGAGCAGCTCGTGCGCATGGCGGCGCTCGCGCTGCCCGCAGGCGAGGGGCAGTGGCAGGCCTACGAGGCCGAGCTCGAGACGCGGATGCAGCGCCGCAACGGCATCCGCGAGGCCTTGCGCGGCGCGGTCGGGCGCGACGAGTTCTCGCTGGTGTACCAGCCCAAGGTGGAGCTGTGCAGCGGCGACATCGTCGGCGTCGAGGCCCTGCTGCGTTGGGACAGCAGCGCCTACGGACGCGTTTCGCCCGCCGAGTTCGTCCCCATCGCCGAGGCCAGCGGCGAGATCCTCGCGATCGGCGGCTGGGTCGTGCGCGCCGCGCTCGCCACGCTGCGGCGCTGGCGCGAGGCGAGGCGCGTCGCCGACGTATTCGGCATGGCGATCAACGTATCGACCCAGCAGCTCATGCAGCCGGACTTCGCCGAGCGCCTCGTCGCCGAGGTCGAGGCCAGCGGCGTGCCGCCCGCGGCGCTCGAGCTCGAGGTCACCGAATCCGGCCTGATGCAGGACATGGCGCTCGCCGCCCGCCACCTCGACCACCTCGCGCGCGCGGGCTTCCGCATCGCGATCGACGACTTCGGCACCGGGCATTCCTCGCTCGCCTACCTCAAGGCCTTGCCGGTCTCGGTGCTCAAGATCGACCGTGCCTTCATCCGCGAGCTCCACGCCAATCCCGCCGACCAGCGCCTCACCGGCACCGTGATCGACATGGCGCGGCATTTCGAATTCATCACGGTTGCCGAGGGCGTGGAGCAGGAGGCCCAGCTCGAACGCCTCATGGACATGGGCTGCGACCTCGTCCAGGGCTTCATGTTCGCCCCGCCCCTGAAGGAGGACGCGCTGTTCCGGCTGATGAAGACGGGCTTCGCGCACATGCCGGTGTTCGGCGGGGCGGTGGCGTAGAGGGGTAGGCGCTGGCCCGACGGCCCGGTTCGCGGCTTGCGCCGCTCCCACGGAAACCGCCGATGCCCCGATCGCGACTTGCGTCGCTCCCACGGAAACCGCCCCGCCCCGTGGGAGCGGCGCAAGCCGCGAAAGGAGCTCAGGGCAACCGCCGGCACCCGTGGGAGCGGCGCAAGCCGCGAATGAAGCGGTTCGGGATGCGACCCCCGTGCAGAACGCCGCCGTTCATCCTCGCGCGTTCTCCGCTTCGTCTTCCCCGTCACCGCCTCCACGCCCGCGCCGGCGATCGTCTACGTTCCCTGAAAGTCCAGCAGCCCGCTCTCGCGCCGGGTCGCCTGCAACACGCCATGCTCCAGCAGGCCCTCGCGTTCGGCCACCAGGCTGAAGGCCTTGCGGGCGCGCGTGATCGCGGTGTAGATCAGCTCGCGCACGAGCACGTTGCCGCTCTGCGCGGCGAGCACCAGCACCGTGTGCTCGAACTCCGAGCCCTGGCTCTTGTGCACCGTCATCGCGAACGCGGTCTCGACATGGGCGAGGCGGCTCGCCGCCACCGAGCGCAAGGCCTCGCCGTCGAGGAAGTGCACCCGCAGGCCGCCGCTCTCGAGCGCCGGCAGGGTGATGCCGATGTCGCCGTTGAAGACGCCGAGCGCGGGGTCGTTGCGGGTGACCATGACCGGGCGCCCGGCGTACCAGGTCCCGCGTGGCGACAGCAGACGCGCGCGCGCGAGCGCGTGCTCGATCGCGCGGTTGAGCCCGGCCATGCCCCAGTCGCCTTCGCGCACCGCGCACAGCACGCGGAAGCGGTCGAAGGCGTGCAGGATCGCCGTCGCCCACGCGGCGTGCGCCTCGGCGTCCTTGCCTGCCGGTCCGCGTGCGAGCAGCTCCAGATAGTCGCGGTAGCAGGCGGGTGCGCCCCTGCGGCCGCCGAGCGCGAGCGCGATCACCGCCGCCACCGGTCCGCCCTCGACCCCGTGCAGCGCGCCGCTCGCATCCTCGCGCAGCAGGCGCGCGGGCAGGGCCGGGTCGCGCGCCGCGTTGACCGCGTGCGCGAGCGCGCCGATCGGCCCCTCGAAGCGCCGGCTCTCGCGCAGCATCACGGTGTGCTGGGCGAGCGCGGGCGCCTTGTCCGTGGGCTCCAGGTAGCGCGTGGGCAGGGCCTCGCCGGTGGTGGCGAGCAGGTAGCGTGCGGTCTCGGCGTCGTAGCGTCCGTCCGAGGCGTCGCGGCAGAGGTCGCCGAGCACCGCACCGGCCTCGACCGACGCGAGCTGGTCCTTGTCGCCGAGCAGCACCAGGCGCGCGCCGCGCGGCAGGGCTTCGAGCAGGGCGGCCATCATCTCCAGGTGCACCATCGAGGCTTCGTCCACGATCACCACGTCCACGTCGAGCGGATTGCCGGCGTGGTGGCGGAAGCGCCGCGTGTCGGGACGGGCGCCGAGCAGCGCGTGCAGGGTGCGCGCGGCGCCGATGCGGCGGGTCAGCGCGGCGAGGTCGAGGTGGCCGCCCAGGCTGCGCTGGAGGGCCTGCAGCGAGCCGTCGATGGCCTGGCGCAGGCGCGCGGCGGCCTTGCCGGTGGGGGCGGCGAGCGCGATGCGCAGGCGCTCGGGCGCCGGGTGGGTGGCGAGCATCAGCGCGAGCAGGCGCGCGGCGGTGTAGGTCTTGCCGGTACCGGGGCCGCCGGTGAGGATGCTCAGGCGCCCGCGCAAGGCGATCGCGCAGGCGAGCTTCTGCCAGTCGACCGCCGCCTCGTGGGCCGGAGTGCCGGGCGCGGCCGGAAACAGGCGGTCCAGCCAGGTGCGCGCACGCGCCTCGTCGACCGGCTCGGGTTGCGCGCAGCGCGCCGCCACCGCGGCGGCGACGCTGCGCTCGTACTGCCAGTAACGGCGCAGGTAGAGCCGCGGTGCGGTGTCGGGTCCGTCCACCAGCAGGGGCTGGCCGAGTTCGGGGTCGTGGCCGATGCGGCGCACCACGGGGCTTTGCTGCAGCGCCGCCAGCCAGGCGGCGGAATCGGCGGGCAGGTTCTGCCACAGCGCGGCGATCGCCGCTTGGGCCTCCATCGGCCAGGCCAGCAGATCCTGGTCGGTCGCGGCGAGCGGGGCGAGCGGCAGGCAGCTATGGCCGCGGCCCTCCATGCGCGCCAGCACCGCTGCGCCCACCAGCAGCGCGGGCGGCGCGGCGGGGTCGAGGCTGGCGATGAAACGGGCGAAGGCGCTGTCGAGCTGGCGCAGCAGGCCGGCGTCCGTCCAGGCGTCGAGGGTGGCGAGGAGGGCGTCGGTCGGCGCGGAGGGCGCTGTCGCCGCGTGTGGCGCCGCGGCAGGCGAGGGCGAAGCGTGGATGGGGCTCATGCCAGGGAAGCCTCGTCGGCGAGCAGGTGGTCCAGGGTGTCGAGCAGCTCGATCAGCGCCGGCGTGGCCGGGATGGCGTATTCGCCGCGCGCCGGCCCGTCGATGCCACGCAGGAAGAGATACAGCGCGCCGCCGAGCTGGCGGGCGGGCTCGTAGGCCCCGCCCAGGCGCGCGCGCAGCAGGCGATGCAGCGCGAGCAGGTAGATCGCCGCCTGCACGTCGTAGCGGTGATGCGCCATCGCCGCCTCGAGTGCGGCGCGGTCGTAGGCGCTGCCGTCCTCGCCCAGGCTGTTCGACTTGTAGTCCAGCACCCAATAGCGCCCGTCGTGTTCGAACACCAGGTCGGCGAAGCCCATCAGCATGCCGTGCAGTTCGCGCTGCGGCAGTGCGGGGCGGGGCTGGGCGTGGAGCAGGTGGCGCCGACACAGCGCGTCCACCGCCGTCGCCTGCAGGTGAGCGGAGGGCAGCCAGAACTCCATCTCGGTGATCAGCACGCGCAGGTCCTGCAGCGCCGCGTCCAGGCTGGGCAGGCGGGCGCCGAGCAGGGCGCGCATCCACTGCACAAGCTCGTCGGTACGCTCGCCGTGGCCGGCGCGCTCGCAGCGCCGGCGCAGCGCGGCCTCCAGGCCCTCGTTGGCGCCGAGCGCGAAGCCTTCCGCGGCGAGCCATTCGAGCACGTCGTGGAGGAAGTCGCCGGCGAAGGCGCCGCGCGGGAAGCGGTGCCAAGGCGGCCGGTCCGTGTCGGGGGGGGCGAGGGCGAGGCCACCGTCCGCACCGGATGGCGCCAGTGCGGCATCCTCCTCCAGGCGGACGAGCGCCTCGTCGGCCGCCGGGCGGCGGACGTGGACCGGCAGGATGCGGGCGGCCCCGGCCGCCTCGGCCTGGCCGTAATCGTCCGCCGCCAGGGGGGCTGCCGAGCCGGCTTCATCGGGCGCCGCGGCGAAGAGGTCGGCGGTGGTGCCGCGTGCGGGCGCCGGTGGCGCGCTTCCGGCGCCCGGCAGGGCGACCATCTGCGCCGGATCGATGTCGCGCACCAGCGCGGAGAAGCTGCCGAGCGACCAGCGACGCTCGAAGTCGGCGCGGTAGGGCGCGCTGTCCTGCAGCGGCGGCAAGGCCTCGCGCCGGCGCAGCAGGGTGTGCGCCTCTTCGGGCGGCGCGGCCTCGAGCGCGATGCGGGTGCGGCCGTCGGCCTCCGTGCCGGTCGCGCCATCCTGCGCGGCGGCTGTCGCCAGCGCCTGCAGCGGGGCGAGCCAGGCGGCCTCGTCGAGCGCAGCGCCGCCCGCGAGCAGGTGCCCGGGCGCGCTGCGATGGGTCTGGCAGGCCTTGCCCTTGCCGATCCTGACCGCGGCGAAGCCCATCCACAGCGCGTGGCGCGCGCGCGTCAGCGCGACGTAGAACAGGCGCAGGTCTTCGCGCAGGCGCTCGGCCTCGGCGCGTTCGAGGTCGGCGTCGTCGTAGTCGAGCGCGAGCCGCCGCCGCCCGCTGGCGTCGGCGAGCTTGAGGTAGCGCGCGGTCCTGCGCTCCACCGCGCGGAAGCTGGTGGCGAAGGGGAGGCAGACCACGGGGTATTCGAGACCCTTGCTCTTATGCACCGTGACCACCTTGACGAGGTCGGCGTCGCTCTCCAGGCGTACCACCTGTTCCTCGCCGGCGCGGCTGCCGCCGGCCTCGATCGTCATCGCCAGCCAGCGCACCAGCGCGGTCTCGCCCTCGAGCGTGGCGCCGGCCTGCTGCAGCAGCTCGGCCAGGTGCAGGAAGTTGGTGAGCCGGCGCTCGCCCTCGGGCTCGGCCAGCCAGCGCGCGGGCAGGTCGAGCAGGTGCAGGCTGCGGCGCAGCATGGTGAGCACGCCGAGCTCGCGCCAGGCGACGTGCAGCGCGCGGAACTGCTCGCTGCGCGCGTCGAAGGCCGCGTCCGAGCTCGCCAGCCGGGCCAGTTCGGGGATCGACAGGCCCACCGTGCGGGTGGCGAGCGCGGCGCGCACGAGGCGGGCGTCGAGCGGCGAGGCCACCGCGCGCAGCCAGTGCAGCAGGTCGTGCGCCTCCGCGCTGGCGAAGACCGAGTCCTTGTCCGACAGATAGACCGAGGCCAGGCCGCGCCGGCGCAGCGCGCGCCGCACCTCCGCGGCCTCGCGCCCGCTGCGCACGAGCACCGCGATGTCGGCCGGGCGCAGGCGCTGGAATGCCTTGCCGGGGGCCTGGAAGCCGGCGTGCTCGTCGTTGAGCCAGCCGACGATGCGCTCGGCGCAGCGCGCGGCGAACAGGCGGCGGATCTCGCCGGCGCTGCGCAGCGTCAGGTCATGGTGGATGAGCAGCGCCGGGGGCACGCCGCCATCGGCATGGAAGACCTCTTCGCGCCCCTGCGCCGCCACCGCCTCGAAGGGCAGGGCGTTGTCCGCCCCGTCGCGAAAGCCGAAGGCGCCCGCGCCCGGGCGGTCCTCGGCCTGGGCGAACCAGGTGTTGACCGCGCTCACCAGCGCGTGCGCAGAGCGGAAGTTGGTGCCGAGCATGTAGTGCCGGCCGGCGGTGGCGCGGCGGGCCTGAAGGTAGCTGTAGATGTCCGCGCCGCGAAATCCGTAGATCGACTGCTTGGGGTCGCCGATCAGCAGCAGCGCGCTGCGCGGGTCGTCGTCGGCGGTGCGGTAGAGCGCGTCGAAGAGGCGGTACTGCAGCGGCGAGGTGTCCTGGAACTCGTCGATCAGCGCCACCGGGTACTGGGTGAGGATGCGCTCGCGCAGGCGCGCGCCGTGCGGCCCGGCGAGGGCGCGGTCGAGACGGTCGAGCAGGTCGGCGAAGCCGAAGCTGCGCGCCTGGCGCTTGAGCTCGGCGAGGCGCTCGCCGACCCGGGTGGCGGCGTGGATGCGTAGCGCGGTGCGCGGGTCGGGTAGGGCGTCGTGGTCTTCGATCAGGCCGGCGAAGGCGGCGAAGTGCTCGGGCAGCACGGGCGCCGGGGCGTCGGCCTTGCGCGCCTCGAGCAGGCCGTCTGGGGTGAGGCGGTGGCGGGCGCTGTCGGGGAGCTCGAGCCTGCGGTCGAGCGGGTTGCGCGCCCACTGTTCGAGCGCCTCCAGCCAGGGCGTGTAATAGCGCTCGTGCAGCTTGGTGCGATTCCACAGCTTGGCCTTGGTGGCGAGTTCCTCGTCCAGCCAGTCCTTCATGGCGCGCGCGCGCTCGGCCCAGCCACGCGAGAGCGCCACCCGCGCCCGGCGGTGCGCGCCGCCGACGCGCCCGATCAGCGCGGCCAGGGTTTCGCCACCGGCCGAATCGCGCCGCACGCCGTCCTGGTCGCCGGGATCCGCGCTCCGATCCCGGTCCCCGCCGTCATCCCGATCCGCGCCCTGCAGCGGTTGGCCGACGAGCGCGCGCATGTCCTCGACGAGGGCGTGCACGTCGGCCCACTGCGCGAGTACGAGCTCCAGCGCCTCGCCGGCGAGCGGGTAGCAGTGCTGGCGCCAGTAGTCCTGCGCGGCCTCGGTCAGCAGCACGCTCTCGTCGGCGGCGAGCTCCTCGTCGAAGGGGTTGCCGCTGTCGAAGGCGTGTTCGCGCAGCATGCGTTGGCACCAGGCGTCGATGGTGAACACCGCCGCGTCGTCCATGGCCGCGGCCGCCATCGCCAGGCGCCAGGCGGCGTTGCGGCGCGCGGCCGCGTCGGGGTAGGCAGCGCGCAGTTCGTCGAGCAGGGGGTCGGGTGCGCGGCCCGCATCTTCGTTGCGGAACCAGGCCGCAGCCTCGCGCAGGCGCTCGCGGATGCGCTCGGAGAGCTCGCGCGTGGCGGCGCGGGTGAAGGTCATCACCAGGATCTCGGCGGGCAGCAGCGGACGCGCGAAGGCGGTGTCGGCGTCGCCGTGGCCGAGCACCAGGCGCAGGTAGAGCGCGGCGATGGTCCAGGTCTTGCCGGTTCCGGCGCTGGCCTCGATGAGGCGGCTGCCGCGCAGCGGAAAGCAGGCGGGGTCGAGGCGGTGGCTCATCGGGCAGACTCCTGGGTCTCGGGTGCCGGGTGGGGGACGGCCTCGACGTGGCTGTCCATCCATTCGAGCAGCGGGCCGTAGAGCGCGCGCGCGAGGTGCTCGAAGCGGCCGTCCTCGATCAGCGCGGCGTAGTCGGGATAGCAGCGTGCGAGGCTGGCCTCCTCGACCTCGCCGCGCCGGTGCTCGCTGCCCTCGTAGGCTTCGGCAGGCTTGCCCTCGCCGACGAGGGCGAGCGCGGTGCGGGCCGCCACCGGCAGCGGCTCGCCCAGGCCCGCGATCCAGGCCTCGATCAGGCGGGCGAGCAGGGCGCGCGCGACGGCGGGGTCGGTGGGGACGATGTGGACGGTGGCGTCGCGGCCGACCAGCAGGCCGCCGCTCGGGCTGTCCGCCGCGGCGGCGAGCAGGCTGCGCACCCAGGGCAGCAGCAGGCGCCAAGGGCGCAGCGTGCCCTTGTCGGCGTCTTCGAGCAGGCGGCCAGGGTCGTGGGCGAGCCACGAGGGTAGCGCGTGCTCGTCGGCGCGCACGCGGTGGTCCAGCCAGTCCTCCATGAGCGCGCCGGCATGCGCGAAGCGCAGGTTGCGGCGCTCGGCGTCGAGGGGATGGCTGGCGCGGACCAGCCGCCACGCGCGCAGCAGCGGCAGCACGGCCTCGCCGAGTGCGGCGCGGGCGCGCAGGCCGAGGCCGCCGATCGGCAGTCGGCCGGCGCGCTCGATGCGTCCGAGCTGGGCCTCGACCGCGGCTTCGAGTGCGAAGGCGTGCAGTTCGGGTGGTGGCAGAAGGGCGAGATCGGCGAGCACCGCGGCGGCGAGTTCCTCGACCAGGCCGTGTTCCTCGAGACCGTCGAAGCCGAAGGCCTCGTCGTCGGGCAGGGCCTCGTCCACGTCCTCGTACACCACGCCGAGGCGCTCGCGGAAGAAGACCTTGACCGGGTTGCGCAGGAAGGCGGCGAGCGCCGCGATGGTGAGCGGGACCGCCGGGTCGGGGACGAAGGGGGGCAGCGGCGGGGAGGCAGCCTCGCCGCGCGTGGGACGAGCTGCGCGGCCCGTGGCTTCGCGGTTCGCCTGCCCGTCATGCGACGGCACGGCATTGTCCTGCGCTGCCGCCTCGACGTGCGCGGCGCGCCACTCGCGTGCGTAGGTGAGCAAGGGCGTGCCCGGCTCGAAGTAGCGCCGGCTGAAGGGCTGCAGCGGGTGCTCGACGGTGCGTTCGGCCACCACCGCGGGTGACCAGCCCGCGGCGAGGTAGTCGCGCAGCTGGGCGACCAGCACCGAGGGCGGCTGCACGCTGTTGTCGCGCACGTTGCGCCCGCACCAGCTCAGGTAGAGCACCCGGCGGGCCGAGAGCAGGGCCTCGAGCATGAGCTGGCGGTCGTCGTCGCGGCGGGCGCGGTCGCCCGGGCGCTGCTGGCCCGGCAGGGCCATGAGGTCGAAGTCGCTGCGCGGGCTGCGGCGCGGATAGTCGCCGTCGTTCATGCCGAGCAGGCAGACCACCTCGAAGGGGATCGCACGCATCGGCATCAGCGTGCAGAAGGTGACCCCGCCGGCGCGGAAGCGCTTGTCGAGCGCGGGGCTCTCGAGCGCGGCGAGCCAGGCCTCGGCGGCGACGGCGAGCGGCAGCTCGGCCTCGAAAGCGGCCTCGTCGCAGGCCTCGAGCCAGCGTTCGAGGGCGTCGTCGAGCGCGGCCAGGGTCTGGCGGTCGGTGTCGTCCACCGCACGCACCAGGTCGGCGAGCAAGGCGCGCAGGCGCTGGGTCCAGGCCGCGGGCGTGGCGGGTCGGCGGCTGTCGGCCTGCCAGCGGATCAGGCGCTCGACCAGGTGCGCGAGGGCGCCGGCGAGCTCGGCGTCGAGGCCGCCGACCTCGTCGTAGGGCTCGATGCCGGCGAAAGGCGCGTCCATCGTGACCTCCGAACGCCCGGCGGCGTAGCCCATCAACATGCGGCGCAGGCCGAAGAGCGCGCTGTTCTGCTCGCCGCAGGCCTGCAGGCCGAGCCCGGCGCGGTGACGCGCGTCGAGGCCCCAGCGGATGCCGGCGCCGCGCATCCACCCGGTGAGCCGTGGCAGCCCATCCTCGGCAAGGCCGAAGCGGGCGGCGATGGCGGGCACGTCGAGCAGGGCGCCGAGGTCGGACAGCCGGCAGCGGTCGTGCCGGATGCGCAGCAGCCACTCCACCGCGCCCATCAGCGGGCTGCTCGCGCGCGCCGACAGGTCGGCGATGTCGAAGGGGATGTGGCGCGGGTCGTGGCGGCCGTACTGGCCGAAGACCGCGCGGATCGCCGGCGCGAAGTCGTCGATCGAGGGCACCATCACGACGATGTCGCGCGGGCGCAGCGGCTTGTCCCCGGGGGGCCGGGCGAGCAGGGCGAGGAGCTGGTCGTGGAGGATCTCGAGCTCGCGCACCGGGCTGTGGGCGAGGTGGAAGACGATGGAGCGGTCCTCGGCCGGCACCGGCGGGTGCGGATGCTCGGCGAGCGGGGTGAGGTCGCGGATGTGGCGCTGGACCTGGACGAGCAGGGTGGGCTGGGCAACGTCGTGGGTGTCCTGGTCGTCGTCGAAGAGGTCGATGCGGGCGAGCGGGAAGCGCGCGCGCGTCTGCTCGGCGTCGTCGAAGGCGTCGAGCTGGCGCACGAAGTCGCGCGCCTGGCGACCCCAGGCGGCGAGGAGCGGGTGGGCGTGCAGGTGCATCGCGTCCAGCCCGACGTCCTGCAGCTCGCGGCCGTCGCGCAGCGGCTGGCGGCGGCGGGCGATGCGCAGCCACTCGCGCCCGTCCAGGATGTCGGCCCAGTGGAAGCGGCAGGGGTTGGGGATGGCGAGCAGCACCTGGGCGTGGCGCGACAGCGCGGCGAGCAGCTGCAGCGTGGGCAGCGGCACGTGGGTCATGCCGAAGAGCACGACGCGGCGCGGCAGCGCGGCGGCCGGGTGCAGGGCGGCGTCCTCCGCGATCGCGTCGAGCGCCGCGAGCACGCGGTCGTGCAGTTGCGGCCGGGTCAGCGCGCGCTGCTGCGGGTCGAGCTCGTCGACCACGCGCTGCCACAGCCGTGCCTGCCAGCGCTGGTCCTCGGGCAGCGGGGTCTCGCCGCGGCCGGTGAGTGGAGTCTCGCCGCGGCCGGCGTCGGGCAGCGCCTCGCGCCCTTCTCCCCAGGCGTCGAGCCAGTCGGGCCGGTGCACCTGGTACTGGTCGTAGAGGTCGGCGATGCGCAGCGCGAGCTGGAAGCGGCGGCCGGGGTCGTTATCCGCGAGGTAGCCGGCGACCGGCGCGAAGCCGGGTTCGGCCAGCACCTCGGGCAGCAGCCGCATCAGCCGCCAGGCGAGCGCGGTCTTGTCGAGCGGCGAGCGCGCCGGGACCTGCGCGCGCCCGAGCACCTGGCGGTAGGTCTGCCACTGGAAGCGCGCCGGCAGTTGCACCGCCGCCGCCGCGCATACCCCGGCCCGGCGCGCGATTGCCATCTTCACCCATTCCGCCATGCCGTTGCTCTGCACCAGGATCACCTCGGATTCGAGGGGGGCGAGCGGATGCTGCGCCAGCCAGCCGGCGACGGTGTCGAGCAGGGTCTCGATGCGGTTGCCGTGCAGGGCGATGAAGCCGGGGGGGAGGGAGGCGGCGGGGGCAGGGGCGGTCATCTTGGAGGGCATCGTTCAGTGCGCAGCCGTGCGGGATGGTTTGGCGTATTCGTCCGCATGCGCCGCGAGTCGTGCGCAGATTATGCCTCGTCCCACCGGACCGGCTGGGGGCGGCGCGGTCCGGTGCATCGCGACTCGCGTCGCTCCTGCGGAGAATCGTGGCGTGACGGCAAGCGCCGTGATCGCGACTCGCGTCGCTCCTACGGAGAACTGCTGCGACTGCGGAGGCCGTTGCAGGCGCGACGCGCGTCGCGATCACATGCGCCGCGCGTACGCTTCGCCTCAAGCGCCTTGACGCTTCCGCCTCCGAATCTTCACACCGTCGTAACGTCGCCTCGATTACAATTCAACAATTCTAAAAATGTTGATCAGTGGGGGCGCGAGATGAAAGTCGGCATCAACGGCATGGGTCGGATCGGTCGCCTGGCGCTGCGCGCCGCGATGGGCGCGGCGGAGCGGCAGGCGGACGACCCGCGTGCGGACAATCGCCTCGAGGTGGTCCATCTG
>WBZU01001645.1_pt1 | contig 16506 bp, 13 predicted proteins | sample 5204311 | NCBI WGS metagenome assembly WBZU01 (sample SAMN12344359, study PRJNA552823) | activated sludge metagenome | biome: Activated sludge suspended growth; feature: Nitrification reactor; material: Wastewater; isolation source: activated sludge from nitrification reactor of wastewater...
CGAGCGCGCCCTCGACGCGCCGGGTCACGTCGGCGGCCGGGACGCCGCGGAGCTTGAGCGGGAAAGCGACGTTGCCCGCGACGTCCATGTGCGGGAACAGCGCGTAGTTCTGGAACACCATTCCCACGTCGCGCTTGTGGGGCGCGAGGCGGATCACCTCGGCGTCACCGAACCGGAGGCTCCCCTGGTCGGGCCGGATGAACCCGGCCATCACCATGAGGAGCGTCGTCTTGCCCGACCCCGACGGCCCGAGCAGCGTCAGGAACTCGCCGCGGCGGACGTCGAGGTCGACGCGGTCGAGGGCGACGACCCGCCCGTAGGTCTTCGTGACCTGCCGCACCGCGATCGGCACGGCGGGACCCCGGCTCATCCGGACGCCTCCTGCGGGCGCGCCGCAGACTGCGTCGGTCGATCTCGGCGCCACCAACCCGAACGCCGGCAACAACTTCTTCACGCTGAACCACAACATGGAAGCGCCCAGCGTCGATCTGGCCGTGACCAATGTCTCGGTGCCGACCATCGCCGGCAATCTCGGTGGGTCGCTGACCCAGGGCACCTGGGTGATCACCTCGTATGCCGTGTCGAGCGCCATCGTCATCCCCCTCACCGGCTGGCTGACTGCGCGCTTCGGCCAGGTGCGGCTGTTCGTTGCGTCGGTCCTGATGTTCACACTGGCCTCGGTGCTCTGCGGACTGGCCTCCAGCCTGGAAATGCTGGTGCTGGCGCGCGCCCTGCAAGGCCTCACCTCGGGACCGATGACGCCCGTGGCCATGTCGCTGTTGCTGGCCGCCTACCCCGCCAACAAGGCAGCCATCGCCATGACCGTGCTGATGATGACCGCCATGATTTCGCCGATCGTCGGACCGCTGCTCGGCGGCTGGATCACCGACAACTTGTCCTGGCCCTGGATATTCTTCGTCAATCTGCCGTTCGGCCTGTTCGCCGCCTGGTCGAGCTGGCGCATCTTCCGGCACCGGGAATCCAAGCGCGTCAGGCAGCCGGTCAACTATGTCGGCCTGGCGCTGCTGGTGCTGTGGGTCGCATCGTTCCAGATCATGCTGGACCTGGGACGCGAACAGGGATGGTTCCAGTCGCCCCTGGTCGTCGTCATCGGCCTCGTGGCCCTGGTGGCCTTTCTCTTCTTCGTGGTCTGGGAATGGTACGACCCGCATCCGGTGGTCGACCTGCATCTGTTCCGCAAGCCGAATTTCACCTTGGGCGTCGCCGTCGTCGGCCTGTGCAGCATTCCCTATTTCGGCAACATCGTCATCACGGCCATGTGGCTGCAGCAAACCATCGGCTATACGGCAACGCTGGCCGGCTGGGTGGTGATGTTCAGCGGCATCGCCATGCTGCTCGTCCAGCCCTTCGTCGGCAAGCTGTTGCTGCTCGTCGGCATTCGTCCGCTGGCCTTGACCGCCATCGCGCTCATGTTGTCTGGCGTCTATCTGCGCAGCGGATTCACCACCGGCGTCGACAAGAGCCACCTGGTCCTGCCGCAAGTATTGGTGGGGCTGGGCACCGCGGCATTCTTCATGCCGATGATGCTGCTCGTGCTGGAAGGGCTGCCCCAGTGGCAGACCGCCAGCGCCAGCGGCTTGTACACGTTCGTGCGCGTCCTCAGCACCGGCATCGGCGCCTCGCTGGCGACGAGCATCTGGGACGACCGGACGGCGCTTCATCGCGCGCAACTGGCCAGCCACATTTCGCTCGCCGACCCGCCGGCGATGGAGGCGTTGGCCGTCCTGGCGCCGGCCACCGGCAACCCCGGCGCGCTGGCCGTCATCGAGCGCATGGCCGTCAACCAGTCGGAAATGCTGGCCGCCAACGATTTCGCGCTGTTCTGCGTCGCCTTGTACGTCGTCTGCCTCGCCTTCATCGCGGCGATGCCGCGCATCAAGACGGCCGCCCCGCACTGATGTCCAGCGAGCCCGACACGACACGCACCGCCGGCGGCCAACGGCCCGACAGCCGGCCGTGGCAGCCGCTCGAGGGCCTGGCCTGCGATCTGCCCGGGAACGGTGCGGCCACCGACTACGCCGGCCAGCTGCTGCGTTCGCTTGGCGTCAGGACCGGCCATCGCCCCGGCCCCGACGATCTCCATCCCGCGCTGGCCTGGGCCTACAGCGGCGCCATGGCGCTGACCGGCAATCCCGACCAGCCGGGGCAGATGTGTCCCGCGCCGATCGCCTCCTGCCTCGACGGCACGCTCAAGGCCTTGCGCGCGCTGGCCGAAGACGACTTGACGCGGCCGCTGCCCGACTGCTCCCTGCTCGGCGAGCGCGCCGCCATTGCCGGTCTTCGCCGCAGCGGCCGCATCTCGGCCGGCGGCGCCTGCCGGCTGCTGTCCGGCGCCAACGGTTGGCTGGCCTTGAGTCTCGCCCGACCGGACGATTGGCAACTGCTCCCGGCGTGGCTGGAGTCCGGCCCGCTGGACGCGTGGCCTGCCGTGGCCCAGGCAGTGGCCGACGCCGACATCGACGTTCTGCGCGAACGCGGCCGCCTGCTCGGCCTGGCGCTGGCGACCTCGCCCGATCACCGGCTGCCGGGCCCGGCGCAATGGTGCCGCTGGCAGGCGCGCGCCCGGACCGTCGATGCGAAAGTCAGCCGTCGCGACACGCCGTTGGTCGTCGACCTGTCCTCGCTCTGGGCGGGCCCCTTGTGCGCCCAACTGCTCGGCACCCTGGGCGCGCGGGTGGTCAAGGTCGAAAGCCTGAGACGGCCGGATGGCGCGCGCCGCGGCCCTGCCCTGTTTAATGACTTGATGAACGCCGGCAAGGCCAGCGTTGCCTTCGACTTCTCGTCTGCCGGCGACATCGACAAGCTGCACCGCCTGTTGGGCATGGCCGACATCGTGGTCGAGTCAGCGCGGCCGCGCGCGTTCCGGCAGCTCGGCATCGACGCGGAGACCATGCTCGCCGAAAACCCGCGCATGACTTGGCTGAGCATCACGGGCCACGGACGCGACGGCGAGGAAGCCGACTGGATCGCCTACGGCGACGACGCCGGCGTCGCTGCGGGACTGTCGAGCCTGATGCGCGACGCCACCGGCCGCCTCATGTTCTGCGGCGATGCCATTGCCGATCCGCTGACCGGCGCGCATGCTGCGCTCGCCGCCTGGAGCGCCCATCGCGCCGGCGGCGGCGCGCTGGTCTCGCTGGCGCTGAGCGATGTGGTCCGGCATTGCCTGGAATTCATGCCGGCGGCCAGCGGCGCCGCGACACGACAACGCTGGCGCCGCTGGCAGGACCTGGCGGTCGCCGCGGGCGGCGCCGAACGGCGGGCCGCCATTCGGAGCGCCGCGGCGCCGGCCCGGCCGCTCGGCGCCGACACCCTCGCCGTGCTCACGGCCTTCGGCATTCCGTGCTGATTCGACAAGCGGACGTGACGGGCGTCGGCCGTGCCGATGTGCGCATCGAAGCCGATCGCATTGCCGAAATACGCCAAAACCTCGAAGCCCGCTCGGGAGAAATCGTCATCGACGCCGACGGCGGCACCCTGCTGCCCGGCCTCCACGACCATCACCTTCACTTGCTGTCCCTGGCCAAGGCGCTCGACTCCCTCCCCTGCGGTCCGCCGGACGTATCGAACGAAGCGCAATTCGTCGCGCTGCTCAGGCAGCAGGCCGCGACGACGCCCGACGATGGGCGCTGGCTGCGCGGCATCGGCTACCACGAGTCGGTGGCCGGCGAGATCGATCGGGTGTGGCTCGACCGGATCGTCCCCGATCGACCGCTGCGCATCCAGCATCGCAGCGGACGACTCTGGATGTTCAACAGCCTGGGCTTGGCGCGCATCGCCACCGGGCATCAGGCGCTCCCCCCAGGCGCAGACTGGGCGAGCGGCCGCTTCCTCGACGCCGACGATTGGCTGCGAACGCAGTTGCCGGCCGTCCGCCCGTCGCTGCAGCGTGCCAGCGCCCTGCTCGCGCGCCGAGGCGTGATCGGCGTCACCGACGCCACGCCCTCGAACGGCTTGCCCGACTACCGGCACTTCGCCAGCGAACGCGCGCTCGGTCATTTGCGGCAGCGCGTGCTCGTCATGGGCGGCGAGGAACTCGACGAGGCGAAGGAACAAGCGGGCGTGGCCGTGGGGCCGACCAAGATCCATCTGCACGAATCGGCGTTGCCGGACTTCGATGCCGTCGGGGCGAGGATTCGGCAAAGCCATGCCGCCGGACGCGCCGTGGCCGTGCATTGCGTCACCGTCGCGGAGCTGGTCTTCGCTGCCAGCGCACTCGTCGAAGCGGGGCGCCATCCGGGCGACCGCATCGAGCACGCATCGCTCACGCCCCCCGAAACGCTGGACCTGTTGGCCAATTCCGGCATCACGGTGGTGACGCAGCCGAACTTCGTATTCGAACGCGGCGACCAATATCTCGCCAACCTCGCCGCCGCCGAGCAGCCTTGGCTCTATCGAGGCCGCCGATTCCTCGACGCCGGCATACCGCTGGCCGCCGGCACCGACGCGCCATTCGGCGCCCCAGATCCTTGGCGCGCCATGGCCGCTGCCGTCGATCGGCGCACGCGCGGCGACGCTCGCCTGAATCCATGCGAAGCGCTGGTTCCCGAGGAGGGGCTCGCGCTGTTCACCGGATCGGCCACGCAGCCGGGCGCCGGCCCTCGCACGATCCACGCGGGTGCGCTGGCGGATCTGTGCCTGCTGGATCGGCCTTGGCGCGACGCCAGGATGGATCTCGCTGCCGTGCGGGTTCGCGCGACGATGGGCGCCGGAACGCTGATTCACGGCCCCGAATGACAACGGGCGGCCTAGGCCGCCCGTCCGTCACTCACGAATTACCGGCTTACCACTTGTAGTTGAAGCTCAAGCCGTAGGTGCGCGGCTCTTGCCAGTTGGCCGTCCGGAACATCCCGAAGTCGATTCCCTGGATCCGCTTGTCTTCGTTGGTCAGGTTCTTGACCCAGAGCGAAATGTCCGCTGCGCCCGGACCGCCGATCGGCACGCCGGCCAGCAGCAGGCGGGCATTCAAGGTCTCCGTCGACGGCAGCTTTACGCCGCTGCAGAGATAGCTGCCGGCCGCGGTGGGCAACGCCATGCTCACGTTACACGAGTACAGGTACATGGAGTCCGTGTAGGTGTAGTCGAGGATGCCACGCAAGGTACCCCACGGCGTCTTGGCCAGCCGCCCATCGATGTTCAAGGCGAAGGTATTCTTGGGTGCATAGCCTTGGCGCTTGTTGCTGGAGGTATCGATCAGCGGCTTGCCCGGCAGGTTGTTGCTGTTCTCGATGAACTTCTTGTAGTCGCTTTCCATGTAACTGTAGGTGGCCTGGATCTTCCAGCCGTCCACCGGGATCAAGGTCCCCTCCAGTTCCAGTCCCTTCAGCGCCACCTCGCCGGCATTGGTCAAATAAGAAACCGTCGTTCCCGGTACCAGCTGGGTAGTATGAAGATCCTTGATCTTCGAATGCCACAGCGCGGCGTTAATCTGGGCGCGATTGTCCAGGAAGCTCTTCTTGATGCCCACCTCCACCGAAGTCGATGTCTGCGGCTTGTAGGGCTTCAGCGCGGCATCGTTGAGCACCTCGACGTTCCATCCGCCGCTCTTGAAGCCCTTCGCGACCCGGCTGTAGATATTGGTGGTCTCGTCAAGCTTGTAGGCCAGCGCGGCCATCGGCGAATTGCCGGTAAAGGTCTTGCTGCCGGTCTCCTTCAAACCGTAGCGGTTGGCGACCTGCGGGCCGTCGAATCCATTGGTGTAGAACGCATGGACCCAGCCGTCCTTGGTTTCTTCGGAACGGCGCATGCCCACCGTCGCGGTCAGCTTGTCGGTAACGGCGTAGTCCAGTTGGCCGAACAGCGCCTTGGACCTGCTGGACACGCCGTAATCGGAACGCTGCGTAAATCCGAACAAGCTGAAATCCTGGGGTCCCCGGGTCCAGCCATCGTCCTCGAAGTAGTAGGCGCCGAAAACGTATTTCAACTTGTTCCAGTCGCCGATCCACTGCACTTCGTGCGACTTCTGGTCATAGTTGGTTTCGCGGTCGTAATAGATATTCATGCCCCAGGTGCGGCCGGGGGCATAAGCAATCGAGTTTAGCGGCGTGCCGTCGATGTCCGAACGATCGTTGTAGGTCAAGTCGCGCTTGGTGAAGATGTACTTCAGCGTGTTGTGATCGTTCAGCTTGTAGTTGAGCGTGAGCGCATGGCCTTCGACGTTCGAACGCTCCCATAGGCCGGCATAGCCATTGAGGCTGATCTTGCTCGGGCGAGAGGTTCTGACGTAAGGCGCCATGGCATTGGCAATCGCCCCGCCCAGGAAGGCGCCGAAGGTGCTCTGGAAAGTGCCGCCGGCCGAACCGGAGAGGGAATACAAGGTCGTCGGCGCGGGAGTGTTGTCGATGTCCGACTTGTCGTATGTGTAATCGAGCTTGAAATCCTTGGTGAAATCGAGTGTCGCGGCTACCCGATAGGCCTCCTTGTCCCTCGCGGCAAGATCGGGGCCCGTGCGGTTCTTCATCCAGCCGTCCCGATCCTCCTTGCGCATGCCGACGCTGAACTTGGCGATGCCCATTTGCGGCAGATCGAGCGCGATGCGTTCGACCGAATGACCGTAGTTGCCGACTTCGAATCCGATCGAGCCGCCCCAGACGCCCGACGGGCGGCGACTCACCATGTTGACGGCGCCGGATTCCGTATTGCGGCCAAACAATGTTCCTTGCGGCCCGCGCAGCACCTCGACGCGCTCGAGTTCAACGATGTCGAACACCGCGCCCTGGGCCTTGCCGATATAGGCACCATCAACATACATCGCCACCGCCGGATCCACCCAAATCGCCGGCTGGCTGGTGCCGCTGCCGCGAATGTAGAGCGTCGTGATCAGGTCTGAGCCGGGGTTGGAGCGGAACATCATCGACGGCGCCACGGCATTCAGGTTGGCAATACCTTCGATGCCGCGATTCTCGAGCTGCGCCCCGCTGATGGCTGTGATGGAAAGCGGTATCTCCTGAAGCTTCTCCTGGCGCTTTTGCGCGGTGACGATGACTTCCTCGATTTGCGACTGAGCCATGGCCGAGCCACCATACGCGGCGGCAAGCAACAGCGGCAGCGTGCGGACAATGTGCCTCTGCATTCTCTTGCTCATCTGATCTTCCCTTCCTTTCTGTTATAGGACCTTCGTAATTAAACGAACCGGCAAGCTGCATCCCCGATTTTGTTGTCGCAACAAGCGGTTGGCGCTCGAGTACGACCTGCATGGCCGGTCACCGCTTCGTCCGGCCAATACCCGACATGATGTTCAACTCAGGGGGTGCGCGGCATCGTCAATTTGGACGATCCTGGTCTTTGCGGGAGCGGCTTGGTTGCGTCGACGCAACAAGCCCGCTAAAGATTTTTCAGCGTGGGTAGTAACCGACGCCGACGATGTAGCGATCGACTTTTTGGATGAAAGTGCGCTTCGACTCGATCTGGCGAGTGACCGGATTCCGCCACGTATAGTCGATTTCGGCGCGATCGGCGTTCTGCAGCTTCTGCCGCATCTCGACGACGATGTTGCGTCCGTTGGCATCGGTGAGCTTGCTCGCGTCGCCGCCGACCAGATGCGGGAAAGACCCATGCGCCTTGGTCTTCATGTCCACCATGTCGACGGCGAACACATACAGGTCGTCTTGAACGAAGGGGCCGTTGAGATCGTTGAAATCGACCAGTGCGCGCTTGCTGTCCTTTTGCACTGCGGCAGCCGCCTGATCGAGCAATGTCCTTGCCTGGCCTTCCGTCGCACGGGGAATGTAGAAACCCACCGCGATGATTCGCTCGCCGACGCGCTGGAAGAAGGCCAGCTTCCGTTCCTCGCGCTTGTCGAGCCGGTTCAGCCAGCGATACTCGACATGACCGCTGCCTTTTTCGGCGGCGATCTTGAGTATTTCCTTGAAGAAGGGCTTGCCCGCGGAATCGCGCATTTCCGCGACGTTGCGGCCGACCAGCACCGACGAGGATCCGCCGCTGGCAAGAAACTTGCCGTCGGTCGCCAGCACGTATACGTAAAGCTCGCCGTCCTCGAATCGGCCCGACACGTCGAAATCGGTGAGCGCCTTCTCGCCGCGACGCCGATAGTGCGCCACCGCCTTGGCCAGCAGCGCCTTGGCGCGATCGACCTTGGCGACGTCGAGTTGCTCGACTTGGCCGGTCGGCACGCGCTCGTCCGCCCTTGCGGCATGCACGGTCGGGAGGCAGGCCAACCCCAGGATAATGGTGCGTATCGCCGACTTGATATCCATGACCCCGCCTCCCCGACAATGTGATGGAAACTGTCTAGTTCACCGCTAGCCTCGACCGCCTTGGGCGATCCAAAGACGCGCCAAGTCTGCCGCGCCATCCGTACCGGTGACGCCACGCAATACCTGCACGGCCTTGGCGTGATTGCCGGCCTGAAGATACGCCATGCCCAAGTGCAGCTTGGCATCTTCAGCACGCTTCAATCCCCCCTTGGCGATGCCTTGCTCGATCATGGCGATCCCCTTGTCGAAGTCGCCGTTCGTAACGAAAGCATAGCCCACCTTCACCGAGGCTTCGCCATCCTTGCCCGACGCTGCGGCCTTTTCGTCATCCGCCAGCGTCTTCCGGTCGTCGTCGGCCTGTTTGTTCGCCAGATCGCGCAAGCGCTTGTGCCGCTCGGCTTCCGCCCCCGTGCCCAATACGCCTTTGGCGAAACCTTCGGCCACGACTTTCTTGGCCTCCGCCGGCAGGCCCGCCTGAAGCGCTAGCTGCGCCATCTCCATGAAATCGCCGCCCTCGCGAAGATTCCCCGTCGCCAACATGAGGCGATAGACATCCAGCGACAAGCGGTCCGAGAAGCCCGGCTTGCGTTGGATCCTGGCCAGCAGGTCCGCCCAGTATTCCTTCTTCGGATGATGGATGACGAGCTTTTCCAAGGCCGTGACATACCCGGTCTTGTCGTTCAATTTCAGATAGCAGTTGGCCAACAGCTGCAAATGGTCTTCTGCCGGCGCCCGACCGGCCTTTTCGTCAGCCGCGACGAAATCCATCAGGGCCTTGGCGGCCTCGGCATAGTCGCCGTTCAAGTATTGCGCCTGAATCAGGAGCGTGCGCATCGAGGCCGAGTTGCCGCCCGCCTTGAAATAACGCTGGGCCCAAGCGACCGATTTGCCGTACTCCTTGGCGCGATAGAAGGTTCCCGCCACGGCTTCCATCGTCTTGATCTGCTCGGCTTCCGGCAATTTCCCCGAGTTGATCACCGCCTCGAACGACTTGGCCGCAAGCTCGGTATCGCCGGCACCCGACGCCGCGCTGCCGCGCATGCGGTCGAGAATGTAATTCTCGTAGGCCGTCTTGCCTCCCACCGCGTCGGCCTCGCGGATCTTGGCCAAGGCCTCCTTGTACTTCTGGGCCTTCATCAGCTCCTGGGCCGCCTGCAAAGGCTTGCCCACTTCCGGACGCAGCGTTTCCTGCGCACGAACGCTTGCCACTCCTACGCCCGCCGGTGTGACGGAACCCATCCACAAACCGAGAACCAGCAGGCCCAGGGCAAAGACATTCACGCGCTTCATAGGTCAACCTCTTGTTCGGTTGGGGCGGGCGCCAGGGTTCGCGCTGCCGCCGGAATCATTGATCACTGAACAAACTGCTCGTTGCCGACCAAGCCGATTTTTACCACGCCCAGCCGCTGCGCCGACGCCATGACCATGGCGACGGACTTGTAGCTCACCAGCTTGTTGGGACGCAAGTGAACTTCCGGCTGATCGGGCAACTCCGAGAGCGTCTTGAAGCGAACTTCCAACTGCCCCCGGTCCGGCACCACTTCGCCATTCCAGAGCACCGTGCCATCGAAATCGACGTCGATACGAACGACTTCCGGCGGCTTGACGGGAGGCGGCGGATTGCCGACCGGCATGTTCAACTTCACGGCATGCGTCTGGATGGGAATGGTGATGATCAGCATGATCAGCAGCACCAGCATCACATCGATCAGCGGCGTCGTATTGATATCGACAAGCACTTCCGGATCGCCAGAACCGCTGCCGGAACCTACATTCATGCCCATGCTTCGTTCCTCTGTTGGTTATTGCCGAACCGGCGGCTCGGTAATGAAGCCGACCTTGGCGATTCCGGCGCGCTGACAGGCCACGACCACCTTGCCGACCGACTCGTAGCGCGCGTCCATATCGCCGCGGATGTGGACTTCCGGTTGCGGGCTCAGCACGGAAACCTTCTTCAGCCGCTCGACCAGAACCTCGATGTCGCCGAGATATTCCGTGTTCCAGAACAGGTCGCCGTCGCGGCTCACGGAGATGAGGACATTCTCGGGCTTGGTCTGCGTCACGACGTTGGTCTCTTTCGGCAGCTGCACCGGAATCGACTGCGTCACGACGGGAATGGTGATGAGGAAAATGATCAGCAGCACCAGCATGACGTCGACCAAGGGCGTCGTATTGATGGCCGACACCACTTCGTCTTCATCGCCACCCTCGGCGGGACCGACGGTCATGCTCATGATCTAGCCCCTTCGGGTTTGCTTGCTGATCATCACCATGTGCAGTTCGCCGGAGAAGGCGCGGACATTTTCCATGGCCACCTTGTTGCGACGAACCAGCCAGTTGTAGCCAAGCACGGCAGGCACCGCGACCGCCAGGCCGATGGCCGTCATGATCAGCGCCTCGCCGACCGGGCCGGCCACCTTGTCGATCGATGCCTGGCCGGCGATACCGATGGCCGTCAGCGCGTGGTAGATGCCCCAGACGGTGCCGAACAGGCCGACGAACGGCGCCGTGGACCCGACCGTGGCCAGGAAAGCCAGGCCGTCCTGCAGCCGGTTCTGGACGTTCTCGACCGCGCGCTGGACCTGCATCGTGATCCACGTGTTCAAGTCGATCTGATCGAGCTGCGAGCCTTCGTGATGCTGCCCGGCGCCCAGCGCCCGCTCGGCGATGAAGCGGAACGCATTGCCCTCGGCAAGCGTATTGACGCCATCCTGGAGGGAACCGGCGCTCCAGAACGTTTTCTTCGCCGCCTTGTACTGCCTGAACAATTTGTTCTGCTCGACCAGTTTGACCACCAGAATGTACCAAGTGCCCATCGACATGATCACCAGGATCACCAAGGTGCCTTTGGCGACAAAGTCGCCGGTCTTCCACAGGGCATCCAAGCCATAGGGGTTCTCCACCGTTTCCGTCGCCTTGGCCGACGGCGCAGGCGGCGCCACCGGCGTGGCGTTGTCGGCAGAGGCGCCGCCGGCCGTCGCCGCGGGGCTTTGGGCATTGGCCATTTCGGGAATGGCACAGACCCCTGCCGCGCCCGCAACCACCAAGGCGGCGACCAGAACTCTGAAATGTTTGATGATAGACATGACTCCTCCTTCGTTGCGTGCGGATTACTACGGTTTCACTGCGTTTATTGAAGCTTCCAGGTGTATTTCAGGCTCGCCCAGGACTGCTCCGGCTTGCCATCGACGGTACCGGGCTTGAACTGACAGCGCCCCAAGGCATTGCGCGCCGCCTCGTCCAAACGAGCATAGCTACTCGAAGACTCGATCTCACTCTTGACCACCCGGCCATCGACATCGATCAGGAAGCGCAGCACCACGGTACCTTCCTCCTCGAGACGCCGCGAGGCCGAAGGATACTCAGGTTCGGCGCAGGAGCGCTTGGCGTCGATGACGGGAGGAAGCCTCACCGCCGGTTTTGGTGGCGCCGCCACGACCGGTGCCGGCGCCGGCTCGGGGGCCGGTGGCGGGGTACGGGCGATGGCGGTAATCGCTCCCGGATTGCCCTGCTGCACCACCGCAACATTGACTTCGGGCGGCGGAATGAAGGGCGGCGGCGGCGGCGCCAGTTTCGGCGGCGGTGGGGGCGGCTTGTCGGGAGGCGGCGCTTTCTTGACCTCCTCGATCAAGCGGGTTTCGAGCGGCCCCTTCACGACCTCGACCACCTTGCGGGCCAAGCCGTTCATCAGCCCGTATATCAGGGCCACATGGAAAATCACGACAAACGCGATGCCGGCCAGATGCTTCGCCGGATTTCGCTGCTGCTGCGCGTAATCGAGTTGCGCGTAAGTCATTGCTGCCTCCTCGGCCTGCTGCACACTGTGGTGCTTCGTCTTGGCTTGATCATAGCTTCACACATCGCAAGGGTGCCTGAACCGATGCTGCCACGCTGCTTCGGCTACGATGCCCGATTATTGCAAGAATGGTGACATTGCCAAGCACCCGGATCATCGTCCGAATGAACGATCATCGGCATGTGTTCACCCCGTCGGCGAATTCGCCTTGGTTCATGCCTGCCATGGCAGGCGTATATGCAGCGTTCACCGATCATGCCGACGCGTCGACCTGAAACAGCTTGCGCAGTTCATTCTTCAACACCTTGTTCGAAGCATTGACCGGCAACTGCTGCGCGAACCGGACGAAGCGCGGCACCTTGTAGTTCGCCATGTGCTCGCGGGACCAGGCGATCAAGGCTTCGGCGGCCAGTTGGCAGTTCGGTTTGGTCACGACCCAGGCGCACCCCACCTCGCCGAGCCGTTCGTCCGGCACGCCGATCACGGCCACCTGGGCGATCGCCGGATGCGCCGACAACATGGCTTCCACTTCCGCCGGATAACAGTTGAAGCCGCCCACGATGAACATGTCCTTCAGCCTGTCGGTAATCCGCAAATAACCGCGCGCGTCCACCACGCCGATGTCGCCGGTATGCAACCAGCCATCGGCGTCGATCGCTTCGGCCGTGGCACGCGGATCCTCGAAATAGCCTTTCATGACGTGATAGCCGCGCAGGCAGACCTCGCCCGCCGCGCCAGCCGGCACGGGGTTGTTGTCGACATCGACAATGCGAAGTTGGGTACCGGGGATCGCCTTGCCGCTGGTGGTGGCGATGGTCGTGGCATCGTCGCCGGGATCGCAGATGGTCGCCAAGCCGCCGCACTCGGTAAGGCCGTAGGCCGTGGTGACGACACGGATGTTCAATGCCTTGCGCATCCTTTCGATGAGGATGGGAGGAATCGCGGCCGCACCCGTCACCGCCACGCGCAGACTGGAAAGATCGGCCTGCGCAAGCCGCGGATGCGCCAGCATGGTCAGGTACAACGTCGGCGGCCCCGGCATGACGCTGATGCGATCGCGCTGGATGCGATCGAGAATGTCGTCGGCGTCGAACACCGCCTGCGGCAAGATCGTCGCGCCCGCGATCAGGCACGTCAGCCAGCCCGCCTTGTAGCCAAACGAGTGAAAGAAGGGGTTGACGATCAGGTAGCGATCGCCGCGCACCAAACCGATCACCTTGGCATACTCGGTGAACGCGCGGACCGCCGCGCCATGCGTCGACATCACGCCCTTGGGCCTGCCGGTGGTGCCGGAAGTGAACAGCAAGTCGGCCAGGTCGCCCGCCGCCACGTTCAAGGCCGTCTGCCGCGCCGCGGATTCCTCGACCCCGACTGCGCAATCCAGGAAGGCGGACCAATCCATGTCGCGACCGCCGGCATGCCGAGGCATGCCGCCGACGACGATCACATGCTCGAGGGTGGCGGGTCGCTGGTCGCGCAGCATGTCGGGGTAATAGGCCCCCAGGAAATCGCCGACGCAGAAAAGCACGCGCGCACCGCTTCGGGCGAGAATATCCGCGGCTTCGGCGCCCTTCATGCGGGTATTGATGGGAACCAGCACGGCGCCGGCGCAATGCACGCCCAGCGCCGCGACCACCCATTCGGGCAGATTCGGCGCCCAGATGCCGACGCGATCCCCCGGCTCGACGCCCAGCGAGATCAGCGCGCGCGCGGCGCACAAGGCCCAGTGCTCCAGTTCGGCATAGCTGATGACGATGCCATTCTGTTCGATCGCGGCCAGCGTCGGATGTCGATGCGCGGCGGCGAATAGCAGCGTCGGGATGGTGTTCGGCTTCACGTGAAGACCTCCTGGGCAACCAGCGGCGGAATCACTGATCGCCGCGACCTTGGCGAGGTTCTGTGCCAAACCGGCAGCCCTCGCCGATCGAGCATGCGCGATTCATCGGCGATGCCTGCACGTAGTTCCGCACGCGGTTTGACATGTTCCATGCAAGGGATGCTCGCACCCGGCCGGGTGTCCTACATCGTCTGAGCAGACTAGCGGCGACCGCGGCGCCCCGGGCTATCGCCCGCGTTCAAGCACCGGATCGAGCAGGCCCTGGAGACCTGTTGCCGCGTGAGGCCCAAGCAGCATTTGTTCGAAAATACCCCGCCCCGTCCGCGGCAGGTCTCCCGACAGCGTCAAGGTAGCGCGACAGGGGGTTTGCTGGTGGATTTGTTCCATGGCATTGGGATCCAGCGCCGTGCAATCGAGTTGCTGATGATGCAAGGCATACTCGCCGTGATAACTGCCGTGGCTCCAGGTCGGATGGTTATACCCCGCTCCTTGGAGATACACGACGCCTTCGACCACGAGATCGAGGCTCAACGAACGTCCGTCCGGCAATACCCCGGTGATCGTCGCCCGCGCGACCTGCCTGGTGCCGATCCGAAAGTCCAGGCTGAAGCCGACATCGGCCAAGGGAAGCGGGCCGCGGCCATTCAACGGCAGCAGCACCGCGCTGCGGTTCCAGGGCTTGCCAGCGGCATCGTCATTGGTGTGGAAAAAAAAGAGATGGTCATCGAACTGCATGGGCGCCCACAGCCAGAACCATTGCGGCATGGCCCCCCCGGGCGAAGGCTGGGCATCCCGCGCACCGATCGGCCGCACCCCCCACGAGCGGTCGCGAACGCCGCCCCAAGCATCGACGGCAAACGTCTCGCCGGCGCAAGACAGGCGGCCGCGCCAACGCCCGCCCTGGGTCATGCGGGTCAGGTCGAGGATGGTGCGCGGGCCGCTGCGATAGATGAATCGCGGCTCCTCGATCGGGGCCGCAAGACCTTCGAACACGAGGTCGGCGCCAATGCCATGATCGTTCGGATCGACCCTGACCGCCAGGCGTCGCAGCGGCTCCAGCACTTCCACGGAAATCGGCGCCACACGGGTATCCAGGCGCTCGGAATGCAATTGTCTCGAGGCAATGAGACTTTCCTGGATACCGGCGCGCTGAATCATGAACGCCGCGTCCATGAGGTCGAGGTGGGGGTATACGCCAAGGGCCGCCACGAAGTAGGTCGCGCCGTCGGGGCTATAGCCCCCAAAGTAGTAGCGATCGTAGAAGTTGCGGTCGGTGCCCGCCGTCGCGACCGGTTCCGGCCGCTGATGAACTGGATAGTCGTCGCCCTTGGTCAGCATGTTCGAGTTCCTTGCCTTGGCGCCTTCGCACGGCTCGCCATTGTCGCGCTCGACGAACGGATCCGGATAGTCCCGGTGGACGATGTCGGCGACAGCCGCCGCTAATAAAAGGTGTCGCTGGAGGCCCCGACCATGAACGATTCCGTTGAACAGTTGATGCAGGGAAATACCTGGGCGCAATTCTGCGATGCGCTGAAATCCGCGGGACAGCAGATTCTGCGCCCGGAAGCGCCCGCCACGCCCCTCGACCGCGCGGAAGGCTATCGATACCTGTCGCGGCTGGTGCGCGTCGCGCTCGAGATGCACGTCGAATTCGACGATCCCGACTTTCCCGGATTCATCGTGCCCTCGCATGAAACCATCAAGATTGGCGCCGACAATCCCGACAATCTCTACATGTCGGCGCGCCTCGACGGGCGCCACGAATACCGGGTCAGCGGCCGGCGCGGCACGGTCGCCACGCTGAATTTCGCCACCAAGAAAGGCGGTTATGCCAATCGGGATGGGCGCATGGACGGCACCGGCTTTCTCGCCGCCAAGGACATGGCCTTCGAGGCCGACGGCAGTTTCGAATTGATCCTGAGCCAGCAGCCCAAGCCTGGCAACTGGCTGCCGATGGCGGCAGACAGCAACCAGTTGCTGGTGCGACAGACCTTCCTGGATCGCCGAACGGAGCGACCGGCACAAATGCGTATCGAGCGCATCGGCGGCAAGGCCAAACCGCGGCCGCTGGACCCGGCGTCGCTGCACGACAAGCTGATGCGTGCCGGCGCCTTCGTCGGCAATACCGCGCGCTTGTTCGCCGATTGGGCGCAGACTTACCAGGCTGCGATCAACACGCTGCCGCCCGCCGACCAGGCGATTTGCCAGGCCGCCGGCGGCGACCCCAACATCTTCTATTACCACGGCTATTGGCAACTGGCCGACGACGAGGCGCTGCTGATCGAAGTGGCGCGCATTCCCGATTGCGACTTCTGGAACCTGCAAGTCGACAACTACTGGATGGAGTCGCTGGACTACCGCTATCACCGCATCCACCTGAACAAGCACGATGCCGTCCTCGACGCCCAAGGCCGCGTCGTCATCGTCGTCGCCGAGCACGATCCCCGGCTGCCCAACTGGCTGGAAACCGCCGGCCACCGGGTCGGCACCCTGTGTTTTCGCTGGGTCGGCGCACGCGAGCACGTTCATCCGACCACGCGCGTGGTCAAGCTCGCTGACTTGCGGATCTGAATCAACATGGGCTTCGAGATCGCGGCATTGCTCGACGAAGCATCCCGACGCGCCGGCGGACTGAG
>WBZU01001647.1_pt1 | contig 16504 bp, 25 predicted proteins | sample 5204311 | NCBI WGS metagenome assembly WBZU01 (sample SAMN12344359, study PRJNA552823) | activated sludge metagenome | biome: Activated sludge suspended growth; feature: Nitrification reactor; material: Wastewater; isolation source: activated sludge from nitrification reactor of wastewater...
TGCGTGGGGCTTAAATGCCCTATAACTACCTTATACCAGCATAATTTATTCGGCAATACAAAAAAACTAAAAACTTTGGATTAAAATTATTAGCTTTGTGGTATCTAAATATAATTTAAGAAAATGGCGTACGAATTAAAAGCAACTGTAAAAGAAATAGGCGAAACTCAACAGGTTAGTGAAAAGTTTAAGAAGCGAGATTTAGTTTTAACCGACCTGTCTAAACCCGAATACCCCCAACACATAAAATTTGACCTTAATCAAGACAAAGTTACCCTAGCCGATAATTTAAAAATCGGTGACAAGGTTAGTATTTCGTTTAATTTGGGAGGTCGTGAATATACCAAAGATAACAAGACAAGCTATTTCAACAGTTTGCAAATTTGGAAACTAACCAAGCTATCCGACACAGCCCCACAACAAGCACAAATAGCAGAACCACAACACATAGACAATAAAGACATCGACGACGTACCGTTCTAAAACAAAAAAAGCCCCAATTAAGGGGCTAATTTGTAAATGTGCTGCGATATTAAACGAATGTTTGTATAATCTTTGCCACAGCTTCGCCTTGCGTTCTTAGCTTATACTTAGCTTGAACTTCCTTTACTTTTTTGTACTGCGATTGGGTTAAAACTGTATTGACAGTTACTTCAGAATCATTTTTACGGATTGCGCTCATTTTAAAATTTAGTTTAAGTAAATACTCATTATTAACAATCTTTTAGCCAGTCTAAAATCCGCTGACCTATTTAATCTAAGTTTGTTCAATTTAGCCACAATTTCAAGCTGTGGTAAATAGTCGATTAATCGAGCCTTAGACAGTTTTATTTCTACCGAATAAATTGCTTGGTTTAACATAGTTCTTTCATTTTAATCATTCCTAAAATAAAATGGTTCATTTGTTCATATCCTAAAACAGGTGATTGACACGTTCCGTTTAATGATAAAAAATACTTTTTGTTTGTTTTTCTTTTGTCTTGGGTGTAATGTTCTAATACAGCCAATCCGTTTAATTTTAGATACTCAACAGCATTTTTAAGTGCTGCAATTTCGGTTGTTGCCATGTTTTTATTATTAAGGTTAATATTAATATTATACATCTAGTTTGCCGTTTTTTAAATTGTTTGCTAATTCGGTAATTATTCCCTCTTTTTGCAACAGGCTTGAAGAAACTGATTTATCAACCTGTGCTGTTTGCTCAAAAAGTTTATATGTTACCCGAGCAGCCATTTTTAAAGATGCTTCAATTATTTCAATCTGTTCGTGCGTTAATTTTATAGTTCTCATTTTTAATATTTTTAGTTTGTTTAAAGGGCTTGCGCCCTCACTCACAATTTTACCGACTTGAAACGGTTAATAAAGTTACTCCAATTTTAGATAATGCTTGTAAGTCGCTCCGGTCTTTTTTGAAGTGTGCAAAACAAAGTATTTACCACTTTTTGAAATGTAAACAGGATACAACTTGCCTTTAGAATCTATAAAACTATCCCCCGTTAATTTTGCTGCGGTATCTGACGGTTGTTTTATTTCACAAAATACACCATTTTCGTTTCGTTTAACAGTTGTTTGAGCCATAGCCCCAATAGAAGCAAGGGCTAAGATAATAACAAGCCAAATTATTAAGGTTTTTCGCTCGTTTTTTTGGTGCTGGTGTTTAAATTTACGGTTTGTTTTCATTTGTTAGGTTGTTTTTAGTTAATATTGTGTTAGCCCAATCTTTTATTTTGTTCGGCTGCGTGTCGTTTCTAAAGCAAGTTCCAAAAAGCGGATGGGGTGAATCTTTTTTATAAAGACTTCCAAATTTGCCGTAGTTGTCCCCTGTATCCGTGTTAGTTACCTTTACAAAATAGTCAGTCCCTGCTATTTTTACTGTTTTATATTTTCTCATAGTGCTACTATATTAGTCCTTCGTCTGCAAAAGAAAAGTAAGAATCAGCAGTCAGAATTATATGGTCTAGTACAGTCGTGTCCATCAGCGTTAAAACCTTCTTTATTTTGTCTGTAATATCCTTATCGGCATTGCTTGGCTTTAAGTTTCCGCTTGGGTGGTTATGGCAAAGAACAACAGCAGAAGCTAAAGAATCAACTACATATTTGGCTACTATTTTAACATCAACAACAGTTCCAGTTATACCACCTTGTGAAATTTTGGCGTAACCGATAGTATTATTATTTCTATTGAGCAGCAATAAAAAGAAACTTTCAAATATTTCTAAATCATCAGAATAAAACTTTCTAATAAAGTCGGCAGAATCTTTTGAGTTGGTTATCTTGATTTGCTCAAATTCTGTGATGTTCTTTTTTAAAGAATAAAGTGCTGTTTTCATCGTGTGTTAAAGTTTAAAAAAGTATGTTCACCCCTGCTCACATCCCTGTAAGCTATCAGGGCGAACACACGAAAGTTTTTATTTACTATTAAAGCTGTTTATTAAATTAAAATGCGCCTCTTTTGTTAAATTTAACTTAAATCTAAAAACCCATCGAGCATCTGAATACTCGTTAAAAAACGGGATATTTGATTCGGTTAAAAATTGTTTCATTTTATTTATAGCCTTTTGAACATAGATAGTTTCCCAAAAACAAAAAGCTGTTATAGATTGTATTTATTTCTGAAATTTTAAAGTTTCCATGTGTGTTTATTTTTTAGTTAGTTTAACTCTACCGAAGTAGAGTCTATCACTATTTATGCTGACTTTAGACAGCTAAAAAATTAAGAATATTGAACTACCTTAAACGGATTAAAATCAGGCTTTTTTAACGCCTCAATTTTAGCAGTATCTAAAATGCAATTTAAGAATAAATTTTCACCTGTTTTTACGATACTTACAGCTGTTTTTAACTGTTCCTCAACTAGTGGCTTCAATTGCTCCCAATCCGTACCTGCATAAATACATTGTGCCTTAGCGTTTACTTTCATCATAGATAATAAATAAATAGCTATCTGTTCAATTTGTGCAGCTGTGAACAACTCGAAAAAATCATTCATAAAATGCAACCCCCTGTTTATTTCTTCAGTTCCGTTAAATGATAAATAACCGCATGAGTTAAAATGCTTTTTACTGTCGTACATCGGTAAAATAACAGGGTAATAAGTGCTATTTTTAGGGGCGTTAATTCGTCCATTTTTAGGGTTGACAGTTTGAAAAATTGAACGAAATCCCTTTTTATTAAATTCTATTTTATAAGTGGCTGTTGTTTTTAAATAGCCATAAGGGTAACAATCAGAACTTAATGTAGTATCGGTGTTAAACACTTCTACTTCCTCAACTTCTGTTTTGTGTTCTGGTTTTAATCCTAAAATATTAATAGCTTTTAATTCTGCTTCCTCTTTTGAGTTAGCTGTTAGGGTTGTTCTTTTTGTTTCCAAAGTTTTACCATCTATTGAAGCGGTTACTTGATAGGCTTTTTTTGTTTCGTGTGTTGTGTTCATTTTTTTAAAGTTTAAATTGTTAGTATTAATTCAACGGCACAAATATAAATCAATAGTTTTTAAATATGCAAATTATTTTGCAAATTATTTTATAACTCGCTGAAATTCAACACAAAAAAATTCATCCAACATTCATAAAAAACACCAAAATAAACAAAATAACACACCATAAACGAAAGTAAAAACCATCGCATAAAACAACACAAAAACCAATAAAAAAATGATAATTATTTACCGACCTTCAACCGCTCAACAACTTCAGCAGGACTAAATTCTTCATCCAACCAATGAATACTTTTTGATGGCGTTTGATACAGTTGATTTAAAACATAACTCAAAGGCTTATTCAATGCAAATGCAATAGACTTAATTTGCCCCAATCTTATCAAATCAGGCTCTAACAATACCTTATAGCCAGCATTCTTTGTACAACACAATAAAAAGTGCAAATTATTAGCATTATAACCCATCTTATTAAGGTCGCTTATTAATTGGTTATTCGTATGTTTGAATCTTGCACCTCGTTTAAAATTACTCATAGTACTTTGTTTTACATATTACCACCAAAATTATGACAATTCTGTGACAATTCAAAATAGGGGTTGTTACTTTTCTTTATTAAAACAACATAAAAATGACTAATTCACAAAAAGTATCGACCAATTTGTTATTCACTAGGTAAAACGGGTATAAAATAGCTGAAAAATATCGACGAAGTTATTTAGATTTGTTCTAAATAGTTACTAACACGCTAAAAAACATTAGTTAAATTAGTTCACATCGTTTTTTACCTAACTTACGGACAAAAGTTAAAATAAATCTTGTTCGGTTTGTCCACAATTACAAGAATAAGCAGGAAACTGTCAATTAATCGAACAGTTATAAGGTACACAATCAAAGTTTCGGGTTCTTAGTCCTGGTTTTCCTTTCCACATTAAAACCGGTTAAATCGAATTTGGGTTTGTTTTAGCTATTTAAATTAGTTGATCCTAATTAGTTGCTGTCTTGTTGTGTTATCGTGCGTTAAATCGCTTGTAATTGGGTTGCGTTTGATTTTTGTGGTTTGTTTTGGAAGGGGAGGCGGTTCAGAGATTTCGTTTCGGGTTGGGATGATAGGGGTTGATTTGGTAGGGGTAACCCCTTTGCTATAGTCAGATTGGATGTTTTTTGTATTTTTGGGGTTAATGGTTGATTTTATTATCTTTGTTTTATGGAAGGATATAATAAGACGCATAAGTATAAGCATCATGAGCGACCTGCGAAGATAGATATGTTGACAGGTGAGGTAAAGGAGTTTCCTGTAAGGGTTAATAATTTTCCTGTAGGCAAGAAGGTATTGAGGTATAGGGATTTTTCTATTTTGAACAATGCTGCTGTTTTGAAGTTGCAGGCTTTGTTTGATAATGAGGCGATGGGTGTGATTTTTTATATGGTTTCGATGGCGGACTTTAACACGAATAGTTTGCGACCTTTGTGTGATGGGTTGACGATACGGGATAAGGCGATGATATTGAATATAAGTAAGAATAAGGTTGATAAGATATGTTCTAGGTTATTTTTTTGGGGTGTATTTTTGACTATGAGGGTTTGTGAGGATTCGGATATGGATTATTGGGTTTTGAATCCGAGTATATCATGGAAGGGGAAAATGGTAGATGATAGTTTGTTTCATTTTTTCAAAAACACTCGTTTGAGTCGGGAGTTAGAAAGTGTTAAATAAAAAGTATGAAATATATAAATAAGGAACGTCTGCAGGGGTTGAAAATGCTGGAAAGTTTGTCCCAAAATGGGACAGATTTGTCCCAAAATGGGACAAGAAATGTTAAAATTGGGTGTTAAATGTTAAAATTAGGGATAGAATATGCCTTAAAAAAGTGGTTATTTTTCGTATATTTTTTTCCATTTTATTGAACCATATTTAATATCTGGTGGTGGATTTTTTTCATCCCAATAATATAGTCCGTTTCTAACTTTTTGCAATAATCTATACAGGGCTATAATTCTTTGTTTGCCTTTACCGTCAAAATTATTTCTTGGTTCTGACGCTTCCTTTAGTAATCTTGCTAATGTCATTTACTTTTATTGATTTAAAAAACTTTGGTTTTTATTACTGTGGCATAATAATACAGTCGTGGTTAAAAACCATTGGTTTTGGTGGAATTAATCTTTGGTCATCTGTTAGCATTGTTCCATTAATCCATTCCAAATGTTTTGAGCCAAAGTATCTGCGTTCAAAATTTCCATATCCAACCCATAGAAGCCAATTACCTTTTCTTTTTACGATAGCCCATCCTGTTCCTCCGTATGTTTTACCTTCTGTTATAAATTCTCTTAATTGAGAAAATGTATAGTGAAATGTTGTTTCACCGTTTTTAACTGTGTATTTTGTTGGTGTCATTTAATTATCTTTTTTGGGATAAAGTTTAGTTCCTTCTGTGTGTTGAATTAATTTTGGCTCATTGAAGTTTGCGATTGAGTCAATTTGCTTTAGGTAGTTTTTTCTTGCTACCTCCATGAATTTTTTAGAAAACTCAAGGTCTGTTTTGTTATTAATAATTTTCAATGTGTTTTCAAATGTTTCATTTTTCTTCTTCTTTAAACATTAGGTAAAGTTCGTTTATCGTATATTGCGATTGGCAATATTGGTTTAATTCGTTAATTAGAAAGTATTTTCCTTCTTCTCTGCCTTTTATGGTCATCCCATCAACCCAATTATAAAATCTAACAGCTTCGGGCTTTTTATATTCTTGTTCTTTTTTATCGTCTAGTTTCCAAATGAAATTGTATTCACTAATTGGTGATTGGTCTGTTCTTGCAGGTATAAATTCTCCGTTTGTAAGAACAAATATGTCAAATAATGTAACATCAACACATTCTTTATCTTTATCAATTTGTGTTTTTGATGCTCCGTACAATACGCCATCTTTAGTACTTACTGAACATTCGGGCTTAAACCAATCGGGGTTGTTCTCGACTACTGAATCTACGAATACATCACCTGTTGCCCCTACATAGTAATTTAAAATATCTTTTTTAAATACGGTTCCTTTTGGGATATATCTTGAAGAATATCCTTGTATTGGGAAATCAATTTGTAGTATGTAGTTCATTTTGTTTTTAGTTTAGTTATTTTACCGGTAATAACAACTTCTCCAAATATTCTATATAAATCTCCTTTTGAAACACTTGTGTCCATAATTGCGTCCACTTGTTTTGTGTTAATCATAATTTGCGCAAGTTCTAACTGTTCTTTAGTCGGTGGGTTTGATAGTTTAAGGTATTTCATTTTTGCTTAATTAAGTACTCTGTTTTTTCTGAAAATTTAGCATACCTATACTTTGTCGGGTTTAGTCTTTTAAGTATCTTGTACCTAAGTATTATACCATTCCAAACTACAATATCATCTTCTATTATGTTTTTATAAATCTGCGACACCCTCTAGTGAATAAATGGTCTGACCGATAAAATTTAGGTTATCCTTGTTGGTTAATGTTAAAGTGTTGTATTTGCTTTTAGCTGCGTTAAACGACTGAATTAATTGTGGGTTTGCTTGGTAATAAGTTCTCATATTAGTAGGAACTCCATTAACCACGTTTCCGTTTGCTGCGAAAATTAACTGTATTTTTTGAACTTTACCTGCTCTGTTTGCAGCATCGGCTATTAGCTGAAACTGTGCAATGATTGAAGGGCTAAAAGCTTGGTATGTTTCAAACTTAGCTGTACTAACATAATCAACAAGCATTAGCGTATCAAAGGTAGCCACCATGTAATCGGCAATATCTTCGGGGCTTGTTATATCTGCAACATCTTCACACCTTGCGTAGTAGGCATTATAAATAACACCATTGTCATCGCACCATTCTTTTATTTCATCGCAAATTGCCATATATTCGGTGAAATTATTAACGTATGGGTTTGATTTGTAGAACTCTATTTCCTCAGCCATGTGCGTAAATTTCTGCGAATCTTCTGTGCAGCCTAAGTTAAATGAAGCCTTGCTTGAAGGGTCTTCGGTATCAACAGCAGACGCTTGTGTTACGTTTGCTGCCCTTTCTACAATTCCATAAGTATTTAAGGTAGTGTTGTAGGCTCGCATTGCTGTACGATTACCGCCCGAACTTAACAAAGAACCCATATAAAATATAGGTTGTGTTATGTTTTTTTCTACCAAGAAATCCCTTAATGTATTTTCGTTAGTTGAGTTACCTAGTATATCATCAAAATCATCAATATAAAGCCCGAATGGAATAGGAATTACATTTGTTGTGTTGAACTCTATATTATTACCATAGGCTGTTCCACTTGAATTTGTTGCGTAGGCTCTTACATAGTACTTGGTGTTTATGGTTAAACCTGTAAGCGATGAAGTAAAAGAACCTGTGCCACTTCCTGTTGCTACAATGCTATTTGCTATTGTCGGATTGGCTGTTAGTCCGTAGCATATACCCCTTGAAGTAACCGATGAACCACCTTGACTTGTAACATTTCCACCGCTAACTGCTGATGTGTTTGTGATTATCGAAATATCTGTTGTTGTAACTATTGGTAGGTTGGCTGAAACTGTTGTGAAGCTTTTTTGCGCACCATAAGAAGTACCTATGCTATTAATTGCGTAGGCTCTGAAATAATAAGTTGTACTATTAGACAACCCTGTTATATTAACACTAAAAGCACCACCACCTGTACCCGATGTTACCTTTGTTGAGTTTGTTGTTGGGTTTGAACTTGTGCTGTAACAAATTCCTCTTTCGGTAACAGATGTTGTACCTTCTGCTGTAACATTTCCACCTGCTGTAACAGTTGTGCCTGTAACTGCCGAAGCTGCTACCGATGTAACAGTCGGTTTAGCATTTGGGTATTTTTTTCTAACTGGTGATATGCTTTGATTTCTTGCCATTTTTTCAAGTGTTTATGTATTACAAAAATACTATTTTATTTTAAATGGTTTCGACAAAAGTATAATTTATTTTTGGTTGCTGCAAATATTTTATTAAATAATTTGCATGTAAAAATATTTTATTATATTTGCATCGTTGTTTTGAAATTAACAACAATAATAAGCCGAGAATGAAAACGAATTTAAAGAAATCCCGATTTAGCGCAAATGCCTCTCGGCTGGCTATGTGCTATTTCGGGACACTTTTTTTATAATGGGGCTGTCAAAAGAAGAACAAAGAGAACAGCAAAGAATTAAAAACGCAGGTAAAAGCGTTTCGCTAGGTATTCCACCTAAGAAAAAATACGATAGTTCAGAAGGTAAGAAAAAAGGTAAACGTAAGTCGTTTATCATTTTAGCCGTAAAACCCCTATCCTTTTAAGGTAGGGGATGTAAGGCTAACCTTGTTCGTTAATGTATTTTTTAATTGTTTCCATATTTGCATTACCTGTTGAGCAAACAAAATAACCGTCTGACCAAAAGGTGTTCTCTTTCCAAAAATGTTGCTTCAAAAATTGCCTATGCATTTTGTAAATTTTAAAAGTTGAAATTTGTTTAATCCTATGTATAATATCAAAAGCTGAAAAAGTTGGTGGAATATCCACTAAAATATGTAAATGGTCTTTGTCGCTTTCCATTGCATCTATAATAATTCCTTTTTCAGTACAGCAATCAAAAACTATCTGATGTATATCATCTGAAATCTTTCCAACTAAAATTGGCTTTCGATACTTAACTGCAATCACAAAATGCAATTTGATTAAGTATTTAGAGTGTGATTTTTTGTGGTATGTGTTTTGCATACGTAAAGATAAGAAATATTTTTTAAACAAACTTGTGTATTTCTGTAAAAATTTGTATATTTGTCCTATGCTAAAGGCTTTTAAATACCGCTTATACCCTACACCTGAACAATCCGTTTTGCTAAACAAGCATATCGGAAGTTCTCGTTTTGTGTATAATTTAGCGTTAGAAACAAAGCAGATGGCGTGGGCAGGAAACAGAGTTAATCTAAATTGCTTTGACTTGATTAAACAACTTCCTGACCTTAAAAAAGAATGCGAATGGTTGAAAGAAATTAATTCGCAATCTTTACAGCAACCAATTAGAAATTTAGATAATGCCTTTACTCGTTTCTTTAAAGGACAAGGAAACTTTCCAAAGTTCAAAAAGAAATCAAAAGGTGGTAGTTTCAATGTACCGCAGAATATATCTTTAAAAGAAGGCAAATTAATTATTCCTAAGTTCAAAAAAGGAATTGATATTGTCTTACACCGACCAATCAAAGGAGAAATAAGACAAGCGACTATATCTAAAACTCCTACTGGGAAATATTTTGTATCTATCCTTTGTGAAACTGGAGAGAACATAAAACCTAAAGCAACCATTAAAGAAAATACGTCTGTCGGTATTGATTTAGGCATTAAAACATTTTTGGTTACTTCTGATGGAGAGTGCTTTGATAATCCAAAATTCCTTCGTAAAGCACAAAGTAAATTAAAATACGTACAACGCAAGTTTTCTAAACACAAAGGAAAACGAACTAAAAATAAATTAGCAAAATTACACGAGAAAGTAGCAAACCAACGTAAGGACTTCTTGCATAAAACTTCAAGTAAGCTGATAAGTGATAACCAAACTATCTGCATTGAAGATTTAAACGTGAAAGGAATGTTGCAAAACCATAAATTAGCACAAGCAATAACAGATGTTAGTTGGTCAAGTTTTGTAACTATGTTAGAATACAAAGCCGAATGGTATGGTAAAAATATCCTTAAAATAGGACGATTTGAGCCGTCATCAAAATTACACGCAAATTGTGGGTACATAAACAAAGACCTAAAACTATCTGATAGGGAATGGATTTGTCCTAAGTGTTGCGAGGTGGTTTCGAGAGATGTCAATGCTTCCATAAATATTAAAAACTTTGCTCTTAAAAATCATTTGTCTGGGGAACACAGACTTAAAAATCGGAACGAACTGCCCACGCTGGTGAGAGTGTTGACTTCCGAAGCCCCTTCGGCTTTAGCCAAGGGGTAGTTCACAAGAAATGCAAAAAGACTTTATGGATAGTATTTATTTACTATTTGTAAGTCAAAGCAAATTAACCACCGACCAAACTTCATGTGCAATGTTGGAACAGACCAATGCTTCATTATTTGGAGCGAAGAAATCTTTTGTGGGGGACTTTTTCTTTTTCTTTCCTTTAAGTTTCTTACACTTGTTTTTTTCCTTTCTTTTTCTTTCACGCAGGTTTGGTAACTAACAACTAACTTGGTTAAAAAAAATATCTCAAGTTAATTGTTTTTAAATAAAAAATATTTACATTTGCAATGTGTTTCATTGTATATAAGTTGGTTTAGTAAAAAGGGCGGTGTTTTTTAATGCAGCCCTTTTTCTTTTAAAACAAAAAAATGATAAATCTTTTTTTTAATTATTACCAATCAGATAGTAGGCAGCACGAAATAGATGAATGTTTGCGAATGAATAAACTTGTCTTTGATAATGTTATACTTGTTCACGATAGACCTACATTTAACGACCTATTTAAGCTATCAGAAAATTACCCAAACGACATAAATTGCTATTGCAATTCGGATTGTTATTTTGAAAGCACAAAACTGTTGTTAAAAATAAAAGAAAACGAGTGCTACGCATTAACAAGAAATGACCTAGCTAAAAACAACAGAATTAATTTTCAATCACAAGATGCTTGGTGTTTTAATGGTGTTGTAAAAAACGTAAACGCTGATTTTCCACAAGGCAAATGGGGATGCGATAATAGATTGGCTTATGAACTTAAAGAAGCTGGTTATTCATTAATAAATCCGTGCAAACAAATTAACCTTATTCACCTACACGCAATAGATAATAGGGATAATAAAAGAACAAACTTAAATACAGTACCACCTCCATATCATTTTGTACACCCCTCCGAAATATGAAAATTTTATTTATAGGTATTTTTGACAGTAAAGAACCTAACACAGCGTTTAGAAACTCATTAAGAGGCATTAGTTCTAACTACGAGGAAATATCACATAGTAATTTGTTTTCTACCAATAAATTTCAAATAGATGTTCAGAATATTATAAAAAGGCAAGTTCCTGATGTTATTTTTATGCAACTACAAGGTGCTAATGTAATAAGCGACCAAACATTATCTGCGATGAAAAAATGTGGTGCATTTTTGGTTCAATGGACAGGTGATGCAAGACAGCCAACACCATCGCACTATATTGACTTTGGTAAAAAAATAAACCTAAGTTTATTCGGTAATACAGAAGATATTGAATTTCTAACATCAAATGGTGTAAATGCTGATTTCTTACAAATAAGCGCAGACGAAACAATATACACACCAAAAAGCAATTATCCCGAAATAGTTTTTATGGGTAATCATTATAGCGGCAGGTTTCCTTTATCTAACTTTAGATTAGAAATGTGTAGATTTTTGAAGCATATTTACGGAGATAGATTTATGGTTTATGGAACAGGTTGGGAAAGTCGTTTGAACCCCAAAAATGTAATGTACAAACAACACGAGGAAGCAGATGTGTACAGAAGATGTAAGATAGCTATAAATTGCTCACATTATGATTTAAGAAGATACACTAGCGATAGGTTTTTCAGAATATTATTATCAGGTGCTTTTTGCCTAAGTAAAGAATTTCCTAAAATGGACGAGTATATGCCAAATGTTAATTTTGCCACCTTTGGTGATTTAGAATCATTGAGAACGCAAATTGATTACTACTTAAACAACGATAGTATTAGACAAGAAATAGCCAATAACGGACATCAAATGGCATTAAGTAAGTGGAAGTGGTCTGACAGAGCAAACGAACTTTTAAAACTAATAGATAAGTGGAAAAACACTGGACAGAACAACTAGATAGTTTAGATTTAAGCGATAAAAAATATTCTCAATTCGGTGAACCATTAATTGTTGAGTTTATACTAGACCATACAAGCTACACAGATGAACTATTTTTAGTCGATATAGGAGCAGGTGGAGCAGGGAGAGAACTATCAAACTCACGTTACTTCTTAGAAAAAGGTTGGAATGGACTATTATTTGATATGGATGGTAGCGATGGAACAATAAAAGAATTTATAACACCTTCAAATATTGTTCACATATTAAAATCGAATAATTGCCCAATTGAATTTGATTTCTTAAACTTAGACATTGATAGTTTTGACTATGATGTACTAGAAGAAGTATTAAAAAACTATTTACCAAGAGTAGTTTGCGTAGAGTTTAACGGATGCCTAGAGCCAACATCACGATTAAAACTAAAATACGAAGAAGGTTATACTTGGGATGGAACAGATAAGTATGGATTTAGCTTACAGGCTGGTATAAATTTATTTGAAAAATACGAGTACAAGGTATTGTTAAATCAAAACGAAACAAATATTTTTGCGGTAAATAAAGACTTTTTACCGAAAGGATTTCACAAAGTAATTAATGGTGAAAAACAGCAGTATCACAGACATAACAATAAAGCAGAATGGATAAATTTATAGGTGAACCAAACTTAATGCCATTGCAAACAGAACCATTTAATGGGGATAAATTTATATGCAATGAACTTATAAAATTAAGGGATAAGTTTAATATTAGATACGCAATAGAACTTGGTAGTTGTGTTGGAGGTAGCGCAAAGTGGTTTGGTGAAAACTTTAAGGACGTTTGGACTGTTGAAATAAACCCTGTGTTTAGGGATATTTGTTTGAAAAGAATTGAAGAAAATAAAAATGTGTGTTCGCTACTTGGTAGCACAGTTGAATTATTAGAAGGACTTTTAGATATATGTATTGAGAATGGTGAAACACCTTTAATATTCATTGATTCGCATTGGGAGTCTTATTTTCCTTTATTTGACGAACTAAAAATCATTGGCAATAGTTCACTAAAACCAATTATATTAATACACGATTGTAAAGTACCAAACGAACCAAATTTAGGATTTGACAAATGGAATGGTATAGAAATATCCTACGAAACAATTAAGCCTTATCTCGATGAAATTTATGGAGAAAAAGGCTATACTCACTACTATAATTCTGACAAAGAAAGTACTGAAATAAAAAGAGGTGTTATATATATTTTACCAAATGAATAACACACTACATATAATCCACCCAAAGTCAAGGACTGACAGGTACGAACTTTTAATTGAGCAGCTAAAAATTCAAGGCATAACCGATTATGTTCTTTGGGACAACCCAATAGGTCAATCTATGAAAGAACGTAGAATGTGCGTTAATGCAGGTCATAGAAAAATAGTTCAGTACGCAAAAGACAACAACCTGCCTAAGATTATTATAGCTGAAAACGACCTTACTTTTACCGATAAGGGTGCTTGGCAATATTACTTAGATAACGAGCCTAATGATTACGACCTTTATTTAGGAATGATTTATATAGGTACAATCGAAAATAACAGGCTTATTAGCGATGCTTGTGGTTTTACCCTATATACCATCCACGAAAGATTTTACGATAGGTTTTTAAGCGTTAATCCACAACATCATATAGATAGGGATATTACTTCTTTTTTTGATAAGTACAAGTTTATGCTACCGCCAAAGTTTGTTTGTTACCAAAACGCAACACAAAGCGATAATACGATGGGGAGACCAGACTTGACAAGATTTTTAAAAGGTCGTGAACTTTTTACTTTATCAGAACCGACCTGCCATCAACAATCTTGTACTTAGGAAAGTTAATTTTAACTTTTTTCTTTTCAACCTTTGGTGCTACATATTGATTTCTCATTACAACACAATACATAAAAGCAACAGCTAAGTCATAGTCGTTCCATTCTTCGGCAGGCTTAAATTCTTGCAATGTTTTTAGTGTCCTAGTTAAATAAAACCTCGACATTCTTCGTACCGCAACATCGTTTTCTTTGAAGTCTTGAAAACCACAACAAGTTTCAATAACACCCTTAGCTGATGTGAATAAAGTGTTTCTCCAAGAAGGTGAACTATTCGGTGTTCCGTACCCATTATCTTTTTTATTTTCTGAATGTTCAGATATTGAAAAAGCAGGTCTGCGTTGCATATAGTTTTCATAACCCCTCATTTCCATGTGGGCTATTAACGCCTCCTTATTTCTTTCTATGTGTGCTTTCCATCCAAAGTAAACACAAGTCTTTATAACGTCCTCAAAGCCATCGTAAGGATTAGGTGTTCTTGCAACATAGTCAAAAGCAGGTATATCTGAAATAGCTTCAGTTGGTTTTAAGAAATCCCAACCAAACATACCTAAGTCAGACTTTCTTTTAGAATAAGCCTTTACACCACTTATCGGGTCAATTCCTATCATTCCACCATCCCCATCAACACCATTGTTAGGAGTTCTTTTACCACCTTTCATTATTGATAAATTAGGTATAGTCGGGTGTTTAGTAATACACCATCTACCATTAGGATTAGGAATCCACCTAACGCCCAATTCATTATCTCTTATATTGTCAATCCATTCTAAATCTCCGTATGGTGCAAGGTGTTTATTTTCATCGTTAAAGGCTATTTGGTCTTGGATATTAAAAAGGTTTAATTGTGAATCATTATTTATTACATAGAATGCCTCGTCAATAGTGAATGGGTATTTTTGAACCTCCTCTCGATAGCCTATAATATCATCTTCATACATTTTACGCTTACGCTCAAAGTATGCTTTTGTTAGTTCTATTTTTGAGTATCCGTAATCATCAATAAAAGATTCACCTGTTAAATCGTCTTTACCTAAATATCCATAATAACAAGGCTTGAAATATCTAACTAATCCTGTTTTAGAAATATAAGGAACTTGTGGATTATTGTTAGGAGAAGAACCTTCCCAAAGTATCTTACCGTTTGCACCTCCTTTAGCGGTTAATTCCTCAATAGTACTACCGAATAATTGCTTTCCCCTTATAGCACCTTCCTCCATGCAGCATTCCCTCGTAATCTTCTGCGTTTTATTTACATCTTCTTCTACGTTTTTGCCAAACTCATCATTAAAGTAGTAATAAAGTTTTAATCCATCGTATGCCTCTGCTTTTACGTTATTAAAATCAATGTACGAATTAAGGGCAGCCTTAGTATCTTTTAATCTTATCTTGGTTGATTTTTGCGAAGGTGCATCAAAAACCAATGAACTTTTAGGCGGGAAAACACCTGTATCCATTGGCTTAAAATATTCCTCCATTTTACGCCAACCGTGTATCATTTTATTGAATACAGCCTTTGCATCGTCATTTGTTTTAGACTGTATCCCACCATTAACATTTGGTGTTTTTGAAATCTTATTAAATAGCTTGCAAGTTGCTCTGAATGTTTTACCAGAACGGCGATTTTCAATATACATCATCCCGAAAGCCTTTGGGTTTTTATCAGCCCATTCGCTTAGGTAAAACCAATCCCTATCAGCATCAATAAATCTTGGAAGCCCTGTATCTAAGTGCCAATGTGTAAGATAAAACCAATGGTCACCATTGACATACTCTATATTGCCATTATTGTAGAACCAAAGTCCATTTTCTCGATAATGCCATTGAAGTTTTATAAAGTTTGTTTTAGATTCATCGTCCCAACTATCAAAGTCTTTTGGTGGACGAATTAAAGGAAACTTTTGTAGTTCCTTTGGGAGTCCGTAATTAAATATATCTTTTGGTTGTGGTGGACTTGGAAGCACAACCGTATATTCACCTATTATTCTTTCAGTCTGAAAATTATTTTCCATTCAATAAAAAATCCTCAACGCTATGCGATGTTACCTCTAGTTTAGAAACTGATTCCTTTTCAGATGCAGTCATTTTATCTCTTAAAAAGTTTAACGTCTTATATAGCATTTCTAATCTTTCAAGAAACTTCATAGCTTTGTCAAAAGCCCTCATATCCCCATCGCCAACATCAGATAGTTTTATAGGGCTCATTGCTAATTCATTATTCCATTGTGTTATTTGCTTTAAAATAGCCATATAACCACCTAGATAAGGGCTTTTTTCATATAACAATAATCTTTCCTCTAACTGCTTAATTCTATCGCTTTCTTTGCTCATTATTAACCTGTTTAAAATTTTGTGCTGAAACCAATCTTTTTTCATCACCAACAAGAACAATCTTACAAACTCCGT
>WBZU01001649.1_pt1 | contig 16493 bp, 15 predicted proteins | sample 5204311 | NCBI WGS metagenome assembly WBZU01 (sample SAMN12344359, study PRJNA552823) | activated sludge metagenome | biome: Activated sludge suspended growth; feature: Nitrification reactor; material: Wastewater; isolation source: activated sludge from nitrification reactor of wastewater...
CGGTCAGCTGCCCGGCAGCGGCTCGCACTTCTTCGCCGCCGGCATGTCGCTCGTGCTCCACCCGAAGAACCCGCACGTCCCGACCGTGCACGCCAACTTCCGCTACATCGAGCACGGCGACAAGCGGTGGGTCGGCGGCGGGGCCGACCTGACGCCCTACTACTTCGACGAAGGCGACAAGGCCCACTTCCACGGCGTGTGGCGCCGCTACTGCGAGGCCCACCCGGGGGTCGGCGACTACCCGCACTTCAGCGACTGGTGCGACCGCTACTTCTATCTGCGCCACCGCGGCGAGTCGCGCGGGGTCGGCGGGATCTTCTTCGACAACCTCTACGTCGACCCGAACAAGCCCGGCCACGAGGACGCCCTGCTCGCGTTCATCCGCGACGGCGGCCTGCGCTTCCTCGACGCCTACCTCCCGATCGCGCGCCGCCACGTGCACACCCCGTACACCCCCGAGCAGCGCCGCTGGCAGGAGCTCCGCCGCGGCCGCTACGTCGAATTCAACCTGATCTACGACCGCGGCACCGTCTTCGGCCTCAAGACCGGCGGTCGCACCGAGTCGATCCTCATGTCCCTCCCGCCGCACGCGCAGTGGGGCTACTGCGAGGAGCCCGCGCCAGGCACGCCGGAGGCCCAGCTGCTCGAGGTGCTGCGCCGCCCGTATCCGGGCGAAGAGTTCCGCGGGTGAGCGCTTGTCGACGGGTGGATCCACCTGGTCGACCCCGGGTGTTGTCCCGTAGGCGACGTTGACGCGACAATCCGACCCCCGTGGCAGGCCCCCGGCAATCGGGCGCGGCGTGGCTAGTCGCCGCCGTCGTCTCTCTCGGCGCGACGACGGCGGTCGCTGCGCCGCCCGAGATACAGGCTCCAAAGATCCTGTCTGAAAGGGCCTATCCCGAAGGACCTGCTCCATCGGCCAGCAGCTCGCCGCCGCGGCGCCTGAGCCGCCGGGCGGCCGCGCAGGCGCGCAAGGTCGGGCGGACCACCGTGCGCGAGCCGCGGGTCAGGCCGGTGAACGACACCCGCGCGGCGAGCGTCGTGACGCGGCGCGACCTCGAGGAGCGGCTGCCGCGCTCGGCCCCCGACGCGCTGCGCTTCGAGCCCGGCGTGTACGTACAGCAGACCGCGCACGGGCAGGGCTCGCCGTACGTCCGCGGCCTCACCGGCCAGCAGACGATCATGATGTTCGACGGGATCCGGCTCAACAACAGCACGTTCCGCCAGGGCCCCAACCAGTACTTCTTCACCATCGACTCGCGCTCGCTGCAGAAGCTCGAGGTGCTGCGCGGCGCCGCCTCGACGCGCTACGGCGCCGACGCGATGGGCGGCGCGCTGCTGGCGACGCCCATCGAGCCGGCGCTCGAGGACGGCGCGCGCACGTGGTACGCCCACTCGAAGGCGCGCATGCGCACCGGCATGGCCGACGGCGAGCTCGGCGGCGCCGCGACGGTCGACGTCGGCTACAAGGGCAAGATCGGCCTCGTCGGCGGGATCGGCTACCGCGACGTCGGCCTCCTGCGCGCCGGCGGCAAGATCCTCTCGCCGACCACCGGCGACGAGGTCAAGCTGCCGCTGTTCGCCGACGACGGCGTCACCCAGCGCGGCACCGGCTTCCGCGAGCTCACCGCCGACGCCCGCCTCGTCTGGCGCATGACGCAGAAACACAAGCTCACGGTCGGCTACTACGACTACCGCCAGTACGACGCCCCGCGCACCGATCGCTGCCCGCCGGTCACCGCCCCGCAGGGGGACTGCCTCACCTACGACCAGCAGTTTCGCACCCTCGTCTACTCCGCCTTCGACGCCGTCGACGGCCCCGCCGCGGCCGAGCGCGCGCGCTGGACCGTCAGCTTCCAGAACCAGCACGAGAAGCGCCGCCACGACCCGGCCAGCCGCAACTACCGCGGCGTCGGCCGCGACGACGTGTTCTCGGTCGGCACCGGCCTGCAGGTCTCGACCCGCTCCTTCCGGCTCGCCCGCGGCGTCGCGCTCAAGGTCCACTACGGCCTCGACGCCTACGTCGACTTCATCAAGAGCGCCGCGTGGAACGTCTACCTCGACGTCGGGATCACCAGCCCGTACTCGCGCGGCCAGTACCTCGACAACGGCCGCTACCTGACCTCGGGCGCGTGGACTGAGGCCAACCTCTCGCTCTTCGATCGCCTGGAGCTGCGCGCCGGCGGCCGCGGCGCCGCGGTCGTCGCCAAGGCGCCGGGCGACCCCGAGTCCGAGTCGAAGGCGATCGACCGCGTGTGGGGCACCGGCGTCGGCGCCGGCGGCCTCGCGCTGAAGCTCGTCGACGGCGTGCGCTGGATGGTCAACGTCGACCAGGGCTTCCGCGCGCCCAACCTCGACGACCTCACCAGCCGGCAGCAGACGGGCGTCGGCTGGCAGGGCGAGAACGCCGCCCTGCGGCCGGAGAAGGCGCTCTCGGTCGAGACGGGCTTCAAGATCGAGCGCCCGGTGATCGAGCTGGCGGTGTTCGGCTTCCAGTCGCGGATCGACGGCCTGATCGCGCGCCGGCCGTTCGACATCAGCCAGTGTCCGCCGGGCGGGGAGACCGGCTGCATGGCGTCGAAGACCGCCTTCGCGCTGGTCAACCTCGAGGGCACCAGCGTGCTGCGCGGCATCGACGGCGCGGTGCGGCTCTTCATGCCCGAGGGCTTCGTCGCGCGCGCCACGATCGCCTACGCCTGGGGCGAGGGCCCGAACCCGGTGGTCGGAGGCACCCCCGAGCGGCTCCCGCTCTCGCGCGTCCCGCCGCTCAACGGCACCGTCGAGCTCGGCTGGCGCCACGCGACCGGCTTCTACCTGTCGAGCGCCCTGCGGTGGGCGCGGCTGCAAGATCGCCTGGCCCTCTCGGACCGCTCCGACCAGCGGATCCCCAAGGGCGGCACCCCCGGCTTCGCGGTGTTCGACATCCGCGCCGGCTACCGCTTCCAGCCCTACGCGCTCGTCACCATGGTGCTCGAGAACGTCGCCAACGCCGCGTATCGCTACCACGGCTCCTCGATCAACGGCCCGGGTCGCAGCCTCAACGTCCTCGTCGAGCTCGGCTTCTAATTCATGTACAACTTCGGTCCCGGCATGGCCGAACCCGCCGACGACCCGCGCGCCACCGCCTCGCTCGCCGCGCTGTGGGCCGCCGTGCTGGTCGGCCTCGCCGGCGTCGCCGCGCTCGCCGCCGTCGTCCTCGCCCCGCTCGTCACCGGCGCCGAGGAGCCGTTCCGCGACGGACCTGTCCCGAAGGACTCTCCGCTCCACCTGCGCTCGACCCCGCGCCCGTCCGGCGTCCTCCACCTCGCGGGGTCGGGGACCAACCTCCCGCTCACGCGCGCGCTCGCCGACCTCTTCGTCGCCCGCGGCGTCGACGCGCACCTCGTCGTCTACGAGAGCATCGGCTCGTCCGGCGGCGTCATGGCGGCCTACGACGACGTCGTCGACCTCGGCCTCGTCTCCCGCCCGCTGCGCGACCGCGAGGCCGCGCTGGGCGTCGTCACGATCCCCTACGCCCGCGTGCCCGTGGTCGCCGCGGTCAACCTCGCCGTGCCCGACGCCGCGATCACCACCCGCGAGCTCGTCGACATCTTCGCCGGCCGCAAGACGCGCTGGAGCGACGGCTCGCCGATCGTCGTCCTCCAGCGCGAGCCCGGCGACTCCGGCCACCGCGCCGTCGGCGAGGCGCTGCCCGAGTTCGCCGCCGCCGACGCCGAGGCGTACCGCGAGCGCCGCTGGCGGGTGATCCTCCACGACCGCGCGATGCAGGAGGCGCTGGCGATCACCCCCGGCGCGATCGGCCTCATCGACAGCGGCGCGCTCAGCCTCGAGCGCCTGCCGCTGCGCCCGCTCCGGCTCGACGGCATCGACGCCAGCGAGGCCAGCGTCCAGTCGCGCCGCTACCCGTTCTCCAAGGACCTCGCGTTCGTCGCCGTCGAGGAGCCCGGCGGCCTCGCCGCCGAGTTCATCCGCTTCACCCACTCCGACGACGCCCGCCGGCTGATGCGCCTCCACGGCTACATCCCGCTCCCGGAGGTCCAATGACCGAAGGGACAGGTCCCGAGGGACATGTCGTGAAGGCCAGCGGCGTCGGCCTGCGGCGCTACCTCTCGGCGCGCATGTTGCCGCTGACGCTGCTGCTCGTCGTGCTCGTCTCGGTCTCGGCGCCGCTCGCCTACTTCGCGCTGGCGGCCCGCGGCGTGCGGGAGAGCGCGCGCGGGGCCGCGGTGCAGGTCGCCGACGCGGTCGCCGCCGAGATGCAGGAGCGCCCGGTGTTGTGGCGCTACGACGCCCACAAGCTGCTCGAGCACCTGCGGGCCTACGCCGAGAACACCAGCGCCGCGCGGGTCGAGATCGCCGACCGCACGGGCGTGCGGATCCCCCTCGGCAACGCGCCGATCGTCGACCGCCCGGTCGACGGTCCGCTCGTCTGGGAGTCCGCGCCGATCCTCCTCAACGACGACGTGGTCGGCCGCGCGTGGGTCGCCGCCAGCCTCGCCGAGGCCCGCGGCGCCGCGCTGCTCCTGCTCGCCCCGTTCGGCCTCCTCGGCGTCGGCCTCGCCGGTCTCCTCTACTTCCTCCCGGTCCGCGCGATCGCCCGCGCCGAGCGCCGCATCGAGCAGAGCCAGGCCGCGCTCGCCCACCTCAACCTCACCCTCGAGCAGCAGGTCGCCGAGCGCTCCTCGCAGCTGCGCGACGCCTACGAGCAGCTGCGCGCCAAGGAGGGCCACCTGCGCGAGCTCTCGACCCGCGCCGTGCTGCTGCAGGAGGCCGAGCGCCGCGTGATCGCCCGCGAGCTCCACGACTCCGCCGGCCAGGCGCTCACGGCGATCCGCATCAACCTCCAGCTCATCGGCCAGATGACCGAGCCCGACGGCGCCGAGACGCGGGTCGGCCGCCTCGCCGCGCGCACCCTGACGATCGCCGACGCGACGCTCGAGGAGATCCGCCGCGCGATCGCCATGCTCGGCCCCGCGATCCTCGACGATGTCGGGCTCGCCGCCGCGATCGAGCGCCTGTGCGACGACTTCGGCGAGCGCGCCGACGTCACGATCTCCCGCCACATCGACCTCCCGCACAGCGGCCTCAGCCCCGCGCTCGAGAGCGTCTGCTACCGCGTCGCACAGGAGGCGCTGACCAACGCCGCGCGCCACGCCCACGCCAGCGAGGTCCAGGTGGATCTCCGGGTCGACGGCGCGAGGATCCTCCTCGAAGTCCGCGACAACGGCCGAGGGTTTGTCCCGGGGACCCGGCCCGAGGGCCCGGGCGGGCGCGGCCTCGTCGGCATGCGCGAGCGCGTCGAGCTCCTCGGCGGCTCGCTCCGCATCGACTCGACGCCCGGCGAGGGCACCGCGGTCCGCGTCGAACTGCCGCGGCGAGCGCTCAGCGACGACGGCGACGATTCGGCGGTCGTCGTCGCGTGATAGAGTCCTTCGCGTGAGCTCCGAGAAGAAGACCATCCGCGTCGTGCTCGCCGAGGACCACACCATCGTCCGCGAGGGCCTGCGCGCGCTGCTCGACGTGCGCGACGACATCGAGGTCGTCGCCGAGGTCGCCGACGGCCGCGCCGCCGTCGAGGCGGTCGCGCGCGAGAAGCCGGACGTCGCCGTGCTCGACCTCGGCATGCCGGAGCTGAACGGCGTCGACGCGACGCGGATCATCCGCACGGATCACCCGGGGACGCAGGTCCTGATCCTCTCCATGCACTCCGGTGAGGAGTACGTGCGGCCGGCGATCCGCGCCGGCGCGAGCGGATATCTGCTCAAGGGCTCGGGCCTCTCGGATCTGGTCGCCGCGATCCAGGCGGTCTCGCGCGGAGACGCGTTCTTCAGCCCGGCGATCGCCAAGATCGTGCTCCATGACTCGCGCCGCGACGGCCGCGGGGGCGGGCGCGATCCTCAGCCCGGAGACGCCCTGACCAATCGCGAGCGTGAGATCCTCCAGCTCGTCGCCGAGGGCAAATCCAGCCCGGAGATCGCCCGGCTCCTGAGCCTCAGCGTCAAGACCGTCGAGGGCCACCGCGGCCGCATCATGGCCAAGCTCGACGTCCACCACGTCGCCGGCCTCGTGCGTCACGCGATCAAGATCGGCCTCGTCACGCCCGACACCTGAGCGCGGATCTCGTCCGCGGGGGAACCCCCGCCCGGCGTAAGGGGGAACCGCCGTAGAGGCAGGCTCGCCGCCGGATTACGGTTTCATGAAGAAGACCGGCGACGAGCGCCGCGCGGCGATCCGGCCGGCGTCCCGCGTCCCAGCGAGCTTTGACCATGAAACGCCTGACCTTTTGTAGCTTCCTCCTCGCCCTGGCCCCTGGCTGCATCATCATCGACGGCGGCGACTCCGACAGCGCCACCGCCACCGACGGCGGCAGCACCGGCAACGCCAGCAACTCCACCGACCCGACCGGCGGCCTCGACTGCAGCGCCGTGATGGTGCCCGAGATCGCCGAGGCGTCGTGTACGCCGCTGACCTCGGACTACACGCCGCGGACGAACATGTCGATGGACGACAGCTGGCCGGCGTGCATCAGCGACTCCGGCACGTACACGCTCGTCGCCGGCACCCCGGGCGCGCAGGCGCGCATCGACGCCTACGAGAACATCGCCAACGCCCTGTGGCGCAAGAAGGACCCGACGCCCGAGGACTTCACCTACGCGCGCGACCAGTACGTGATCCCCGAGGGCCTCGAGTCGCGGGTGGCGCGGCGCGAGGACCTGCACGCCGAGCCGATCCCGATGTCGGACTGGGACCCGCAGGTCGACTCCGACAAGCAGTGCACGGTCGCCGCGAACGTCACCAAGTACCCGGCGCGCTGCATCGGCCCGTCGGCGATCCAGCCGGCCCTCGACGCGGCGTTCGCCGCCGGCCAGGCCGGCGAGGGCGACGCCAACGTCCACGCGGCGAAGATCCACGCCGCGCTCGCGTGGTTCATCTACCTCTCGACCTACAAGGAGGCCAACACCTGCGCGACGGAGACCGCCGAGGACTGCGACGCGACCTGGGCCTACTACACCGGCGGCCAGTCGATCGACGCCGGCATCGGCCTCTCGGCCGAGGTGAAGTCGCAGAGCGTGCTCACCCACGAGCGGATCCACGACGGGATCCTCGCCGTCCGCTGCTGGCGCGACCTCAACCCGGGCGCGAACAACGACTACCCGCTGCTCGAGACCCTCCCGCAGGAGCAGCAGGACCTGTTCGCCCAGGGCTGGGAGCAGCTCGACCAGGCGCTCCACCGCGGCTTCGCCGTGGTCCTCCGCGACCACATGAAGCAGTACGTCGACAGCGCCTGCGCCGGCGAGTACTACGCGCCGCACTGGGCCTTCATCCAGACCGCCGGCCAGGGCATCCAGCCCGAGGCCGAGCGCCGCAACGCCAGCATGGCGGCCGGTCTCGCCGAGCTGTGGGCCAAGTCCGACCCGTCCCCCGAGGAGGTCGCGGCCGGCATCGCCGCGCTCGACGCGATCTTCCCCTGCCCGTGAGGGCATGTCCTTCAGGACCTGACCTGAAGGACATCTCATTCACGGACGCACGAAGGGGGCCGACCGCGCCGCGATCGGCCCCCTTCGCGTGGTAGGCGGAACAGGGTTCGAACCTGCGACCCGCGCCTTGTAAGGGCGCCGCTCTACCGCTGAGCTATCCGCCTGGGCCGCGGGACCTTAGCACAGGCGGCGCCGAGCGGCGCGACGATCGTCCGCTGGTCGTCCGGCAGGCCGGCGAGCAGCTCGGCCACGGTCGCGCCGCCGGACGGGCGCAGCTCGGGGCACAGCGCGGCGAGCGGCGCGAGCACGAAGTCGCGGCGCTCGAGCTCGGGGTGCGGCAAGACCAACCTGGGCGTGTGCATCCGCAGCGACCGGCCGCTCGTGAGCACCACCAGCAGGTCGAGGTCGAGGGTGCGCGCCTCCCACCGGACCTTGCGCGTGCGGCCGTGGCGGACCTCGATCGCCAGCAGCCCCGCGAGCAGCGTCTCGGGCGCGAGCTCGGTGCGCAGCTCGACCACCGCGTTGAGGAACGGGTGGCGCGACGGCCCGAGCGGGCGCGTCTCGTAGATCGGCGAGGTCCGCAGCACCACCGTGCCGGGGAGCGAGCCGTCCCGCAGCAGGCGCATCGCGCTCTGCAGCGCGGCAAGCCGATCGCCGAGGTTGCTGCCGAGGCCGACGTAGGCGAGCGAGGGCGGTGTGATCACGGGGCACCGCCACGGACGACGCCGGTGTGCGGCGCCGCGGCGGCGCGCGCCGGAGGTACCAGCGAGATCGAGAGGTCGCGCGCCGCCGGCACGCGCAGCGACGCCGGCACGAGCTCGGCGTCCGCGGGCAGCAGGTCGGGCGGGAGCACGAAGCGCACGCGGCCCGCGTCGTCGGTGGTGCCGGCGATCGTGCGCGCGCCGACGACCAGCGCGATCGCGCGTCCGCTCGCCGGACCGACGGGCGGCTCGCACGGCTCGACCGGCGCCTCTTGCAGCACGGTGGTGTCGAGCACGCGCGTGCGGGGGCGCGCGCGCACGGAGTCGACGATCCCGCCGATCAAGAACCCGGTGCCGACCGCCGCGAACACGCCGCCGAGCGCGTAGCCGGTCTTCGGGTCGCGCGTGTAGAGGCCGGTCTGCGAGTCGTACGTGCTCGACGCGAACGCGGTCGGGCGGGCGAACGCGAGGGCCGACACGCCGAGCGCCAGGGCCGCGAGCCCGTACTCCCAGAAGATCATCGCGTCGGGTCGGCGCACCGTCTTCTCCTCGCGCCGCGCCGGCACCCGCGTCACGGTGCGGCACGCGCGACGCTCGAACAGCGCGACCTCGACCGCGGCCGCGCGCTGCTCCCACTGCGCCTCGAGCTCCGCGCCGACGACCCGGGTCTCGCGGAGGAGCGGCGCCGCGCCCGGCACGGCCAGCGTGTGCACCGTCGTCTCCTCGGAGAACCGCGCGCAGCCGGTCGGCAGGGCGCCGAGGGCGGCCAGCACCGCGGTGATGGGTCGAGTCGCCGCCACGTTCACCTGGTCAAAGGGACAGCCTCGTCCCGAGCCGCTCGCCGACCACCTTTGCGACCGTCGTCATCAGCTCGTCGCCGCTCTTGCGCGCGACCCACCGCTCGCCGTCGTGGTCGAAGTGCCAGGCCTGCGTCCCGGCGGCCATCCAGATCTGCCCGGCGGCGCTGTGGGCGTTGATCACGTAGCGGCCGCCGTCCCTGAACGAGAGCGTGAGCACGTCGCCGGCGAGCTGCACGTCGAGCTCCTCGAGCTCGAGCCCGCCCAGCCGCGCGTCGATGTACTCGAGCGCCTTCGCGGACGCCTTGTAGAAGTCCTTGAGCTCCATGGCCCGGCAGGGTTACGCGATCGCTCGAGGGCGGTCAATTCGCGCCGGCTGGCGCCGCAGGGGCCGGGTTGTCCTTGGCCGGTGCGGCCTTCGCGGGGGCCTCTGCGTCCGGGCTCGAGGCCCATCTGCCGCGCCTGCTCCTCGGAGATCTCGACGACCTCGACCGACTTGCCGTCGGGCAGCGTGAACTTGGTCTTGCGACCCTCCACCTCCTGCCCCGCGTCGGCCGCCTGCTGGGCGCGGAAGCGCTGGAAGGCCATGTAGCCGCAGATCGACAGCAGCGGGATGTAGATGACGAGGCGGATCAGGATGCCCTTGCGCGGGAGTTTCATGGTGGATGTCTCAAGGGACAGAGAGGAACGGGAGCTCGCGCGAGGTCGCGACCTCGACGAAGCTGTCAGGGTGGAGCCGAGACGCCGCGCCGCCGACCGGGGCGAGCGGGGCGACCGCGACGCGCGCGAGCTGGATGTACGCGTCGCACTTGTCGACCGCGGCGGCGCCCTCCTTGGCGACCTCGACCTGGTCGGAGCCGATCTTCGCGGCGCCGGAGTCGGGCAGCTCGAGCTCGATCGGCACGCCGAGGCAGGTCTGACCGTCGATCGCGTCGTCGACCCGCGCCATGATCGTCGCGTCCGGCCGCGCCGGCTCCCACGCGAGGTCCAGCATCGCCCCGCGCGACAGCTCGACCCCGGCCTTCGGCGTCGTGATCGAGAACGGCGGCGCGTCGACCGTCGCCGTGTACTCGTGCGCGTCGCGGTCCTCCACCAGCCGCAGCCGGTGTGTGGCCTCGGCCTCCTCGGTGAGCACGGCGACCTCGACCCGATAGACGCTCGCGCCGCTCGGTCGTCGCACCCGCGTCGCCCGCTTGCCGTCGACGTACAGCTCGCTCTTGTCGCACAGTCGCAGCGGCACGCCCGAGTCGTCGCTCGCCCGGCGCAGCTCGACCTCGGCCCGCGCCTTCACCCCGTTGTCCGTGATGTACGCGCTGACGATCAGGTCCTCCTCGGACAGCCCGATGCACGCGTCGCTCGGCTCGCTGCAACCCGCAGCGATCAGCGCGATCCCGAGGAGGCCCCGCGACGACATGGACCTCATCCTAGCAAAAGTCCGCGCCGGGCGATAAAATGGTGCAAAACTCTCTGGGGCGCGGGCTCAGCCGCCGAGGCCGGGCTTCACGACCGCCATGATGACCATCAGCACGAGCGGGATGATCGGGACCTCGTTGATCAGCCGGCACTGGCGCGAGGTCAAGGTGCAGCGGCCGGCGGCGAGGTCGCGCCGGACCTTGCCCGAGTAGAAGTGATAGCCGAGCAGGATCGCCAGACCGAGCAGCTTGGCGTGGAACCACCCCTGCGCGAGGTAGAAGCCCGGCGTCTGCACGAACAGCGCGGTGCCGAAGATCGCGGTGAAGACCATCGCCGGCCAGCAGATCCCGCGGTACAGCCGGCGCTCCATGACCTCGAGCAGCGCGGTGACCTCGGGCTTGTGCTTGTTCTCGACGTGATAGACGTAGAGCCGGAAGATGTAGAAGAGGCCGGCGAACCACGTGACGACGCCGATGAGGTGGAAGGCCTTGAGCCAGACGTAGGACACGCGGCGGACTCCTTCAGGTCCCGGGGACGTGGCCGAACACGTGGATGTGGAGGCGCTCGCCGAGGCGGAACCCGCGCTCGATGCAGATCGGCAGCAGCGCCGCGTAGGCGCCCCGCAGCGCCGCGCTGTCGGTGCACTCGGGCATCAACATCACGCGGGAGCGGTCGGCGCGCGCGATCGCCAGCGCGCGGAGGATCGCCTCGATCTCCTCGAGGTCCTCGGCGATCGCAGCGGCGCGGACGACGAACTTGAGCTGCCACGGGTGGGCGGCGACGAGGCGCGCGAGCACCTCGGGCTGGCGGCGCAGCGCCTCGTGCCGGCGCGCCTGCGCCGGGTCGCGCGTCCACGGGGTGCTGTGGGCCAGCTTCGGGCTGATCGACAGCAGGTCGCACTCGAGGCCGTCGAGCCACACGGTGCCGGCGGTCTCGACGGTGACGTGGTGCCCGGTGGCCCGCAGGTGGCGCGCGAGCGCGGCCAGCTCGCGGAACAGCAGCGGCTCGCCGCCGGTGAGGACGACGTGGCGCGGGCCGGCGGCGCAGAAGGCGGCGATCTCGGCGAGCGCGAGCTTCTGGCCGGTGGGGTCCCACGAGGTCGCGGGCGAGTCGCACCATGCGCAGCGCAGGTTGCAGCCGGTCACGCGGACGAACGAGCTCGGCACGCCGACGAGCGAGCCCTCGCCCTGCAGCGAGACGAAGCGCTCCTGCACCGGCAGGTGGCCGGTCAGGGGCGCCGTCGTCAGGGCGGCGGCGGGGTTCGGGGCGGTGTGCGGGACGGCGGTCATGCGCGCAGGGCCGGAGTAGCGCACTTGCGAACCCCGGACCAGGGGGATGCGCGTCGGCGCGGCGTCCGCGGCCCCGCGCGCGCACTTGCGAACCCCGTCCCCGGCGATGGTACCCTTCGCCGCCATGCAGACGCCGCGGACCAAGATCGCCGACGTCCTCCAGCTCGATCCCCCGCGCGACGGCCTGCGCGTCAAGGGGTGGGCCCGGACCGTGCGGACCAGCAAGCAGGTCGTGTTCATCGAGCTCAACGACGGCTCGAGCTTCGCCAGCTTGCAGGTCGTGTGCGACGCGGAGCTCGCCAACCACGCCGAGGTCGCGCACCTCACGACGGGCAGCGCCGTCGAGGTCGTCGGCGCGCTGATCGCGTCGCCGGCGGCCGGCCAGCGGGTCGAGCTCAAGGCGACCGAGGTGAAGATCGTCGGCCTCGCCGACTCGAGCTTCCCGCTGCAGAAGAAGCGCCACGGCTTCGAGTACCTGCGGACGATCGCCCACTTGCGCGCCCGCACCAACACCTTCGGCGCGGTGTTCCGGGTCCGCAGCGCGCTCGCGCAGGCGGTCCACGAGTTCTTCCAGCAGCGCGGCTTCGTGTACGTGCATACGCCGATCATCACCGCCAGCGACGCCGAGGGCGCCGGCGAGCTGTTCCGCGTCACCACGCTCGACCCGGCGAAGCCGCCGCGCACCGCCGAGGGCGCGGTCGACTATCACGAGGATTTCTTCGCCAAGGCGGCGTACCTCACCGTCTCGGGCCAGCTCAACGGCGAGACCTTCGCGGTCGGCCTGTCGGACATCTACACGTTCGGCCCGACGTTCCGCGCCGAGAACTCCAACACCTCGCGCCACGCCGCCGAGTTCTGGATGATCGAGCCGGAGATGGCGTGGTATGATCTCGAGGACGACGCGGCGCTCGCCGAGGCGTTCGTCAAGCACCTCATGCGCACGGCGCTCGACCGCTGCGGCGAGGACCTGGCCTTCTTCAACAAGCAGATCGATCCTGGCCTCGTCGATCGCCTGCGCCACGTGCTCGAGTCGCCGTTCGAGCGCATGAGCTACACCGAGGCGGTCAAGCGGCTCGAGGAGAGCGGCCAGAAGTTCGAGTTCCCGGTCCACTGGGGCGCGAACCTGCAGGCCGAGCACGAGCGCTACTTGACCGAGACCGTGGTCGGCCGGCCGGTCTTCGTCACCGACTACCCGAAGGCGATCAAGGCCTTCTATATGCGGCGCAACGACGACGGCCGGACCGTCGCGGCGATGGACCTGCTCGTGCCGAAGATCGGCGAGCTGATCGGCGGTTCGCAGCGCGAGGAGCGTCTCGACGTGCTCACCGACGCGATCACCGGCGGCGGGCTCGATCCCGCGCACTACAGCTGGTACCTCGACACTCGCCGCTTCGGCACCGTGCCGCATGCCGGCTTCGGCCTCGGTTTCGAGCGGCTCGTCATGTACGTCACCGGGATGGAGAACATCCGCGACGTGATCCCCTTCCCGCGTACCCCACGAAACTGTGATTTCTAGGTCAAGGCGCGAAGCACGCCCTCGCTGGACCCGTGCCAATCAAGCGCGAGGGCGCTCATCAAGTGCAAGAAAACTCGAAGGATTTGGCCAATTTGGCAGGAACTTTCGGAAATCCCTGGCGACCCGCTGGCGCAAACGCTAGCCTTGCTGACGTGGGCACAGGGGGCCTTGGGATGCAGGCGAACAAGGAAAAAGACCAAGTTGGCGGGCATGAAGTTTTGCCCGGCATCTGCGTCCAAAACGCCACCGGCCTGTGCCGTGGTCGAGCACGCAACCTTTGTTAGCCTGAGGAAGGATTATCCCTATGTATCTGCGGAGAAACAAAGTCCGATGTGGTGAGTCGCGCAGGACGTACCTGTCCATCGCGCACAACGTGTGGTGGTCCGGCGAGGGGAACAAGAAGGCGCAGAGCCGCCCCATCGTGGTCGCAAGCTTCGGGGTGGAGGACCAGGTCGATGTCGACCTGGCCAGGGATCTCGTCGCAGCCGTCGAGCGCTGCGCGCCGAAGTTCCAGATCCGTCGCGGTGAGGGCAAGGAAGCGACGATGCGGATCGCGCAAGAGATCCGCAAGATCGAGCCGTTCCTGAAGATCCTGGCGAGCCGCAAGCTCGGCCTCGCCCAGCACCTGCCGCCGCACCCCGAGCGCATGACGATCCTCGAGGCGCTGATCCGCGACAAGCTCAGCGACCCGACCGAGACGACCCTCGGCGCCCGTGAGGAAGCGATCCTCACGAGCCTCAAGAGCCACCTGTCCGCCTGATCGCCCAAAGACGATGGCGTATCCGTGGCGAGGCGGCCCGCACGCAGCGGCGCCGCCTCATGGATTTTAAGCGGCCGTGAATGGCAGCCGAGCTCGGCCGCCATTCACGTGTTCGGCCACAAGGCGACCCCGGTAGCGGCTGCCGATTTCGGCGGCGAGCTCAGCCGCGGAGCGCCGGTAGCAGCAGCGCGGCCGGCAGCGGCAATTCGAGCTTGCGCGAGACGAACACGTTCTTGCCGTCGAGGCGCAGCAGCGTACCGGCGCCGAGCCGCGGCGCGAGCACCTCGAGCGCCTTGACCCGCGTGCCCCCGAGGTCCAGCTCGATCGCCTTCTCGTCGAACTTCGGGCGATTGAGCGGCTGGTTGCCGAGGAAGACCTCGCTGAAGAACTCGACCCGGACGGCGAAGTCGATCGACTTGCCCTGCAACTTGGCGAGCAGCCCGCGCGGGAGGCCCTCCGGAAGCGAACTCTCGACCGCGGGCACTGCGTAGTGTCGCAGGACGTCGGTGTCGGCCAGCTCGGCAGGGACGAAGACGACGAGCCCCCGCTCGTCCTCGACGTAGCGGAGGGCCTTGGCGATGTTCTCGCTGCGCGCCAAGATCTCCTGCTGTTCGGCAGCCTTCTCCGTGGCACGGCGCTTGGCGTCCTCGGCGGCGCTGATCGGCGCCGGCTTGCCGCTTGCGGCGGCCGCCTTCGGCTGTGGTGCGGCTGCCGGGGCGGCAGCTCCTTGCGAGGGAGGCGCCGTGAAGCCCTGGGTGAGACCGCCGCCACCGCGCGACGGAGGTGGCGGCGGCGGCTGGGGCTCGTCGTCGTAGCCCTCGTCCTCGGCGGCGGCCGCCTCCGCGGCAGGTTGGCCGATCAGGGTCATGAGCAGGTTCTGGTCATTGCCTCGCGGCTCCATCAGCGAGAGCTCGACGCGCGGGCCGCCGGCGAAGCCGCTGGCCAGCTCGGCGAGCGAGATCCGGAGCTGCTCGCACAGACGAGTGACCGGCCAGTGCTTGCCTGTCGCGTCGCGCTCGCTGTCGTCGGCGGCGATCGCCTGGCCGCGCTGGGCGACCAGGAATCCTTCGCGCTGCTGCTCGCCGCTGCGGGCGTAGTACACGAAGCACTGGCGCGGGACGACCTGGCTGGCCGCGAGGGCGATGTCGGGGTTCGTGCGCCAGAACTCGGCGATGTCGTCGCCGACGACGCCGCCGTGGATCCGCGCCAGGGCGAGCGGCGCCGAGGGGTGGCGCGCGATTTCGATGGTGGCGTCGAGGATGTTGCGGACCTTGCCGACCAGGAGCTCGGCGATCACGGCGGCCAGGACCGTCGGCCGGAACATGTCGAGCGGGAACAGCAGCCCGCCGTGGCTTGTGGACGCGGTGTTCAGGGTGTCCATGGGTGGCGGCAGGATATTAGCCTGGGCCGAGCACGGCCAGTGAGAAGTGCCAGCGGTTGCTGCCGAGGTCGTAGGGGTATCGACCCACGACGATCACGGCGCCCGAGCCCGTGCCGCAGGTGTGAAATTCGGCGTGAGCGTTGTCCGTCTGGCTCGGCGCCTTGGCCCAGGGATCGCGGCAGGTGCCCGTGAGCTGTTGCATGGCCTGACGCACGAGTTGGGCGCTGTCCTGGTCGGAGAGCTCGCGGGCGAAGAGGCCGATCGAGCTGGCGCGACCGAGCTCGAGGGTGAGCGAGTGACCGAGCGGCGAGAGCTCGCCCTTCGGCTCGCACCGGACAGCGTCGGCGGGCGGCTCGGCGTCGAGATCCTCCGGCGGTTCGGCGCACAGATCTCCGGCGAGGCGACGCATCGAGATCGTGGTCGAGCCGTCGGCGAGGACGTCGATCGCGTCGACCGTGAATTGACTGACGCGCTGCCAGGCGCCCGAGACGCCGCCGCGGTTGGTCCCGCGTCCGCCGCCGCTGCCGGGCGCGCCGGTGCCCGGGTCGTTGCGGCGCGCGAGCGCCTTGTCCCACGCCGTGCGCGAGGCCTGGGTCGCTCGGCCGCTGCACGCGCTGCACGCGATGGCGATGGCGATGGCGAGACACACGCGCACGGGCCCGGCGTAGCACCCCGCCCGGAGACGGTCCAGTGCCGCGGCGGCGCGCGCTCGCTCAGCGGCGGCGGACCCCGGCCACGAAGACGCGGTCGATCGCGGCGGCCGTGCCCGAGAGCCACAGCGCGTCGAGGACTTGCTCTTCGGCCAGGTCGGCGAGGTGCGGGTGGTCGAGGTCGGCGGTGCAGGCGTCGAACGGGGCGCCGGGGACGAGGCGGCCGAGCTCGGGGCGGCCGAGCGCGCGTGCGCCCCCGACGGTGGCGATGTCGAGGAGCGTGCGACCGACGGCGCCGTCGGGGCCGGCGAGGCAGAGGCGGGCCTGGTCGCGCAGGCGCTCGTGCATCTCGAGGAGGCGGGCCTCCTGGACGAGGTCGACGACGGCGTTGCTGTCGCTGCCGAGGGCGAGGTTGGTGCCGCGGTCGCGGTGGCGACGGGCGGGGATGATACCGTCGCCGAGGTCGGCCTCGGTGGTCGGGCAGGCGCACACGCTCTGATCGGCGAGG
>WBZU01001503.1_pt2 | contig 16488 bp, 14 predicted proteins | sample 5204311 | NCBI WGS metagenome assembly WBZU01 (sample SAMN12344359, study PRJNA552823) | activated sludge metagenome | biome: Activated sludge suspended growth; feature: Nitrification reactor; material: Wastewater; isolation source: activated sludge from nitrification reactor of wastewater...
GATTGTACCGAACCTACCACTCAAGTTACTTTTGCAAGTTATTCAGCAAGTAGTGCAAGTATTACCTTAAATTTAACCAATGGAAATGGTACCAATCGCATTGTAATTGGAAGTTTAACACCTATAACAGCTGCTGAAGTACCTATCGATGGATCTAATTATACAGCCAATACTAATTTCGGTTCTGGCTCGGCAATAGGTGCCGGCTTTGTAGTGTATAATGGAAGTGGCTCAACAACAACTATTACGGGATTAACACCTTCCACCCTTTATTATTTTGCAGCTTTTGATTTTTGCAACGCCACCAATAATTATTTAACCTCGGCTTATCCTACCCTTACTGCCAGTACAACGCCGGGTTGTGGAGCACCATCTTCACCTGCAAGTGGAATCACGTTTACATCCATTACTGACATTTCAATGACCATAGGTTGGACGAATGGAAATGGTACTAATCGACTGGTAGTGCTAAGTACACTACCTATAAATGCGGGTGATGTTCCTGTCAATTCTACTTCCTACACTGCAAACACTTTATTTGGCGCTGGTTCTATATTAGGGAATGCATTTGTGGTATACGCAAGCACCGGAAATTCAGTAACTGTAAGCGGTTTAACTGCAAATACGAATTACTACGCAGCTGTTTTTGAATTTAATAATTGTCCTGCAAGCAATTATTTAACCTCTATTTATCCATCCGATTTCGATAAAACCATTTGCTCTGCTTCGCCCATCGCTTTTCAAGGATTTGAAGCATCGGGCATGACTTGGGCCGGAACATTTACCACTTCTGCAACAACTGGCGCAAGCGACAATCCCGCAAATCAGCGTATTTTAAGTGGAACCAGGTCTTATCAAAATGCAGGAAGTGCAGGTACCATAACTTTAAATAATTTTGCTACTACCGGATTTGTAAATAAAAAAATTACGATTCGGCTATCGGCAACCGGAGTAACAGCAGGACAAGGAATGGATGCTGCCGACAATATTAAGTTCTTTGTGGCATTAAATGGAGCTGCTTTTGCCGGTACTGCCGATGTTAGGATTACAGGTGGGGCAAATGCAGCCTGGCCTTACAGTGCTTCATTAACAGCAACAACTTTTGCTGGAACCGCATTAAATGTGGTAGCTCCTCAAGGTGGCATTAGTACAAATAATTACTCAACAGTTGAAATTTACATACCGGATGCTGCGACTCAGGTTGCTTTAAAAATTGTCGCAACTAGTGATAGTCCGAATGAAATGTGGAATATCGACGATATTACATTAAGTGGCTGTGTGGGATCAACAACAGTTACGCCTACTCAACTTTCGTTCACCAATATGCCTACCGGATGTTTTATCCCCAATCAAACCCTCTCGTTAGCGGTGAGTGCTACCGATGGAAATGGAGCTATTGATAATAACTACACCGGAACAATTACCCTATCGGTTAACAGTGGTCCGGGAAATCTTACCGGAACAATTGCAGTAACTGCTGTTGCAGGAGTTGCTAACTTTAATGCTTTTGCGTTGGATTTAGATGGTTCTTACACCTTAACAGCAAATGATGGTACTTTAAACGGAACATCCGGAAGCATCATTATTTCTGTAGCATGTGCTTCTGTTTGTTCTAAAATTAAATCGTTGTATGTAGATGCTTGCTTAAGCACTTCTGAAGGAAGAGAGGAGTTTTTTACATTTATTAATGGAAGCGATCCCATGCCTTTGAGTCAGTTAAAAGTAAAATTCCCGAATGGTGCTACCTATTGTAATTCTGGATGCGCAACACAAACATGGACCACCAATCCTGCGAAAGTAGCAGCCCTTAATGCAACAGCCGGCTGTCCCGGTTTATTTGTAGAAGCGAATCCTATTCCGGCATATGTTCAGGTAATAGTTTTTACAGGGTCTAGTCCAACCTATCCCTATAACTTTGCTGCTGAGTGCGGCACAGGTCCTATATATGCTGTATTTGCAAATAACACAAGTCCTGTAGGACGATTTGCCAATTACAACTCAAATTGTACATCGCGCACCTTGGAAGCCACTTTTGGAACTTGTACTGATCAAGTAACTTATCAACGTTGCTTGCTGAGTCCGGGTGATGGGGCATTTGTTGATTTTGCATTTGGTATTGCATTGTACAATAACGACGGTTGTACTCCATTAACTGCTTTACCGGTTCAACTTGTAAAATTTGATGCGAAGTACAATGCAAATTTGGTGAACATTAACTGGACAACCGTTGCTGAAATTAACAACGATTATTTTTCAGTGATGCGCTCGGCAGATGGTAAACATTTTGAAGAAATTAAACGCGTAAAAGGAGCCGGAAATAGTTCTGTAAGTATTAGCTATGACGCTATTGATGAGGCTCCCTTGAATGGCATAAATTACTACCAATTAAAACAAACGGATTTTGACGGTAAACAATCTTTGAGTGAAATTGTCGCTGTTTCCGCTTTTGGTAAAAGTATTGCCTTTGAAAGTGTAATTCAAAATACAAGTGAAGGAAGTATTACTGTAAATTTACAAAGTTCCGATAACCAAATCGTAACACTTTCACTGTACGATATTGCAGGACGTGAGGTACTAAAACAAGAAGCCCAGTCTAACGGAACAAGTACTAAATTTTGGATTCCGGTGAGTCAATTCGCCAAAGGCATTTACATGCTAAAAGCAGGAAGCCAAGGAGAAGCGATAGTTCGAAAAGTAAGGTTGTAAATTTATACGCGACTTACACATTAAATCTGAAGTGCATAATATCGCCATCTTCCACCAAGTATTCTTTTCCTTCAATTCCTAACTTACCGGCATCTTTACAAGCACTCTCACTGCCGTATTGAATATAATCGGCATATTTAATCACTTCTGCACGAATAAATCCTTTTTCAAAATCGGTATGAATCACTCCCGCTGCTTGTGGGGCTGTCATTCCTTTGGTAATGGTCCATGCTCGTACTTCTTTTACACCAGCTGTAAAATAAGTACTTAGATTTAGAAGTTTGTAAGCAGCTTTAATTAGTTTGTTAACGCCAGGCTCTGTTAATCCAATGTCTTTTAAAAAACTTTGACGGTCTTCATAACTATCCAATGCTGCAATTTCAGCTTCCATGGCTGCCGTTATAATGATTATTTCTGCATCTTCATCCTTAATAGCCTGTTTCACAGCATCCACATGCTTGTTGCCACTATTAACCGCCGATTCATCTACATTGCATACGTACAGAATTGGCTTTTGTGTAAGCAACATCAAATCGTCGATGTATTTTTTATCTTCTTTATTCACCGGGGCTGAGCGTGCTGATTTACCTTGCTCGATATGCGCTTTATACACCTGCAACACATCGTAGCACTTCTTCGCATCCTTATCAGCTCCAACTTTTGCAATCTTTTCGTATTTCTGAATTTTCTTATCAATGGCCTCCAAGTCCTTTATCTGCAATTCAAAATCAATGGTTTCTTTATCGCGCACCGGATTTACCGAACCATCCACATGCACTACATTAGGATCGTCGAAGCAGCGCAGTACATGTATAATGGCATTGGTTTCGCGAATGTTGGCCAAAAATTTATTTCCCAAACCTTCTCCTTTACTGGCACCTTTTACCAATCCTGCAATATCTACTATTTCAACCGTAGTAGGCAATACACGTTCAGGTTTCACCAAGGCTTCTAATTTTAATAAGCGCTCATCGGGCACAGTAATTACGCCCACATTCGGTTCAATTGTACAGAAAGGGAAGTTAGCCGCTTGCGCTTTTGCATTCGATAAACAATTAAAAAGTGTTGATTTTCCTACATTAGGTAAACCAACAATGCCACACTGTAAAGCCATAGAATTTATTTTTTGGGGCTGCAAATATAGTATTTCAGTAGTTAATGACCAGCGTTGATTTCATGCTAAAAATTTATATATTCTGGGTAGGCTACATATTTCATTTCTCTCTAACTAACAACCGGTTTCATAAATCTAACATTGCTCTATTAAAGCTAAAATGGATTAACATTTTACAAACAGTTCACTATTTCACTCGATAAAAAAAGATACTTTTGAGGCTCAAAAAATAATCTATGCCAACAATTCAGGAATTAGAAAAAATCGCGAGCCAAGTTCGACGTGATATAGTTCGTCAAGTTCATGCTGTTAACTCAGGCCATCCGGGAGGTTCATTGGGCTGTACCGATTTTTTGGTTGCGCTTTATTTTGAAATAATGAAGCATACTCCTACTCCATTCGATATGGATGCAAAAAATCAGGATGTATTTTTCCTTTCGAATGGACATATTTCACCGGTTTTTTATAGCGTACTATCTCGCTCAGGATATTTCGATGTAAAGGAATTAAGTACTTTCCGAAAACTAAATACACGTTTGCAAGGTCATCCTACCACTCATGAAGGCTTGCCAGGTGTGCGCATGAGCAGCGGTTCCTTAGGTCAAGGTTTGTCAGTAGCCATTGGAGCAGCAGCTGCAAAAAAATTAAACAACGACCATCAATTGGTTTTTACATTACACGGAGATGGTGAATTGCAAGAAGGTCAAATTTGGGAAGCCATGATGTATGCTGCAGCAAAAAAAGTGGATAACCTTATTGCTACAGTTGATGTGAATGGTCAACAAATTGATGGATCAACAGCGAACGTATTATCACTTGGAGATTTAAAATCCAAATGGCTTGCATTCGGATGGGAAGTACTTGAAATGAATGGTAATAAAATGACTGAGGTAGTAAGTACCTTAAACCAGGCTAAAACTTTATGTGGTAAGGGAAAGCCGGTAGTTATTTTAATGAAAACTGAAATGGGATTTGGTGTAGATTTTATGATGGGTTCGCATAAATGGCACGGTGTAGCTCCCAATGATGAGCAACTAAAGCAAGCATTGGCTCAGCTTCCAGAAACCCTAGGCGATTATTAATTAGTAAATTCAATTGCAAATAAGAATCTGCTTAAACATTGCAGTGCAAAATGAATCAAGAAGAAGCAACTAAACCAACTCTTAAGGAATTACTTGAAGCCCATGACGGCATTGCGCTGGAAAATGGGGTAAACTCCTTATTGCCGGATGAATTGGCTAGCTTTTTATCGGATGTAAACGAAAATGATCGACTTACAATTTTTAATTTACTTACATCAAAATTAGCGGCTGAAACTTTTGAATTTCTTGATTTATCAGAGCAGGAAGAAGTCTTAAAAGCCTTACCCAATTTTAAAAAGGCAAGTATCCTGAATGAGATTGCACCGGATACGCGTACTAAATTTTTAGAAGAGTTGCCGAGTGAAGCAGTTACCGAATTGCTAAAATTACTTTCACCCGAAGAACGCACAGTTACCTTGGCTTTGCTTGGATACCCCGAACATAGTGTTGGACGATTGATGACTCCTGATTACATTGCAGTAAAGCAGCACTGGACGGTTGAAAAGGTACTCAGCTATATTCGTAAAAGAGGAAAATATTCAGAAACAATTAACGTTGTTTACATAATTGACGATGCCGGAAAACTAATTGACGACATTCGAATTCGGGAGTTTTTATTTGTGCCACCTGAACGTTTGGTAAGCGAAATTATGGATCGAAAATTTATTGCACTTTCAGTAAATGATGATGAAGAAAGTGCTATTTCTGTTTTTCGAAACAACGACAGGGTTGCTCTTCCTGTTACTGATACTACCGGTGTATTGCTTGGAATTGTTACTATTGACGATGTACTTACACTTGCGCAGGAAGAAGACACAGAGGACATTCAAAAAATGGGAGGTACTGAAGCCTTAGAAGAACCCTATATTGAAATTCCACTTTTAACACTTGTACGTAAAAGAGGAATATGGCTCATTGTTTTATTTTTAGGTGAAATGTTAACAGCTACAGCGATGGCGTTTTTTCAAGGTGAAATAGAAAAGGCGGTAGTACTTGCTTTGTTTGTTCCGCTTATTATTTCAAGTGGCGGAAACTCCGGTTCACAAGCAGCTACCTTGATTATTCGCGCGATGGCATTGGGTGAAATTACCTTACAAGATTGGTGGAGGGTATTGCGAAGAGAATTACTTTCTGGATTAATGCTTGGAGGATTGTTGGGAATTATTGGATTTCTACGAATTGCGTTGTGGTCAACATTTAGCAATGTTTACGGTCCACATTGGTTTCCATTAGGATTAACTGTTGGACTATCTTTAGTTGGAGTGGTTATGTGGGGCACTATTTCGGGTTCTATGCTTCCTATTTTTCTAAAAAAAATTGGACTGGATCCTGCAGTTTCATCGGCTCCTTTTGTAGCAACGTTGGTAGATGTAACAGGACTGTTAATTTATTTTAGCTGGGCATTTATATTATTAAAAGGAACTTTGCTATAAGTATAAACATGCTTGGATTTGAAATAAATTTTAGAAGTTATAAGTATGAGAACAAGTAAAACAATTGTTTTATTTCTACTTTTAAGTTCATTGCTTTCAACAAGCATGATGGCACAACCTCGTGCTAAAAAAGAAATTCCATTAACGCGCATTCTCTTTGTATTTGATTGCTCGCTTAGCATGATTGGTCGATGGGAAAGTGCTACCAAAATGGATGTTTCAAAAAAGATTTTACTACAAACCATGGATAGCTTACAAAAGCTCGACAATATAGAAGTAGCCTTGCGTATGTATGGACACCAATCGCCTTTGCAACCTCAGCGCGATTGTAAGGACAGCAAGTTAGAGGTTCCTTTTTCGAAAAATAATTTTGGTTTAATAAAGGCTAAAATCAAATCAGCTCAGCCGAAAGGTACTACGCCAATTGCCTATTCGTTGGAGCAATCAGGTGCTGATTTTCCTGAGTGTAACAATTGTCGAAACATTATAATTTTAATTACCGATGGTGAAGAAGAATGTGAAGGTGATCCGTGCGCTGTATCCGCAGCATTGCAATCAAAAGGTATTGTATTGAAGCCTTTCGTAATCGGTATTGGATTGGATGATAATTTTGCAAAGACTTTTGAATGCATTGGAAAATACTTCGATGCCAGCAACGAAAAATCATTTCAATATGCCATGGGAATCATTATTTCACAGGCTTTGAATTCCACAACAGCACAAGTAAACTTGCTCGACATTGGTGGTAAACCTACCGAAACCAACGTAAATATGACATTTTACGACATGCATACCGGAATCATGAAATACAATTACATTCATACCATCAATAACAAAGGAAACCCTGATACATTGCCGCTCGATCCTTTACCCACTTATCGAATGGTAGTGCATACAACACCAGTAGTTACGAAAGACAGTATTGAATTAACGCCCGGTAAGCATACCATTATTGCAATTGATGCACCTCAAGGATTTCTTAATTTAAAAACAAACGGAATTAATGATTACAAATCCTTGCAATTTATTGTGCGTAAAAAAGGTGAAATGAATACGCTTGTGGTGCAAGATGCGGCTAAGACTGAAAAATACTTGGTAGGAAAATACGATCTTGAAATTCTCACTTTACCAAGGCTCTTAATTAATGATGTAGATATTTCACAAAGTAAAACTACCAGTGTGCAAATACCTCAACCCGGTATAGCAAACATTTTAACCAATGGAGCCGGATTTGGAAGTATTTATGTGGAAGAAAAAAACAAGCTGAAATGGATTTACAATCTTCCTGAAAATTCAACACGTGAGAGCCTAATTTTATTACCGGGAAGTTATCGACTGGTGTATCGCCCTAAAAGCGCAAAAGAAAGTATTTACACGATTGAACGCCAATTTAAAATTGAATCGGGCAGCTCTTCATCCATCAAAACATTTTAAAAAACAACATCAACAGTATGAAAAAATATACCTACACTGAAAAAAAAGATACCCGCTCAGGATTTGGCGCCGGCTTGCACGAACTTGGTAAAAAAAATGATAAAGTAGTTGCCTTGTGTGCCGATTTAACCGGTTCGCTAAAAATGGATGCATTTGCAAAAGACTTCCCTGAGCGATTTTTTCAGGTAGGAATAGCTGAAGCCAATATGATGGGAATTGCAGCAGGAATGACCATAGGCGACAAAATTCCTTTTACCGGAACATTTGCCAATTTCAGTACCGGAAGGGTATATGATCAAATTCGTCAATCGATTGCTTACTCCGATAAAAATGTAAAAATATGTGCATCGCATGCAGGCCTTACGCTTGGCGAAGATGGTGCAACCCATCAAATATTGGAAGATATCGGAATGATGAAAATGCTTCCGAATATGACAGTAATTAATCCATGCGATTATAATCAAACCAAAGCCGCAACTATTGCTATTGCCGAACATCATGGTCCGGTTTATTTACGTTTTGGCCGTCCAACCGTGCCGGTATTTACCGACCCCAATCAAAAATTTGAAATTGGAAAAGCAGTGGTATTCAATGAAGGAAATGATGTAAGTATTTTTTGTACCGGCCACCTAGTTTGGAAAGCAATTGAAGCCGGTGAACTTTTAGCGGCTGCCGGTATTAATGCCGATATCATTAATATTCATACCATAAAACCACTTGATACAAAAGCAGTACTTGATTCCGTTAGAAAAACCAAGTGTGTAGTAACTGCCGAAGAACATCAACTGAATGGTGGACTTGGCGACAGCATAGCACAATTATTGGCGCAACAACTCCCCACTCCTATTGAAATGGTTGGTGTAAACGATAGCTTTGGTGAAAGTGGTACTCCCGATGAACTTATGGTGAAATACGGACTTGATGCAAAGAACATTGTTGACGCTGTGCAAAAAGTAATGAAAAGGAAGTAATTCCATTTTTTCCATATTATTTTTTGGGGGTGTATTAAACCATTGCTTCTGCTGATTGTCTGATCAAAACTTGACAACAAAAAATTAGCGGCAACTACAGTAACCATTTATGGAGGAATACAGCGACAAAGAACTTCTTATAAAATTCAGAGAAGAAAATACACGTTCGTATGCCTATAATTTATTGGTGAAAAAATATCAAAAACGTTTGTATACTCATATTCGCCGAATGCTCATCGACCACGATGACACGAACGATGTACTCCAAAACGTATTGATAAAAGTGTGGAACAATTTGCTCAGTTTCAAAGAAGAATCGCAATTATTTACCTGGCTGTATCGTATTGCAACAAATGAATCGTTGAGTTTTTTGAAGAAAAAAAGAACACGCTTTTTTATACCAATTGTGGATGTAGAATATCAGTTAAGTAAATCATTGGAAGATGATAACTATTTCAGAGGTGATGAAATACAATTGAAATTGCAAAAGGCTATCTTAACCTTACCTGAAAAGCAACGCCTGGTATTTAACATGAAGTATTATGAAAATTTTAAATACGAAGACATGAGCAAAGTCTTAGGCACTTCAGTTGGTGCTTTAAAAGCTTCTTACCACATTGCCGTAAAAAAAATTGAAGAATTTGTTTTAAAGAATTAAACTATTTGAAATTAGATGCATCCTAGAAACATGAAAAATGAACTGGAAGATTTTGAAGATGAAAATTTAAAAAAGTTAGCACCTTCATTATCAAAAATTGAAAAGAAAGAACTCTTTGCTGTGCCTGAAAATTATTTCGAAAAATTACCAGGACAACTGCAAGATAAAATTCATGCAAATGTAAAACCGCAGCATTACTGGGTCCCAAATTATAAATTGGCACTCGCTTCACTCTCTGTTTTTTTGATACTTCTTTCTGGCATTTATTATTTTAAAAACAACACAGGCACAATTGCTGAGCCTCAAACAAGTGAACTGATTCAAAATTACGATAGTCAATACCTCAGCAGTGTTGACGAAACAGAACTTGCTGAACAATTAGATGACGAAGTGCTGGAAAATGCTTCTTTGCAAATTGAAAAAAGTAATGGTATCAGCAACGAAGAAATAGAAGATTATTTATTAAGTAACAACATCGATTTAACAACTATAAGCAATGAATTTTAATCCTAAAAAAATGAAAAAAATACAGCTCCTGTTACCTACTCTTCTATTAGTAAGCAGTATTGCTTTGGCGCAACCCGGCCAAGTCGATAAAATGAACAAGGGCGAACGAAAAGAAAAAGTAGAGGCAATGAAAATTGCTTATCTCACAACTAAATTGGAATTAAGCCCTACTGAGGCCCAACAATTTTGGCCGGTGTTTAATGAGTTTGAAGCTAAGATTCAAGCTATACGTCAAAGTCGACGCAAAGATTCACGCGAAGGGCAAGACAATTTAGATCAATTGAGTGATAAGGAAGTTGAATCCTTAATTGATAGTGAAGTTGCTTTCAGGCAAAAAGAATTGGATGTTATGAAAGAATATCATTCAAAATTTAAAGCAGTTTTGCCAATACGTAAGGTGGCTAAATTGTATCGTGCTCAAGAAGATTTTAAGCGCGAGTTATTGAAGAAAATACAAGAACGTAAAGGTGAAAGGAGACCTTAATATTTTTTGAACTTGCATTTTCATCTATTAACTTTGTAGAAAAAGAAAATGAAAAATATCTTTCTTCTTCTACTTTTTATAGGTTTCTTTTTTGAAGGTTTAGCTCAATACACTTTTGAAAAAGTATTTTATCCAGGCTCAAATACAGATACCCAGTACATTGTTGCTCAATCAACCGACTCAGGTGCTGGATTTACCTTCACTATGAATTATGATGATTTTGGAATTTGCGAATATGGATTTCGTTTCACCTACTGTAATGAACACGGGCAACCCAAATGGTCAAGAAACTATGCAACCGGTAGCTCTTCCTTAACAGCTATGACAAATGCTTACGATGGTGGGTATTATTTAACTGGATATTCAGATACCAATTGTTTTGACAATCAAGTATTTTTAATAAAGACGAATAAAATTGGAATCACACAATGGATGCATTTATTTGCAGACTCTGCTCAATACAACTGGTGGAATGGTTACTTGCACCCTTTAAAAGATAGTGGATTAATTACAGCAAACTATTTTAACACCGGTGGTAAAGACCGAATCAGATTTACCCGGCTTACAAAAACAGGTAGTGTTGTTCAAAAAAATTATTTAATTCAAATCAGTAATCAAATTAAATTTCTGCGTAGTTATAACAACACTTTTTATTGTATACAAAATAACGTTGGACAAACCAATAAAATCAGCACTATTACCCATCTTTCCGAATTTGCAGATTCTTTAGCTTCCTATACGCTTGACTCAAATGGAATAAGCCTGATATATGATTTGGTAGAGTCGAAGGAAAGAGACATTATTTTGTTGGGATATAAAAAAGATTCAACCGGAAATACCTATACACCCTGCATACAAAAAATTGACAGTACAGGAAATACTATTTGGTTTCGTTTATATCCACAAATGATTCATTTTAGTTTTAGGTGTATGACTAGCTTAGCAGACAGTGGATTTATCATTGCTGGTGATAGCATCACCAATTCAATATATACCAATAAAGGTTTTTTGTTTAAGATTAATTCAGCCGGTGATTCGGTGTATACCAAGGTACTTACAAATTACCTAGGTCCTTTAATTACTAATATTTCAGTTACCGGCGACAACTTACTATTAGCTAGTGGAGGATACGACTATGGTTATATTTTAAAAACAACACTGAATGGTGAATTACTTTCTGAACAAAACAGCAACTTCAACTCATCAAATACCTTATTCGAAATATTTCCCAATCCAGTCACGGATCACCTTCAAATAAACTATTTCGGCAACTCGATGGCACAATTAACAATACTTAACCTCGAAGGCAAGGTAGTAAAGAGTGAATCACTTTCACCCAATTCCGGCAACATTACGATTAACACATCCCAATTAGTACCTTCCATTTATATTTGTGAGTTGCGCTCAGAGCAAACATTATATACAATTCGAAAAAAAATGGTGGTTATAAACCGCTAATTTTAGCTTAAGAGTATTTCCAATTTATAATCTTCACAACTTCGTTTAATTACTTCAAAAGCCTCGCTCTTTCCATACGTTTGCGTTATTTCAACACTTCGAGTTTCAAGACCCGGCATATTTTTATAGGTCAAAAAATAGTGCTTTAAACGTTGTACTATTGAATCAGGACAATCAGCAATATCCTTCCATTCACGATATACCTCATCATTCGCCATTACTGCAATAATTTTATCATCGGCTTCGCCTTTATCAATCATTCTGAAACCTCCAATTGGAATAGCAGGCAAAATAATATCACCGTGCGTAATGTTACGTTCACTTAAAACACAAATGTCCAAAGGGTCACTATCGCCCTTTAGTGTTGGAATACCGCATTTCATAGCTGAAAACTCTGCCACTTTTTTACCACAGTAAGTTTGCGGAATAAATCCGTATAACGCAGGAATGATGTTGCTAAATTTTTGTGGACGGTCAACTTTTAAATAGCCCGTTTTTTTATCTACTTCATATTTAACAGTATCTGAAGGAACAATTTCGATAAAGGCGGTTACTATTTCAGGAACATTGTCGCCGGCTGCAATGCCATGCCAAGGATGAGCTTTATAAAGTTGAATCATTTTATTTTTTTTGAAACGAAAAAGTAAATAAGCAAAAATAACAGGGCCGAAATAAGCAACAATACTAAGTTATTTTTACCGGTTCCCAATTGATTTTCACGTTGAGTTATATCTTTTGAATTGGTTGATTCGGATTGTGCGGCATTCGGCTTTAAGCCAATGTTCTTTTTTAAAAAATCAATTTCATCCGTCCAATTTATGCCTAAACTAGCAGTATAATAATCGTCGGCACTTTTTTGAAAATACTTGCGGTTGCGGTCGCAAAAATTTACTTCGTACACTTTTAAATCAGGGTTGTAGCTTGTATAAATCAACCATTGTTCACCTTTTGCAAAGCTCATTTGACAGGAGCTTTCACAATCAAAATTAAAATGAAAACGGCTAGCAATATCTCCTTTGTAAACTTCCTTTACTTGCATAAAAGTTGTTGCCTTACCCTTATTGCATGTTGCCACAGAATCGACAACTCCGGTTAAAATAACATCAAATCTACGGCATTCAACGATGGTTAAATTTTTAGTAGCAACACAATCACAAGCTACTGCAATAGCGGGAAGTAAAAGAACAATTACATTAAAAAATCGGAGCAGCTTCATTTCTTAAAAATTGTATAGAAAGTTCCATATCGCTATATAAAATGCGGTCTTCGATGAGTGATGGTACCTGTTTACGATACTTGTGCAAAATTTCCTCGAGTGCTTCAGAAGTGCGTAAAGGTCGACGAAACTCTATAGCCTGCGCTGCATTCATTAATTCAATTGCAATAATTCTTTCAAGATTTTCAACCACCCTAAAGCATTTAGTGGCTGCATTGGCACCCATGCTTACATGATCTTCTTGTCCGTTTGAAGAAACAATTGAATCGACAGAAGCAGGTGAACAAAGCTGTTTATTTTGGCTAACTATTGAAGCCGCTGTGTATTGGGGAATCATAAATCCTGAATTCAATCCCGGATTAGCTACCAAAAAAGCAGGAAGTTTGCGTAAACCGGATATCAATTGATAGGTGCGTCTTTCTGAAATATTGCCCAGTTCGCTTAATGCGATACACAATAAATCCAAGGCAATTGCCAGAGGTTGTCCATGAAAATTTCCTCCCGAAATAATTTCATCCTCTTCAGGAAAAACCGTTGGATTATCGGTTACTGCATTAACTTCGGTTAAAAACACAGATTGCACATAGTTGATAGCGTCTTTTGAAGCACCGTGTACTTGAGGGATGCAACGAAATGAATAAGGATCTTGAACTTGGGTTTTAGCTTGCGTAGCAATTTGACTACCCAGCAGCAAACTACGCATATTTTTTGCTGTCTGTAATTGCCCTTGATGCGGACGTATGCTGTGAATATGTTCTTTAAAAGGTTCAGTGCGCCCATCAAATCCTTCCAATGAAATAGCAGCAATTGTATCAGTCCATCGACTTAATTTATTTGCCTTCATCAAACACCAGCAACCATAAGCACTCATAAACTGGGTACCATTTAATAGCGCTAAACCTTCTTTAGATTTGAGAGAAATTGCTTGCCAGTTCATTTCCTTCATTACTTCAGCCATGGCACGCTTTTCATTTTTGTAATACACTTCTCCCATTCCCAATAAGGGCAATGACAAATGTGCAAGTGGAGCTAAATCGCCGGATGCTCCCAAGGAACCTTGTTGATATACGACCGGTAAAATATCGTGATTGTAAAAATCAACTAAGCGTTCAACTGTACATAACTGTACTGCGCTTTTACCGTATGACAAGCCTTGAATTTTGAGCAGTAACATTAATTTAACGAGTTCTTTCGGAACTTCATCGCCGGTACCGCAAGCATGACTCATCACTAAATTTTCTTGTAATTTGCTTAAGTCCTTATCCGGAATTTTTGTATCGCACAGGGAACCAAAACCGGTATTAATACCATAAATAGGTTCTTTGTTAGAAGCCATTTTTTGATCCAGATAATTGCGACAATCAGTAATAAGTTTACGCGATTTATCAGACAATTTAAGTTGCAGCTTTTTAGTTAAACAATTTTCAAGCGTTGAAAAATCGAGTAATTCAGGACTAATGATATGATGTGACATGCTAATATAAATTTGAACCGGAGCAAAAATAACAGAATATAGCCAGGATTGGTATATAAAATTTTGAAATAGTTTTTACTTGCAGTGTTGGAAAGTAGTGGCTAAAACTATTGAATTTGCTAATTTTAAAAATAGCTTGTTATCTATGCTAATAGGGAATTATACGAGAAAAAGAGAACCGGTAAAACTATTCTCTAATAGAGAATGATTTATGAATATACATGTTGAATCGTTGAGTTACACAATCGAACTAAATCTAACCAATAAAGTCAATTTAGAATTTATCTTTTCAATTCTTGAAAGCAATCCATCTGATAATTTCGTTTGCCGGTTCTCACTGAACTCTTCTTGCATTTACCAAAGCCTTGTATTTTAATACCTAAGTAAATATCCAATCCATAAGCATCAAATTTACCGGTATAAGGTCCAATCATATCAGTACCTATAACAAAAAAGCGATACCGTAAACAAACACCTACACGGTGCTTGAAATAATCGTAAAAGCTATACGGAATAGCTAGTTCAAATCGTTTGCGTTCGTAGCGCAAAGTAAGCGAAAGTTGATTTGCGCGTCGAATCGTGTAATCGGTAAATGGAATTCGTTGAATAGCGGTAAAATTAAGATACCAAAAAGGAGAAAATGCATAATCGAACTGCAGCGATGCAGCAGCAGGTAAACCTATAGAATATTTGTTAGCAACAAGGCCTTGCTGAGGATTACCAAAAAATTGATTATTAAAAGTTACATCCGTTTGTGAAACACCTTTTATTTTTACTGTATCAATACCAAACCAATTGGTTGAAACATTATTAAACACATATTTCTCGGCAGCTTTGGTAAATTTTATCCTACCAATATCAATTAAAGAGAAACCTATTTTGTAATCGTATTTTTTTAATTTTTCTTTGGTGCAGGGATTATAGGCCAGTGGATTTCGATTGTGGTAAAACTGAAAACCCAAACTGCCTCCTATGCCGCTTCCCTTTTTAGCCAAAGCAGTTCCACCGGTACCGGCAGAAGGATCAGCCATGGCATGTCCATACTCAACTTTAGCCAAATAAATCTCCCATAAGGAGTCGGATTGAACATTGTAATTGATGTTGTCGACCAACAAATAAAAACTATTTAAACCTTGAAGATAATTGAGGCTAAGCCCGGCTGCTAAGTAGTTTGACTTGTTATTTATTAGACTCATGCCAACCGTTAATCCCAACTCATGCCAATTCATACCGGCAATTTTTGCATCACCTCCTGAATAATTAATTTTTTGTTGTTGAGTAAAATCAAAACCCTCTTTCATAAAATTTGCCAAGTGATAGGGCACTCCTCTTGCTCCAAGGGCAACTCGTGTCGCAGCATGCAAAGCAATACCAAATTTTTCGTTCGAATAAATAAACCCGGGAGCTTTTGCAAAAGCTTGCACATTGGCACTTTTATCGATAGTAGTATTTTTATAAGTAACTCTGTCGGGTGGAATACTTGTTCCTGTTCGTAAACTACTGATAGCTTTACTACCTTTTTTTAGATATAAATAATTGTTCATAGCAAATACATCCAACGAGAATACATGCACTTCCCAACGATAAGGAGCACCAACGATGGATGCAGGGTTAAGCTCCACTCCCATCATACCTGCATAATTGCTATTGGCAATGCCCAACATTTCCTGAGCATGCAGACATTTCATCAGCAATATAAAAAACAATAAGAAGTACCTCCTTTTAAAAGGCATAAAGCATTGTTTAGAGAATAGGTATAGTAAAGGTCGTAAAATTTACAAGAAAGGTTATTACACTTTATCGAATCAATAATCTTGATTGTTCTTGTTTTAAAATTACAACCAGCTACTTTTCCACAATTTTTCAACAAACAATTCTTCCTAAATAAGAATTATTATCTTTGAATACTACTTCGCAATAAGCAAGCATGAAATTAGAAAGTATACGGGAA
>WBZU01001651.1_pt1 | contig 16486 bp, 12 predicted proteins | sample 5204311 | NCBI WGS metagenome assembly WBZU01 (sample SAMN12344359, study PRJNA552823) | activated sludge metagenome | biome: Activated sludge suspended growth; feature: Nitrification reactor; material: Wastewater; isolation source: activated sludge from nitrification reactor of wastewater...
GGCTACACCCAGGATGAGTTGTTGGCCCACACCGTACAGGACTTGATCCACCCCAGCGATCTCGAGGACGAACGCACGTTGGTCAACGAAATGCTGGCAGGCCGGCGGGCGACATACAGCCAGGAAGTGCGCTATTTTCACCGCGACGGCCACGTCGTCTGGGTGAATCTCACCGTGTCCCTGGCGCGCGACTATGCCAGCCAGCCGCGCTACTTCATCACCGTCATCGAGGACATCTCCCGGCGCAAAGAAGCCGAGCAAGCGCTGGCCGACAGTGAAGCGCGCTTCCGCGGCCTCTTCGAAAACTCGCCCATCTCACTGTGGGAGCAGGATTTTTCGGGCGTCAAACGTTCAATCGACAGCTTGCGCGCCGCCGGCGTCACGGACTTCCGCGGCTATCTCGAAGCCCACAACGAGGTTGTGGCCGCGTGTGTGGCCGAAGTCAAACTGCTTGCGTTCAACCGTGCCAGTCTCTCTCTCTACGGCGCCACCAACCGGGAGGAACTCGTCGCCGGGCTCGATCGCCTGGTGCCGGCGGAGGGCTATCCGCTCTTTATCGAAGAATTGGTGTGGATTGCCGAAGGGCGCACATCGTTTGTGTGGGAAGGCGTCAACCGCAAACTCTCCGGCGAGCGCATTCACATTCGCCTGCACTGGTCAGCGGCGCCAGGCTACGAACAGACGCTCGGTCGCGTCCTGGTTGCGATCGAGGACATCTCGGCCAGCCGCGACGCCGAGGAAGCCTTGCACGAATCCGAGTTGCGCTACCGGATGGTCTCAGAGTTGACCTCAGATTTTGCCTTTTCCATGCGCGTCCTGCCGGACGGCACCCTGCAAAGCGAGTGGGTGACCGGTGCCTTTGCGCGCATCTTTGGCGCGCCCCGCACGCCGGACGAAGAATCAATCGATTGGCTGGAGATGGTCTATGCCGAGGATGTACCACGCGCCTATGCCGCCATCAGCGCCATTCGGTCCGGTGCAACCCATACGGTGGACCTACGGGTCAAGACCTTTACGGGGGACACGCGGTGGGTGCGCTTCAGTGGCCGGCCGGCATACGATGCGACCGGCAAGCATGTCGCACGCATCTACGGGGCGGGCGAGGATATTACCGATATCAAGGTGTTGGAGGCCCTCGCCCAGCGCGGTGCAGCCGGCCCGGCGGCTACAGGTGAAAGTGGCCGCGATGCGTAATGCCGGCCATCGCCTGGCCGGGCGCGACCACGAACACCCGGTAGAGCAGCGCCGACGTACGCGCGGCATTGCCTTCCTTGACCTGCATGAGCGCCAGGAAGACCACGCTCAACATCAGCCACTGAAAGCCGAAGAAGAGCGCGTAGCCGTCTAGCGTCAACCGCCCAACGGTGACCGACGTTGCGTGCAGCGTATCGAGCAGCCAGCCCCACAGGATCGGTGAAAGGCCGGCGAGCAGGCTAACCAGGACCGATTGCAGCGCAAAATACTGGGTCATGGCCGGCCGGTCGCCGGCTGTGTTCATGAGCAGGCGGGTCAACTACAATTCGTAGATGGACGCGAAAAAGCCCGCGGCGATAAGCAGCATGGGCGCCAGCAGATGGCGGCTGCCAACCAGGTTTGCTGCCAGCGCGAACCATGCCAGGTAGTAGCCCGCCCACCACAAAAAGACCAGCCCGAGAAAAGGCCGGCTGCCGAGCCGGTCGATGCGGCTGCGCATGAGGCGCAGCGCGCCGATGCCCGCCAGCGCGGCCATGGCCGTGAGCCACAAGATCGCCCCGTCGTTGATTCCGACTTCCTCGCGCACAAAGATTGTGACGAACGCTGCCGTGGAGAGCACAAAGAGTTGGACCGTGGCGCTGAAAATCAGGAGGCGGACGAACGCGCCATCGCGCAGGAGATCACGCCAGCGGGCGCGGAAAACCGGCCCGTCGGGCTCCGCTCGCTGGACGGGTTCGGGAATGCGCTTCAGGAAATAGAGACTCATGGCGCCGCCGGCGAAACTCAGCGCAAAGACGACGGCAAAGGCGCGCAGCCCGCTATGATTGAAAAGCACGAGCCCCGATGTCGCCAGCGCCGCCACGCTCGCGATCCCGATGTAGGTCCGGTCGCGGCTGAGGTAGGAACCGCGCACTGCGCGCGGCACGATGGAAGTCACCCACGGCATCCACGCACAGGTGGCGATCCCGCGCATCGTCGTGAACGCGAGCATGATCGCAATCAACAGGCCGATGGTAAGCGGCGCTGGGATGAACACGGCCGCCAGCGGCAACAGGGTCAAGAAGATCAGCATGACGACGCGTGCCGACCAGCCGCTGAGCATCAACCGTCGATAGCCGATGCGTTCGGCGTGCGGGGCAACGAGTAACTGGAGGCTGGAGGTGAGCGGGGCCAGGCCGGCCAGCAGGCCGAGTACCACGGCCGGCGCGCCCAACTCGCGGGCGAAGAGGATCAACGGGCTGCCAAGGCAGATCTGCCACGAAACGGCATTGAAAGCCTGGAAGAGAAAGGCGTTATGAATGCGCGGCGGCAGGGTTTCAGAATCCATTCAAATGATCATACCGCTGCTTTGCCGCGCGTCAAAACGCCTCGATGACTTCTCGCACTTATTAATGCGGAGGTACGAGTGCACTCGCCGGCTTCTCGTCCGGCGTCAGCGGGTCGCTGCGCTCGAACGCGATGGGCTTTGGCGCAGGGCCGGACAAGGTGTAGGTCAGTGCCAGTGCCAGCAGCAGCAAGAGAATGACAGGAAGGGAACCCATGGCGCACTCCGCACGGTGTAAACTATGTGTGCCAGCCGGCACGCGGCGAGTCGACGCCATCCAGTATGCGGCAGAATCGCGTGGCGCGCTGTGCGCTACGACACAGCAGGGCAAAGTTGCCGGGCCATCACCGGCAGAAGGACGCAAAACTATGACGATGCGCATGCGGGTTGAAGGCTGGCTGCGCCAGGCCTTCAAGTGGCTCAACAAGTACATGATCCTGCACTGGCGGCTGGGGTTGGGGCCAATGGGTAACCGCGCCGACCTGACCGGCTGTATCATGGTGCTCACGCATCGCGGGCGCAAGAGCGGGCTGCTGCGCCGCACGCCAGTCAATTACGCGATCGTGGACGGCGCCGTCTACTGCGTGGCCGGCTTTGGCCATATCGCTGACTGGTACCGCAACCTGTTGGCCAATCCGTCCGTGGAGGTGTGGCTGCCCAATGGCTGGTATGCCGGCACCGCGCGTGACGTCACCGACTTGCCCGATACCGAGAAGGCGCCCATTGTGCGCCAGACCTTGATCAACAGCGGCTTTGCCGGACGCCTGGCGGGCATCAATGCCAGGAAGATGAGCGATCAGGCGTTGCTCGACGCCACGGCCACCTACCGCGTGGTGCGCATCGACTGTACGGAAGCGCGCACCGGCCCCGGCGGCCCCGGCGACCTGGCATGGATCTGGCCGCTGTCGACCATGGCGCTGGCTGCGTGGCTCTTTTTGCGCCCAAAGCGATCGGCCTGATGGAACTGTTTACAGAGCCCAGCGTATCCCCGTGGCGCCGGCGGTGAAGCCGGCTGCCTCGACGGTGTGGCGTTCCGTGCTGTCGGGACGCAGCAGCGGGTTCGAGTGGTTCAGATGCACAAAGACGACGCGCTCCGCCTGGCTGTGCAGGCGCGCGCAACTCGCCGTCACCAGCGGGTGGGGAATTTCGGCCAGGTTACGGCCGGGAAGTTCGTCCGTGCTGTAGAAGGAGCCGTCGAGCAGTGCGACATCCACGCTTGCCACGACCTCCGCCACGTCGAGCAACCAGCGATCCCAGCCGTCGATATCCGGGCAGTAGAACAGCGTGCGCGTTTCGCCGGCGACGCGATAGGCCACGGTGTCACTGTATTCGGCCCGGTGCGGCACCGCGATCAGCACGACGCTGAGGGCGGGAGACAGGTCGACGACTGTCCCCGCTTCAATGACATGGAGCGCAATATTGCCGAGCGCCACCAGTTGTGACCACGGCGCGTTGGCTGCCAGAAAATCGCCCATGCGCTGCGTGGCATAGACGGGCAGGCCGGCGCTGTTCATGACCTCGCGGCCCAGGTGGATGAGCCCGGTGTAGTGGCCAATGTGTGCGTGGGTGAGGAGAATGCCGTGCAGCGGTGCGTCAGGCGCGGCGTGCTGCAAATGGTGCAACTGGGCCGGGAAGGCCGGCGTGGCGTCGATCAGCCAGCTCGCCCCGGCGGCATGGTCGATGAGCGCCAGTGCGACCGGCGGCTCGGCTGGAAGGTCGCCGGCCCACGCCGCCGCGCAGGCAGCGCAGCCGCAACCAGCCTGGGGAAATCCGGCGTCCTGCGCCGCGCCGAGCAACATTGCTTCAACGGACATCGCTCCCTCCGCCCGCACCCACCGCAACCAAGAGGCTCAAGACGCGGTTGCCGGCGGGGGCGGTTGCCTGGTGTAGAGCCAGCGCACCAGCACGCCTGCCAGCACCAGCAGCGCTACCACCATCACCCAGTAGAGCATCTGGTAGGTCGACGATCCCGATGTGCCGATGGGGTCGAACGGGTGGCGGATGATCGACGCGCCACGGATGAGCGTCCACGCCACGACGGTGACGAGCAGGTTGGCGAAGGCGGCAAAGGTGCGGTTGCCCATCCACAGCACGAGCAGCAGGCAGGCGATGCTAAACCACAGCACGTGAAAGCTGGCGCGCACGCGCGGCTCTTCCCATGCAATCCATTCGCCCCAGCTCAGCCGCGTCGAGATCATGCTGGTCAGCGCGTAGACAATCCACAGAATCACGGCGCCTTCCTGCGCGGCCATGGCCCACGCATAGATCGACGGTTTACGCGTGAAGAGATAAATCAGACTCAAGACGCCGGCCACGCCAAAGGTCAGCAATCCGACGCGTACCAGCGCGCCATGCAGGAAGATCACCTTGATCACATTGCCCAGCGTCTGTTCAGGCGGGATGAGCCACAGCGCCGCGGCCAGGCCGATCAACGCGATCCCGGCCAGGAGGGGCAGTAACCAGGTGGGACTCTTCGACGGGGCGGATTGTGTGGCAACGCCCATGCACTCAACTCCTTTCGATGGCGGATGGCGGCAGGGAGGTCTGCCTGTCATTCGCCAGTATAGCGCACTGACCGCGATACGCAATCTGGGCGATCAAGAACTTCGCTCACTTCGGCGAGGGACTGAATTGTTGTTGTTGGGAGAGCTATCGAAGAAGGTGCCGGCAGCGTCGCATCCGGTACACACGCCGCTACCCAGACCGTAATCGCCAGGGCAGCGGCGAGCAATACCAGCCGATTCAACGCGCGGCTAGCGACGTGCCTTGTGTTGGCCAGAGCGGATACGGACAGGAACGGGCGCGGGGCTTGTACCAGGGCGGGTCAACGCCAGAATGCCAAGTGCTGCCACAACCACTGAAATCGAAGCAATCAAGAGCATGGGATTCTTCCTTGTCGGATCGATGGCCGGACAGAATATCCGGCACGTACGCACAAGTGTCGCACGAAAAGGACGGGCGTACCGTAGGCAGCGATACAAGCTGCCTCGATACGCCCGATTATCGCACGTATGCGCCGCCCGCGCGCTGGATCGGTTTCGTACGCCATCTGCCCGATCGCGCGACGATTACCGACCCGGCGCGTGCGCGCAATCAGCCTGCGCCCACGTCGTCCAGCGCCGAATCGCGCAGCACTTCGCCCAGCGCCCAGAGCAGATGGTCGGCATCGGCTTGACTGAAAATGATGGGCGGCTTGATCTTCAACACGTTGTGAAACGGCCCATCGGTGCTGATCAAGATGCCAAAGTCGCGCATGCGGTTGGCGACATAGGATGCATGGTCGCCGGCGGGCTCCATGGTCTGGCGGTCCAACACCAGCTCCGCGCCGATGTAGAGCCCAAGCCCGCGCACGTCGCCGATGAGCGGGTGGGCGGCCTGCAATGCGCGCAGCCCTGTCATCAAGTAGTCGCCGGTGACACGCGCATTCTCCTCCAAGCCTTCCGCTTCGATGACGTCGAGCACGGCCAGGCCAATGGCGCACGAGACAGGGTTTCCGCCAAATGTATTGAAGTACTCCATGCCGTTGGCAAAGCGATCTGCGATTTCGGGCGTGGTGGCGACGACGGCGAGCGGGTGGCCGTTGCCGGCCGGCTTGCCCATCGTCACGATGTCGGGTACCACGCCCTGCGTCTGAAAGCCCCAGAAGTGCGTGCCGACGCGGCCAAAGCCGGTCTGCACTTCGTCGGCGACGCAGATGCCGCCGGCCGCACGCACGTGGCGGAAGGCCTCGGCCATGTACGTGTCCGGAAAGACGATCTGCCCGCCGCAGCCCATAAGCGATTCGCAGATGAAGGCGGCGACCCCGCGACCGGCCGTGCCGATTTGGCTGATGGCCTTCTCCACGTGGGCGGCGAACGCCTTGCCGCTCTCGGCGCCGTAGCCGAGATAGGGGCCGCGATAGGGATCGGGCATAATCACCTTCTGGACGAAGGGTGGGCGTCCTTTGCCGCCGGGGCCGTCATGCTTGTAGGGGCTGACCTCGATGAGTGCCTGGGTGTGGCCGTGGTAGGCGACATCCAGTGTGATGACGTCCTGGCGGTTGGTGGCGGTGCGCGCCAGGCGCAGGGCCAGGTCGTTGGCTTCGCTGCCTGAATTGACGAAGTAGAAGACACTCAATTCCGGGGGCAGCGTGGCGGAGAGACGCCGGGCATATTCGAGGATCGCGTCGTGCAGGTAACGCGTGTTGGTGTTGAGTACCTCCATCTGGCGCTGGCCTGCGGCGATGACGTAAGGGTGGCTGTGGCCCACATGCGCCACATTGTTGACGCCGTCGAGATAGGCGCGGCCGGTGTCGTCGTAGAGATATTGCGCCAGCCCGCGCACGACCTTGATCGGCTTGCGGTAGGAAATGCTCAGGTTGCGGCCCAGCAGCGCCTTGCGTTCCGCCAGCGTCGTCTCCGGGGGCGGAGGCGGGGCGGGGAAGCGCTCGGCCGGAATGCCGAGCAGCCCGTTGGGGTCGGGTGACAGGCTCGTCCACACGGTGCGCTGGCTGGGTGCGGCCACGCCGGGGAAGTCGGCGCCCAGGTCGAGCAGGTCCGTGATGATCTGGAGATGCAGATGGGGCGGCCAGTCGCCGTTGCCCGGCGCCGCGCCGATCGTGGCGAAGCGTTCGCCCGCGGCCACGGCCTCTCCCGGTGCGAGCGTCAGGCAGTCGCGGCCCAGGTGGCCGTAGAGTGTATAGAAGATCGTGCCGTCGCCAGATGCGTGGCGCAGGATCACCACCGGGCCGTAGTCATGGCGCGCGGCATTGTCGGCCACGGCCTGGACGACGCCATCCAGCGGCGCGGAGATGGGCGTGCCGGCCGGCGCAAAGAGGTCGATGCCCAGGTGAATCGTGCGCCGTTCGTCGGTCGGGCTGGCGCTGAGCGAGAAGGCCGGCCCCGTGTAGAAGGGACGCGCTTCGTCGTAGCGGCCAATGCCGACCGGCGCGCCGGCTGCCGCCATCTCGCCAAAGATCGTGGCGCTCAGCGTGTCGGTGCGGTCGGAGTGCAGTTGTGCGGCCGTCAAGGTCGGGCTGCTGATGGAGAGGTCGAGCACGTGGACGGCGCCGGCGCACAGGTCGACCGGCACCACGGGCGCGGCGGCCACGGTTCCCAGCCACGCCGTGACCGCAGTGCTGGCCGGGTCGGCCGGCAGGTCGCAGGCGGCGCGCAGGGTGTAGTGCGCCAGGCGCGAGTGAATGCGTGCTAGCCGCTCGAGCGCATCCCACGCCGGCCGCTCGCTGATCGACAGGTACTCGTTCTCCGGCATGCGGCGTCGCTGATGCGCGGCATGGCAGACGCTCATGCACAGCCGCATGCACGTCAGATCCCAAAGCGCGGCGATCTCGGCTTCGGTGAGCGGGTTGGCGGCGTGATAGCCGGCCGTCACCTGCGCGACCGTCGCCAGCGGGTCGGTCTTGTCCAGCAGCGCGTACGCAGCGGCGATGGCCAGATCGGCCACGCGCAGGCTATGCACCATGTCGCCGTAGTCGAGGATGCCCGACACCTGGCGATAGCGCGTGAAGAGGTCGCCGTCACTGTTGACGAGCACGTTGTAGTCGTTGGCGTCGCCGTGGATCGCCTGGTGCGGCAGCGCGGCCAGCCGCGGCGACGTGCCGGCCCGGAAGCGCGCCAGAAAGCCCTCGACCAGCGCGCGCCGATCCGGGTCGTCGATCGCACCGCTGTGCTCGGCGACGACAGCGCCAGCGTGGGCCAGGTCCCAGTGAAAGGTACGCTGCAAGGCGGGATGCTTGAAGGTCGCGAGCGCGGCATCCAGCTCGCCCAGGAAGCGGCCCAGGTCCGCCAGCAATTCCGGTGCGTGGGGGCGGACGAGCGCCAGCGGCGTGCCCGGCACGTAGCTGAGCAGCCGCACGAAGTGAGACGTGCCGTCGCCATTGGCCGTACGCCCGATGGTCTCCCCCGCAACCGTGCGCAGGACGTGCGCGCCCAACGCGGCCCCACCGGCCTGGGCGATGTGCTGCAGGACGTGATTCTGCGCGTCAAGCAGGTCGGGCGCCTCCTGGGCGTTGGCGATCTTCAGCACGAAGCGCTCGCCGCCGCCGGTATCGATCTGGAAGTTCTGGTCACGCTCGCTCGGTAGCGGGCGAGCGTGACCCTTGATCCCGTAGAGACGGTAGACGATGGATGCGGCCTCTTCGGCGCTGTAGAGCGGAGCGTGTTCCACAAGCGACATGCGTTCTCCTGCCGGCTAGCGGCGTGCGTCCGCAGCGCGCGTGATGAAGTCGTAGGGATAGGGTAACTCCGGTTCGCTGATCTCGGTGAGGCGTGTCATCTGTGCCGGCGACAACTCCCAGCCGGCAGCGCCGAGATTGCTCTCCAGGTGGGCGAGCGTGCGCACGCCGATGATGGGCGCGGTAACGCCGGGCCGCTGCAAGAGCCAGCGCAGCGCGACCTGTGCCGGCTGCTTGCCAGTCTCTTCGGCAACGGCAAAGAGCGCGTCCAAAATACTCCACGTGCGATCCGTGTTGTAGGCGCTCCACGACTCGCTCCAGCCTTCCTGCTCGGCCTTTTCGATGCGCGTGCCGGCGACGGGCGCAGCCATGCCGCGGCGATACTTGCCGCTCAGCCAGCCGCCACGCAGCGGGCTCCACGGGATGATACCCAACCCTTCATTCTGGCAGACGTGGACAAGTTCCCATTCCAGGCTGCGGTCGAGCAGGTTGTAGAGCGGCTGCAGGCTGGAGAATGCTTCCCAGCCGTGCTGCCGGCTGGCGTCGACGGCTTTCTGCAATTGCCAGCCGCTGTAGTTGCTGGCTCCGATGTAGCGAACCTTGCCGCTGCGCACCAGCGTGTCCAGTGTCGAAAGCGTTTCATCGAGCGGCGTGCCGGGATCCCAGCAGTGCACCTGGTAGAGATCGATATAGTCGGTTTGCAGGCGACGCAGGCTGGCTTCCACGGCGCAGAGCAGGTGCTTGCGCGACAGGCCGAGGTCGTTCGGCCCTTCGCTCATGGGGAAGCGCGCTTTGGTGGCGATGACCAACTCGTCCCGGTTGCGATTGCGCAGCCAACGCCCGACGATCTCCTCGGAGATGCCGCGCGTGTAGACGTTGGCCGTGTCGATGAAGTTGCCGCCGGCCTCGACAAAGCGGTTCATCATCTGGATGCTCTCGGCTTCGGTACTCTCACGACCGAAGGTCATGGCGCCCAGGCAAAGTTCACTCACTTTCAGGCCCGTGCGGCCAAGATAGCGATAGTCCATGGCTAATATTCCTTTCGTGGTTGATCGCAAACTGATCGGACACAGACATTGTACCAGATCGGGTTGTGCGTCCTCTGCGCTGCGGTGTCAAACGCGGTGAAGTCCTGCAATTCGGCCCATCTGTAGGAGAGCTAACGAAGCTGCACGTCGGCGTTCGATTACGATACACTTGATTGGGGAAATCTGTTTGACATTTCGTTTCTTTTGACCGACACTAAGAAAGGGCACGTCTCCACCGAGCCCGTACCAATTTTGTAAGCGATCCATTGCAGTGCAGCCCGGGAGTGCTGCCTCTGAGCCAGGAACAGATGCCATTGGCAGGTGGCCATTGCTTCGGCCTGTTTACCCTCGCCAACCCGGCACTTTCAATACCGTCTTGCTATTCGTATTAGAGATTCGTAGAGCATCTGAAACACTTGCCTTCGGGCGCACGACATCCTTAATCAGACTTCACACTCTTTCGGAGGAATACTCATGGACTGGATGAACATGCAGTGGATCACAACGTATTGGATGCCGTTGGTGATCGCTCTCGTGATTGGCTTCATCCTCGGGTGGCTGTTGACCGGCCTTTCCCCGCGGCGCAAGAATGCCGAATACGAGGCGCAGATCGCCGACATGCAGACCAAGAGCCGGCGTACCGAGCGCGATCTCGCCGACGCCCGCAAGCAGGTCGACAGCCTCAAGTCCGATGTCGCCAATGGTCAGGCGGCCGCCGATGACCTGCGCAAGCAACTGGCTGCTGCCCAGGATCAGATCGGCGCCCTCGGCGAGCAGAAGGACAGCATTGATGCGGATCTCCAGAACCGCAACATCGAGCTGGCCGACACCAAGATGCAACTCGCCATGTTGCAGGATCAGGTCGACCGCGCACAGAGCGCGGCCAGCAACGAGATCGAAGATCTGCGCGCTCGCTACGAGGCGGCGGTCGCTGAGAACACCGGCATGCGCAACGCGCTGGACGCCGCCCAGGGGCAGTTGTCCAAGGTTGTGGCGGATGCCAGCAGCACGGCCGAAACCGCCGCTGCCCGCGAGATTGCCCTCAACGAAGCGTACCAGCGTGCCGTGAACCTCCAGCGCGTGGTCGAAGATCGCGAACGCACCCTGGTCGAGGCCCAGGCCGAGTTGGACAAGGCCAAGACCAATGTCGCCGCCCTGGCCGCGTCCAAGACCGAACTTGAGGACAAACTCCAGCGCGCCCGCGGCGATGTGGCCAGCGAAATGGCTGCCCTCACCTCCACGATGATCAAGATGAAGGACGATGCGCTGAGCAGTGCCAACGCCCGCATCGCCGAACTGACCAAGCAGTTGAACGAGCTACAGTCGAAGCAAGCCGCCGGCTGATTGCGGTAGTTCGGATCTCCGCACGCTGCCCCGAGCAGACGGTGGGGCGGCCAGGAATGGCTGTGCCTGCGGAGCCTTTGAACGACCCAGTCGCCTTGACAGGAGAATGCAATGGATACAACACAAATCCTGTATCTGGTCGGCGCTTTTGTGCTGGGCTTTGTCATCGCCTGGTTTGCCGGGCGCGGCGGACCCAAGCGCGCTGCAGAAGAAGCTGCCGCCGAAACCCAATCCGTGCGCAGTAAGTTGCGCACGACAGAAAGCGATCTGCAAAAGACGCAGGGCCAGCTAAAGGAAAACCTGACTTCACTCGACCAACTTTCGGCCGAAAAAAGCAATCTGGTTGCGATATTGAAAACCAGCGAGGCCAGCCTGACGGACGCAGGATCCGAGATACAGCGACTGACGGCTGCGCTCAGTGACGCAAAGTCAGACAGCCTGCTGCTGGAGACTGAACTCAGCCAGGCGCGCAGTGCGCTGGGTGAGTCGCGCACGCAGGCCGCGGCCCTGGCGGCCGCGCTGGAAGCCGCTGCCGAAGTTGCCGAAGAGGCTGAAGTCACGGCCATCGTCGAACAGGGTGCGAACGACGAACTCGCTGCCCGCATGACGGAACTCGAAAGCGAACTGGCCCTGGCGCGTGCCACCGCCGATCGCCTGGCCGAAAAGCAGGTGCTGGTCTCCGCCGAGCTTTATCTGAAACGGCGTGAGTACAGCGACATTATCGGTGCCGGCGATGATGCGGTCGTGTCGGCACTGGCCACGCGCGACCAGGCGCTCTTTGAAGCGCAGACCGAGATGGATTATATGCGCCGCGACCTGAGCATGCTCACCGCGGCCGGCGCACAACTGGCCGAAGCGCTGCAAAAGCGCAGCGACGACTACGAAGGGATCATGAACCGTCTGGTAGCCAGCGAGACGGCCGTGCGAGCCCTGCCTGAAGTGTCGCTGGCCGCAGCCGCCGTCGCAGCGGTTGAAACTGCTCCCGACGAAGAAGCGGCAGCAGAGCAAGATCTTGCTGCCGCCGAGGCTGTGGTGGCCGATGCCGGCCCCGACCTGGCTGCCGAGCTCGAGGCGCGCGCGGCTGAACTTGACGAACTCAAGGCCGAGCACGAGACCCTCAAGACGGCGCTGGATGCTGCCATTGTCGAGCGCGACGATCTGAAGAGCCAGCTCGATGCGCGCGCGATCGACATCGACGACCTCTCCGGCAAGCTGGCCGCGGCCAACGAGCAGGTGGCGACCCTCGCGGCTGCGAGAGACAAATTCGTGGTGCAGCTAAAGGAGCGCTCGACCGTCATCGACGGCTTGCTAGCCAAGATCGGCGATTTCGACGGCATGCTGCGCAGCCTGCTACCCGTTGCTGCGGCCGCGGCGAGCGGAAATGGCGCCGAAGCTGAATCATCAACCGAAGCAACCACCGGCGAAGAGGCTGTGCCAGCTTCAGCCAGCGAGGAAGAAGAGGGGGAGACAGATGTCAACTGAAGAAGCAGTGACCACTGCCCAGCCCGCCGAAGCCGCCATGCCTGACGCCGATGTCGTCACTGGCGATCTATCTGCCATCAACAGTCGCGTCGACGAGTTTGCCGGCACGATTGGTGCAATCCAAGCCGCTTTCCAGCAACAAGGTGACGCGCTCGCCAACGCCCAGAATCTCTCCGACGAACTCCAGACGCAGCTTGGCGCGCTGACAGCGACCAACAGCGACCTGGAGACATCGCTTGAGGAAAAGGCGAAGGCGCTGGCCGATAGCGAGACCGAACTTGCCGCGCTGCGCGATGCTTTCAACACCCGCAACCAGGAATTTGACGCGCTCAGCACGCAACTTTCCACGGTCGAAGGCAAGGCCGACGATGCGGCCGCCGCCAAAGCTGCGCTCGTCGCGCGTATCCAGGCGGTCGACGCCGACCTCGACACGCTCCTGGCCCAGTATAGCGAAGCGGAGGCTGCACCTTCGGAGGCTGCGGCCCCGCCTGCCGATGAAGGCGCAGCTGATGCAGCCGCCGAGGCTGCACCTGACGCCGAGGCCGAGCCGCCTGCAGCCGCTGCCCCGGCAGACGAGGCACCTGCTGCTGCCGACAGCGCAGAACCGGCCGCGCTCGCCGAGCCCATTGATGTACTGGCGGCCAAAGTGGCGGCGGTGGCGGCCCTGCTCAAGGGCAAAGCTGACGCACTCGCCGTTGCGAACGCCGACATAGACACGGTCAAGACGCAGTTGGCGTCTGTCGAGAGCGACAAGACCAGCCTCGAAAACAACCTCACCGACGCCCAGAATCGCGCTGGCGGCTTGCAAGTCGAACTCACCAACCGCGGTGCCGAGATCGACGCACTCAACAGCCAGATCGCCGACTTGCAGGCCCAGCTTGCTGCGGCTCAGGCCGAACGCGAGCGACTGTCGGGCGGCCTGGCCGACATCGACAAGCAGCTCACCGGCTACGTGGGCGAGTATGGCGACGGGCAAGAGGCCGCCGGCGCCACACGCAGCGCGCCGGCTGTGCCGCTGGATGCCGAGGCGACTGCTGAAGGCACCGGCGAGGAAGGCGCGGCGGAGGAATCGCCGGCCGTCGACCCGATCACTGCCGCAACTGGTGGGGCTGCCGCGCTCGCCGCAATTTTGCAGCGCAAGCGCCAGGAGATTGACGACGCACAGAACCAGATCGCCTCGCTCGAAGAACAACTGGGCGCCGTTACCACCGAGAAGACCAATCTCGAGATGACGCTCAACGAAAAGGAGCAGGCAATCGGTGACCTGGAGACACAGGTCACCTCCTTACAGAGCGACCTTGCGGCCAAGAGCAGCGAACTCGAGCAACTGACCCAGCAAGCCGCCGACATGCAAGCGCAGCTCACGGCAGCGCAAGAGGCGAACGGCGCGCTGGAAAGCCAGATTGCCACACTCAATGCCGAGATCGAGGCCAACAGCCAGCGGCTGAGCGAACTCGACGGCGGTTTGAACGATTTGGCGGCGGCGCTCGATACAGAAGATGACGATTCGGAGGACGCGGCGGCCACACGGCTGGCAACGGTCGGCGTGGCCGCAGGCGGTACGGCTGCCCTGGCCGCGGCCGCCCGTAAGCAGCGCGAGGCGCTGAGCGCCGCCCAGGCTGAGGCCGAGGAACTGCGCACGCAGTTGGCCGACGTCACAGCCGCCAAGGAAGCTCTCGAAACGAGTACGAGTGGCACGGCTGCCAATGCCGAGGAACTCGACGCCCAGATTCAGGCGCTCACTGCCGATAAGGCCGCACTCGAGCAGCAACTGGCCGACAGCCAGGCGCAACTGGAGCAGACGCGCAGCGAATATGCCGGCGCGACGGCCTGGCAGCAACGCGCGCCGGCCCTCGTCGATCTCGGCCAGACGCTCGCCCTCATGCCCGACACCAAGCTGGCGGCGGCCAACTCATCGGCGGCGGCCGGGTCGCTGCCACACCTGGTTGCGGCGCCGCAGGATCTGGCCGACGTCAAGGGCATCGGCCGGACCTATGAACAGCGGCTCTACAATGCCGGCATCGGCAGCTTCTGGGAACTGGCCGTGTGCAGCGACGACGATCTCAAGCAGATCCTCGAACTCAACGAGCTGCAGCTATTGCATATCGACCTGGACGCAATTCGCGCCGACGCCCGCCGTCTCGCCGAAGAGACCGGCACGGTCGGCATGCTGTGGAACGGCGAGCCACCCGATGACTTCGAGCCCATCGACGGCATCGGCAAGACCTTCGAGCAGCGCCTCTACGATGCCGGTATCCGCACCTACAAGGCGCTGGCCGCGGCGACGCCCGAACAACTGGCCGACATCGTCAAGGCAAGGAAGCCGCTGGATCCCGACTACCAGAGCTGGATCGACCAGGCGCGCAACCTGATGCAATCCGCAGGTGAGCAGTAAGGGCGCAACCGCGCCGCTTGACTTGTACCGTTGCGTGAAATGACTTGCTTGGTGGAAACCGGGATCCCTCACAGGATCCCGGTTTCCAGTTGCGGCACGTGCATTTGTATGGGCGGCACAGCGCACCAACTGAAGGCGCCCGCCTCCTGAAAGGAGAACAACCATGAAAAAAGCATTTGGCGTTCTGTTCCTCGGGCTGGCTGCCGGTCTTTCCGGCGTTTTGGCGATTCTCTACAAGCAGAAGAGCGGGGCGCTCGACTCCGCCCAGATGCGCATCACCTCCATGGAGCGGCGCATGAGCACGCTGGCCGCCAGCCCCGTGCCCGCCGAGGACCGGGCGGCCGAGGTCGATGCCCTGCGCGCCACCGTCGCATCGCAGGCCGCCGAGTTGGAGGAGATCAAGCGCCGCCTTGCGGAGGCTGCTACTGCCACGGCCGGCTTTGCGCAGCGTAGTGCCTCCACGCTTGAAGCGGCGGTGGCAGACGATCTGGCCTCCGGCCAGGCGGCGCTGCAGCAGCGTCTCTCGGAGAGCAGCGCTGAACTGGACGAGTTGCGGCGCCGATTTCATGCCGAGACGGCATGGCAGGCCAAGGCACCGGCATTGGCGACCGCCGCGCGCGGGCTGGAAAAGCTGCCTGCTGCCAAGATCGACTTTGCCAACCGTGCGGCGACTGCGCGGGTCATTCCCACCGTTCTCGATGAGCCGCAGGATCTTGCCCAGATTCCCGGCATCGGGTCGGTCTTCGAGCAGCGGCTCTACAACGCCGGCATCGGCACCTTCTGGGAGGTAGCCAACCTGGACGACGACCAACTCCGATCAATGTTGAAGTTCGAGAAGTTGCAGGAAACGACGGTCGATCTGGCCGCAATTCGCCGCGCAGCCGTCCAGCTTGCCGAGGAGAGCGGGACGCATGGTTATCTGTGGGCCGGCGCGGGTGTGGACGATCTTGAGCCAATCAAGGGCATCGGCAAGGTCTATGAACAGCGCTTGTACGATGCGGGCTACCGTACCTACAAGGCGCTGGCCGCGGCGACGCCCGAGCAACTGGCCGAGGCCTGCCAGGCACGCTCGGCTGTCCAGCCGAATTACGAGAGTTGGATTGCGCAGGCACGAAAACTGGCTGGACTTGACGGCTGATCCCCAAACGCTGAGACCAAGACCGACCCCCTGGGCAGTTACCCAGGGGGTTTTGCTTTGTGCCGAAAATTCAGCAGTATGCCGCGGTGAAGCCGCGACGAATGTCCGACGTGTAGCAACATTTTCTGGACTACGATGAAGGGAGGATCGTCAACTCTATGAAAGGATAGACTCATGTTTCACAGGTACTGCCTTCGCCGCCGAGAGATGCGTGCCCTGTTGCCTGCACTCGTTGCCTTGACCCTTCTGATCGCCGTCCCCTTCTCTGCCGCCGCCCAGGAAGGTCTGGCCGCTACTCCGGACGTTGCGCCGGAACCGCCTGTCCTGACCGCGCCGATCGATGGCGCCGACATTACCGCCACCAACTACGGGCCGCTTGCCATGCCGACGCTGCGCTGGCTGCCTGCGG
>WBZU01001652.1_pt1 | contig 16481 bp, 15 predicted proteins | sample 5204311 | NCBI WGS metagenome assembly WBZU01 (sample SAMN12344359, study PRJNA552823) | activated sludge metagenome | biome: Activated sludge suspended growth; feature: Nitrification reactor; material: Wastewater; isolation source: activated sludge from nitrification reactor of wastewater...
GATGGGCCGGGTCACCACGCTGGCGTCCAACCGCGGCCAGGTCGAGCGCGTCGTCACCGAGGCGGACCTCGTGATCGGCGCGGTGCTGGTGGCCGGCGGCAAGGCCCCGATCGTGGTCGAGGAGGATCTCGTCCGGGCCATGAAGCCGGGCGCGGTGGTGGTCGACATCGCCATCGACCAGGGCGGCTGCATCGCCACGTCCCACGAGACCAGCCACCACGACCCGGTCTTCGAGCGCCACGGCGTCATCCACTACGCGGTCGGCAACATGCCGGGCGCGGTGCCCCACACCTCCACCTACGCCCTCACCAACGTGACCCTGCCGTACCTCGTCGAGCTGGCGTCGCTCGGGGTGGACGACGCGGTGCGCCGCGACCCTGCGCTGGCCCACGGGGTCAACACCCTCGGCGGCGCGGTGGTCAACGAGACGGTGGCCGAGGCGCTCGGCCGGGATGCGGTGCCCCTGCACGCTCGGCTCGAGGAGCAGTAGGTGGTACCCACCGGGGGGCGGGCGGGCGGACGGGCGCTCCGCGTCGGCCAACCCGTGCTCGACCCGATCGACAAGGCGATCGTGCGCGCCCTCCAGGTGGACGGGCGCATGTCCTACGCCAAGCTCGGCCCCGAGGTCGGGCTGTCCCAGGCTGCGGTCCGCCAGCGGGTGCAGCGCCTGATCGACTCGGGCGTCGTCCAGGTGGTGGCGGTGACCGACCCGCTCTCGATCGGCTTCACCGTCCAGGCGATGATCGGCATCCGCGCCGACGGCGACCTGCGCGCCCTCGCCGCCGCCCTCGCCGCCATCGAGGCGATCGACTACGTGGTGGTCGCGTCCGGCGGGTTCGACCTGCTCGTCGAGGTGGTCTGCGAGGACACCGACCACCTCTACGCCCTCGTCAACGACACGATCCGCGCCACCCCCGGCGTCCGCAGCGCCGAGGTCTTCACCTACCTCGACCTCGTCAAGCAGACGTACTCCTGGGGCACGAGGTAGCGGCGCCGGACGAGATCGGCGGACCGGCCAGGATGGGGCGATGCGCCGCACGCTGTTCACCGACGAGCACGACGAGTTCCGGGCGTCGTTCCGGCGGTTCGTCGACCAGGAGATCGTCCCCCACCACCTCGACTGGGAGCGCGACGGCATCGTCCCCCGCGAGCTGTTCGCCAAGGCCGGCGCCAACGGGTTCCTCGGCACCGACGTGCCCGAGGCCTACGGCGGCGGCGGCGTGGAGGACTTCCGCTTCAACCTGGTGATCGGCGAGGAGGTGCAGCGGGCCGGGGTGGGCGGCGCCGGGCTCGGGATCACCCTCCACAACGACATCTGCCTGCCGTACTTCCTGTCGCTGTGCACCGACGAGCAGAAGGAGCGCTGGCTGCCGGGGATCTGCTCGGGCGAGCTGATCACCGCCATCGCCATGACCGAGCCGGGGATCGGGTCGGACCTGGCGTCGATGTCGACCTCGGCGTTCCGCGACGGCGACCGCTACGTGGTCAACGGCTCCAAGACCTTCATCACCAACGGCATCAACGCCGACCTCGTGATCACCGCGGTCAAGACCGACCCGACCCAGCGCCACAAGGGGATGAGCCTCGTCGTGCTCGAACGGGGCATGGAGGGCTTCGAGCGCGGGCGCAACCTCGAGAAGGTGGGCCTGCACAGCCAGGACACCGCCGAGCTGTTCTTCACCGACGTGTCGGTGCCGGTCGAGAACCTGCTCGGCACCGAGGGCCAGGGCTTCGTGCACCTGGTCCAGAACCTCCCCCAGGAGCGCCTCTCGATCGCCGCCGCCGGCGTGGCCGCCGCCGAGGCCGCGCTCGGCTGGACGCTCGACTACGTCAAGGAGCGCACCGCGTTCGGCCAGCCGGTCGGGTCGTTCCAGCACAGCCGGTTCGTGCTCGCCGAGCTGCGCACCGAGATCGACATCGCCCGGGTGTTCGTCGACCGCTGCGTGGAGGCGCTCGACGCCGGCGAGCTGACCGCCGAGGAGGCGGCCGAGGCCAAGTGGTGGTGCACCGAGCTCCAGAAGCGCACGGTGGACGCCTGCGTCCAGCTCCACGGCGGCTACGGCTACATGCTCGAGTACCCGATCGCCCGGGCTTACACCGACGCCCGCATCACCACGATCTACGGCGGCACCACCGAGATCATGAAGGAGATCGTCGGCCGCTCCCTCGGCGTGTAGACCCGCCGGGCGATCGAAACGCGAACTTTGCGCGGAAACACACCTGGGCGTCGGGTTTCGGCGCAAAGTTCCGGCGGTTCGGGTCGCCTCCGGGGGTCGCCCGCGACGACGGCGAGCTATGCGCAGGTGCCGGCACCGCGGCGAAGCCGCCCATCGAGCACGGCCGCGACCCCTCCCGGCGAAGCCGGCGCGATCGCAGATCGAAGCCGGCACCGCTCCGCCCCCTATCGGCGCAGGAGGTCCTTGGCGATGTGGGTGATCTGGATCTCGTCGGTGCCGGCGTAGATCTGGAGGACCTTGGAGTCGCGGGCGAGCTGTTCGACGCGGAACTCGCTCATGTAGCCGTTGCCGCCGAAGATCTGGACGGCGTCGAGGGCGACCTCGGTGGCGGCGCGGGCCGAGTAGAGCTTCATGGCGCTGGCCTCGGCGAGGGTCATCGAGCGGCCGGCCGCGCTCATCTCGATCGTGCGGAACACGAGGTTCTCGACGTTGAGGCGGGCCACCTCCATCCGGGCCAGCTTGTCCTGGATGAGCTGGAAGTTGCCGATGGGCTCGCCGAACTGGACGCGGTCCTTGGCGTACTGCACCGAGAGGGCGAGGCACTCCTCGATGATCCCGAGGGCCATGGCGGCCACGCCGGAGCGCTCCTGCATGAAGGTGGCCTTGGCGCCCTCGCGGCCGCCCTTGGCCACGTCCTCGGTCTCGCCGACGAGGCGGTCGATCCCCACCCGCACGTCGTCGAGGAACAGCTCGCCGGTGGGCGAGGAGTGCATGCCCATCTTGCGGAGCGGCTTGGACTGCTCGAGGCCCGGGGTGCCCTTGTCGAGCACGAACGAGAGGATCTTGCGGTCGGCGGGGTCGTTGCCCTCGTCGAGCTTGCAGATGAACACGATCGTGTCGGCGTAGGGGCCGTTGGTGATGAAGGTCTTGGAGCCGTTGAGGACGTACTCGTCGCCGTCGCGGCGGGCGGTCGACTTCATCGAGCCGAAGGCGTCGGAGCCCGAGCCGGGCTCGGTGATCGCCCAGGCGCCGATCTTGTCCATGGTGAGCAGGTCCGGGACCCACCGCTCCTTCTGGGCGATCGTGCCCTTGGAGCTGATGGCCGCCGAGGTGAGCCCCATCGACACGCCCATGGCGGTGACCATGCCGGGGCACACCTTGCACAGCTCGATGATCGGGATGAGCGTGAGCGACGAGGCGCCGCCGTCGCCGTCGCGCTTGGGCTTCTCGGGCGGGGTCTCGCCCTTGGCCACGGCGTCGGCCACCGCCTGCTCGAACTCGATCTGCTTGGCGAAGCGGTCGCGGGCGGCCACGTCCATGCCGAAGTCGCGGAAGAGCTTGCGGAGGACCTCGTAGGGCGGGGTGTCGCCGTGCTCGAACTCGTCGACGCGGGGGCGGATCTCCTTGTCGATGAACTGGCGGACGGCGCCGCGCACCATCTCCTGCTCGTCGGTCCACTGGAACACGGGCGACCTCCACGACCGCCGGCCGACGCCGGCACCGGACGGGGCACGCTCGCACCTTCTTGACCGATCGGTCAAGTGGGGTCGTGGCGACGCCAGCCGGAGGGCCGGCCGGCGCACCGACGCCCCACCTCCACGGGCGATCGGCGCAGCCGACAGGATGGGGCGATGGGCGCCAAGCGGATCCGCCGAGACCTGCGAGAGGCGATGGACCTCGGCCGCCCCGTCCTGGCCCGCCGCCGCCTCTGGAAGGCCGACCACCTCGAGGGCTTCGTCGTCGGCGTCGACCGCTCCTGGGCGCTGCTCCACCTGGTGCGCGACGTCGACCTGATCGGCTGGTCGGCGGTGCGGCTCGACACGATCCGCGACGTCGAGCACCAGGACCACGGCTTCCTCGGCCGAGCGCTCGCCCTCACCGGCGCCCGCCCCGGCATGCTCGATGTCGACCTGTCGGACCTCCCGCCGCTCCTGCGCTCCGCCGCCCGCCGCTTCCCGATCCTCACCCTCTACACCGAGGCCCGCGACCCGTCGGTGTGCGCCATCGGCCGGCCGCAGCGGATCGGCGCCCGCAGCGTCACCTTCCTCGACATCTCGAGCGAGGCCGAGTGGGCCGACGACACCCGCGGCATCCGCCTCGACGACGTGACCCGGGTCGACCTCGGCGGCCGCTACGAGGACGTCCTCCACCGCCTCGCCGGCTACCCCCCGATCCCCGGCTGAGCCCACCCCACCCGAACCCGCCGCCCCCACCCCACCCATCGAACTTGTCTGCGTGCGCGCCGATGACGGCACGGACGCAGACAAGTTCGAGGTCGGTCGCGCATTGGGGCCGGTCCGGCGGCGCTCCCTAGGCTCGCCATCGTCGTCCGCACCGCCGTTGGAGGCTCGATGCGCAACCCCAAGGACTTCTTCCGCCCCCTCGCCGCCGGGGCGCCCGAGCCCGTGCGGGAGATCCCGTTCCGGCCGTCGCGGATGATCCACTTCTTCGACCCGAGCAACGAGAAGATGGCGGCCAAGGTGCCCGACATCGCCGCCAAGGTCGACATCATCCTCGGCAACCTCGAAGACGCCATCAAGGCCGAGAACAAGGAGGCGGCCCGCCAGGGGCTGGTCAAGATCGCCCGGGCCACCGACTTCGGCGACACCCAGCTCTGGACCCGGGTGAACAGCCTCGACTCGCCGTGGGTGCTCGACGACCTCACCACGCTGGTGACCGAGATCGGCGACAAGCTCGACGTGATCATGATCCCCAAGGTCGAGGGCGCCGAGGACATCCACTACGTGGACCGGCTGCTCGCCCAGCTCGAGGCCCGCGCCGGGCTCGAGCGGCCGATCCTGCTCCACGCCATCCTCGAGACCGCCCGCGGCGTCGCCAACGTCGAGGAGATCTGCGGCGCCAGCCCCCGCATGCAGGGCCTCTCCCTCGGCCCGGCCGACCTGGCCGCCAACCGCCGGATGAAGACCACCCGCGTTGGCGGCGGCCACCCCGGCTACCTCGTCCGCCAGGACCCCGTCGACGGCGACATCGACGGCGAGACCACGCCCCGCGCCACCTACCAGCAGGACCTCTGGCACTACACGATCGCCCGCATGGTCGACGCCTGCGTGGCCAACGGGATCTTCGCCTTCTACGGCCCCTTCGGCGACATCAAGGACGTCGTGGCCTGCGAGGACCAGTTCCGCAACGCCTTCCTGCTCGGCTGCGTCGGCGCCTGGAGCCTCCACCCGGTGCAGATCGACATCGCCAAGAAGGTGTTCTCGCCGGATCCGGCCGACGTGGCCCACGCCCTCCACGTGATCGAGGAGATGGGCGACGGCACCGGCGCGGTGATGATCGACGGGAAGATGGAGGACGACGCCTCGGTCAAGCAGTGCCACGTGATGGTCGAGCTGGCCCGCCAGCTCGCCGCCCGTGACGCCGACGTGGCCGCCCGCTACGCCGAGGCCGGCCTGACGGTCTGACCCCCGTGGGCGACCGCCTGGCCGCCCGCCGCACCGCACCGCCCGCCCCGATCCCCGGAGACCCGACGATGACCGACCAGCTCCTCCCCCGCCGCTCCGTGCTGTACATGCCCGGCGCCAACGAACGGGCCCTCGAGAAGGCCAAGACGATCCCGGCCGACGCACTGATCCTCGACCTCGAGGACGCCGTCGCCCCCGACGCCAAGGCCGAGGCCCGCGAGCGCGTCTGCGCCGCCGCCGCCTCCGGTGCCTACGGCTCCAAGGAGGTGGCCATCCGGGTCAACGGCCTGGCCACCGAGTGGCACGCCGCCGACCTCGCCGCCGCCGCCGCGGCCGGGCCCGCGGCGGTGGTCGTGCCCAAGGTCGATTCGGTCGACGACGTCGCCGCCATCGAGCGCGGCCTGGAGGCCGGCGGCGCCCCGGACCACACCAAGATCTGGGCGATGCTCGAGACGCCGGTCGCGGTGCTCCACGCCGAGGCGATCGCCGCCGCCTCCGAGCGCCTCACGGTGCTGGTCATGGGCACCAACGACCTGGCCAAGGAGCTCCAGGCCGTGCAGATCCCCGGCCGTGAGCCCCTCCTCCCGGCGCTGGCGATGTGCCTGCTCGGCGCCCGGGCCGCCGGCAAGGTGATCCTCGACGGCGTCTACAACGACATCAAGGACCCCGACGGCTTCCACGCCGAGTGCGTCCAGGCCCGCCACCTCGGCTTCGACGGCAAGACGCTGATCCACCCGAGCCAGGTCGACGACGCCAACCAGGTCTGGGCGCCGAGCGAGGAGGCGATCGAGGACGCCCGAGCCCTCATCGCCACCTTCGATGCGGCCCTCGCCGAGGGCAAGGGCGTGGTCACCCACAACGGCCGCATGATCGAGAACCTCCACGTCGCCAACGCCCAACGCGTCCTCGCCGTCGCCGACGCCATCGCCGCCCGCAGCTGAGACGAGCGAACCGCCCGACCCGGGCGAACCTTGCGCCGAAACCCGACGGGGAGGTGTGTTTCCGCGCAACGTTCAACCGCGGCGCGAGCGGGTGACCGAGGGGTGGGTCGGGCGTGCCAGGCTGCCCGGCGTGCGCTATCGACGGATGCCGATCGAGGTCGAGTCGCCCGAGCAGCTCGGGTACGACACGATCACCAACAACCTCTCGGAGAGCTCGGTGGCCGACCGGCGGCTGTCGGATCTGGGGCTCGACCTGGACCTCGATTCGCTGGTCCTCGCCTACGGAGACCACCTGGGCGACCCGACCTTGCGCCAGGCGGTGGCCGCCGGCGGCGAGGGGATCGACCCGGACCACGTGATCGTCACGCCCGGCGCCGCCACCGCCCTGTTCTGCGTCGCCACCGCCCTGCTCGACCGGGGTGACCACGCCGTCGTCGTCCGCACCAACTACGCCACCAACCTGGAGACGCCCCGGGCCATCGGCGCCGACCTCGACATCGTCGACCTGCGCTGGGAACGGGGGTGGCGGCTCGACGTCGACGAGATCGCCGCCGCCGTGCGCCCCGGCACCACCCGATTGATCAGCGTGACCACGCCGCACAACCCCACCGGCACGCTGCTGTCGGACCGGGACCTGCGCCGGCTCGTCGGCATCGCCGAGCAGGCCGAGGCCGTGCTGCTGGTCGACGAGACCTACCGTGACCTCACCCACACCGGCGATCGCACCCCCCTGGCCGCCACGCTGTCGCCGCTCGTCGTCAGCGTCAGCTCGATGTCGAAGGCCTACGGGCTGCCCGGCCTGCGCACGGGCTGGGCGATCACCACCGACCCCCAGCTCGGCGAGACCCTGCTGGCGGCCAAGGAGCAGGTGGTCATCTGCGGGTCGACGATCGACGAGCACGTGTCCGGGCGGGTGCTGTCGCGCCGCAAGCGGGTGCTGCCGCCGATCGTGGCCGACGTGCGCGAGCGGCTGGCGATCGTCGAGGCGTGGCTGGCCGGCCAGGACACCTTCGAGTGGATCCGGCCCGGGGGCGGCGTGGTCGGCCTGGTCCGCTTCCGCGAGGAGGTCGAGGTCGACGAGGGCGAGTTCCACCGCCGCCTGCTCGCCGACCACGGCACCTACGTCGGCCCCGGCCACTGGTTCGAGCTCTCGGACCGGTCCTTCCGCCTCGGTTTCGGCTGGCCCACCCACGACGAGCTCCGCGCCGGCCTCGACGCCCTCGTCCTCGCCGCCGCCGACGCCCGACCGAGCTGACCCACCGCCACCTTGGAGGCTCACGTCGCCGCTGCCGTGACACCGCCCTCCATGTTGGCGAGCGACGCAGCGGCGCAGCGGCCGGTCAGGGGGTCGAGCGGGCGAGGAGCTGGTCGACCTTGGCCTCGAGGGCGGCGAGGTCGCCCTTGGTGGCGTTGGCGTCGGCGGGGCGGAGGTCGACGGTGATGGCCCCGGCCGGGGTGAGGGTGGCCTCCTCCACCTCGTCGAGGCTGCTGGCGCCCTGGCGGCGGATGGCTCCGACCACGTCGGCCTCGCGCAGGGCGAGGCGGCGCAGCGCCGGCCGGTCGACCTCGCCGTCGCGCACGAGGGTGGTCTCGGTGCCGACCAGGATCCGCTTGAGGAGGTCGCTGCGCTGGACCAGGCGCACCATCACCGCGTTCAGCGCGATGAGGACGACGGCGCCGAGCAGGCCACCCGACAGCGAGTTGTCCGGCCCGATGATGGCGTTCTGGACGACGTTGGACAGCAGCAGCAGGACCACGAGGTCGAACGAGTTGAGCTGGGCCAGGTCTCGCTTGCCGGCGAGGCGCAGCAGCGCCAGCAGGCCCGCGTAGACGGCGACGGTGCGGATGACCTTGTCGGCGACCGGCACCCCCATGTCGATCAGGTCGTGGGCGATGGAGGCGGCGAGGAGCATGGGACCGATTCCACCACCTCGGGGTCCGCCGCCGACGCCCGGCAGGGCCTCGAGCCGGGCCGTACGCTGCCCGCCCATGCCGGTTCCCCCCTTGCCCGACATGGTCGAGATCCTCGACGCCTCGCCCTCCTTCGCCGACCAGCCCGCGCTGCGCGATCACGCCCGGCTCTGGCTGGCGTGGGGCCCCTACGCCCGAGCCCGCGTGGCCGAGGAGGCGGCGGAGCTGGCCCAGCCGTCGCTGCGGGCCTCCACGCTGCGGGCCGTCGGCCGGACGGGCGTCGACCTCGCCAAGGGCGTCGCCCCCGGGCTCCGCGAGGATGCCCGCCGCCGCTTCCGCGAGGGTCCGCTGGAGGAGGGCGCGGCGATGCGCCACGTCCAGGAGCTGGTCAAGGCCGGCGGGTCCACCTACATCAAGCTCGGCCAGTTCGTCGCCACCGCCCAGGGCCTGCTGCCCGACGAGTGGGTCGACGCCTTCGGCTGGTGCCGCGACACCGCCACCCCGCTGGCCCCCGGCCAGGCCGAGACGATCTTCGAGGAGCGCTTCGAGGTCCCGATCGAGGCGGTCTTCGCCACCTTCGAGACCGAGCCGCTGGGCGCGGCGTCGATCGGCCAGGTCCACGCCGCCACCCTCCACGACGGCACCGAGGTGGTGGTCAAGGTGCGCCGGCCCGGCCTTCGCGAGCAGTTCGAGCGAGACCTTCGGTCGATGGCGCTGGCCGCGGCGGCCGCCGAGCGGGCGTCGAAGTCGGCCCGGGTGGCCAACCTCAGCGGCTTCGTCGAGCTGTTCGCCCAGATGGTGCTCGAGGAGATCGACTTCCGGTTCGAGGCGCTCAACCAGGTGGAGCTGGCCCTCGCCTCGGAGGCCGCCGGGCACGACTTCACGATCTTCCCCCGGCCGATCCCCCACCTGACCACCGAGGACGTCTTCGTGATGACCCGGGTCCACGGCGTGGCCTACGACAAGGCCCTCGCCACCTACCCCGACGCGGTCGACGGCGAGCGGCTGCTCAACCTGGCGGTCACCGGCACCCTCGAGCACATGATCGCCTACGGCATCTTCCACGGCGATCTGCACGCCGGCAACGTGCTCATCAACGAGCGGGGGGACTTCTCGCTGATCGACTTCGGCATCGCCGGGCGCATCGACGCCGAGCAGCGGGCGGCCACGGTGAAGTTCCTGTTCGGCTTCGCCCGCAACGACACGCTGCTCCAGCTCCGGGGCCTCCAGGCGTTCGGGGCGGTGCCCGAGGGCGAGGACCTCGCCGCCCTCGCCGCCCAGATCGAAGACGCCCTCAACGCCATCGACCCCACGCTGCTGTCGCGCGAGGGCGAGATGACCGTCGACAAGCTCGGCCAGGCCCTCGGCACGATCATCAAGGTGCTGGCCCAGAACGGCTTCCAGCTCCCCAAGGAACTGGTCCTGTTCTTCAAGAACCTGCTCTACCTCAACGGTTTCGCCGCCTCGCTGGCCCCCGACACCAACCTCTTCACCCAGATCGAGCCGACCTTCACCTACTTCGTGGGCAAGTACCCGATGGAGCTCAGCCAGATCATCGCCGACGTGATGTGAGGCGCCCGGCCGGGCTCAGGTGTCGGGGAACAGGCGGAGGTGGCGCCAGAGGAAGGTGCCGATGTCGCTCGTCCAATAGGCGTCGGCCGGGCTGATCGAGACGGTGTGGCCCCGGCCGGCCTGGACGACGAATCGGCAGTCCACGCCCACCGCCACCAGGCCGTCGCAGGTCTCCTTGGCGTACTCGTCGGTGAAGCCGGTGACGGAGTCGGTCTCGTAGTGGAACATCAGGGCGGGGGCGTCGGTGGCCTCGAAGGTGACCATGCCGTAGGGGATGCCCGGGGTGAGGGTGGCGCCGGTGGAGACGGCGGCGGCGATCTCGGTGGTCTGGGCGGCCAGCGGGCCGCCGGGGGTCGGGTCGTCGGCGTCTCCGATGCCGAGGGCGATCGCCCCGCCGGCCGAGCTGCCCACGACGGCGATGCGGGTCACGTCGATGCCGTAGGTGGCGGCGTGGGCCTTGGTCCAGCGCACCGCCTCCATGCCGTCGTCGATCGCGTTCAGGGCGGTCTGGAGGTAGAGCGCCTCGGAGCTCTGTGCGTTCGGGTTCACGCGGTAGTCGATGTTCACGACGACGAAGCCGCGACGGGCGTAGCTCTTGGCCGCGGTGGCCAGCGACGAGCGGCTGCCGCCCACGAACCCGCCGCCGTGGACCAGCACGATCGTGGGCCGTGGGGTGCCGATGCTCGGGGGCACGTACACGTCGAGGCCGAGGGCGACGGTGGCGCCCTGGTAGTCGGTGGCGGTGGCGTAGGTCTGGCCGGCGGTGATGGTGAGCTGCGCGTCGGTGTACTGGACCGAGGAGTACATCCCCGACTCGGGCATCGTCTGGCAGGCGCTCAGCACGACGGCGACGGCGGCCAGCGCGGCGACCGCCGTGGCGCGCATCAGGGGCCGGGTCCGGGTCCTGCGGTTCCGATCGTCACGCTCCACGGCCTGCTCCTCCGAGTGGCGTTGTGCTGGTTCGCCGCTCGGGGCGACGAAGCCTCAGGTCACCTGGGCGTAGGTCTCCACGCGGTAGCTGCTGCCCGAGCCGGTGATGTCCACCGCCTGCCTGGCACGGCCCCCGGCCAGCAGGTCGGCCAGGCTCCACGTCGGCACGCCCACCCCCACCAACTGGTCGGTGCTGGCAGCGGCGAGGGGTGCACCCGCCGAAGCCAGCACGCTCCCGGCGATACCCGGCAGCTCAGCGCGCAGCGCTGTGGCCTCCGCCATGGTGAGCCCCGAGCGCGCCCCGACCGGGAGGATCGCGGCGAGCCGCGCCGCGAGCGCATCGCGGAACGCCGCTGCCACCACCGAGGCCAGGTTCGTCGCCGGCACGGTCCCCTCCTGGTCGACCACGACCACCAGCAGCCCGACGAAGGCGGCGCCGGCCTGGCCATCGCCCTCCATCTCCCTCAGCGTGAAGACGGTCTTCGTTCCCAGGACCTCGGACCCACCGGGTTGGATCCCCCCGGTCCAGCCGTGGATCGTTCCCGTCTGGTAGTGGGTGTGGAACCAGCTCCCCGGCGGGTAGAAGACCGTCGTGTAGACGGGATAATCGCCCTCGGCGCCCGACCCCACGTGCAGGTCGTGGCGAAACCCGGCCGCTGCTCCTTCCACCCGAGCGCCAGCCGGCGCTGGCGGCACCGACGTCAAGGGACTGGACACCGACGTGCCGTCCACCGCGAAGGGCACCACGAGCACGTAGGGATCATCGGGCTCCTCGGCGTACACGACCGCCTCTTGGGGATCCCGGTGTTGGCCGGTCGGCATCGGCACCGGGTCGATGGTCGTTCCGCCGTGCTCGGTCGCCAGCGCCGTCACGCGGTCGACCGCCACCGTGCAGGCCACCGATGCGAAATCTTCGTCGGTGCCGAGCCGGGGGCGAATCCAGCGACCGATCAATGGACGCCCAGATCCCACCGCTTCCACCTCAAGCACGACGCGGGTCCGGAACAGCGGACCCGCCATCAGCCCACCGGGCGCCGTGACCTCGACGGGGTCTTCACCCGGGCGCACGGTGACCTCGGCGGCCAAGGTGCTCATGACCTTCACCGGGCCGATCCGCAGTTCCCGGTGCTCCACGAACACCCGGAAGGTCAGCGCCTCGCACGAGCCCAGCAGGCCGGCGTCGACCGACACGAGCGCCGAGAGCCGACGCCCGGACTCCCACTCCGACCAGGGGGACACGGCCCAGACCCGGCCCTGATCGATGGCGACGGTCCGCCGCAGGTACACGACTTCACCGCTCGGTCGGCGGTAGACCGTGCTGGTGACCAACAGGGCCGGCGGACACATCGCGATGGCCGGTGGCTGGTCGTAGGAGCCGGCGTCCCACACCGCTCCCCAGTCGCGGGGGCCGAACCCCGTCCGGTTCACGACGTTCACATCAGCCTTGGCGGTGGCTGCCCGCCCGACCCCGGCATCGACCGACCAGGTGTCCACATCAATCGCTTCGATCACCGTCTGCCTCTCCTGCCTCTGGTCCCGCAACCGAGATGGTGCCTGACCCTATCCCTCCCAGCTGACGAGAGGTCATGGGTGAGCTGTCAGGATCATCGGTCCCGTGTCAGGGGGTGACGATCGGGAACATGAGGGTGAAGCGGTCGAGGACGGCGAGGAGGGCGACGAGGGCGGGGCGGTCGCCCTCCAGGGCGAGGGCGCCGCCGGTCTCGAGGGCGTCGAGGTCGTCGTGGCCGAAGACGAGGGCGGCGAGCGCGGCGTGGGTGGCGCGGATGGTGGCGTCGGGCTCCGGTGTCGTTGCCTGCTCTGGGTCGGTGAGCGCCACCGCGTGGAGGGCGCCGCGGACCACGCCCACCCGCCAGCGCTCGTCGCGGTCGGTGACCTCGACGACGAGCGACCAGGTGCGCTCGGCGGCGCGGAGGCCGTCGATGCGGACGCCGAGGTAGTCCCACAGCAGCTCGGTGGTCATCGCCGCGATCGTGTCGGGGCCGGCGGTGGCGCGGCCGCCGCTCGGGTGGCCGACCCGCAACTCCTGGGCGCCGGTCAGGTAGAAGTCGCGCCACGGGCCGGACTCGGCCTGGTACCCGAGCTGCTCGAAGGCGTCGGCCTGGAGCGCTCGGGCGTCGTCGTGGTCGGGGTCGGCGAAGACGAGGTGGCCGACCACCTCGGCCACCCAGCGGTAGTCGCCGTCGTCGAAGGCCCGACGGGCGTGGGCCAGCAGCGCCTCGGGTCCCCCGGCCAAGTCGACGTAGCGGCGGCCGGCCTCGGTCGGCGGATGGGGGTGGAGGTGGGCCGGGTTGCCGTCGAACCAGCCCAGGTAGCGCTGGTAGACGGCCTTGGCGTTGTGGTTGACCGTGCCGTAGTACCCGCGGCTCGACGGGTCGGCCTCCAGTTCGGGCGGCAGGCGCAGCTCCTCGGCGATCTCGGTCGAGGTCAGGCCGTGGTTGGCGAGGCGCAGGGTCTGGTCGTGCAGGAAGCGGTAGGTGTCGCGCTGGCGCTCGAGGTGGCCGACCACGTCGTCCCGACCCCAGCGCGGCCAGTGGTGGCTGGCGAAGGCGACGTCGGTGTCGTCGGCCCACCAGTCGACCGCCTCCTGGAGGTACTTGCTCCACGCCAGCGCGTCCCGCACCGGCGCGCCGCGGGGCGTGTAGAGGTTGTGGAGCGTGCAGCAGGCGTTCTCGGCGAGGCACAGCACTCGGTGGTCCGGGAAGTGGAAGTTCATCTCGGCCGGCGCCTCGGTGTCGGGCGTGAGCTGGAACACGATGCGCACGCCGTCGACCACCAGCTCGGTGGCGGTCTCGACCACCTCCTCGGTCGGCGCGATCAGGCCCTGGGTCGCCAACATCGGGATGCCCTTGCCGAGGCCGGCGTCGACGTGGGCCCGAGGCCCCCGGCCGAGCAGGGCGCCGTACATGTAGCTGGCCCGGCGGGTCATCGCGTTGCCGGCCACGACGTTCTCGCTGACCGCCGCCTCCAGGAAGCCCCGGGGGGCGATCATCCGCACCCGGCCGGCGGCCACGTCGGCCTCGTCGACCACGCCCCGCACGCCGGCGAAGTGGTCCACGTGGCTGTGGGTGTAGATCACCGCGGTCACCCGGCGGGGCCCGAGGTGCTCCTCGACGAGGGCCATCGCCGCCGCCGCCGTCTGGGCCGAGGTGAGCGGGTCGATCACGATCCGCCCCTCGTCCCCCTCGATCACCGTGAGGTTGGCGAGGTCGAGCCCGCGCACCTGGTGGAAGCCGGGCGCCACCTCGAACAGGCCGGCCTCCCGGTTCAGCCGGGCCTGGCGCCAGAGGCTCGGATGCACCTCCGCCGGCGCGGTGGCCTCGTCGAGGAACCCGTAGGCGTCGAGATCCCACACGTCCCACCCGGCGCCGCTCGCCACCTGGCGGGGCGCGGGCGCGACGCGGCCTCGGATCGCCCGCTCGTGGTCGGCGGTGTCGGCCAGGTGCGCGAGCGCGCCGGCGGCCCGGTTGGCCGCCTCGGTGGCGGGGGTGGCGGGCTTGGGAGCGGGGTCGGCGACGGCCATCGGCCGAGTCTGGCCGAGGGCCCGGGGCCGCGCTGCGGGACCTTCCGAACCGGCCGGTGCTGCCGATGGATGGGGGTGAGCGAACGCCTCGCCACCCGACGGGTGCGGTTCCACTGGCCCGACGACCTCGACCCGGTGTGGACCCCGCGCGTCCCCGAGCTGGCCATCGCCGCCAACAGCGTGTCGCTGCTCATGCCCCACGCCGAGCCCTACGTGGTGGCCTCGGTGCGGGACGCGGTGGACGGCCTGCGGGTGACCGACCCCGACCTCGCCGCCGACGCCCACGCCTACGCGGTGCAGGAGGCCCAGCACCACGGCCAGCACCGCCGGTTCAACGACCTGGTCCTCGCCCGGTACCGGGGCCTGGCCCGCCTCGACCGGATCGAGGCCCGGGTGTTCGCCTGGCTGCGCCGCCGCAGCGCGCGGTTCGGGCTGGCCTTCGCCGCCGCCTTCGAGACGATCGCCTTCGTGGCCGCCCGCTGGGTGGACGGCCACCAGCGGCTCCTCCGCGACGCCGAGCCGGCGGCGGCCACGCTCTTCCTCTGGCACCTCGCCGAGGAGGTCGAGCACAAGGAGGTCGCCTTCGACGTGTACGAGGCGTCCGGGGGCGGGCGGGTGCGGTACGTGGCCGCGGCGGCGGTCGCCGCCCTGATCCTCGCCATCTCCTCGCTCGCCGGCACCTGGACGATGCTCGCCGCCGAAGGCCGGTTCTGGTCGCCGCGGTCCCACCTGCGGCTGGTCGGCTGGAGCCTCTCGTTCGTGTTCGCGGCGCTGCCGGTGGTGGCGATCTCCGCCCTCCCCGGCCACCACCCTCGGGACCTGGCCGACCCCCCGGGGCTCGACCACTGGCTCGATCACCTCGACCCCGAGACCGCGACCGTCCCGGCCTGGGCCTTGCCGTAGCCGGCACGCGGATCGGCCGGCGCCGGGGGCCGGCCGGGCGGGGGCGCGTCGACCCGGGGCAGGCGCCGGTCAGGCGGGCGTCAGGCTCGCGGCAGTTCGGCGACCAGGACCTTCTGGAGTCGCTGCATCGCCTTGATCTCGCTGACGGTGCACTGCGCGCCGCTGCGCATGGTGAGCAGCGCCCACGGCGGTTCGGGGTTGGAGTTCACGTCGCACCGTTCGATGTGCGCCGGGTTGACCCACGACGCCTCACCGGCGTGGGTCGGGTCGACCTGGATCCACATGCTTCCTCCGGGGTCGGTGCGTGGGATCGGACCCTGCGAAGGTACCGAACCCCGCCGCGGTGGTGGGACGACCATCCATCGGGGTGACCGGCCATCCCGGCACGGGTCGGCTCCGGCGGCGAAAATGGCGTGACGCAAGGGCCGAGCACCGGCCACGGTGCCCGGGTCCGTCGTCTCGGGAACCGCCGTGTCCTCCACGCTGCTGCTCAACGCCACCTACGAACCGCTCGGCCTGCTCCCGGCCCGACGCGCCGTGGTGCTCGTCCTCGACGAGAAGGCCGACGTGCTCGCCGACGGCGCCGGGCGGTTCCGCTCGGCCACGCGCTCGGTGCCGGTGCCATCGGTGATCCGGCTGCGGTACCTCGTGCGGGTGCCCTACCGCGCCCACCTGCCCCTGAACCGGCGCAACCTGCTGGCCCGTGACGGCCACCGCTGCGCCTACTGCCGGGGCCGGGCCGACACGATCGACCACGTGCTCCCCCGCAGCCGCGGCGGCGAGCACCGCTGGGAGAACGTGGTGGCCGCCTGCCGGCCGTGCAACGCCCGCAAGGGCGACCGGCTGCTGGCCGAGGTCGGCTGGGACCTGGCGAAGGCACCGGTGGCGCCCCGGGGCTGGCGCTACCTGCTGGTGGGTGTCTCGCCGGTCGATCCGGCCTGGGCACCCTGGCTCGGCGAGGACCCCGAGGCCGCCGCGTAGGTGGCGGCCTCGGCCTCCTCGTCCGGTTCGAGGCGGGTCATGCCCAGGTCGATCGCCGACCACACGGTGCGGGCGAAGGGGTAGCAGACGATCGGGCCGG
>WBZU01001653.1_pt1 | contig 16468 bp, 16 predicted proteins | sample 5204311 | NCBI WGS metagenome assembly WBZU01 (sample SAMN12344359, study PRJNA552823) | activated sludge metagenome | biome: Activated sludge suspended growth; feature: Nitrification reactor; material: Wastewater; isolation source: activated sludge from nitrification reactor of wastewater...
GGCTCACGTCGGGCATCTGCTCGACGCGCAGGCGCGCGTACGAGAACAGGCCGAGCACCGTGATGCCGATCATCACCATCGTGGCGAAGACCGGGTTACGGATCGAGGTGCGGGTGATCCACATGGCAGGTATCAGGTATCAGGCATCAGGTATCAGGTATCAGGTATCAGAGGACAGCCGCGGCTGTCCTCTGTCTCCTGTTCTCTGTCCCCTGAAGGCGTCAGCCCTCCGCGTTCCCCGTCGCGTGGGTCGCGTTCCGCGACGAGGTCGGCGCCTTGACGAGCGCGGGCGCACCGTCCTTCAGGTTGTCGAACCGGGCGGCGAGCACCGGCACGCTCGCCGGCAGCGGCGTCCGGATCTCGACGCGCCCGGCGGCCTCGTCGCGCCGGCCCAGCGCGACGATGCGGCGTACGAGCTTGCCGCCCTCGATCGTCCAGACGTAGCTCTGGCCCGCCTCGGTGCGCACGGCCGCGGTCGGCAGCGTCGCGATCGGCTCGCTCGCCGCGAGCGCGATGCGCCCGGTCGCGAACATCCCGCTGCGCAGCGCGGCGTCCGGGTTGCGCAGCCCCACGTAGACCAGGATCGCGCGCGTGCCGGGCTCGGTCGACGGGTTGATGCGGCCGATGCGGCCGGCGAAATTGCGATCGCCGTAGCCGTCGACGGCGAGCTCGACCGGCATGCCGACGGCGAGGCCGGGAATGTCGATCGCCGGCACGAGCGCCTGCAGCTCGAGGTCGGCCAGGTCGACGACGGTGACGATCGGCGCGTCGAATGCGACCTTCTCGCCCGGCTGGACGTGGCGCTTGTGGACGATGCCGGCGATCGGCGCGACGACCAGCGCGTCCTTCAGCGCGTTCTCGGCGAGGCGGACCTGCGCCTCGGCGCTCTTCACGTTGCCCTTCGCGACGTCGTAGCCCGACTGCGAGCTGTCGAACGCGTTCTGCGAGATGAACCTGTCGTTCAGCAGCTTGACGTTGGTCGCGCGGGTCTTCTCGGCGAGCGCCATCTGCGCGCGCGCGCTCTCGAGCGCGCCCTGGCGCTCGATCAGCTTCGCCTCGAGGTCGGCGGTGTCGATCCGGGCGAGGACCTGCCCCGCGCGGACCGCCTCGCCTTCGCGCACGCCGACCTGGATCACGTCGCCCGACACCTTGGCCTTGACGGTCGCCTGGCTGACCGGGGCGAGCGTGCCGGACACCGGCAGCCACCGGGCCATCGGCACCGGTGTGACGTAGGCCAGGTCGGACGCCCCGAACTCGAGCGCGACCGGCGTCTGGGCGGCCTTGGCCGTCGCGTCGGGCCCCTTGAGGCCGCCCTTGAGCGCATAGCCGCCGACGCCCGCGGCGACCGTCGCGACGGCCAGCGCCACGAAGAACCGGCGCCGCGTGATGCGGAATCCCATCGTGTCCCCCTCCCTCGGCGGGCGGCGCCCGGTGGGCCCGCCCGCGTCATCCACCCGGGTCGCGGGTTGGATGCGCCGGACCGGTCGGCCGGATTCGGCCGCCGGCGGAGGTCGAAGCTTCGCACCGGCCGGCCCCGGGCGCCAATGCCGCGCGACGAAGCGCGCGGGTGTCCGACGAACTGCGCCGGACCCGGACCGGCCGGCCACGGGCGGAGCCACGGGGAGGTCCCGCGACCCGAATTGACACCCCCGCAGGGCGGGGCAATAATCCGCCGTTTTTCCTATTCATCCCGTTCCGGACATCCCGGAGGAGCCCCGAATGAACATCTCGAAGACGCTCGGCCTGACGCTCGTCGCGGCCGCGCTCATCACCGCCTACGGCTGCGGCAAGAAGGAAGAGCCGAAGAAGGCCGAAGCCCCGAAGGCCGAAGAGGCCGTCGTCGTCAAGATCGGCCACGCGGGTCCGCTGACCGGCGGCATCGCGCACCTCGGCAAGGACGACGAGAACGGCGCGCGGCTCGCGGTCGACGAAGCGAACGCGAAGAAGCTCAGGATCGGCGGCAAGCTCGTCCGGTTCGAGCTCATGAGCGAGGACGACCAGGCCGATCCGAAGATGGGCCCGACGATCGCGCAGAAGTTCGTCGACGCGAAGGTCGCGGGCGTCGCCGGCCACCTGAACTCGGGCGTCACGATCCCCGCCTCCGCCGTCTACAACCAGGCCGGCGTCCCGATGATCTCGGGCTCGGCGACGAACCCCAAGCTCACCGAGCAGGGCTTCAAGAACATCTTCCGCACGGTCGGCCGCGACGACCAGCAGGGCCCGGCGGTCGCGCAGTACCTCGAGTCGCAGAAGATCAAGAAGGTCGCGATCGCCGACGACGCGACCGCCTACGGCGAGGGCCTCGCGAACGAGGTCGAGAAGACGCTCAAGGCGGCCGGCGTCCAGATCGTCGCGCGCGAGAAGACCAACGACAAGGCGACCGACTTCAAGGCGATCCTCACCAAGATCAAGGGCAAGAACCCCGACGCGGTGTTCTACGGCGGCATGGATGCGACCGGCGGCCCGATGCTGAAGCAGGCCCGCGAGCTCGGCGTCAAGGCGGTGTTCAGCTTCGGCGACGGCGCGTGCACCGACGAGATGGCGAAGCTCGCCGGCACCGCGGCGGAAGGCCTGATCTGCTCGCAGGCCGGCCTGCCCGCCTCGGCAGCCAGCAAGGAGTTCAACGACGCGTTCAAGGCGAAGTTCGGCGACGTCAAGCAGTACGCGCCGTTCTTCTACGACGCGGTCAACCTGATGATCGCCGCGATGCAGAAGGCCGACTCGACCGACCCGGCCAAGTACCTGCCCGAACTGCAGAAGATCAGCTACAAGGGCGCGACCGGCAACATCGAGTTCGACGACAAGGGCGACCGCAAGAACGCCGAGATCACGATCTTCACGCTGAAGAACGGCAAGGTCGAGCCGATCGCGGTCGTGCAGGGCGGCAAGAGCCTCGGCTTCGAGGAGTTCCTGAAGGCGGCGGCGCCCGCCCCGGCGGCGGCCCCGGCCGCGCCCCCGGCGGCCCCCGCGACCCCGGCGGCCCCGGCCCCCGAAGCGCCGAAGAAGTAACCGGCGTTTCCGCAGCGCAAGGACGGCGCCCTCCGGGGCGCCGTTTTTTTTGAGAGGGTAGGGGCGGGCGCTGTTGCCGAGCCCGCGCGCCGGCCCCACAATCGCGGCGCGCATCGCCCCATCGCCGCCGGTTCACGCCGATCGCGCCCGGCGCTCGACGCGCCGCCACCGGAATCGCCGCCGCCCCTGATCCCCGACCTCCGACGCCTGATCCCTGCCCCGTGGACACCTTCCTGCAGCAGCTCGTGAACGGCCTGACGCTCGGCAGCGTCTACGCGGTCGTCGCGCTGGGCTACACGATGGTGTACGGGATCATCCAGCTCATCAACTTCGCGCACGGCGAGGTCGTGATGATCGGCGCGCTGACCGCCTACTCGGTCATCGTGGCGCTGACCGGCGCGCACGCGCCGCTCCCGCCGGTCGCGATCGTGCTGGTCGGGGCGTTCGTGGCGGTGCCCGTCTGCATGGCGGTGGGCTACGCGCTCGAGCGCACCGCCTACCGGCCGCTGCGCAAGGCGCCCCGCCTCGCGCCGCTGATCACCGCGATCGGCCTGTCGATCATCCTGCAGCACCTCGCGATGATCGTGTGGAGCCGCAACCCGCTGTCGTACCCGCAGATCATCCAGACGGTGCCCCTCCACCTGACCGGCAACCCCAACGGCGCGACGATCACGAACGTGCAGATCGCGATCATCGCGGTCTCGGTCGCGATGATGGGCGGCCTCCTCGCGCTCGTCTACCGGACGAAGCTCGGCATCGCGATGCGCGCGGTCGCCCAGAACCCGTCGATCGCCGGCCTCATGGGCATCGACATCAACCGCGTGATCTCGATCACGTTCGTGATCGGCGCGGCGCTCGGCGCGGTCGCCGGCGTGATGGTGGGGAGCTACTACGGCATCGCGCACTACCAGATGGGCTTCCTGCTCGGGCTGAAGGCGTTCTCGGCCGCCGTGCTGGGCGGCATCGGCAACCTCGCGGGCGCGATGCTGGGCGGGCTGCTGCTCGGCGTGATCGAGGCGCTGGGCGCGGGCTACGTCGGCGACCTCACGAACCTGTGCCAGCTGTCCGGCTGGTTCGACGCGCTGGCGCAGCGATGCGCGAGCGACCCGAACGTCACGCTGTTCGGCTCCAACTACCAGGACGTGTTCGCGTTCATCGTGCTGATCCTCGTGCTCGTGTTCCGCCCCTCGGGGCTTCTCGGCGAGCGGGTCGCCGACCGGGCCTAGCGAACCGGGCCCGACGCATGCACGCGATCCTCGACCTGAGACACCGGCCGGCCGGCGCGCTCGTCGGGCTCGCGCTCGTGGCGATCGCGCTCCTCGTCCTGCCGTTCGTTCTGACCGGCATCGGCACGTTCTGGGTGCGCATCACCAATCTCGCGATCCTGTTCTGCCTGCTCGCGCTGGGCCTCAACATCGTGGTCGGCTTCGCGGGGCTCCTCGACCTGGGCTACATCGCCTTCTACGCGGTCGGCGCCTACGTCTACGCGCTGCTCGCGAGCCCCCACTTCAACATCCACCTGCCGTTCTGGGTGATCCTGCCGATCGGCGCGGCGGTCGCGTGCATGTTCGGCGTGCTGCTCGGCGCGCCGACGCTGAAGCTCCGCGGCGACTACCTCGCGATCGTGACGCTGGGCTTCGGCGAGATCATCCGGATCTTCCTGAACAACCTGTCGCAGCCGGTCAACATCACCAACGGCCCGCAGGGCGTCTCGCTGATCGACCCGTTCCGGATCGGCTCGTTCGACTTCTCGAAGACGCAGTCGATCGCCGGCCTCACGTTCACCGGGCCGATGAAGTACTACTACCTGCTGCTGCTGGTGCTCGTGGCGATCATCGCGATCAACCTGCGCCTGCAGGACTCGCGGATCGGCCGCGCGTGGGAGGCGATCCGCGAGGACGAGATCGCGGCGCGCGCGATGGGCATCAATACGCGGAACATGAAGCTCCTCGCGTTCGCGATGGGCGCGTCGTTCGGCGGGATCTCGGGCGGGATGTTCGCCGCGATCCAGGGCTTCATCAGCCCCGAGAGCTTCATCCTCGTCGAGAGCATCATGGTGCTGTCGATGGTCGTGCTGGGCGGCATGGGCAACGTCTGGGGCGTCGTCGTCGGCGCCGTGCTGCTGTCTTTCGTGCCGGAGATCCTGCGCTACACGGTCGAGCCGGCGCAGCGGGCGATCTTCGGCCGGACGATCCTCGACCCCGAGGTGATCCGGATGCTGCTGTTCGGCCTGGCGCTCGTGCTGATGATGCTGTTCCGACCCGCCGGCATCCTGCCCTCGGCGCTGCGCAAGCGCGAGCTCGAGGCGCGGCGCAACGCGGGCTGACCGGCGCGGCGCGACGATGACCGGGCGTGAAACGCTCCTCGCGGCCGAAGGCGTCGGCAAGCGCTTCGGCGGCGTCCAGGCGCTCACCGACGTCGACTTCACGATCCGCCACGGCGAGATCTACGGGCTCATCGGCCCGAACGGCGCCGGCAAGACGACGCTGTTCAACGTGCTGACCGGCATCTACGAGCCCGACGAGGGCTCGTTCACGTTCGACGGGCGGCCGCTCGTGGGCCTCAAGCCGCACGAGGTCGCCGCGCGCGGGATCGCGCGCACGTTCCAGAACATCCGGCTGTTCGCGAACCTCTCGGCGCTCGAGAACGTGATGGTCGGCCGCCACGTCCGCACCAAGGCCGGCGTCTTCGGCGCGATCGCGCGCGACCGGCGCACGCGCCGCGAGGAGGCCGACATCGAGCGCCGCGCGCTCGAGCTGCTCGAGTACGTCGGCGTCGCGTCGCGCGCGAACGACCTCGCGAAGAGCCTGCCCTACGGCTTCCAGCGGCGCCTCGAGATCGCGCGCGCGCTCGCGACCGAGCCGAAGCTCCTCGCCCTCGACGAGCCCGCCGCCGGGATGAACGCGACCGAGACCGCGTCGCTCGAGGCGCTCCTGCACGACATCCGGCGCGACGGCACGACGATCCTGCTGATCGAGCACGACATGAAGCTCGTGATGGGCGTGTGCGACCGCGTGCTCGTGCTCGACTACGGCAAGCGCATCGCCGAGGGACCCGCCGCCGAGGTGCAGAAGGATCCCGCGGTGATCTCCGCGTACCTCGGCGGCGACGTGGCGTTGAACCTCAAGGGGGCGTAGCGGTGGCCGACGCGACGCCGCTCCTCGCGCTCGAAGGCCTCAAGGTCGCCTACGGCGGCATCCAGGCGGTCAAGGGCATCGACCTCGTCGTCGGCAAGGGCGAACTCGTCTGCCTGATCGGCGCGAACGGCGCCGGCAAGACCACGACGCTGAAGGGCGTGACCGGCCTGCAGCCGGTGTCCGGCGGGACGGTGCGCTACGAGGGCGAAGACGTGACCGGCGCGCCCGCGTTCCGGCTCGTGCGCCGCGGGCTGGCGATGGTGCCCGAGGGGCGCGGCGTGTTCGGCGCGCTCACGATCGAGGAGAACCTCGCGATGGGTGCGTACACGCGCAGCGACCGCGACGGCATCCGCGCCGACGTCGAGCGCGTGTTCGGGCTGTTTCCGCGCCTGAAGGAGCGCCGCCGCCAGACCGCCGGCACGCTGTCCGGCGGCGAACAGCAGATGCTCGCGATGGGGCGCGCGCTGATGTCGCGCCCGCGCCTGCTCCTGCTCGACGAGCCCTCGATGGGTCTCGCGCCGCTGATGGTGCAGAAGGTGTTCGAGACCGTGATGGCGGTGAGCCGCGAGGGTGTGACGATCCTGCTGATCGAGCAGAACGCGAAGCTCGCGCTCGAGGTCTCGCACCGCGGCTACGTGATGGAGTCCGGCGAGATCACGCTATCCGGCGACGCGAAGGCGCTGCTGCACGACCCGAAGGTGCGGGCGGCCTATCTCGGTGTCGGCGCATAGTGGGATCCCCCCGAAGCGCGCTTCGCGCGCCTCCCCCCGAGGGGGCCGGCGCCCTTGGGACGGCCCGGCGGGCGCGCGGATCCCCCCGAAGCGCGCTTCGCGCGCCTCCCCCCGAGGGGGCCGGCGCCCTTGGGACGGCCCGGCGGGCGCCGTGACCGCGCGCGCCGCGGCCTCCCGGCTCGGCTCGGGATGAGTTCCGGCAAAGGGCCTTCGTTCGCGTCCGTCCCCGCTTCGCGCGCGCTCGTCTGGTACGGCGATGCGATGCGGCTGTGGAAGCGCGGACCGGCGACGCTCTCGCTGCTCGCGGCGATCACGGTGCTCGCGCAGGTCGCGCTCGAGCTCGTGCCCGACGCGGGGCCGCTCGTCGCGAAGATCGTCGTCCCGCTCGTCGCCTGCGGAATGCTCTACGGCGCGGCCGCCGCCGGGGCGGGCGCGCGCCCGCGGCTCGCGCACGCGCTTTCGGCGTTCCGCGCGGATGCCGCGGCGGTCGGCGCGATCGTCGTCTCGTCCGCGATCACGTTCGGCGCCGAGTGGCTCGCCGCGTACGCGCTGGCCGGCGTCGACCTGCTCCAGCCCAGGGCGACGCCCGCCGACCTCGATTCGCTCACCGTGCTCGCGATCTACGCGGCGGGCATCGCGGCGTCGCTGCCGCTGTCGCTCGTGCCGCTGGCGGCGCTGTTCGGCGGCGCCGGGTTCCTGCCATCGTTCGCGATCTCCGCGATCGCGTTCGCGCGCAACCCCGGCGCGTTCGTCGTCTACGGCGCGATCGCGTTCGCGCTGCTCGCGCTCGGCCTCCTGACGATGGGGATCGGGCTCGTGATCGCGCTGCCGCTCGTCGCCTGCGCGACCTACGTCGCGTGGCGCGATCTTTGCGAGCGCCGCTGACGGACGTCGCGTCAGATCATCGGAGCGCTCACGAAGCCGACGAGCGTCGCGTCGGCCTCGGCCTCGGCGACATCGAGCCGCTCCACCTTCGCGAGCCTCGGCCCCCGCCGCGCCCATTCCACGACGCGCCGGACCGCCGCCTCATCGCCCTGCACCCAGGCCTCGACGGAGCCGTCGCGCCGGTTGCGTACCCAGCCTTGCGCGCCGGCGAGCGTCGCGGCGTCCACCATCGCGCTGCGGTACCCGACCCCCTGCACGCGCCCGTGGGCGCGCAGGCGGCGCGCGATCACCCGAGTCCGCCGTGGCGCTCGAGGAAGAAAAGCGCCGCGACCGTCTTCGCGTCGGTGATCTCGCCACGGTCGAGCGCCGCGAGGAGCTCGGCGCCGCTCATCGCCAGCACCTCGAGGTGCTCGTCGTCGTCGAGCTTCGCGCCGACTTGCGTGAGCTCGTCGGCGCGCCACAGCTCGATCGCCTCGTTGGAGTAGCCGATGCACGGATGGATGAGGCCGAGCCGGGTCCAGGTCGCCGCCTCGTAGCCGGCCTCCTCGGCCAGCTCGCGCCGGCCGGTCTCCTGCGCCGACTCGCCCGGATCGCGCTTTCCTGCGGGAAACTCGACGAAGACGCGCCCGACCGGATAGCGGAACTGGCGCTCGACGATCCACCGCCCGTCGGGCAGCCTGGGCGCCACGAGCACCGCGCCCGGGTGCACGATGTACTCGCGCGTTGCGGGGCGGCCGCTCGGCAGGCGCACCATGTCCTTGCGCACGTGCAGGAGCGCGCCGTCGAACACATGGATCGAATCGACGCCGACTTCGATCAGGTGCGCATCATCCATGGGGTCGGAATCCGTCAATGGCGTCCGTCAAAGGGGTCCGTCAATGCGTCAATGGGGTCAGACTCGATCGGTCCATCAATGGGGTCAGACTCGATTGGGTCCGTCAATGGGGTCAGACTCGATCGGTCCATCAATGGGGTCACATCAATGGGGTCAGACTCGATTGGTCCATCAATGGGGTCAGACTCGATTGGTCAACGCCAATCAACGGGGCAACTTGACGAGGTCAAACGTTCAAGACGTTCAAAGCGGTCAGACTCGATTGACACGAGCGCAGTCGCAGCGATCGCGTTGACATCAATCGAGTCTGACCCCATTGGTCTATCGAGTCTGACCCCATCGGTCTTCCATCGGTCTTTCAATCGAGTCTGACCCCATTGGTCCCACATTGATCGTTCACCCCATTGATCGAGTCTGACCCCCTTGATCCTGTTGGTCTTGTTGCCATTGATCATGACCCCATTGATCTTGTGAACTCATTGATTTTGGACCCCATTGATCCGGCTCCATTGATCAATCGCGCCAGGCGGACGCGTCCGCCCAGTCGCGCGGCACCAGGTAGCGTTCGTAGAGTCGCGCCTCCGCCGTGCCGGGCTCGGGATGCCAGTCGTAGCGCCAGCTCGCGCGCGGCGGCAGCGACATCAGGATCGCCTCGGTGCGCCCATTGCTCTGCAGCCCGAACAGCGTGCCGCGGTCCCACACGAGGTTGAACTCGACGTATCGCCCGCGGCGGTACGCCTGGAATTCGCGCTCGCGCTCGCCGTACGGCTGCCGGTGTCGGCGCTCGAGGATCGGCGCGTAGGCGTCGCCGAACGCGTCGCCCACCGAGCGCACGATCGCGAACGACCGATCGAACCCGCCTTCCGCGAGATCATCGAAGAAGATGCCGCCCACGCCGCGCGGCTCGCGCCGGTGCTTCAGGTAGAAGTAGTCGTCGCACGCCCGCTTCCAGCGCGGGTAGAGGTCGCCACCGAACGGTGCGAGCGCCGAGCGGCAGGTGCGATGGAAGTTGATCGCGTCGTCGTCGTAGCCGTAGTACGGCGTCAAGTCCATCCCGCCGCCGAACCACCAGACCGGCTCGGCTCCCTCGCGCGTCGCCACGAACATGCGGACGTTCATGTGCGCGGTGGGCGCGTGCGGGTTGCGCGGGTGCATCACCAGCGACACGCCCATCGCCTGCCACGCGCGCCCCGCGAGATCGGGTCGGTGCGCGGCCGCCGACGGCGGAAGCGCGGCGCCGCGCACGTCGGAGAAGTTGACGCCGCCGCGCTCGAGCACACCGCCTTCCTCGATCAGGCGCGCGACGCCGCCGCCTCCTTCCGGCCGGTCCCACGCGTCGCGCAGGAACGGCTTGCCGTCGATCGCCTCGAGGCGCGCGACGATGCGCTCCTGCAATCCGGTCAGGTAGTCGCGGACGGCGCCCGTGTTCATGCGGTCTCGCGGCGCGGGCTTCGCGGGAACGCGGCGCTATCGGCGCGCAACCGCGCGGTGGCCGATGTCGGTGCGAAACTGCATGCCGTCGAAGCGGATCTCGGCGATCGCCGCGTAGGCCGCGCGCTGCGCCTGCCTGACCGAGTCACCGAGCGCCGTTACGCAGAGCACGCGTCCGCCGTTCGTGACGACCTGCCCGCCGTCAAGCGCGGTGCCGGCGTGGAACACGGCGACGCCCGGATGACGCGCCTCGTCGATCCGGTCGAGCCCGGCGATCGCGTCGCCGCGGCGCGGGCTGTCGGGATAGCCGTGCGCCGCGAGCACGACGCCCAGCGCGGCGCGGCGGTCCCACTCGGCCTCGACGCGGTCGAGCGTGCCGCGCACCGCGTGCTCGGCGAGGTCGAGGAGGTCGCTCTTCAGGCGCGTCATGATCGGCTGCGTCTCGGGGTCGCCGAGCCGGCAGTTGAACTCGAGCACGCGCGGCGTGCCCGTCGCGTCGATCATCACGCCGGCGTAGAGGAACCCGGTGTACGGGATGCCGTCGGCCGCCATCCCCTCGACGGTCGGCACGATCACCTCGCGCATGATGCGCGCGTGCAGCGCGGGCGTGACGACCGGCGCCGGCGAGTACGCGCCCATGCCGCCGGTGTTCGGGCCGGCGTCGCCGTCGAAGAGCCGCTTGTGGTCCTGCGACGACGCGAGCGGCAGCACGTTGCGGCCGTCGACGAGCACGATGAAACTCGCCTCCTCGCCCGCCAGGAAGTCCTCGACGACCACGCGCGCGCCCGCCTCGCCCATCGAGTGCCCGACGAGCATCGCGTCGACCGCGGCGCAGGCCTCGTCGACGGTCGCGGCGACGACGACGCCCTTCCCCGCCGCGAGGCCATCGGCCTTCACGACGATCGGCGCGCCGCGCGCGGCGACGTACGCTTTCGCCTGCGCCGCGTCGGCGAACGTCCCGTACGCGGCGGTCGGGATGCCGTGGCGCGCCATGAACGCCTTCGCGTAGTCCTTCGACGCCTCGAGCTGCGCGGCCGCCCGCGTCGGGCCGACGATCGCGAGGTCCGCCTCGCGGAAGGCGTCGACGACGCCCGCTGCGAGCGGCGCCTCGGGCCCGACGATCGTGAGCCCGATGCCCTCCTCGCGCGCGAACGCGACGAGGTCGGGGATCGCGCTGATCGCGACGTTCGTGACGCCGGGCTCGCGGGCGGTGCCTGCGTTCCCCGGCGCGACGAACACGCGCGCGGCGCGCGGCGACGACGCGAGCTTCCACGCGATCGCGTGCTCGCGCCCGCCGCTGCCGATGACCAGGACCTTCATGCGAAAGGACGCCGCGCGACGTCAGAACTGATAACGGGCGAAGAAGTACGCGACGTCGCCGTGGTTGATGCCGCCGTTGAGCTTGGGGATGTAGGTGCCCAGCACCTCGACGTTGTACGCCTTCACCGAGGCGAGCGGCAGCGCCGCCGGGAACGGCCAGCCCTTCGCGATGTCCGGCCGCATCATGATGAACGCCGTGTAGCCCAGGCCGACGGCGACCGGGGCCTTCTTCGGCCAGTAGGTCATCGCCCCCCAGCCGACCATCGCCGTCGTATCGAAGTGCGAGTCGCGGAACGCGAGCGCGTACCAGCTGTAGTTGTCGCCGATCTCGTCGGTTCGGGCGAAGCCGTAGCCGCCGCCCCAGGCGCGCTGGTTCAGCTCCGCGAGCTTGTCCTCCGTCCAGGTGCCCGGGATGTGCCACGCGTAGCCGCTCGCGTACCAGGTCGCACGGCCCTCGAACCACGCCGCCTTGAGTCCGTCGCACTGCCGCGCGGCCCACGCCCACATGCCGGCGCAGTTCGCCCACTTTCGCGTCTCGAGCGGCTGGCCGACGCTGTCGGCCGGGATGAACGGATTGGGATGCGACGCGAGCCACTCGACCGTCATGCGATCGGGGCTCGCCCCGTCGGGTCGGCTCGACGCGCCGGTCGCGGCGGACGTCTGCGCCATCGCGGGAAGCGCCAGCGCCCCGGCCAGCGCGAGCACGGGAACCCACCAATGCCTGTTCGACGCGTTCGTCATGCTCGTCCCGGAACCTTTCGCAGTCAGTGGCGGAAATGCCGCACGCCGGTGAACACCATCGCGATGTCGCGCTCGTCGGCCGCCGCGATCACCTCGTCGTCGCGCACGCTGCCGCCGGGCTGGATCACCGCCGCCGCGCCCTGGTCGGCGACGACGTCGAGGCCGTCGCGAAACGGAAAGAACGCGTCGGACGCGACCGCCGACCCGGCGAGGTCGAGCTTCGCGTTCGCCGCCTTCGACGCGGCGATACGGGTCGAGTCGACGCGGCTCATCTGGCCGGCGCCGACGCCGAGCGTCATGCCGCCGCGGCAGTAGACGATCGCGTTCGACTTGACGAACTTGGCGACGCGCCACGCGAACATCAGGTCGGCGAGCTGCGCCGCCGTGGGCGCCTTCTTCGTGACGACGCGGAGTTCCGCGGGAGCGACGTTGCGGGCATCGCCCGTCTGCACGAGGAGCCCCCCGCCGATGCGCTTGAAGTCGAGCTGCGCCGCCGCCGCCCCCGCGGGCGGCAGCGGGATCTCGAGCACGCGCACGTTCTTCTTCTGGCCGATCACCGCGAGCGCGTCGTCGGCGTAGCCGGGCGCGATCAGCACCTCGACGAACTGCGCGGCGACCGCCTCGAGCGTCGCGGCGTCGACCGGCCGGTTGAACGCGATGATGCCGCCGAACGCGCTGACCGGATCGGTCGAGAGCGCGCGCCGGTACGCCTCGAGCGTCGAGCTCCCGAGCGCCACCCCGCAGGGGTTCGCGTGCTTGACGATCACGCAGGCGGTCGCATCGAACGACTTGACGCACTCCCAGGCCGCGTCCGAGTCGGCGATGTTGTTGTACGAGAGCTCCTTGCCCTGCCGCTGGCGGAACGTCGCGATCGTCCCCGGGAGGGGCGCCTCGTCGCGGTAGAACGCGGCGGACTGGTGCGGGTTCTCGCCATAGCGCAGCGACTGCACGCGCTCGCCCGCATAGCGGAACGACTGCGGGAACGTTTCGGCCGTGCCGTCGGGAGATCGCGCCGTCAGCCAGTTCGCGATCGCGCCGTCGTAGGCCGCCGTGTGCGCGAACGCCTTGCGCGCGAGCGAGAACCGCGTCGCGTCGGAGAGCGCGTTGCCCGCCCGCGCGAGCTCCGCGACGATCGCCGGGTAATCGGCCGGATCGACGACGACGCCGACGTGCGGCCAGTTCTTCGCGGCCGCGCGGACCATCGTCGGTCCGCCGATGTCGATGTTCTCGATCGCGTCGTCGAGCGTGCAGCCCGGCTTCGCGACGGTCTCGCGGAACGGGTAGAGGTTGACGACGACGAGGTCGATCGTCGGGATCCCGTGGGCGGCGAGCGCGTCCGCGTGCGCCGCCACGTCGCGCCGCGCGAGGATGCCGCCGTGCACCTTCGGGTGCAGCGTCTTGACGCGCCCGTCGAGCATCTCCGGGAAGCCGGTGTACGCGCCGACGTCGGTCACCGGCAGGCCGGCGTCCGCGATCGCGCGCGCGGTGCCGCCGGTGGACAGGAGCCGGATCCCGCGCGAGGCGAGCGCGCGCGCGAGCTCGACGAGCCCCGTCTTGTCCGAGACGGACAGCAGCGCCTGCGTGACCGGCGCGCCCGTCACAGGAGCTTGTACTTCGCGAGCTTGGCCCGCAGCGTGTTGCGGTTCATCCCGAGCATGTCGGCGGCGTGCGTCTGGTTGTGCGAGGCGCGCTCCATGATCGACGCGAGCATCGCGCGCTCGACGTGCCCGATCACCATCTCGTAGACGTTGTGCGCCGGCTCGCCGTCGAGCTTGCGGAAATACTCGTCGAGCGACTTCTCGACGCTGCGGCCGATCTCGTTGCTGCCGTTCAGGCGGACTTTTCGGTTCACGCGGCGAGGGCCTCCCCGACCCATGGCCTCGGCTGGGCGCGGGCGGCGGCCGCGCGGTCGCAGGCGGCGCCTTCGGCGGACGCGCTCGCCTCGTGGATCCGGTCGCCTTTCGCGGCGAGCCGGTCGAAAAACGCGTCGATCGCCGCGAGCTGCGCGGCGGTCGAATCGCAGGCGTTGAACGCACGGCGGAACGCCTCGCCGCCGTCGAGCCCCTCGACGTACCAGCCCACGTGCTTGCGCGCCGTGCGAAGGCCGGTCTCGACGCCGTGGAACGAATAGTGGTCGTGCAGGTGCGCGACGACCAGCGCGCGAACCTCGCGGACCTCGGGCGGCGGGAGGCGCTCGCCCGTCGCGAGGTAGTGCGCGATCTCGCGGAAGATCCACGGGCGGCCCTGCGCCGCGCGACCGATCATCAATCCGTCGGCGCCGGTCGCGTCGAGCACGCGCTTCGCGCGCCCGGGCGAGTCGACGTCGCCGTTGGCGATCACCGGGATGGCGACCGCGCGCTTCACCTCGGCGATCGTCGCGTACTCGACGTCGCCGGTGAACGCGCAGGCGCGCGTGCGGCCGTGGACGGCGAGCGCCGCGATCCCCGCGGACTCCGCGATTCGCGCGATGCGCACCGCGTTGCGCCGGTCGGGCGCCGGGCCGGTGCGGATCTTGAGCGTGACCGGCACGCCGGCCGCGGCGACGACCGCCCCGAGGATCGCGGCGACGCGCGGCTCGTCGGACAGGAGCGCCGAGCCGGCCGCGACGTTGCAGACCTTCTTCGCCGGGCAGCCCATGTTGATGTCGACGATCTGCGCGCCCCGGTCGACGTTGTAGCGCGCGGCGTCGGCCATCATCGCGGGGTCGGCGCCCGCGATCTGCACGGCGATCGGCGCGACCTCGCCCGCGTGATCGATCCGGCGGATCGACTTCGCCGTGCGGCGCAGCGCGGGATTCGACGCGACCATCTCCGACACCGCGTAGCCGGCGCCCAGCCGCTTGCAGAGCTGCCGGAACGGCCGGTCGGTGACGCCCGCCATCGGCGCGACGGCGAGGTTGTTCGGCAGCGCGTAGGGACCGATGCGCACGGACGTTCGCGTGGATGGCGGATTGCGGAGGGAGGCGGATTATACCGGCTTTGCGCGCGCGCGAGGCCCCGCGGCCGCGGCGAACGCGCGTTCGCGGGATTCAGGCGCCGAACAGCATCGCGCGGGTGAACGACCGCTTGAGCGGCGGCGCGGCGTCGAGCAGCGCGAGCCCGAGGCCGCGCGGCCAGCGGACGAACGGCAGGTCGGTGCCGAACAGGTGCACGAGGCCGTGCGTGAACGCGAGGCCCGCCCACCGGTCCTTGCGCCGGCGGGCGACGTACTGGTCGAGCATCGCGCGCGTGCCGATCGCCTCCCGCGGCCCCGCCGCGATCACGCGCTTCAGCTCCCAGGCGTCGCGCAGCCCGACGTTGAAACCCTGGCCGGCGATCGGGTGCAGCGTCTGCGACGCGTTGCCGATCGCCGCGATCCGCGTCGCGACGGGCGGCTTCGCGTACTCGAGCACGAGCGGAAACGCCTTGCGGCCCCAGGACCGCAGGAAGTCGGTCCTGCGCCGGCCGAACTGCGACGCGAACCGCGCGACGAACGCGTCGTCGGGAAGCGCGATCGTCTCCTGCGCGCGATCCGGCGCGAGCGACCACACGAAGCCGTAGTGGTCGCCTTCGGGCAGCAGCGCGATCGGCCCGGCGGGCGCGAAGCGCTCGTAGGCGAGGCCCCGGTGCGGGCGCGCCGTCGCGATCTTGCCGATCACCGCGACCTGCCCGTAATCGTGGCGCACGCGCTCGATTCCGGACAGCGCGGCGCCGGTGCCGTCGGCGACGACCGCGAGGCGCGCCTCGATCGGATCGCCGCCGCCCGACCGCCGCACGAGCGCGCGATCGGGAGCGGCGTCGACCCGCTCGACGGACGTGCCGTAGCGAACGTCCACGCCCGCGCGCTCGATCGCGGCGTCGAGCGCGGCCTGCAGCGCGACGTACGACACGACGTAGCCCAGCGCCGGCAGCCCGAGGTCGGCTGCGTCGAGCGCGACGGTGCCGAAGCCCCCCGCCTGCGAGACGTCGACGCGCTCGATCGGCGTCACGGCGCCGGGCGTCTCGGCGAGCGCCCCCCAGACCGAGAGCCGGTCGAAGATGAGGCGCGCGCCGTGCGACAGCGCGAGCGTCCGGTCGCCGCGCAGCGTCGCGCCCCGCGCGCGCGCGTCGAGCGCCACGACGTCGACCCCCGAGCCCGCGAGCGCGAGGGCGAGCGCCGATCCGACCGGGCCGACGCCGACGAGGCAGATGTCAGGCATCAGGTATCAGGGATCAGAGGTCAGGGATCAGGGGGGCGGCAGGATGCGACGCGCTGAGGGCGCGAGCGATCGCGCGCGATGGATCGAGAGACGAATGGCGACGCCACGCGCGGCGGTCGACGGCGGGGGCGTCGCGACAAGTCAGCCATCCACAGACACGCCCTTGCGCGCGCGATGGATCGAGAGACGAATGGCGACGCCA
>WBZU01001654.1_pt1 | contig 16467 bp, 14 predicted proteins | sample 5204311 | NCBI WGS metagenome assembly WBZU01 (sample SAMN12344359, study PRJNA552823) | activated sludge metagenome | biome: Activated sludge suspended growth; feature: Nitrification reactor; material: Wastewater; isolation source: activated sludge from nitrification reactor of wastewater...
GGAGGGATGTAGAGGTCGTGTGGCATCTGCACCAGCGGCTCGCCGTAAATCCTGGCCAGCGGACTGACCGCAGCCTCGACCGGTGACACTGCCACAGCGATGGTCGCACTAGTGCTCATCGCGGATCGACGAACTGCACATCATTCAATGTGAAAGTCGCGTCAGCGACTCAAGAATCTCCCCTCCCCCCTCGCGGGGGGCGGAGGCGGGGTTTCGCGGAGCACTGCTCCGCGCCGCCGTAGCCGGCCCGCGATGCAGCGCGGGCCGTGGGAGGAGTCGGGGGGCGAGAGGGGGAATTCGCGGAGCCTCCTCCGTGCCCATCGAGCGATTCTGGCGTGCCAGCCGGAATGCGTCCTGCAAGGGAGGAAAACGGTCATGACTGGCCTGATCGGAGTTGCCTGAATAAGTCATGACCGTTAACGGTAATCCATTCCCATCGCCTGGCGCACGTCGCGCATCGTTTCGCGCGCGAGATGGCGCGCCTTGCTGTTGCCGTCGGCAATGATCGATCGCACCAACTGCGGATCATCCAGAAAGGGTTGTGCGCGCTCGCGCATGGGCGCCTGCTCGCGCAGGATGGCGTCGATCACCGGCTGCTTGCAGTCCAGGCAACCCATGCCGGCGCTGCGGCAACCTTGCTGCACCCAGGCCTGACAGGCCGCGTCCGAGTACACCTGATGCAGTTGCCAAACCGGACATTTGTCCGGATCACCGGCATCGGTGCGGCGAATCCGCGCCGGGTCGGTCGGCATGCGCCGGATTTTTTGCGTCACCGAGACGGCATCCTCGCGCAGCGTGATCGTATTGCCGTAGGACTTCGACATCTTCTGGCCATCGACCCCCGGCATCCGCGAAGCCTCGGTCAGCAGCGCACCCGGCTCGACGAGAATCATCTTGCCGGTGCCTTCGAGGTAGCCACGGAGGCGCTCGCGGTCGGCGTGTGACAGGTCATGAACTTCGTCGAGCAACGCATGTGCCTGCTCGACCGCCGCCTGCTCACCCCTTTCCTGAAAACGTGTGCGCAATTCTTCATACCGGCGAGCCCGCTTCGATCCGAGCTTCTTGACCGCCTCCCTGGCCTTGTCCACGAAACCCGGCTCGCGCCCATAGAGATGATTGAAGCGGCGCGCCACCTCACGCGAAAATTCGATGTGCGGCACTTGATCCTCGCCTACCGGTACCTTGTCGGCTCGGTAGATCAGGATGTCGGCCGACTGCAGCAAGGGATAGCCGAGAAAGCCATAGGTCGACAGATCCTTGTTCTCGAGTTTTTCCTGCTGATCCTTGTAGGTCGGCACCCGCTCCAGCCAGCCCAGCGGCGCCATCATCGACAGCAGCAGGTGCAGCTCGGCATGTTCGGGCACTTGCGACTGAATGAACAGAGTCGCCCGTGCCGGGTCAACGCCGGCCGCCAGCCAGTCGACGACCATCTCCCAGGTAGAATCGACGATGCCCTGTGGGTCATCGTACTGGGTGGTGAGAGCGTGCCAGTCGGCAACGAAAAAGAGGCAAGGATACTCATACTGGAGCCGCACCCAATTCTTCAGCACCCCGTGGTAGTGGCCGAGATGCAGGCTGCCGGTCGGGCGCATCCCGGAGAGGACTCGTTCTGCGTACATGTTCTGGATTCAGGATGGTAATTGAAAAAGGGCATCGATCAGTCCGCCAACGAGTTGCATCACCGGTGTCAGAAGCGAACCCAGCACCCCGGTAAACAGCAGCAGCAGCAGGATCGGAAAGCCAAAGCGCTCGATTTGCGCAAAGCGCCAGGCGGCTTCTGGCGGCAGCAGGCTGACGGCAATCCGCCCACCATCGAGCGGCGGCAAGGGAAACAGGTTGAGCACCATCAGCGCGATATTGATCGAAATGCCGACCTCTGCCATGCGTGCCATCGGCAGGCTGAAGAAGTTGAGCGGTAGCAGCAAGGCCAGCTTGAACAACACGGCCCAGAATAGCAACATCGCGAAATTGGCTGCCGGGCCGGCGGCAGCCACCCACAACATGTCGCTCTTCGGATGATGCAGGCGACCGAAATTCACCGGCACCGGCTTGGCCCAGCCGAACAGGATGCCTCCCGTCGACAGCAGCAGAATGATCGCCGGTACCAGAATCGTTCCCACCAGGTCGACATGCTTGAGTGGATTGGCCGTGATCCGCCCGGCCTGCCAGGCGGTCGGATCACCGAAGTGGCGGGCGGCATAACCATGCGCGGCTTCGTGCAGGGTAATCGCGAGGATGACCGGCAACGCGGCAATGGCAATCGTCTGGATCAGCGCCTGCATGCAAGGTTCCTCAGTCAAGTCCCACCGGCGCCAGCGCACCGAGCCCGGCGCGCACCAGCACCGGCAGCGCACCGGTCAGATCAACCACCGTTGTCGGCTCGGTCCCGCAATAGCCACCGTCGAGGATCAATTCGAGCTGGCTGTCGAGCCGTTCACGGATTTCCCAGCCTTCGGTCAGTGGATCTTCATCACCGGCGACGATCAGGGTCGAAGTCAGCAATGGCTCGCCAAGTGCTTCGAGCAAGGCCAGCGTGACCGTATGTGCTGGAATGCGCAGCCCGATGGTCTTGCGCCTGGGGTGCAGGACGCGTCGTGGCAGTTCGCGGGTTCCCTCGAGAATGAAGGTATAGCTGCCCGGCGTCGTCGCCCTGAGCAGGCGATAGCGGGCATTGTCGACGCGCGCGAACTGGCCGATCTGCGACAGGTCGCGGCACATCAGCGTCAAGTGGTGCCGGTCATCGACACCGCGCAGGCTGCGGATTCGTTCGACCGCGGCCTTGTCGCCGAGATGGCAACCGAGGGCATAACTCGAGTCTGTCGGTAACGCGATGACCCCACCCTGGCGGACGACTTCGGCCGCCTTCTGCAGCAGCCTTGCCTGCGGATTGTCGGGATGAATCGTGATGTACTGAGCCATGACGCGTTCCCGTGGCTCAGAACCACTGCCAGACGGGCTTCAACCCCTCCGGCAGTGGTGCCAGTTTGCCCAGATCGACATAACTTTCGCCCGGCCCGTGAAAATCGGAGCCGCGCGACGCCAGAAAATCGTATTCCCTGGCCAGACGGCCGAAAACCTCCACATGCTCCTGCGTATGGCTCCCCGACATGACTTCGATCGCCTGCCCGCCCAACGCTTTGAAGTCGCCGAGAAAGCGCCGCATCTCGGTGCGCGACAGCTTGTAGCGCCCAGGGTGCGCCACCGCCGCAATCCCGCCGGCGCCAAGAATCCAGCACACCGCATCGGCCAGCGTCGCCCAGCGATGATCGACATAACCCGGCCGACCAGGAACTAGGTACGATTCAAAGACGCTGCGCAGGTCCTTGCAGACGCCACTTTCAACGAGATAGCGACCGAAATGCGCGCGGCTGACCAGGTTCGGGTTGGCCGCATAACGCATCGCGCCCTCGAAAGCGCCGGCGATGCCGACCTTCTCGAGCGCCGCCGACATGCGCCGCGCACGCTCGATCCGGCCCGAGCGGATCGTGGCCAGGCCGTCGTTCAATACCGGATCGGCGCTGTCGAAAGCGAAACCCAGGATATGAATCTGCAGCGCCTCCCACTCGATCGAGATCTCGACGCCGTTAACGAAGGCCATCCCCAGTTCTTCCGCCATCGCCTGTGCCGACGGTAGGCCATCGAGGTCATCGTGGTCGGTCAACGCCAGCATGTCCACGCCATTCGCCGCCGCACGACGGACCAGGTCGTCCGCAGAAAGGAGACCATCCGAGCAGGTGGAATGACAATGGAGATCGCAGTTGAACACGTGGATAGACCCATGGGGGCAGCCGGAAACCGGCAACTGCCCATGATAACACAGGCGAAGGTCTGCTCCCGGTCACATGTGCCGCTCGCGCCACGGTAAATTTGTTTTCCCAATGAGCCGTCGACTGTCCATTCTTGAGTGGTTCAAGTCTCAAGGCTCTGGCTATCAGACATGAATCAACGCGGTCCTGTGCGCATTCCAAGAGGCGTCAGCTTAACGTCATGACTTTTCTCCGCTCCTCGGACCTTCCGACGGCCCGCGCCGCATCGCGGGCCGGCTGCGGCAGCGCGGAGCAGTGTTCGGCGAAATCCTGCCTTCGCCCCGCGAAAGGAGGGGCGATTCGTGAGTTGCATACGCGACTTTCATATTAACGGTCATGACTTTTCCAGGCACCCCCGATCATGAAAGTCATGACCGTTTCCCTCTCCCCCAACCCCTCCCCCGCAAGGGGGAGGCTCGTGAGTCGCATACGCGACTTTCACATTAACGGTCACGACCGTTAGCGGGATTTGCCGCCGCCCTTCAGCAAAATCCACAGGGCGCCATCACCGCCGTCGCTGGGCGGCGCGTGGCAGAAGGCCTGGACATCCTTGTAGTGACTCAGCCAGGCCTTGACCAGGTGGCGCAGAACCCCTTCCCGCCCCGGCGAACCGTGGCCGCGGCCGTGCACGATGCGCAGACAGCGCTTGCCGGCAGCCAGAGCTTCGGCAACGAACAGCGACACCTGCGCGTGCGCCTCGTGGCGATTCATGCCATGGAGATCAAGATGATCCTGGATGCTCCAACGACCGCGGCGCAAGTCACGCAGCAGGGTGCGCGGCAGCCCGCTGCGCAGGAACGAGTCGGCACCGCCAAGGTCGAGCCAGTCGTCGATCGCCAAGGGGGCATGCAGCAGTTGTACCAGAACCGCCGCTTCGTCCAGTTCGCGCTGCCGTGGCCACGGACTCGGCTTTGGCGCATCCAGACTGACCCGATCGAGCTTGCGCAAGGGCGTCGCGCCGTCGACAGCGGCACGAAAAGCGGCCAGATCTTCCGGGCTGGGTCGCGGCGTCATCGCAGACATCGCTCCTCACATCGGCAATGCCTCAGCCAGCCAGGCCAAGGCTATCAAGGTAACGTTCGGCATCGAGTGCCGCCATACAGCCGCTGCCTGCCGAAGTACAAGCCTGCCGGTAGATGTAATCCTGCACGTCGCCGGCAGCGAAGACACCGGCAACCGACGTGGCCGTGGCATTGCCGTTTTGCCCGCACTGAGTCAGCAGATAGCCACCCTGCATGGCCAACTGGCCGACAAACAAGTCGGTGTTGGGTTTGTGGCCAATGGCGATGAAAACCCCCGTCAGCGACAGGTCTTCGGTCTTGCCGGTCAGCTTGTCGCGGATGCGCATGCCGGTCACGCCGGACGGGTCACCAAGCACTTCGTCAAGCGTGCAGTTCCAGCGGATCGTGACTTTGCCGGCCTTTTCCTTGGCAAACAGCTTGTCGTGCAGTATTTTTTCACCGCGCAGTTTGTCGCGGCGATGCACGAGGGTGACGTGACTGGCGATGTTCGCCAGGTACAGCGCCTCTTCGACCGCAGTATTGCCACCGCCGATGACGGCGACCGGTTGGTCACGATAGAAGAAGCCGTCACAGGTCGCGCAGGCGGAGACGCCGCGGCCAGCAAAGGTTTCTTCGGACGGCAGGCCCAGATACTGGGCCGAAGCACCGGTGGCGATGATCAGTGCATCACAGGTGTAGGTACCCGAATCGCCGATCAGCACAAACGGCTTTTCGGTCAGTCGGGCGGTATGGATATGGTCGAACAGGATCTCGGTTTCGAAGCGGCGGGCATGCTCTTCGAAACGCTGCATCAGCGCTGGCCCCTGCACGCCCGGTGCGTCGGCCGGCCAGTTGTCCACGTCGGTCGTGGTCATCAACTGCCCACCCTGGGCCATGCCGGTGATCAGCACTGGTTTGAGGTTGGCGCGCGCCGCATAGATGGCGGCAGTATAGCCGGCGGGTCCGGATCCAAGGATCAGCAGACGGCAATGGCGGGTGGCTTGGGTCATTTCGATGGGCTCTGGTCGTGGGTCACAGAAAAATTATAACCGGCAACGCTGGCCCCTTCGCGGCCAAGTTCATTGCGGCAGTGCTTCGAAAATCTTCCAAGTGCCTTATAATCGCGGCGCAAGCCCTTGATAGAAATCACTTCACTTGATGAAAGAATGGCCCATGAACACTGCCGTTGAGCAACCCAGGAGAGGACCCAGCCTGACTTTGCTGCACAGCATTCCGATATTTGCCGGCGTTCCCGATGCACAACTCGAACAGATCGCCAAGGTCGCCTTCCATCGTCGGGTACCACGCCAGACCACCATCGTCCGCGCCGGCGACAGTACCGATTCGCTCTATGTGTTGATCAGCGGTGGCGCCAAGGTGCTCAACAGCGACGAAGAGGGACGAGAAGTGATTCTGACCCTGCTCGGCCCCGGCGAGTTCTTCGGAGAAATGGGGCTGATCGACGGTAGCCCGCGTTCGGCCGATGTCATGGCTACTGAGACCTGTGAATTGCTGGTCATTACCAAAAACGACTTCAAGCGCTGCCTGGCCGAAAACTTTGACCTTTGCCTCAATATCATGAAAAGCCTCGTGCAGCGTTTGCGCGAAGCCGACCGCAACATCGAGAGTCTGGCACTGCTCGACGTCTACGGCCGCGTCGCCAAGTTGCTGATCGACTTTTCCGAAGAGGAGCGCGGTCAGCGCGTGATCCGGCGACGGCTGACCAAGCAGGATATTGCCAAGATGATCGGCGCCTCACGCGAGATGGTCAGTCGAGTCATGAAGGATCTCGAAAATCGCGGTTACTTCCGGGTCGAAGAAGGCCGAACCGTCATTCTCGAAAAACGCCTGCCTGCCCCGGCAGGTCCCGCTTCCCAAGCGTAACTCCCCACACCAGAAACCGCTGATGGCTTTGCTGAACAAACTTGCCGGCAGGATGCCCTTTCCGTCCAGAGCACCGAGTCCGCTCCCGGAAAAAATCGCAGCACTCCTGCAGGAGTCGCGCTGGCTGATCCTGATCGTCGTCGCCACCTTCCTGGCGCTTGCGCTGTGGGGCTACCATCCCTCCGATCCCGGCTGGTCGCACGCCGTACGCACGGCAACGCTGCACAACCCGGCTGGCCGTAGCGGCGCCTGGCTGGCCGATTTGATGCTTTTTGTCTTCGGCCTTTCGGCGTGGTGGTGGATCGTCCTGCTGCTGGTCTTTGTCTGGTGGGGGTATCGACGTCTCGAAGGCCAGCATCCGACCGATCGACGTCCGCTGTACATTTGCCTGGCCGGCTTTCTGGTCCTGATCATCGCCAGCAGCGGACTCGAGAATCTGCGTTTCTATACGCTCAAAGCAACGCTGCCGGTTGGCCCTGGCGGCGTCATCGGCATCGAGCTCGGCGCTGTGGTCGTGCGTTATCTGGGTTATACCGGTGCGACGCTGGCCCTGTTCGCTCTGCTGATGCTTGGCTGGAGCATTTTCTCCGGGATGTCGTGGATCACCACTGCCGAACGTGCCGGCGCACTCCTGGAAGCGATCGTCGTCGGCCTCTACCAGTGGCTCGAACGCTGGCAGGACCGGCGCATCGGACGCGAGGTCGCACGCGAGCGCGAGGCGGTCATCGAGGGCGAGAAGAAGCGCGGCGAAACGCACGAACCCACGCTGACCGAAAGTTCCGCGCTGGCCAGTTCTCGCCCGCTACCGGTCAAGGCCGGCAAACGCAGTCAGGAGCCGACCCTGAACGACGAGCGCGACTTGCTTGCGCCGCTACCGCCAACAACCGGCAAACCCATCGACGACTCACCGGTCTTGCACCACGAGCCCGATTCACCGGCATCGCCACGGCCAGGAACCGGCCATCCCATTGATCACGAGCCAACCCTGACGGAGGCTCCCGAAGTCATCACGCCACTGCTGTCGAAGGGGGAGAAACGAACCGACCGTGGGCAACCGCTGCCGCTCCCGGAAGTCGTCGAGGCATCTCTGCCGCCGGTGCATCTGCTTGAACCAGCGCCCTTGCAGAGCAGTCGCGTCAGTCCCGAGACGCTTGAATACACCTCGCGTCTGATCGAACGAAAACTTGCCGATTTTGGCGTGCAGGTGGCGGTCACCGCTGCCTATCCCGGGCCGGTGATCACGCGTTACGAAATCGAGCCGGCAGTCGGCGTGAAGGGCGCCCAGATCGTCAATCTGGCCAAGGATCTGGCGCGTTCGCTGTCGCTGGTATCGGTACGTGTCGTCGAAACGGTACCGGGCAAGTCGTCGATGGCACTTGAACTCCCGAATCCCAAGCGACAGATGGTCCGCTTGCTGGAAATCATCTCCAGCAAGGAATATCACGACATGGACTCGCCACTGACGATGACACTGGGCAAGGATATCAGCGGCCAACCCCTGGTCGTTGACCTGGCCAGGATGCCGCATCTGCTGGTGGCCGGAACGACTGGATCGGGCAAATCGGTCGGCATCAACGCGATGATCCTTTCGCTGCTCTACAAGGCTGGTCCAGACCAGGTACGGCTGATCCTGGTCGACCCGAAAATGCTCGAACTGTCCATCTACGAGGGCATCCCGCACCTGCTCGCACCGGTGGTGGTGGACATGAAACATGCCGCCAACGCCCTCAACTGGTGTGTTGGCGAAATGGACAAGCGCTACAAGCTGATGTCGGTGATGGGCGTACGCAATCTGGCCGGCCTCAATCAACGCATCCGTGATGCCGCGAAAAACGGCGAGAAAATCGCCAACCCGGTGTCGCTGACTCCGGACAACCCCGAACCGCTGTCCTGTCTGCCGTTCATCGTAGTGGTCATCGACGAACTCGCCGATCTGATGATGCTTTCCGGCAAGACCGTCGAGCAACTGATCGCCCGTCTCGCCCAGAAAGCGCGCGCATCGGGAATCCACCTGATTCTGGCGACGCAGCGGCCATCGGTCGATGTCATCACCGGCCTGATCAAGGCCAACATACCTACCCGCATCTCTTTCCAGGTGTCGTCAAAGATCGATTCACGCACCATTCTCGATCAGATGGGTGCCGAGGCCCTGCTCGGCCAGGGCGACATGCTCTATCTGGCACCTGGAACCGGTTATCCGACACGCGTCCATGGCGCTTTTGTCGCCGACGAAGAAGTGCATCGGGTGGTCGACTACCTGAAAAAAACGGGAGTTCCGGATTACGTCGAAGGCGTTCTCGCCGGGGCCGGGGCAGACAGCGAAGGCGACGACGCCAGCGGTGGTGAAGGCCAGGATAGCGATGGCGAAGCCGACCCGGTCTATGACCAGGCGGTCGAAGTGGTGCTGAAGAATCGCCGCGCATCGATTTCGCTGGTACAGCGCCACTTGCGCATCGGCTACAACCGCTCGGCACGCTTGATCGAGGCCATGGAAAAAGCCGGGCTGGTTTCGGCCATGGATGCCCGTGGCAGTCGCGAAGTCCTGGCCCGCAAGGAAGAGGAATGACTGACATGATTCGCCGCACACTCCTCGCCGCCGCCTGCCTGCTGGCTGCCCAGGCAGCCGACGCCGGAGCGATCGACAAGCTGCACCAGTTCCTCGAATCAACGCGGACGGTACGCGCCGATTTCGCGCAGACAGTGGTGGCCAAAAACGGACGCCAGGCGCAAACGTCGAGCGGCGTCATGATGTTTTCGCGCCCAGGCAAGTTTCGCTGGCAGATCGAGAAGCCTTACAGCCAGTTGCTGGTGGGCGATGGAGAGAAAGTCTGGCTCCATGATCCGGACCTCCGCCAGGTGACGGTCAGGAACGCTGGCACGGCGATCGGCGGGACGCCAGCGGCACTGCTCGCCGGGGACAGTACGATCGAAAGGAACTTCATTCTGCGCGAGGCGGGTGATCATGATGGGCTGGAGTGGATCGAGGCGACCCCCAAAGCGCAGGACAGCGGCTTCGAGAAGGTTCGCCTCGGTTTTGCCCATAAGGAGCTCAGGGCAATGGAGTTGCTCGACAGCCTCGGCCAGACCACCTTGCTGCGCTTTGCCCGCTTTGAACGCAATCCGCACCTGGCGCCTTCGCTGTTCCGCTTTGTCCCGCCGGCCAATACCGATGTGATTGGTGAATGAGCAGTGCGGGTGTGGAGTCATGATCGGAGGTGCCTGGAAAAGTCATGACCGTTCATGTGAAAGTCGCGTCAGCGACTCACGAATCTCCCCTCTCCACTCGCGGGAGAGGGGTCGGGGGAGAGGGAAACGGTCATGACTTTCATGATCGGGGGCGCCTGGAAAAGCCATGACCGTTAGGCAGGCGGCGCCTCAAGCAGCTTCAGGATCGCGATCGAGATGTTGTCGCCATCCCCGCTGCCAAGCGCCCGTGCCCGGCCGATCAGCAACTCGGAGGCTTCGCGCGCCGACGTCGAGCCATTGATCACCCACCCCAGTTCCTGATCGCTGAAATAGGCCCACAGACCATCCGAGCAGAGCAAAAAGGTATCCCCTGCCTGCAGGCCATCAGCCTCGCCAAAAGCGATCTTGGGTGCTTCGACTCCCCCCAGCGAAGTCAACAGAATGTTTCGATTGGGATGCACGAGGGCTTGCTCTGACGTGATTCTGCCCTGCACCACCAGTTGCCCGACATAGGAATGATCGGTACTGCGAAAGACCAGGTTTTCGCCCCGGAAATGATAAATACGGCTGTCACCGCAATGCGCCCAACTCGCCTTGCCCGGCTGCAACAGCAGCATCACGACGGTGCTGTGCGGATCCTTCTCGTTGATGAAACGCGACGTCTTGATCAGCATGTGCGCTTCATTGATGCTTGATTCCAGCAGCACGCGTGCCGATTCGGTGCGTGCGGAAAAACCTTCCAGATTGTTGCGAGCGGTATGGATCACCTGCCGGGCAGCGATCACCCCCCCGGCATGGCCGCCCATGCCGTCCGCCACGACCGCCAGCGTCACGCCCCCGCCTTTGGGATGCGGCATGATCGCCGCGCGGTCCTGCTGTTCGCGGCGATCCCCCTGATGCTGGGCGACACAGGCGTCAATCGTAATCGGCATCGCGTAAACCTCCCGGTGGCACGGCTTTCAGTCGTTTCCCTCATGAAAACCCCTTCTGACCTTGCTGCCATGCCTGGCCACGGGGGGCTGACGGCGGCGGTCAGTCGGCAGAACAGCGGCGAATTCTATCGCTTTCAGCGTTGCATGGGTTGGCCATTGGAGTCGAACACCTCGGCACGCCCCTGGTACCAGAAATCGCCTTCCGCATCGATCTTCGCGAGATCGCCGGTCAGGACCCAGCCATCAGTAATGAACTTCCCGGCCGTCGCCTCGGGGCTCCGCCAATACCCGAGCATGATCACCGGATCGTCTTCCGCGTTGCACTGCCGATGCACGGCGAGCTCGCCAACTTCGCCCGGCGGCAGGACCTGGCCCTGGCGATCGACGACCGCCAGCCGATGCCCAGGGTACGGACGGCCCATCGCTCCCGGTTTCGCCGGCCAGCGCGAAGCGCAATGGCCAAGCACATGGCTGATCCCGGTTTGCCCGAAGGATTCGTTGATCGTCACCCCGAGCTTCTCCCTGGCCCAGTGAGACACCGCGACAGAGACTGGTCCACCAGTGCTGACCAGCGTGCGCAGGTCGAGATCGTAGATCGCTTTCGGATCGGGAACCGCTTCCATCATCCGCTGCAGGGCGCTGGCGGAGAACAAGCTGTTGCGCACACCGTATTTCTCGATCAGGGCAAACGCCCTGGCTGCGTCAAAACGTCCTGGGTAAACGAGCAGCGGCATCCCGAAGTGCCAGGTCGGCCACCAACCATCGCAAAGACCCGCAGTGCTCGCCCAGTCGGCGGGCGACCAGAACAGGTCACGCGGCTGCGGAAAGAACTCATGCGAGCAGACATAGCCGCTGAGACTGCCGAGCAGCGTGCGATGCGCCAGCAGTACCCCCTTCGGTCTGGCCGTTCTGCCGCTGGGGTAGAGGATCAGCGCCGGATCATGGGCCGCGGTCGCTGCCGTTGTGTAACGTACTGAAGCGTGTTCGAGCACTTCTTCCCAGCGCTTGAGATCCTGGCCGGCGACCGCGCCGACGCCGAGCAGATGCTGCAGTTGCGGCAACTGGTCGCGTAGTTGCCGCAACGTCGGCAGCGTCGCCGCATCGACGATGGCCAGGTGCGCGCCCGCGTCGCCGAGGCAGTATGCGAGCGCATCCGGCGTGCAGAGCGGTGACAGGGGAACGGCCAGTGCGCCCATCTGATAGATCGCGACATGCGCAATGGCTGCCTCCGGACACTGCGGCAGGATCAGCGCCACCCGGTCCCCAGACAGCGTGCCGAGTGCCGCCAGCACGTTGGAAAGACGGTTGGCCTGACGCTGAATGTCCCAGAAGGTATACGCCGAAGAGAAACCGCTCTCGTCCTCGTAGTACAGCGCGAAGCGGCTGCGGTCCTCGGCCCAGCGGCCGCAGAGGTCGACGCCGATGTTGAAGCGCTCGGGAAGCTGCCAGCGAAAACTCCGGCACAAGGCATCGTAACTGCTGGTCTGACGGTCGATGAACATCGCTTTCCTTCCTGTACGTGTCTGGTGGTCTGTACGCTTCAGGAGGCGGTACGCAAACGCTCGTCGATCAGTTCGATCCAGTGCCGCACCGGCAGCGTGCTGCCGCTTTGCAAGTGCATCTGGCAGCCGACATTGGCCGTGGCCAGCAGATCCGGAGAACCGGCATGGAGCGCCGCCAGCTTCTGATCCCGCAACTGCCTGGCGAGAACCGGCTGGGTAATCGCATAGGTGCCCGCCGAACCGCAGCACAGGTGCGCATCGGCGACCGGCGCAAGCTGGTAGCCGGCGGCCGTCAACAGCGTTTCGACGACCCCGCGAATCTTCTGCGCATGCTGCAAGGTGCAAGGCGAGTGAAAGGCCACCCGCTTGCCGACACCGGCTCTGGCTTTGCGCAGCAACTTGAGCAGGCGAGGCTGCTCGGCGGCGAGTACCTCGGAGGCATCGCGCGTCATCGCCGCAATTCTGGCCGCCTTGTCGGTGTAGGCCGGGTCGTGTTTGAGCAGTGCAGCATACTCGCGCACCTGCGCGCCACAACCCGCTGCGGTCATCACAAAACCCTCGACGCGCCCACTCTCGAGCTCCGGCCACCAGGCATCGATGACACGCCGCATGTCGTCGAGGGCTTTCTCCGGGGCATCGAGGTGGTAGCGCAAGGCGCCGCAACAGGCGGCACCGGCCACCTCGACCAATTCGATGCCGAGCCGGTCGAGAACGCGTGCGGTCGCCGCATTGGTATCGGGTGCCAGCGCCGGCTGCACACAACCGGCCAGCGCAACCATCCGACGCGAGTGTGCAGCCGGCCGCGGCCATGCACCGATGCGAGCGCCCGCAGGCATCGGCACCTTGTCGGCGAGCATGCCTGGCAGCAGCGGCCGCAGCAGTTGGCCGATACGAACCGCCGGCTTGAACATCCAGCGGCGCGGCAGCGCTTCGCGCAGCAGCGAACGCGTTGCCCGTGCAGCCAGCGAACGCGGTACGCGCTGCTCCATGACGGCGCGTCCGATCTCGTACAGGCGGTGGTAGTTGACTCCCGACGGGCAGGTGCTTTCGCAGGCCCGACAGGTCAGACAGCGGTCGAGGTGGAGTTGTGTCCTTGCAGTCACCGGCTGCCCTTCGAGCATCTCCTTGATCAGATAGATGCGGCCACGCGGCCCGTCGAGCTCGTCCCCGAGCAACTGGAAAGTGGGACAGGTGGCGTTGCAGAAGCCGCAGTGCACGCAGCTACGCAGAATCGCGTCCGCCTCACGCCCGACCGGCGTGTCCTTGATGAAATCGGCCAGATGGGTTTGCATGCTTGGCGAACTTTCAGAAATCCGGGTACATTCGGCCGGGGTTGAAGACCCCCTGTGGGTCGAAGGCGTGCTTGAGATGGCGGTGAATTTGCGCGAGCGGCGCGGGCAAGGGCTGGAAAACACCGACCGCGGCCTTCAAGGCCTCATCGCCCCGGAACAGCGTTGCGTGCCCACCGGCTTTTGCCGCAGCCGCACGCAGCGCGCGCGCATCGCCGGCGCGCAGCCAGCGCTGCGCGCCGCCCCATTCGATCAGCGTCGCTCCGAACCCCTGTGGTGGCGCCACCGACGGGAGTGAGAGACGCCACAGCGGCGCGTCGCCGGCAAAAAAGGCGTGCGTCTGCTCGCGCAGCGATTGCCAATAGATTTCGGCCTCGGCGGCGTCCACCCACTCGCCGGCAAGCAGGCGCTCTGCGGCAGCGACCGCGGCGGCGGCACCCGACAGGCGCAGCGTCAGTATCCCGTCGTGCCAGGCCGATGCCGAAATCGGCAGGGGTCGCCCGCCCCACTGATTGAGTTTCTGCAGCGCGGTCGCTTCGTCGATCGCAAATCGCAGGCTCTTCTCGGCCATCGGCAGCGGCAGCACTTTCAACGACACCTCGAGCACCACGCCGAGCGTTCCCAGGCTGCCGGCCAGCAACCGCGAGACATCGTAACCGGCGACGTTCTTCATCACCTGGCCGCCGAAGGAGAGCACCTCACCCAGGCCATTCAACAGTTTGACGCCGAGAACGAAATCGCGCACGGCACCGACCGCCTGCCGGCGCGGACCCGACAGACCACTGGCAAGCATGCCGCCGACGGTTGCGGTCGGCGCGAAATGCGGCGGTTCGAAAGCCAGCCATTGCCCCTTTTCAGCCAGTGTTGCGGTCAATTCGACGAGCGGCGTGCCGGCACGCGCGCTGACCACCAGTTCAGTCGGTTCGTAAGCGACGATCCCTCGATAGACCGCAACGTCGAGCCGCTCGCCTTGTTCCCGTCCACCGTAAAAAGTCTTGCTGCCGCCACCGCGAATCGCCAGCTTGCCACCACGGCCAGCAGCGTCGCTGATGCGCGCTGTCCAGTTTTCGATCAGGGAATCCATCACTGCCGCGAAGAGTTCATCGAGTTCATTGTATTTTGCTCGCCGCCGACGCGCGCCAGCGTGTATTCCCGGCAGCGCGCCAGCGTCGGTACACCCTTGCCGGGATTGAGCAGGCCATGTTCGTCGAAAGCTGCCTTGAGGCGATGGAAAGCACCGATCTCGGCGAGCGTGAACTGCTCGGCCATGAGATCGATTTTCTCGATGCCCACCCCGTGTTCACCGGTGATGGTGCCACCGAAACGCACCGACAGTTCGAGGATCTCGGCACCAAAGGCCATCGCCCGCTCGAGTTCTCCCGGCTGGTTGGCGTCGTACATGATCAGCGGGTGCAGATTGCCGTCGCCGGCGTGAAAGACGTTGGCACAACGCAGCGCGTACTTCGCGGAAAGAGCGGCGATCGCTTCGAGCATATCGGCCAGATGCTTCCTCGGAATCGTGCCATCCATGCACAGATAGTCGGGGGTCAGGCGACCGACCGCCGGAAACGCCGCCTTGCGCCCGGCCCAGAACCTGAGCCGCTCGGCTTCATTCTGCGAAACGCGAAGCCCGGCAGCACCGCTCATTTCGAGCACCGCCGTCATCCGCCCGATTTCCTCGGCGACTTCTTCGGGCGTGCCGTCGGATTCGCAGAGCAGGATCGCTTCGGCTTCCATGTCGTAGCCGGCGTTGGCGTAGGGTTCGACAGCCAGAATGGCTCTCCTGTCCATCATTTCGAGACCGGCCGGAATGATGCCGGCGGCAATGATGCTGGCCACCGCGTCGCCGGCCCGCCGCACGTCGGCAAACGAGGCGATCACCACCTGTGCCAGTTCGGGCTTGGGGGTCAGCTTGACGGTGACCTCGGTGATCAGCGCCAGCAGACCTTCCGAACCGTTGAGCAGCGCCAGCAGGTCGTAACCAGGCGCATCGAGGGCCGCGTTGCCGAACTCGACGATCTCGCCTTCCATGCTCAGGCCGCGCACGCGCAGCACATTATGAACGGTCAGTCCATATTTCAGGCAATGCACGCCCCCCGAGTTCTCGGCGACATTGCCACCGATCGTGCAGGCGATCTGCGACGAGGGGTCGGGGGCATAATGGAGACCGTAGGGCGCCGCTGCCTCGGACACCGCCAGATTGCGCACACCGGGCTGGACCACCGCAGTCCGCGACACGGGGTCGACGCGGATGATCTTCTTGAGCTTGGCGAGCGCGACCAGCACGCCGTCCGGATGTGGCGTGGCACCCCCCGACAGACCGGTGGCCGCGCCGCGCGCCACCACCGGCGCGCGCAGCTGATGACAGATCCGGAGAATCGCCTGCACCTGCGCTTCGTCCTCCGGCAAAGCGACCAGCAGCGGCAACTGCCGAAAGGCGGTGAGGCCATCACAGTCATACGGCCGCAGGTCTTCTTCCTCGAACAGCAGCGCCTGTGCCGGCAGCACCTCGCGCAGACGCCGGATCAGCAGTGACCGGTCAACGGTGAACGGTCGATCGGCGGTCGTGCTCTGCAAGGTAGTCGCCGGCATGCTCATGCTGCCTCCTGGGATCATTGATGACTTCAGAATACACCAAAGCGCTGCCGATGCAATCTCGCAAGCAACACTATCCCCGCCGCTGGTGCGCCGCACCTGAAAAGCGCTTGTCAAAGGCCTGCAACCGTGATGACATTGCGGCTCGATCAGCCATTTCCCACGCAAACAAGGTCTGCATGCACAATTTTACGATCCAGGCCCGAGTCCTGATACTCGGTCTGATTGCCGTCGGCAGCATGATCATCGCCAGCGGCGTCGGTATTTTCGAG
>WBZU01001655.1_pt1 | contig 16463 bp, 12 predicted proteins | sample 5204311 | NCBI WGS metagenome assembly WBZU01 (sample SAMN12344359, study PRJNA552823) | activated sludge metagenome | biome: Activated sludge suspended growth; feature: Nitrification reactor; material: Wastewater; isolation source: activated sludge from nitrification reactor of wastewater...
CGGTCGTCGTCTCGAAGTTCATCCCCGGCTTCTCGACCGTTGCCCCGCCGATCGCCGGCGCGCTCGAGATGCGGCTGCCGTCGTTCCTGGGCGCGGCGTTCGCGAGCGCCGCGCTGTGGGTGGGCGCGGCGATGGGGGCGGGATGGCTGTTCCGCGACCAGGTCACGATGGCGCTCGCGTGGATGGGCGAGAACACCGCGCTCGCGGCCGCGATCGTCGGCGCGCTGCTCGCGGCCTACGTGCTCGTCAAGGCGTGGCAGCGCTGGCGCCTCGCGCGCTTCGTCGCCGCGTCGCGGATCAGCGTCGACGACCTCGCCTCGATGCTCGGCGGCGACGAGCGCCCGCACCTGGTGGACGTCGGATCGAAGCTCGCGCACGAGCACCGGCCCCGGATTCCGGGCGCCGTGCTGCTCGACCTCGAGGAGATCGACACGCGCGCGCACGAGTTCCCGACGGACCGCGACATCGTGCTCTATTGCGCGTGCCCGAACGAGGCGTCGGCCCGCCGCGCCGCGCAGATCCTGCACGCCCACGGCTACAAGCGCGCACGTCCGCTCGCGGGGGGTCTCGACGCGTGGATCGCCTCGGGGCGCGCGGTCGAGCGGACGGCGACGACGGTGGTGCTGGAGCGGCCGAGGAAGGCCGCGTAGGCCCGGCCGTCGCGGTCAGTGGAGCGGGCGCCGCGGCGCCGGCGCGGCGCGCGCGGGCTCGATCGGCGGCGCGACGCGGACGAACCAGGTCTCGCGGTCCGTCTCGCGCGTCGCGGTGAAACCGTGCTCGGCGAGCAGGTGCGCGAGCGCGCCCGCGAAGCGCGCCGATCGGCGCACGCGCATCACGCGGGTTTTCTTCCCGGTCGGCGTCGAGAACAGCGCGCGGAGCATCGCGCGCCCATGGCCCCTGCCGCGCAGCGACGCCTCGAGGCCGGCGAGCCACAGCTCGTAGCCGTCGTCGACCGCGCGGAAGAGGCCGAAGCCCACCGGCGGCTCGCTGCCGGCGGTCTCGTCCGCCCAGTAGACGTAGCCGGGCACCGCCACCGTCCGCACGGTGCCCGAGCCGGGCTCCGCGACGACGAAGTAGCCGGACTTGAGCGCCTGCCGCAGTTCGCCGAAGAAGCGCTCGGCCGCGGGCGAGTCCCATGCCAGAGCGGGGTCGAACGCGCCGTCGCGTGCGGCGTCGCGGATCAGCGAGCGCAGCATCGCGAGGTGGCCGATGTGGGCGGGTCGGAGCATGGCGGCATGGCGCGCGGAGCGTGATGCGAACGCTAGCGCGTCGGCGGCCGCCGTGGGGTCGCCGGCCTGCGGAACGGCGCATTCGGCGGATGGACGGCGGGACCCGTCCAGGCGCGACCTCCGGAACCACGATCGATCCACGTTCCGGGGGTGGCGCGGGGTCGGTGCGGATGCCGCGGCACTGGTTGAAATTCTCCCGGTCCAGCCCTTATAATTAGCACTCGTCGCACTTGAGTGCTAACAAGGGCTCGGGAGCCGCTGCCGCCACCCCCGGTGCGAAGCCGGGCGTCCGTGATGCGGCAATTCATTGATTCTTCAACAAATCAAGTCTAGGAGTGAGCGCTTACCATGAAGCTTCGTCCCTTGCATGACCGGATCATCGTCAAGCGGCTGGAAGAGGAGCGCAAGTCGGCCGGCGGGATCGTGATCCCGGACACCGCGGCCGAGAAGCCCTCGATGGGTGAGGTCGTGGCGGTCGGACCCGGCAAGACCGACGACAACGGGAAGCTGATCCCGATGGGCGTCAAGGTCGGCGAGAAGATCCTCTTCGGCAAGTACTCGGGCCAGGAATTCAAGATGGACGGGGTCGACTACCTGCACATGCGGGAAGACGACGTCATCGGCGTCGTCGCCTGATCCCCTTCCGTCCCCCATCGAATCCAGGAGAAACGCACTATGGCAGCCAAGGATGTCCGCTTCGGCGAAAGCGTCCGCAACAAGATGGTGAACGGCGTGAACGTGCTCGCGAACGCCGTCAAGGTCACGCTGGGCCCCAAGGGCCGCAACGTGGTGCTCGAGCGCAGCTTCGGCGCGCCGACGATCACCAAGGACGGCGTCTCGGTCGCGAAGGAGATCGAGCTCAAGGACAAGTTCGAGAACATGGGCGCGCAGATGGTCAAGGAAGTCGCGTCCAAGACCTCGGACGTCGCCGGTGACGGCACGACGACGGCGACGGTGCTCGCGCAGTCGATCGTCGCCGAAGGCATGAAGTTCGTCGCCGCCGGCATGAACCCGATGGACCTGAAGCGCGGCATCGACAAGGCCGTCGTCTCGGTCGTCGACGAGCTGAAGAAGATCAGCAAGCCGTGCTCGACGTCCAAGGAGATCGCGCAGGTCGGCTCGATCTCGGCGAACGCCGACGAGTCGATCGGCAAGACGATCGCCGAGGCGATGGACAAGGTCGGCAAGGAAGGCGTGATCACCGTCGAGGACGGCAAGGGCCTCGAGAACGAGCTCGACCTGGTCGAGGGCATGCAGTTCGACCGCGGCTACATCTCGCCCTACTTCATCAACAACCCGGACAAGCAGGTCGCGGTCCTCGACGACCCGTACATCCTGCTGCACGACAAGAAGGTCAGCAACATTCGCGAGCTCCTCCCGGTGCTCGAGCAGGTCGCGAAGGCGGGCAAGCCGCTGCTGATCATCGCCGAGGACGTCGACGGCGAGGCGCTCGCGACGCTGGTCGTGAACAACATCCGCGGGATCCTCAAGACGGTCGCGGTCAAGGCGCCCGGCTTCGGCGACCGCCGCAAGGCGATGCTGGAAGACATCGCGATCCTGACCAACGGGACCGTGATCGCGGAAGAGCTCGGCCTCAAGCTCGAGAACGCCACGATCAAGGACCTGGGCCGCGCGAAGCGCATCGAAGTCGCGAAGGAAGACACCACGATCATCGACGGCGCCGGCGAGAAGGCGTCGATCGAGGCCCGCGTCAAGAACATCCGCAAGCAGATCGAGGAAGCGACCTCCGACTACGACAAGGAGAAGCTGCAGGAGCGCGTCGCGAAGCTCGCGGGCGGCGTCGCGGTCATCAAGGTCGGCGCGGCCACCGAGGTCGAGATGAAGGAGAAGAAGGCCCGCGTCGAGGACGCGCTGCACGCGACCCGCGCGGCGGTCGAGGAAGGCATCGTCCCCGGCGGCGGCGTCGCGTACCTGCGCGCCCGCGCGCATCTCAAGACCCTGAAGGGCGCGAACCCCGACCAGGACGCCGGCATCAAGATCGTGCTCCGCGCGGTCGAGGAGCCGCTGCGCATGATCGTGGCGAACGCCGGCGAGGAGCCGTCGGTCGTCGTGAACAAGATCGTCGAGGGCAAGGGCAACTTCGGCTTCAACGCGGCCACCGGCGAGTACGGCGACCTGGTCGAGATGGGCGTGCTCGACCCGACCAAGGTCACCCGCTACGCGCTGCAGAACGCGGCCTCGGTCGCCTCGCTGATGCTCACGACCGACGCGATGGTCGCCGAGCTGCCGAAGGACGAGAAGCCGATGGGCGGCCACGGCGGCGGCATGGGCGGCATGGGCGACATGGACATGTAGCACGCATCAGGGATCAGGGATCGGGGATCAGCAATGGTCCCGATCCGGAGCCCGCCAGTACCCGAAGCCCGGCCTAGCGCCGGGCCTTTTTTTTTTGCGCCGCAGCCCTCGCGGAGGGCCGCCGCGGGACCCCGGTTGTGGCAACATCCGCCTCCGGCGCCGGCCTGGCCCCGCATGGCGCGGGCCGAAAGCCCGCGGCAGCCCCGGTGCCCGCCCCCCATGCTCCGCTTCGCCCTGACCCGCCTCACGCTCGTCATCCCGACGTTCATCGGGATGACGCTCGTCGCGTTCTTCCTGATCCGGCTCGTCCCGGGCGACCCGATCGAGACGATGGCCGGCGAGCGCGGCATCGACGCCGCGCGGCACGAGGCGCTGCTGAGGGAGCACGGGCTCGACCGGCCGGTGCTCGTCCAGTACGGCATCTACGTCGGCCGCGTGCTGCACGGCGACCTCGGCAAGTCGATGATCACGCAGGAGAGCGTCGCGCGCGAGTTCGCGGCGCTCTTTCCCGCGACGATCGAGCTCGCGCTCTGCGCGATCGCGTTCGCGCTCCTCGTCGGCATCCCGGCGGGGATGGTCGCGGCGGTGCGCCGGAACTCGATCTTCGACCACGGCGTGATGGGCGTGTCGCTCACCGGCTACTCGATGCCGATCTTCTGGTGGGGGCTCCTGCTGATCCTGCTCTTCTCGGTGCAGCTCGGCTGGACACCGGTGTCGGGCCGCATCGACGTCAGGTACTTCGTCGAGCCGGTGACCGGCTTCCTCACGATCGATACGCTGCTGTCCGACGAGAAGGGCGCGTTCGCCTCGGCGGTCTCCCACCTGATCCTGCCCGCGGTCGTGCTCGGCACGATCCCGCTCGCGGTCATCGCGCGCATGACGCGCTCGTCGATGCTCGAGGTGCTGGGCGAGGACTACATCCGCACGGCCCGCGCGAAGGGCCTGCCCGCGTGGCGCGTGATCGCGCTGCACGCGTTCCGCAACGCGCTGATCCCGGTCGTCACGGTGATCGGCCTGCAGGTCGGCGTCCTGTTCACCGGCGCGATCCTGACCGAGACGATCTTCTCGTGGCCGGGCGTCGGCAAGTGGCTGATCGAGGCGATCAACCGGCGCGACTACCCGGTGCTGCAGGGCGGGCTCCTGCTGCTGGGCGTCGTCGTGATGCTCGTGAACCTCGCGGTCGACCTGGCCTACGGCGTCATCAACCCGCGCATCCGGCACGCCAAATGACGACCGGCGCGATCGCCCCGACCGCTCCGCCGCGCGCGCCCGCGGGGCCGCTGCGCGAGTTCTGGGGCTACTTCAGCGCGAATCGCGGCGCGCTCGCCGGGCTCGCGATCGTGATCGCGGTGCTGCTGCTCGCGGCGTTCGCCGACGCGGTCGCGCCCTGGCCGCCCGACCTCACGAACAACGCCGTGTTCCTGAAGCCGCCCGCCTGGCAGGCCGGCGGCTCGTGGGCCTACCCGCTCGGCACCGACGCGATCGGTCGCGACATGCTGTCGCGGCTGATCCACGGCGCGCGCCTGTCGCTGCTCATCGGCATGGCGGTCGTCGCGATCTCGATCGTGACCGGCATCGCGCTCGGCCTGGTCGCCGGCTACGCGCGAGGCGCCACCGAGATCGCGATCATGCGGCTGATGGACATCATCCTGACGCTGCCCTCGCTGCTGCTCGCGATCGTGATCGTCGCGATCCTGGGGCCCGGCCTGATGAACGCGATGCTCGCGGTCGCGATCGTCATCCTGCCGCACTACGTCCGCCTGACGCGCGCCTCGGTCATCGCCGAGATGTCGCGCGACTACGTGACCGCGGCGCGCGCGACCGGGGCGGGACGCCTGCGCCTGATGTTCGGCGAAGTGCTGCCGAATTGCGCCGCACCGCTGATCGTGCAGGCCACGCTCGGCGTGTCCACCGCGATCCTCGACGCCGCGGCGCTCGGCTTCCTGGGCCTGGGCGCGCAGCCGCCGTCGCCCGAATGGGGGACCATGCTGGCGGACGCGCGCGAGTTCGTGCTGCGCGCGTGGTGGGTCGTCACGTTCCCGGGGCTGATGATCCTGGCCACGGTGCTCGCGTTCAACCTGCTGGGGGACGGGCTGCGCGACGCGCTCGACCCGAAGCTCAAGCGATAGCGGGCCGCGACGACCATGCCGCTGCTCGAAATCGAGGACCTGCACGTCGAGTTCCCGTCGCAGGGCGGCGCGCTGCGCGCGGTCGAGGGCGCGAGCCTCTCGCTCGACGAGGGCGAAGTGCTCGGGATCGTCGGCGAGTCGGGCTCGGGCAAGAGCGTGACGATGCTCGCGCTGATGGGGCTGGTCGCCGCGCCGGGGCGCGTGCGCGCGAAGAAGCTCGCGTTCGCCGGACGCGACCTGCTGCGCGCGAGCGGGCGGGAGCGCCGCGCGATGGTCGGCAAGGACGTCGCGATGATCTTCCAGGAGCCGACGACGAGCCTGAACCCGTGCTTCACGATCGGGTTCCAGCTGACCGAGACGCTTCGGCTGCACTTGCGGCTGGATCGCCGCGCAGCGCGGAATCGCGCGGTCGAGCTCCTCGAGCAGGTCGGCATTCCGGCGCCGGCGAGCCGTCTCGGGGACTTCCCCCATCAGATGTCGGGCGGCATGAACCAGCGCGTGATGATCGCGATGGCGATCGCCTGCAACCCGCGGCTCCTGATCGCGGACGAACCGACGACCGCGCTCGACGTCACGATCCAGGCGCAGATCCTCGACCTGCTGCGCGAGTTGCAGGCGGCCCGCGGCATGTCGCTCGTGCTCGTCACGCACAACATGGGCGTGGTCGCCGACATGGCGCACCGCGTCGCGGTGATGTACGCGGGGCAGGTGCTCGAGGCGCGCGCCGCCGACGCGCTGTTCGCCGCGCCGCAGCACCCCTACACCGCGGCGCTGCTCGCGGCGATGCCGGAGCGCAGCGCGGGGCGCGCGCGGCTCGCGACGATCCCGGGCGTCGTGCCGGGGCTCCACGACCGGCCCGACGGCTGCCTGTTCGCGCCGCGCTGCGCGTACGCGACGAGACGCTGCGTCGCGGAGCGCCCGGGCTTCGCGTCCTGGCAGGCGGGCGGCGTGCGCTGCCATTACCCGATGGGCGATGCGGCCCGCGAGGCGGCGATCCGGCGCGACGGGCCGGTCGAGAGGGTGGACGCGTGAGCGGGACCGCGTTCGCCGATCGGCCCGCCGCCGGCGCTGCGCCGGCCGGCGGAGCCATCGTCGAGGCGCGCGACATCACGCGCGTCTACGCGATCCGTCGGGGCTTTCTGCGCGAGCCGGCGCGGCTCCAGGCGGTGAGCGGCGTGTCGTTCTCGGTCGGCGCGGGCCGCACGCTCGCGGTCGTCGGCGAGTCGGGCTGCGGCAAGTCCACGCTCGCGCGCGTCGTGTCGCTGCTCGAGCCCCCGACGTCCGGGACGCTGACGCTCGACGGCGCCGACGCGGCGCGCGCGGACGAGCGCGGGAAGCGGGCGCTGCGCCGCTCGGTGCAGATGGTGTTCCAGAACCCGTACGGCTCGCTCAACCCGCGCAAGAAGATCGGCGCGATCCTCGAGGCGCCACTCGAGATCAACACGACGCTCGCGCCCGCGGAGCGCGCGGAGCGCGGGAAGGCGATGCTCGCGCGCGTCGGCCTGCGTCCCGAGCACTACGTCCGCTATCCGCACATGTTCTCGGGCGGCCAGCGGCAGCGCATCGCGATCGCGCGCGCGCTGATGCTGAGCCCGGCGCTGGTCGTCGCGGACGAGCCGGTCTCCGCGCTCGACGTCTCGGTGCAGGCGCAGGTGCTGAACCTGATGGCCGACCTGCAGGACGAGCTCGGGCTCGCGTACCTGTTCATCTCGCACGACCTGGGCGTCGTCCGCCACATCGCGCACGAGGTGCTCGTCATGTACCTCGGCCTCGCGATGGAGCAGGGCCCCACCGAGCGGATCTTCGCGCGCCCGCTGCACCCGTACACGGCGGCGCTGCTCGCGTCCGTGCCCGCGATGGCGGGAGCGGGCGAGGGCCGCCGCCGCGTGGCGCTGTCCGGCGAGCTGCCTTCCCCGTTGAACCCGCCGCGCGGATGTGTATTCTCCACGCGTTGTCCGCACGCGATCGAGCGCTGCCACGGCGAGCGCCCGGCCGCGCGCGCGATCGACGGCCGGCAGGTGGCGTGCCACCTCGCCGAACGCTTCCTCGAGCCCGGGCGCGCTGGCGCCGGAGAGCCCGGGCCTTACGCACCGCAGGCGCAATTCCCAGGAGGTTCGACATGAAGAAAGTCCGCCCGGCACACGGCCTTACCCGCAAGGCCGGCGCCATCGTCGCAGCGCTGGCGATCCCGGCGCTGCTCGCCTCGGCCCCGGTCGCCTCGAAGACGCTCGTCTACTGCTCGGAAGGCAGCCCGGAGAACTTCTACCCGGCCGTCAACACGACCGGCACCTCGTTCGACGCGAACAGCCAGATCTACAGCCGCATCGTCGACTTCGAGCGCGGCGGCACGAGCGTCGTGCCCGGCCTCGCCGAGCGCTGGGAGATCTCGCCCGACGGCAAGGTCTACACGTTCCACCTGCGCAAGGGCGTCAAGTGGCACAACCACCGCGAGTGGAAGCCCACGCGCGACATGAACGCCGACGACATCGTCTTCTCGATCGAGCGGCAGTGGAAGGAGTCGAACCCGTACTTCAAGGTGACGAGCGCCAACCACTCGTACTTCAACGACATGGGACTGCCCAAGCTCCTCAAGTCGGTCGAGAAGGTCGACGACCACACGGTCCGCATCACGCTCGAGCGGCCCGAGGCGCCGTTCCTGTCCGACCTCGCGATGGAGTATGCCGGCATCCAGTCGAAGGAATACGCGGACGCGATGCTCAAGGCCGGCACGCCCGAGAAGATCGACCAGGAGCCGATCGGCACCGGGCCGTTCTACCTGGTGCGCTACATCAAGGACGCGGTGATCCGCTACAAGGCGTTCCCGCAGTTCTGGGGCGGCAAGGCGAAGATCGACGACCTGATCTTCTCGATCACGCCGGACGCGTCGGTGCGCTGGGCGAAGCTGCAGAAGGGCGAGTGCCACGTGATGCCCTACCCGAACCCCGCCGACCTCGACGCGATCCGCAAGGACCCCAACGTCGTCGTGCTCGAGCAGCCGGGGCTCAACGTCGGCTACCTCGCCTACAACACGCAGAAGAAGCCGTTCGACGACGTGCGCGTGCGCAAGGCCGTCAACATGGCGATCAACAAGAAGGCGATCATCGACGCGGTCTACCTGTCGGCCGGGGTGCCCGCGATCAATCCGATTCCGCCGTCGATGTGGTCGTACAACAAGGCGATCAAGGACGACCCGTACGATCCGGCGGCGGCGAAGAAGCTCCTCGCCGAGGCGGGCTACCCGAACGGCTTCTCGACCGACCTGTGGGCGATGCCGGTCCAGCGGCCGTACAACCCGAACGCGAAGCGCATCGCCGAGCTGATGCAGGCGGACCTCGCGAAGGTCGGCGTCAACGCGGAGATCAAGAGCTTCGAGTGGGGCGAGTACCGCAAGCGCATGCAGGCGGGCGAGCACCAGATGGGGATGCTCGGCTGGACCGGCGACAACGGCGACCCCGACAACTTCCTGCACACGCTGCTCGGCTGCGACGCCGCGAAGACGAACGGGAGCAACGTCGCGAAGTTCTGCTACCAGCCGTTCGAGGACCTCGTGCAGAAGGCGAAGGTGCTGTCCAACCAGAAGCAGCGCGCCGAGCTCTACGAGAAGGCGCAGGTGGTGTTCAAGGAACAGGCGCCGTGGTTCACGATCGCGCACGCGGTGCAGCTGAAGCCGGTCCGCAAGGAAGTGACCGACTTCAAGCTCTCGCCGTTCGGGCGGCACACGTTCTACGGCGTCGATATCAAGGAGTGATCCAGAGGGCGCGCGAGGCCTTCCGGCCGCGCGCCCTGGAAAAATCACCGAGCCGACTGCCTGACGTAGAGGCTGAAGTGAAGGAAATCCGCGGGCGGAGCCCGACGGATTTCCGGGGTACGAAGGGGCGGCCCGGCGGACATGGTCCGCCGGGCCGTTCTTCATCGCGCAGCCCGCGGCGGGAGCGCGGCCGCGGCATGACCGATTCGGAAGGAACACGATGAGACGGGTGGTGATCCGGTGGTCGAAGCGCGCGGCGGCCGGCCTCGCGATCGCGCTCGTGGCGGGGCTCGGCGTGCGCGCGTGGGACTCGCTCTCGGGGCCGCCGCTCGAGCCCTGGCACACGTACGTGCCGACCGAGCTCGCCGCCGGGGAGATCGCGCGCACCGACTGGAACGGTTACCTCGCCGCCGAGCGCGCCGCGTTCGACGAGGTGCGCCGCGAGGTGTCCGGCAAGCTCGCGCCGCGCGCCCGTGTCTCCTCGAATCGCTACTTCGAGGGCGGCCCGCTCGACCCGACCCGATTCGCGACCGACTGGAACCGCTCGTTCGTCCTCGAGCCCGGCGGCGCGCCGAAGGGCGCCGTCGTGCTGCTGCACGGGCTCACCGACTCGCCCTACAGCATGCGCGGCGTCGCGCGCCGCTACCGCGAGCGCGGCTTCGTGGCCGTCGTGCCCCGGCTCCCGGGCCACGGCACGGTGCCGGCCGGCCTCACCGACGTCGACTGGGAGGCGTGGTCGCAGGCGACGCGGCTCGCGGTGCGCGAGGCGACGAGGCGCGCCGGCGCGGGCGCGCCGCTCCACGTGGTCGGCTACTCGAACGGCGGCGCGCTCGCGATGAAGTACGCGCTCGACGCGGTCGACGACGGCTCGCTGCCGCGCCCCGACCGGATCGTGCTGATCTCGCCGATGATCGGCGTGACGAGCATGGCGCGCTTCGCCGGCATCGTCGGCTGGCCGGCGGCGTTCCCGTCGTTCGCGCGCGCCGCGTGGCTCGGCATCGTCCCCGAATTCAATCCGTTCAAGTACAACTCGTTTCCGGTCAACGCCGCGCGGCAGTCGTCCCTCGTCGCGCGCGGGCTCCAGGCGCAGATCGCGTCCCACGCGCGCGACGGCAGGCTCGCCGAGCTGCCGCCGATCCTCACGTTCCAGTCGGTCGTCGACTTCACGGTGAGCACGCAGGCCGTCGTCACCGCGCTCTACGACAACCTGCCGGCGAACGGCAGCGAGCTCGTGCTCCTCGACCTCAACCGCCACGCGGTGTTCGGGCCGTTCCTGCGCGAGGCCGCCGAGGGCAAGCTCGACCGCCTGCTGCCCGCCGCGCCCAGAACCTGGCGCGCGGCGATCGTGACCAACGCCGCCCCCGACCGCTTCGACGTCGTCGAGCGCACCGTCGACGCGGGCTCGCGGGACGAGCGCGTGCGCGATCTCGGTCTCGCTTACCCGCGCGACGTGTACTCGCTCTCGCACATCGCGCTGCCGTTCCCGATCGACGATCCGCTCTACGGGCTGACCCCCGACCCGGCGGAATCGTTCGGCGTGGGGCTGGGCGCGATGGCGCTGCGCGGCGAGCGCGGCACGCTCGTCGTCGGCAGCGACGCGCTCACGCGAATGTCGTCGAACCCGTTCTTCGGCTACCTGCTCGAACGCGTCGACGAGGGCATCGCGCAGGCGCCGAAGCGGCGCTGACGCCTGTCGCCCCGCAGGCTAATGCGGCGCGCACATCGAAACGCCCACGGGGCCGACGCCCTCCCGGGCGTAGCCGCGATTCGCGACGAAGTCGAGTCGCGTCGCGAGGTCGGTCGTGAACCGGTGGTTCGGCGCGCCGGTCTGTCCGTTGTTGTACATCCGGTAGACGGGGCTCGCCCATGAGGGGCAGGCGCCCGCGGCGTCGGGCAGCGGCGCATGGAAGGCCACCTTCTCGAACTGCCAGTCGGGATTGCGCTTCACGCCCTCGCATTCCACCGCGTCGGCCGTGTAGAAGTGCGAGCTCTTCGGCGCGAAGCTCGTGCTGAAGAATCGACAGACGGGGACGGTGCCGGTCGTCGGGTTCGTGTGCGTCATGAAGCTCTGGCCGGTGCGCTTCCAGACGCCGCCGAAGGCGCCCGCATCCAGTCCTGCGATCTCGGCGGGGTCGGCGGTCATGAAATAGTGCCCGAACCCGGCGTGGAAGTACTCGACCGTGTTCGCGGACGGCGGTCCGAGGTTCGCCCTGAATTGCTCCAGGCCGGGGCGCGCCGCGAGTGACGGCGTCAGCAGGCTGCCGAACTGAAGCACGAAGCCCTCGTTCGTCGGTTCGGTGATGCCGCCCTGAAACTCGGGGTAGAAGTAGAACCAGCCGACGATCGACGGATGGTTCGTGGCGAACCGCAGTTGCTCGCGCAGCCAGTCCGACTGCCCTTGTGGCGTGAACGGGAAATCGGGCATCGGTTTCGAGACCAGCGTCTCCGGCGAGGACTGGTACGACGCCTCGACGATCATCACCGGCTTGCCCGGCATCGCGATCTGGTCGACGGCGCGCGCGACGCGCTTGAACCAGCACGAGCTCGAGTACCGGTCGAGCTTCCAGGGACGCGAACCCTGCGCGTACGGGTGCGACAGGGCCGCGATGTCGTAGTCGACGCCGAAGTCGCGCATCGCGCGGAAGAAGTCCGGCCCCATCTGGGGACCGACGCCGGATTCGAGGCTCGCCGCGTGGACCGCGATCCTCGCGTTCGGCGCCGCGCGCCTGATGCCGGCTGCCGCCGCCTTCAGCAGCGTCGCCTGCACCGACCAGACGTTCTCGCGCAGCCACGTGCGGTCGTTGACGAAATCGACCCCGGGCGGCACCGGAATGCGGCGGTTCGGCAGGAAGTCGACCATGCCGATGTCCGTCTCGTTGCCCAGCTCGTAGATCTCGACGTCGAGCCCCTTCGCCTTGAAGTAGGCCGCGGTGTCGTGCGCGTGCTGCTCCACGAGCGCCGCGGTCTCGGCGATGCTCTTGTCCGCCCACGCGGCGGGCGCCTTCTGGTTGCCCCAGTTGGCGGCGACGTCGCTGAAATACAGGTAGGCGTAGAGGCGCATGCCGCGGTCGGCCGCGTCGCGGAGCGTGCGCGCCGCGTACTCGCGCGATCCCCAGGTGCCCGGTTGCCACGTCAGCGTCTTCCACTCCTCTGGCGCCACGAGGTCGAGCTGGGGTAGCGAGATCGTGGTCACGCCGACGCGGATCCATTCCATCCCGTTCTGGCGGAAGAGGGCGAGCGCGTCCAGGTTCGCGAGGGACGCGCCGAAATAGCGAAACGCGGGCCAGTTCTCCGACACGCCGCCGAACGCGAAGCCCGGGCGCTTCGATATGGACCCGGGCTGCGTCCAGGACGCGTCGTCGCTCGCTCCGGCGTTCACCACGAACTCGTCGAATCGGGCCGCCAGCGCGCGTGCGACGCCGACGTTCGCGGTCGCGAGGTAGACGAACACCGGCGTGGACGGACCGTCGATCGCGCCCACGTCGGTCCACGCGCCGCCGGACGCGTGCAGGAAGCGGATGCGCGTCCCTGAGCGCACGATCCTGAGCGTGCCTGCCGCCGAGGCCGCGTCGGCCCACGGCATCGTGGCGCCGGCGAGCTCGGGCAGCGACGCGTAGACCGACAACCCGTCGCCGCTCGAGCGGCGCGTGCGCGAGTACTGGATGAGGCGCGACTCGTCCCACCACAGGCCGAGCGCGACGTTGAGCTGGGCGAACCCGCCGTGGTCCGCCACCGGGGTCGTCTCGAAGCCGGCGACGCGCTGATAGTCGACCTGGAGATCGAAATCGCCGACCAGGCGTGCCTGCGACAGCACGCGTCCCGAGCCGAAGGTTCCGGTCCCGGTCGTCGAAAGCTGGAGCGCGCCGGATTGGGACGCCTCCCCTTCGTAGCTCATTTCCTCCCACTTGCACGCATCCAGGCTGCTTCCGTCGAATCGGTCGTCCATCGACGACGCGCCGTGCGCGACGGCAATCGAGCCCAGGACGGCGGAAAGCGCGGCGCATGCCCGGACGAGGATCTGCGAGAGGCGTGCGGCGCGATCGAACCGGGCGAGAGGTGGCACGGGAAGCGGACGAGCAAGCGGGATTGGGCCATTATGGAGACGGATCGCCCGCCCGTTCAAGCGCGACGATGTTCGCGAAGCTGCGCACCGTACCGACGCCGGGCGAGGCGGGATCGGGACAGCGCAGTGACGGACGGCTCACGATAGTCCGCTCCCCGGTGCCGGCCATTGGCGCTGGCGCCGGGGAATGGAGTAGACTGGCGCGCCAAAGCGCCCTGAAACGGCGCGAAAAACAATGCGCTACGTCGATTTCCTGAGGCTGTCCCTTGGGCCGTCGCGCCACCGAGGCGCGCGGGCGGCATGAGCTCGGGCATCCTCTTCGCGCTCGCGATGGCCGCGCTGTCGGTCGCCGTCATCGTCGGGCTCGTCAAGCGCAATCGCGGGAGCCCCGGCCCGAGCACGCGCGGCGACCTCGATTCGCCGAACACGGTGGCGCAATGGACCGAGGGCGAGACGACGCGGCTCCTGTCGTCCGCCGAGCTGCCGGGCCTCTACCTGCTGCGCCCGCGCTTCCTGTCGAAGGCCGAGAGCGTCGTGTTCCTGCTGCTCAAGGCCGCGTTCCCGCGCCACGAGATCTTCGCGAAGATCCGCCTCTCGGACGTGCTGCAGGTGAAGATCGGCCCGCAGGGCATGGAGCGGCTGCGCGCGTTCCGCAAGATCGCCAACCAGCACGTCGGGTTCGTGATCTGCGACAAGGACATGACGATCGTCGCGATCGTCGACGCGAAGGAGCCCGAGCAGGTCACCAATCCGCGCGACCAGAAGCTCGAGATCATCAAGCAGCGCTGCCTGCAGGCCGCGCAGGTCAAGTACATCGCGATCTACCCGCCGCAGTTGCCGCGCTACCGCGAGCTCCGCGAGCAGATCCTCGGTCCGGCCGCCGACCTGGTGTAGCGCGGGGCCGGATCGACCGGGGGCGGATTAGAATCGGGCTCCGGCGTTCCCGGATTCCCGTCCGATGTTCCGCCTGACCTACTCGACGATGTTCGACCCGCCGGAGGAGTTGCACCGGCATTTCGACGCGGCCGTCGCCTCCGTGCGGCCGCGCCTCGGCGCCGAGCACCCGATGTGGATCGGCGGCGAGGACGTGCGCGCGGCGAAGCAGTTCGCCCTCCACGGGCCCATCGACCGCCGCGTGGCGCTCGGCCGGTTCCAGGTGGGCGACGCGTCGCACGCGGCCGCCGCGATGGACGCCGCCGCGCGCGCGTTTCCCGCGTGGTCGGCCACGCCGTGGCGCGAGCGCGTCGCGACGCTGCGCCGCGCCGCCGGCCTGATCGAAGGCCGCGTCTACGAGATCGGCGCGGTGCTCGCGCTCGAGGTCGGCAAGAACCGGATGGAGGCGCTCGGCGAGGCGCAGGAGGCCGCCGACCTGATCCGCTACTCGTGCGACCGGATGGAGGCGAACGACGGGTTCGTCCACGCGATGGCGCGCGACCCGGTCGCCGGGTTCTCGAGCGAGAACACGAGCGTGATGAAGCCCTGGGGTCCCTGGGTCGTGATCGCCCCGTTCAACTTTCCGCTCGCGCTCTCGGGCGGGCCGGCGGGCGCGGCGCTCGTGACCGGCAACACGGTCGTGCTGAAGCCCGCGACCGCGACGCCGTGGAGCGCGCGGCTTCTCGCGCTCGCGCTGCGCGACGCGGGGCTGCCGCCGGGCGTGTTCAACCTCGTGACCGGCAGCGGCGCGGGCGTCGGCGATCCGCTCGTCCGCGACGCGCGCGTCGCCGGCGCGACGTTCACGGGCAGCTACGAGGTCGGCATGCACCTCGTCCGCGCGTTCGCGCAGGGCCGCTGGCCGCGCCCGTGCATCGCCGAGATGGGCGGCAAGAACGCCGCGATCGTGAGCCGGCACGCGAACCTCGGCGACGCGGTGACCGGCATCACGCGTTCCGCCTTCGGCCTCACCGGCCAGAAGTGCTCGGCTTGCTCGCGCGTCTACGTCGAGCACACGCGCTACGCCGACGTCGTCGCCGCGCTCCACCAGGCCGCGGTGCGCGTCGCGACCGGCGACCCGACGCTGCGCGAGCACTGGATGGGACCGCTGATCGACGCCTCGGCCGTGGCGCGCTACGAGGACGCGGCGGCGCAGGTGCGCGCGCTGGGCGCGGCCGGCGCGATCGTGCACGGCGGCGAGCGCCTCGACCACGACGACCTGGCGCACGGGCACTTCGTCGCGCCGACGGTCGCGCGCGCGCCGCTCGACCACCCGCTGTGGTCGCGGGAGCTGTTCGCGCCGTTCGTCCTGGTCGCGCCGGTCGAGTCGGTCGACGAGGGCATCGCGCGCGCGAACGCGAGCGACTACGGACTCACGGCGGGCTTCTACGGCGATCCGGACGAGACCGAGCGCTTCTTCGCGACGATCGAGGCGGGCGTCGCGTACGCGAACCGCCCGCAGGGCGCGACGACGGGCGCGTGGCCGGGCCACCAGCCGTTCGGCGGCTGGAAGGGGTCCGGCTCGACCGGCAAGTCCGCCGGCTCGCTCCACTACCTGGCGCAATACCTGCGCGAGCAGTCGCAGACGCGGGTGCGCCGGCTGTGACGCCGCCGCGCGCGAAACGCGCATGACACGCGCCGCGCGATGTGGTAGCCGCCGATCGCGCGGCTCTTGACGCGCGCGCAGGATCGGCGACAATCGCGCAGCTTTTTCCCGTCGCACCTTCTCCGTTTCGACCAACGCGCCCCCCCGGCGCCGCTTCGCCGTGCCCCGCCGCCCGACTGCCGCCCCCGCACTCCTGCTCGCCCTCGTCGCCCCTTACGCCGCCGGTCAGGCGGCGGCGCCGCCCCCGCCGCCGTCCACCGATCTCCGCTACACCGGCGCCGGCGTGAGGCTCGGCGTCGGCTACGACAGCGAGAATCACCTGCGCGGCGACGCGTACTGGGTGTTCCGCGAGGACGAGCGCAGCGCCTGGATCACGGAAGGCTGGATTGCGCGCGACAGTGCGGGCGGCGCGAAGCTGTCGTTCCACTGGCTGCCCGAGGGC
>WBZU01001657.1_pt1 | contig 16455 bp, 7 predicted proteins | sample 5204311 | NCBI WGS metagenome assembly WBZU01 (sample SAMN12344359, study PRJNA552823) | activated sludge metagenome | biome: Activated sludge suspended growth; feature: Nitrification reactor; material: Wastewater; isolation source: activated sludge from nitrification reactor of wastewater treatment...
AATCAGCATAGAGCCGAGTTACATCGATTTCGGAAGGAATCTGGTAGGGTGCATAAAGGTGAAAGAGCATTCGCAATGTAAGCGGGTGCCTCATGATTTCGGCCATCGCATGTCGACCTGCCACAAGCCTGTCGAGCTGCTCGACATGGTCGTGTTTGTCGTGCTCGTCCATATGATGATAAAACTGAGCGATGTACAACTCCTTCGCTTTCTTGAGTTCTTCTGCGTCGAATCCTTCTAACCTCGGGCGGGGCTTCGCGCGGAGCACTGCCGGCCAATGGGCCTCTTCCCCTGGGCGACACGTCATAACGATGGAGCAACGCGCCTCCGCCGCGGTCAAGACAAACGCGGTGAACCGATCCGCGTCCTCATCCCGATGCAGCAAGAGATCGACGGTGTCGAGGAGAAGCACGGGGATTTTGCCCTGTCGTTGGGCTTCGAGCAGTGCGCCACGCAGGATTTCATGCGACAGGTTCCTGTTCATCATCGATGATTTGAGGAGCCACGGCTCATACAAGGCGCACGCCGAGAGAGTCGCATGGATGCTCCAAAGCAAACTTGTTTTGCCCGTGCCCGCTTCACCATATACGACGTGCATCTCCCCACGAGCGCCAGACGTGATGTCCTGAACAAGAGCCTTTTCGATGGTGCGCTCGACGTATACATTTGGAAGTGCTACGCCCGTCGCATTCCCGCACTCATGGGGCGAAAGTACGACGGCTGCGGCGGTTGTCGCGGAACGACTTAACCGGCGCAATTCTTCAAATGCGACATGAGCGTTACTCTCAGTTCCAAGCGATGGGAGATCATCAAGCGAGTTTCTAAGAAATTGCTCGATCCGCGTGAGAGCGTCATCTTTGAAGTCGATTTGTGATGGATCACATGCGAGCGAGATTCTCCACGGCAGCTTTGATGTGTGCGTCTGCACCACACCCGCCGGCGTCTGACTGAAGTTATTCCAAATAGCTTTGGCCAGTTTCTCTGGTTTGTCTCGGTTATCGCCACGGAAGGATTTGTAGCCGGAAAGCCTGGCGACTTGGATGCAAGTCAATCCATCCGAATCGATGTCAGTGAAGCCGAATGCGTAGAGCCGATTTGGGGCAACACAGGCGACCGAGAGCAGTGCAAGCAGCGACAGGCACCGGTCATTCAACTTCACATTCTTCTTCGTATAATTCAGAGCAGTTTGAAATGCTGTCGCCTTGGAACCGCTGTTAACTATTCGATCGCCCAAGAAATATGGGATTTTGCGATCAGGGACGAGCACCCCGAGCTTGTCGTTCTCAACGACCCAACAGAGAAGAAGGGAACGCTCGCCCATGCGCCACGCTTATACCATCTGGAACCCCCTCGCAATCCCCTGCCGCTGCCAGCCATCCCTCTGATGGGCCCAGGGATCCTCTTGCCCTTCACCGGTGTATCACCGGTGAAGGGCCTGCGCTGCCTTGCTTCGTCGCAGATCGAGGCGAATCCTTCGCTCAATGTCGCGACGAACCAACGCGGCCTTGCCCGACGTCACTCTCGATCAACCAACGTGGAGGTGGATGATGCCTTCTTTTATTTTCAGTGAAGCGCAACCGGAAGCCGAGAAAAACACGCAGCGTGTTGCTGCAGCGTTGGCCCAAAAAGGCTATACGGGGTGGGATCCCGCCATCGATGCGCAGTATTCTCGACAAAGAACACATGCCATTCGTGGCTCAGGTCCCAACTCGCCTCTCGCGGGGCTCCGAATCGTTTCCAATGAACTTGGAACGGTGATGGGGTTACTGCCCTTCGAAATGGGAATGCCGCGCATCCGTACGCCCGAAGTGGACGGCCGAAAGGCCGAAGTAAGCGGTGTGTGGACTGACGACATGTCCGAATTGCTGAAGCTAATCCGTGATGTGATTGCGTGGCTCCACGAGACAGGCGTCAAAGTTACGTACTCGGTTTACAACGCTGAAGATCGAGCTATGAGCGATCTCTTGGGCCTGACGTTGGGTCTCAAGTCTCTGCCCGGGAAGACGGTTACCTACAATTCATTTCTGCGACAAGGCAGGGCCATTCCGTGGCAGATCGCGATCGCGAATGAAAAAACAATGACAGGGACGCTGCAGAAGCTCGAGGAGCGCTATGGCCCCAGTGAGCCTCTCGTCGATCTGGACTTGCGCTGAGCGACACGTCGCCTAGGGCGCGGTCCGTGACCCCCTGAGCAATTTCCCCAGCGCCTCGACCGAGCTCACCCCTAGCACCTGGAAAATGTGCTCCTTGTGTTTCTCAACGGTTCGGTGACTTACACCTAGCCGCACCGCGATGTCTTTGGCAGACATCGGCGTCTGGACAAGTAGGCGGGCAATGTGTCGTTTTCTCGGCGACAATGTTGCGAGATATTGCTCGCCACGCCTGTCGATCGTTTCCAATAGTACTTCGCTCATTCGAACGAGAGTCAGATCCTCAGGAAGCCCGTAACGTCCTCTCGTGAGACATTGGAAGCTTACCGAGAGAATCCCCTTGTCATCGCTCCGTCGGACGTGGAGCTTGCGTGCTGGACCTGGGGACATGCGCTCGACGGAGCGGATGAATTCCACAAGTTCATGCTGCTGATGTTGCCTTTGTCCCCCCACGGCATACTGGTTTGCAAAGCTGAATGCGTGCAAGTTTGCCTCAAAGATCGACCCATCACGACGGAGCAATGCATATCCCGAATCGCTCCCCAACGCGTTGAAATCGAGCGGGTGACGAGCCAAAAAGGGGAGCCGTAGCGCTGCTATAGCGTCGGAGACTTCACCATGAAGCGCCTCGAGCATTCTGCACTCACGGAAGTTTGGTATTCGGCAGCGTGTTCCTCGGAAGAGCCAAATCGTATTATGGACTCGGCCGATAATCTCGTCTTCGGCGGTGACCATAAAGCCGCTCACGCCAACGAAACCGTAACGTGGGTAAAGCTCTTGACAATAAGGCATTGCGCTGAACTCGCGCTCGCTCAATATCTCGCGGTCTACGCATGCGACGCCAGCTTCGATCCCAAGCACCAATGGCACTGCAGGATCTTGCTCAATCATACTCGATCTCGCTCGGACGAATCCCTCCGGAATGTCGAAGAGCACATCGACCGGATCCCATGGTTGATCCACACGAATTGTTTCCAGCATGCCCGCGTCGAACGGGATTAGACCCCGAAGTGCCTCGAAGAGTGCTGTTGGTGGCGACGTAGCTGTAATGTTTTGGAGCGCTCGACGCGCTGCATCCATCTTGGTCGTTTCACCCGGAAACCAGACAGGAGCCGGCTCAAGATGCCATCGCCGGGCTCTCCTGATCAGCTCCCCTATGGGTGGAAGCGTATGTGCGGCCATAACGTCCCCTGCCTGCGAGGCACCCTTCCGCCCCGAGGATCTTCAGAGTACGCCTCCGCCAGCGAAAGTTTCAAGAGTGCAATTACACATGCGTAGTCGATACGTAGTTGCGAAGTATTGACGCCAAGGCGCATGTTGCGATCTCAGCCGTCCCTGTTGCATCCCTTCACGTTAATGGCCATCAGAGTCGTGACCGCCGGTGGATGCGTTACCAGTACGTATTGCTGCTAAATGCCGCGCTCGGCAGTTTCAGGCAAAATGAGTGTCGCCCCAGGTGGGCCCACCGCTGGAGAATTCTATGCTGAACAACCATGGTTTGTTACAGACTGCCCGACGCGTGATGGGGATGCTCGCTGCAAGAACCACTGCGGTAACTGTCCTCATCTTGATCCTGTTTGCTGTTTCATGCCAGGGCGGCGATCCGAAAAAAACTGCCACTGCCAACAGCGCGGCACTTCCAACCGTCGTCAAAGGTGGACCATGTACGGGTACGCAAATTGCGCACGCTCGTATGGACCGGTCGGAAGGAAAACCCAACGAAGGAAACGTTTCATTCGTTGCTGGCGGTACGGTGTGCATTCGGGCCACGTCTGGCGGACCTGATCCACATGCCGCCGCCTCAGCTCACATCGTACTCGATTCGGTCGTATCTGTGGCGGAACCGAGCGACTTCAATGGCCATTCGACTGTCGCCGAGACACAAGTGAATAATCTCGCAGCCATCGAGCACGTGCTCACTACCCGAGTCGCATCGAAACCTGGCACTTGGGTCGAAGTTGACGTGTTCGATAACGATGAGGTTACCGGTCTCGAGTTCGGCGGCGGATCCGCAAGTGGTACAGTTGGACCTACGGGTGGAGTCATCACGTCGAGCGGCGCGGCTGGTCTGCTGTCGGTCCCTCCAGGTGCTTTAGCATCGCCCATCCCGTTAAGCGTTGGTCCCATCGACTCGTCGCTCTTGGCAACACCACCGCCATCAGGACTTACCATCGTCGGAGGAGTGGAACTTACTCCCGACGGTATGACATTCGCGGAACCTGTGTTTCTCATCGTCCCAATTGCGGAGCATCTCCCTCCTGGAAGTCCCCTTACGCCGCTGTACTTCGATACGAGTGCTAGTGCTTGGGTGCGGTCGACAGTTGCAACTGGCGAGTACCCTCCTGCCGTTGTGACGTCCGACGGCTTCCATGCGGCTTTTCTCGCGGATCACTTCTCCTCGCATGCTGTTGCACTTCCGACTCTCCCCGAGCTGGACCTGGTTGCGATTGGTAGTTCAAACGGCGTTACACACATGTGTCCCATCGGATTCGATTTCGGGGTTTGGGACGGTCCACCCATAAACAACCTCTTTGGGACAGCCCTCAATGACCCAGTCTTTCGCCACAATATCTATGCGGATCTGTTTGAGCAGGTCCTACTCCGCCCGACGACTGGCGACGGGAGCAGCCTTGCGGCAATGGCCGAGCAAGCCATCGATTCAGCCGAGAACGAGGACGGGGCGCTGTCGACACTTGATGCAGGGCTGACCCCATTCGCCCTTCACAAGAATTTGAATAAAGTGGCCAAGGAGCTTTGGGGGCTCGCGGCCGACAAGCCAGCGAACTTTAAATATACCACACTCACAAACGTCCAGGCTCGAGTAGGTCAAGTGTCGCTAGCGCTGCAAGTGCTGGCAACTGCAGCCAAACTCGACAAAGCTGCTGCAGAGGTGGAGTTACTTTGGGTGCTATCGCAAGCGGCCGAGTTGACGCGAATCGATGTCATGCGGAGCTATCTGGAGTCCACGGGTCTTACCAACGACTCCGCAATAGCAATCGGCTTTGAAACTGCGGCCAACCGCATCAAGTCTCGTCACGATGCCCAGACGGATCTTTTTGTGGCCGCCCTTCAACAATCGGCCGACATCAGCGTTGCAAAGCTCGAAGTCCTCTTGGATGCAGGGTGGCAGATAGGCCTTCCCAACGTGATTGTGAGCCAGTTGGTCAAGGCCAAGACCATTACGCAGTCTGCGGGGGCAAAACTTGCCGGGATGGCCGGAGTCGCGATCGAACTCGCGCTCGGGAACGGTGATGCTCATCGTCGACAAAGCTTAATTTGCGCTGCATCCACGCTACACGCATATGGACTTCAGAACGCCGATGTCGAAGTCGATGGTGTTCCCCTGACTGAATTGAAGTACATTACCTTCGCGATGCTGGCCCACACGGCCGCTTCATACACAGCCGGGGAAGAACATCCACCGCTCCATTGGCTCCTTTACCAAGCAGTAAACATTTTCATGAAGGACCAGATCGCGGCCACAATCGCCTTTTGGAAGAACGCAGCACAAACAGCAGAAGATGGTTTGCAAGCGTTGTCGTCGCTGAAATTCGGCCTGGATTCCGAGCCCATGGAGACCATTCTCGACGATCCTTTCCCATCCGTTGGCTTCAGGTGCACTTCGGATCCCTCAGTCTCGAAGATATCCTGTGGCAGCCCCTATGTCGGCTGCTACTCGGGTCCTGAGGGGAGCTGGTTTTGGACCTACAGCGTTGCACCAGCCGACTGCACGGCTACTTTCGAGCTCACGGCCACGTCGAGTGGCAAACAGCCGTTGTTCGCAAACTACTTCGCGTTTTGCGATCAATCACAAACTGTGCACTACGGCGTCGAGGACGATTACATGTCGACACAGGTTGTTGTCGACCAATACTCGAATCAGCTCGAAGAACGATCTTCCCTGCTCGGGCAATTCCACTTTACATCAGGGGCAAAGTACAAGGTGCACATCTCGGACTACGATCCGCTCGGGTACCGAGCCACGCCCGGAGCCTGTCAGGCGGCTGGAGGAGCGCATCACATCAACGTCAATGTCGATCGAATTTCCTTTACGGCTGAGGCTCGCATTGCCCCTCCGCTACAGATCTCTGATCGTGAAGCAATTCGGGTCGACGGCACGAGTGTCCTTTCGTGGCCGTTCACGACGAATAAGTGGCATCGAACCGAGGGTAGCGAATATCATCGTTGCTCTGATGCGTTTGCCGACGACTGGAACACCAACCTTGGGGGCTGCGACACCGAGATCACGCTTGGCCCCATGAATGTACGCGCACCAATTGGTGGGGTTGTTCGGTTCGCCGGCAAAAGTACACAGGATCCGGGACGTGGACACCAGATCATCATCGAAAGCGTGAATACCCCCGGATTCTTCGTCGGCTACGCCCATCTACAACCGTTCGATTCGTCTACCCTTTTGGGGAGGGTCGTCGCAGCGGGGGATCCACTTGGCGCCGCCGTTGGTAAGTCCGGGACTGATTGCGCACATCTTCATATCAGCGTTTGGCGGCGCGTTCTGGAGCAAGGCGTTCGGAGCAGGGTATTCAATGGGCAGTCACCAGAGTCCTACTCTTGCGATGTTTCTAAGTATGCGGCTCGGTTCGAACTGAACCCGAACTGGTGACAATACACGTGCTCGTGGCTCGAAACACTTACCCCAGTTCGTTTCCCCACGCCTCGAAATCTCTCGAAGTTTGGAGTTCCGAGCGGGACTCCGCCGGCACTCGCCCAGGCGATTCTCAGCAGCACGCCATCAACCTCCCCACCGCCTCATGCACGACCCTCGCCGCCTCCCCGTCCCCCATCTCCATCGCCGCCATCTGCACGCGCATCAGCATGGCGACCAGTTCTTCACGACGAGACGGCTTCGTCGCCAACGAATCGCAGGAATCGCAAACGTTCGTCGATTCGCGGCGAATTTCCAAGTTTGAATCGCCGGACGGAGGCCGTGAAACGCCGGAAGGGGTCGCAAACGGTGTCGAACCGTTCTCTGAAACCTCGTGTTTGATGCTGTTTGCTGCTTGTAGCGTACGCCCACCCGGTTTTAAAATCCCTTGCCCGAGAGGGCGTCCCGGTTCGAGTCCGGGTGGGGCTACTAGCTGAAATCATTAGATTTTCTACGTCGGACTCAGGTGTAACAGGATCCGAGTTACTGACGATTCCACTGACGATTCGGGTCGGCGTCGCCGTTTCCGTCGCCAAATCTCGGGCCTCCTCGGCGGGCGAATCGTCAGTAAACGGGTGGGTTTTGGCAGTAGCGGGCTCAGCTGTATGCAAACGAGCGAGTTCGGGGATGGCCTCGTCGAGGGGCATGAAGTCGCCGAGGTGAAGTTCCGCGGCGGTTCGAGCGGCCCGCCTGTAGCGATTGATCATCAGACTTGACTTGTGGCCGGTTCGGTCTTGTACCCACGCCTCCGACTTGCCGTTGGCGAGTGATACGGTGACGAACGTGGCGCGCGTGTCGTGTGCGCGGATCTGTTGACGGGTGTCGGTGCGCTCGAAGAGGACGCTGCGCGTGATGCCGGCGGCGACGAGATGCTCGCGGTACTTCGCGGCGGTGTGGTTGATGTTGACGCGTTCGCCGTGGAGGTCGACGAAGACGAAGTCGCTGTCCTTGGTGGAGATACCGTGCTCGGCAAGGAGCATGCGCCATGCGCGGATGGCTCGCGCGACGCCAGATGACAAGGCCCACGCGCGTGGGTCGTTGGTCTTGTTGACGTCGAGAACGACGCTGCCGCGATCGAGGTCGAAATCGGACCACGTGAGACGCGCCGCTTCGTTGACTCGTAGCCCTTCGCGATGGAGGAAGCCATAAAAGACGCGGTACTCGAGCGGGACGGCGTCGGATGCAACGAGCTTGGCGTCTTCATCCGGGTAAACCCAACCCTTCGCCTTGCCGGGTCCGACTTTCGGGAGGAATCCGGATGGTAATGGGTTTGTCGCGAGGAGTTGCAACGGAAAAACCGCCATCTTGCAAATGCGATGGAGCAATTGCGCAACCTGTCGACGCGTCGCAACCGCTCGACCCTCAGTAATGCCTCGCATGACGATGCGCGCGTGATCGAGCGTAAACGCATCAATGCGAATATCGCCGACAATGGGGTATACGTAGTTTTCGAGGCGGCTGATGTCGTGACCGACCGACTTCTTTACGCGTACGTGGTCGGGATAATCGCGCGCAAGGTCGCCGCGCGTCCAAGATTCGCCCAATTCGCGAATCGTCGGCATTTTTGCATCTGGCCCGCGCCCCTGACAAACGAGGTCGACATTGCGGAGGACTTGCTCGAGCGCTTTCGCGTCCGGAGCGCTGGCCGCCGCATCGAGGTATGTGCGCGCAACATCGAGGCGCCCAGCTTTGCGAAGTTTGTCGGCAACTTCGGAAAGAGCGGCGCCGCGGGCGTCAGCCTCGGATTTGGTTTGGCAGGTCGGAAGGGCAATGGCCGGGCGATCGGACGAGTCCGCCAGCGTGATCCGCGCGAACCAGCGGCCGGAGGATTGGAAAACGGTGCCGGAGCGGGGGCGGGGCATTTGGGGAGTATGGGCAAGCTGTGGTGGGTTGGTCAATGAGTCAATTGGGGGCGCAAAGTATGCGCAGGGCATTACTTCATCTACAACCAGGATTTCATCTGATTTGATCCGAGAGACGCACAAGAGCCGCCGCTCCGCGACGCCCAAGCACTGCCGGTTGCCAAGGGTATCGGATCATCGCAAAGACCGGCGTGCCCTCGTCACTTGGCAAATCCTTGATACAGCTAACAAACCGCGCCTGACTGCGTTTTTTTCGCAACTTTCCCAAAAATCGGACGATAATCCATGCGCTCGCTCCAAAAGACTCGTCGAGGACCAGCATTGCTACGAGCCGCTCCGCGCCAGTCGGCGGCCGAATGCGACGGTCACTTGGTTGCTTTACCAGCAAACGGGCAAGCCTTTCCCGATCTTCAAGTACGATTCCGGGCAGCATAGCAAGTGCACGCCAATGCCGATCACCACGCGGCACAAGCTGATATCGCTCAACCGCTTCCACAAACGCCGTTGCTGCTGCCGCTCCGCGAATAGTGAACAAGTACTCAAAAAACTCGGTGACGCTCATCGTAGAGGTGCCATGCCGTCCCAATGCTCGCGAAATTACTACCAAATCGTTGACATGACCCATACCATGCACAACGAGCCATCCCCACATGATCCCAATAGTTAGAATTTGCAAAAAAGCCGCAATAGTAAACAAGAGCGCGTACTTCTCAACGAGCGCCAACAACAAGAGGACCAATAGAGATCCCGTCCAAATCGCTACCCGATATACACCTTGTTCACGAACTGTGGGCTCGTGACGCACAGCAATAGTCGGTTGCTGGGCGCTTCTCCTTAAAAGAATTCCAAACGGCACCCAAACCCATCCTAACGTGTAAAGAGGCCATAATGCCATACCCAACCCGCGCTGCGACAAAAGCGCGACTGCCGCGCCCTCCGACCAGAACATGAGTCCCAATATTGTAAATACAATTGCTAATTCCGTCATGTCCGAGGCCAAGGCTGCTGGCACAGTGCCATCACCCGCGGGCGTAATTGAATTAACGGACATAACCATCAGAATGAGCAAGCCGATTGCAAGGCGGTACGCCAACGCTCGCAGCCAACGGTCCGTGTCAAGGATGGCTCCACGTCTCATTGTGCCGAAGATTACAAACACAATCATGATTGCCCCAACCAATAAATGGATCTGCGCCGAGGAATAGCGATTCACCGATAACATTTTGCGCACAAATAGTGCTTCGCTGCATTGCGATGGGACGTACGCTTGACCTGACGGGCCTGTGCCGACATCGCTAATCGTCGCAGCACATGGCAACGCTGTGAAACAGGTTTGCTCGGATTTGGTAAAATTATCATAGTATCTATGACTCCAGTTATCAAAAGAAATACATTGATTGATACATGCCGCGCAGATGTTTATCGTATGATCTGAGGACGCAATCTTCTGTCGATAGTTTTCATCGATTTGAGCGGCATGCATTCCAACCGCCCCAATAATGATCGCAGCCGGCACAATGAATATGAGTGCTTGGATCACCCTGAGAACGGAAACCAATCGCATCGCCTGAAAGAACGATTCCGAACGCTTGAGGCGTTTCAGTTGGCTTCGCAATGTCCACTTCCGTCGTGCAAGGTCACCGGAAACGGCGAGTTTGAGGATTGTGCGGTGCACCCAGCCACGGATCTCGTTATCAAGCTTCGGGAGTTTGCCGAGCGTCCGCAACACAGTGTCTCGCAGTACGTCGAAATCCAGCTCTTCACCACGCGGGAATAGCTGGGCTATTTGCTCCCCGGGAAGAAACCCCGCAATTTCTAGAATCCATTTGAGATCGAGAATCGTTCCTCTCTTGCGAATAGAGCCAAGAACAAAAAACGCCACCTCCGTAACCGCCGCCGGAACCATCGTCGTTCTGCCCGCATATGCCGCGTCAAGGATGCCAAGCACGTGCAGCGTTCCCGGCTGCCATGCATATGGAACGTGCAAGTCGGTATGGAGTGACGTCGTAAGGAGATGCTGGGCTTCAATTTCAAGGAGATTGCGCGCAGCAGCTACTAGCGGCGCAGCAGTATCAGCATCCTGCGTCTGCAGCAGTGCCACCGCAGCTTCACGCCATCTCGCATTGGAAATAATTTCTGTCGGCGGGACTTGCGTCGAATCAGCAAGAAGGCGCTCCGCAGCAAAGAATTCCTGAAAGCGGCGGTGTACGAATGTAAATGCCCGATGCTCCGGATCGTCACCGGGTCTCCCAATTTTTGCACGTTCAAGGGCGTCGAGCCATTTGTTGCCGTCATCGCCTAACGGGGTGAATCCCTCAACCGTTGCACGTTTGCCGAGCGCCTTGAGCAGGTCAGTCCGCGAGGGACTCAAACCAAGTGAGGTGTTTACCCCCATTTCGAAAGCTACGGATTGAGCGAATGCACGAAGGGATTCCGCGCGAGGTCCGAGCAGCGCACGAATTTCGACTCTAAATTGCTTGATTCGCGTTTCGACGTACGAAGAAAAGACTTCTCGTGGTGCGGCTGGTAAAATTCCATCAAGAGCCATACGATTGCAGACAAGCGCCAAGAACATTGGATTTTCTACCAGCGGACGCATTTCCGCCCCGGGATCTCCAAGGAAGGCCTCGACGCGTTGGGTGTTGGCGGCATTGAGACCGAACCGGCGAACGAGCAAGAGCTGACGATCGAGTGAGAGCCGCAGTACGCGAACCCGGGTAGCGGGAAGCGCCCGCGGCCCTCTATATTCGCGTGACGCAATCACTGCCCGGCACGTCGACATCGTCACACAGAAATCACGAATCGCCTGTGCGTATGAAGCTACGACGTCATCCGCCGCAGTGGATGCGAGGACCTCAGGGATTTCGTCAAATGAATCGAACAGAAATAAAAATCCTCCAGTTGCCATTTCATCGGCAAACCACGTTTCGAGATATGTATGAATGGCATTGCTCTTGGTTCGATTCAAACAACGACGCACAAAGTCAGCAATGAACTGCGCGTTAACCTCGACTCCCTCGGGTCTGACGAGATCACGTAGATTCACATATACAGGCAAACGAGGCCGGAGACGTAATGGCAGCAATGCCCGGGCAAGCACTTCCAGCGCCACCCGCCGCATTGCAACGCTCTTACCAGCTCCGGGCTCACCTTCAAGTATAATGAGCTGTTCCCGACTTCTTCGCAATACCCGCGACAACGAGCGCTCCCGGCGAACCGTAGTTGCTGGCGTCAGGGGTCTCAAAGCGCGCAACCACCACGCTCGAAAGCTTTCGACCTCTACTTCCGCCTCAAGCTGCGCAAAACGATCGTCACTCCAATCGTTCAGCCGATCGATTCGCTCTATCTCGCCGTGCAGAGTTCGCGCGAAAAGGTTTCGCGTCCGCCGCCGCTCGCGCTCCTCCTTTCCACCGAAAATGAGACCAAATGCTTGCCCGATTAGCTGAAACGCCTCCTTGTGTTTGACAGCGGCACCAACGAGCGCAACAAGCACCATGACTGGCACTCCGAGGGTAGTAAAATGCGAATATACCCATTTCAGCGCGTCATCCGTTGACATCATGCGTCATACCCTCGCAACGAAAGTCAACCACGCGCATTGGCGTACAAGTGACTTTCCATGACAAACAAGCTGCCTGCCATGACTTACGCATGTCGTCAATTGGATTCATGCGCCGAAGGGATCACAGACGAGCGCACGACACCACACCCATGCATGAACGCTCATCCCGGCCCATACCCACCTCAAGCGCCATTCTCGCAGCGCGTCGATACTTCGCGATCATCGTGCTCGACTTGTGCCCCGTTCGATCCTGCACCCACGCTTCGCTCTTCCCATTCGCGAGCGACACCGTCACAAACGTCGCTCGCGTATCATGAAGACGCACGCGTTGCCGGCTCTTGCTTTGCTCGAACAGCACCGGCCGCGTGATGCCCGCTGCGCGTAAGTGCTCGCGATATTGATCCGCCATTCGTCCCGAGATTGGCTCTCCCTCCTCGTCGACGAAAACACGCGCATCATCGCCGACATCATCACCCTTGCGCCCTCGCGATTCGCGCCACGCGCGTAATGCTTCCGCGACGCCCGGCGACAAAGCCCACGCACGCGGGTCGTTCGTCTTGTTCTCGTCGAGCACCACCACGCCGCGATCCAAATTCATATCGAACCATCTGCCTGCAATGGTCAAAGACAATGGGTACAAGGAGAAACCGCGAATTCTTCACGTTTTGCCCATGATATCAGTGTTTTCCGCGAATCCGCGCAGATCTTTCGGCTCGCTGTGCTCGAATAATCCCCGGCATATTTCACGGACGGATCCCCTTGGTGTCGACAGGATACCCCGTGCAGCTTCGCCTGGTGTCTGGACTTGATTGTCAAAAAGAACCCATCGGGATGCTGACGGCGCCACTTCTGAAACTTGTCGTGGTAGACCTTCCCATCATGATCGTGAAACTCCACAATGCCTTCCGCTTCGGTTTCATCCTCGCGCGCATACTGTTCGCATTGCGTAGCGTCTTCACCACCAGCACATGAGTCCCCTGTCGTCTCTTCTGCGTCATCGGCTTCAATATCAAATTGGTACGGGGGCTCTTCGCCCGGAGCTTCGAACGTGATGCGCTCGACCGGACCCGTCCGATCGTCTGCTTGCGCAGCGCGAATGCGATTGAACAATTCAGGCAAGTGCGGCTCAAACCATTTCGCAGGATTCCCCGTGCGCAATCGAATACACCATTCTCGACGCTTGACGCCGCGCCTGCCAATCTCAACTGCATCAACAGCAGCACATCGATAAAACATGTTGATGGTGCGCCGGATATCGTGCTCGATAGCATCCAGGTCCGACGAAGTGAAACCCGTCGGAAATCGAAGAGCCGGTGCTGCTCGCAAGAGTGTCCCCGCATTGCGGAAATTCATTTCGCTGATATCTTTGTCACGATTACACGTGGAGCACAGCGTTTGCAAATTCGCAAGCTCATTGCTTCCACCGTGATAGCGAGAAATAACGTGGTCGACCTGCAATCGCCGTCGATTCGCGTCACCACAGCAGAGGCACCGATCCCCATCACGACGAATCACTTGCCTTTTTACCTCCTCGGAGGGTTCCGGCGCAATCATAGGGGGAGGTGGCGCGATCACGGGAACCATTGGAATCGCTTGGGCCGTACCGTTCAAACGCGCGATTTCGACTTCGACGAGCGCTTGAAACTGCTTCACGAACAATTCAACCGTGGGAAACATTGCTCGCCAAAATCGACGCTCGTCTGCATACATAGGCTCGAGGTGCTTACGCGTGCGCGATGGGCCCCAGTCTTCTTGCGCCGCAATCTTTGCCAGCGGGGTGAGGTCGTGATCTTCACGGGTCTCGAAAGGAAAGAACGGCGGGAGTTCGCCACCCGTTTGCGCGATATGGCGAACCAAGTGGAAAAGGTTTCTCCCAAGATCCCCCGTCTGCTTACGTTCGTCAACAAAGAACCGCTTTCGCCATTTGTCGATTGTTTTTTCAACTTCTTCGTAACGTATCGCCGGATCAGCAAAGCGATGAAGATCCGTTTTGCTGACTTGATCGAGAAATCCGTCGTAAGAAACCTTTTCGTCGGCATGCACGAGCACCATGGGGTGTGCGTGCTCGATGTCGTCCGAGTCCGAGTCCGACACCTCGACATCGAATTCAGGAACGTACCATCCAAGCGGCAGCAATTCGAGGAACGACGCGGGAGGCAAATCGCCAGACTCCATTTGTCGTGCGAGCCGCCGGATGAGTTCAATCGATATCAATTGCAGTGGCAGCCTCTTGCGCGGCTCGCCTTTCGCGTCATCCGTACGAGTCCCCCATAGTTCGTCGAATTCAGCCCATTGAATACTCTCCCGCCAGTCGTCCGAAAAAAGCACGATGTTCGCCGTATTCGTACCACCAAACTTTTCTCCGCGTAACGCTCGCCCCACCATTTGTCGCAGGAGAATGGGGCTCGTCGTTTGCCGCGTGAGAAAAACCGTCTGAACACTCGGAACGTCGGTGCCTTCCGTCAACATCTTGACATTGATCAGCACGTCCAACTGATTCTGGTGGAATGCCCTCAAAACTTTCGCGTTCTCGTCCCGCGTTCGCCGATTGCGCGCTTCGACCGAGGGCAGCGCCGCGTCCACGTGCGAATACACGACGTCCGCGCGCACTCCATTGTCGCGAAGCTTTTCCCGCAAGTAATCGCATTGAACCCACCTGTCGGCAAAGATGATGGTTTTGCCAAATTCATTGCGATTGTCGACATACATTTTCCAAATGGTATCGTTACGCGGCTGATTCTTCGCGAGCTGCTCAATGATATCCTCGGGCACGTCCTTGTACGTCGCAGTCCAACGCTGAAATTGAACAGCATCGAATTTGGGCACAAAGTGCGTGTTGCATGTTTTGAAAACAGGTTTGGCCAGAATGCCCGCGGCAATCAATTTCGACGCACTCACCTGCGAGGTAATGCCTTGCGGAAAGAGCTTGTGCAACCATCCCGCTCGCTTTTCGTCGTTGTATATGGGCGTTGCGGTAAGCCCAAGCAGCTTCATCTTTGGTGCGTCACGCCGAAGGGCAACGATGAACTCGCTATAGGATGGCGCAGGCGCATGATGCGCCTCGTCGAATACCACCATGAGTTTGCCTTTGGCCGAATCAATGAATGCGCGTAATGCTGCGTGATTCTCGCGATATGCACGAGCCGCACTTTGAAGAGTACAAATGACGACGTCGTCATTCGGTGCGATGGCCGCAATTTTACTATGCCCAGGCGTGCCCGATACGACCCGAGCCCGCAACCGCTCTTTCGGCTCATGAATGAGGCCGACTTCCATTTCATTGGCGTGTTGATCCGGTTTCCCAAAGCTATCCAGGGCCTGCTCGAGCAAATGATGCGTATGAGCCAACCACAATACCTTGTAACCGTCACTCAATGGATTGCGGCACAGGAATCGCACAGCGGTGAATGTCTTGCCGCCACCAGTCGGGAGCACAAGCAAACCGCCGGCATTGGGTGTGGGCGCAGACTCGTACCAGGCACGCAGTTCAGTGAGCGCCTTTGCCTGGTGGGCAGCCTCGATTCGTTTGGACGGGTACTTCCTCGCTTCGTTCAGATCGTAGTCACGAAGGTCGTACCTCGGTTCCAAATCGCTGTTGGCATTCATCCAACCCACCTCGCCCGGAGCCGCTCTGGCGTCAAGTGAAAAGTGTACGAGCGAGCGGGGTGCGTGCGTGCCCTCGCGCACGAGTGGCTGGCGCAGTCACGCGCAAAGACCGTACATGAGCGCAATTGGCGAATTGCGATCGTCGCCAGCCCGACAAGCCTCTTTCCCAAATGTCCACGACCGGATACCATCGACCCATGCCGTCGAACTCCACCAGCGCCGAAAAAGATTGGTTGCGGCTTCCTGTCGTGTCTCGGCCGAGATAAAGAAAGAAACACCTGATGTCCACCAAAGCCCGAAACGGCAATGCGACGAGCAAAGGTGCCGGTGGTTGGCCGAGTAGAACCGGCAATCCGTCCGGCAAGGGGCGCGATAACAACCCGCCAAAGAAGTAAGATTCCCCCGATGTGTGGCAAGCGAGGCACCAAGACTGCAATCGAAGGAATGGCTATCAATGCAGCACCACTTCCTCGACAGACTCCACCGAATGCTTCGCAATCCCCACCGCCACATCCATTTTAACGAACGGGCCCATTCCCACCTCGGCTGCCATCCTCGCCGCGCGTCGGTATTTGGCAATCATCGTGCTCGACTTGTGCCCTGTTCGATCCT
>WBZU01001658.1_pt1 | contig 16448 bp, 9 predicted proteins | sample 5204311 | NCBI WGS metagenome assembly WBZU01 (sample SAMN12344359, study PRJNA552823) | activated sludge metagenome | biome: Activated sludge suspended growth; feature: Nitrification reactor; material: Wastewater; isolation source: activated sludge from nitrification reactor of wastewater treatment...
GCAGGTCGAGTTGATTGATCGCGGCTATCAGAACGTCCGCGTAAAACTGGCGCTGCTGGGCCAGCGGCTGGAAATCGGCGAGGAGCGCTTCGATCCCGAAACCTGCCAACACCTGGAAGTGGTCACATCCGAACTGATCCTGCCGCGCGAGGCGATGGGGCTGGGCGACGTGAAATTTATGGCGGCCATTGGCGCGTTCCTTGGCTGGCCGGCGGTGGTGTTCTCGCTGATGGTCAGTTCCATGATCGGCGCGGCGGTGGGCATCACGCTCATCTGCATCGGCAAACGCGAATGGTCTTCGCGCCTGCCTTACGGGCCTTACATTGCCATGGCGGCGGCGATTTGGGTCTTTGCCGGGCGACCGATCCTGAATTATTTTTTTCCACCCTTATGAAATTGAACTTCGCTTTGGTTTTTCGACCGCGCGCGGTCGCCGAGATACGCGGCCACGAGTTCCACCGCCAGCGTGTAGCCGCCCAGCGCGCGGGCGATCTGATGCGCGGCCTCCTCCTCAGCGGCATTGGCAAAGCGATGCCCCGGCTGGAAATCCGCCAGCAGCCGCACGGCATCGGCCTCCGGCAACACACTGACCTCCACATGCGCGAAGCTGCGCGGACCACCGCCGAACTGAAGCGGATCGAGACGTGTGGTGACGATGACTTCCAGCCATTCCTGCGCGGGCAGCAAGGCGACCTGCGTGGCGGACAGCAGTTCCGGCTGGTCCACGTTGTCCAGGATAAGGAGCGCGCGCGGCTGCTTCAATTCCGGCGGTTCATGCTCCGGGCAGTGCCGCTCCGGCAGCGTGCGCAAAGCTTCGCGCAACACCTCCACCCGCGCCTGCGTGACGCGATGCAGGTAGTCCAGCACAGCCTGCGCAGCGCGGTCGTAATTGGACCGGTCCTCATCCGAGAGTCGCAGCGGTTCGGTGATGCAGATCATCTTCTGCGTGGCCGGATCGAAGCGCAGCTCGCACGCACGCTGAAACAAGGGCGAGTCCGCCAGGCGCAGCAGCACGGCGCCAAGATGCGTAGCGCCCTCGCAACCGGTCTCCCACGTGCCGCCCGCCGCATAGAACTCGGCATAGGCATGCGCATACTGGCGGGCGAGCGCGGTCTTTCCCAAGCCACCGGGCGCGAAGGCGGCGGCGATCATGCCGCGCCCGCCCATGCCTCTGCCACCGCTCTGCGGGCCACCGGTGAGCATGATGTCATGAAGCTGGCTCAGCTCGCGATGGCGTCCGACAAAGTGCTCGTGGCTGCGCGGGATGTTCCCCGGCGCGAGGTCGGCGAGCTGGATGCGATCGAGCCGGCGCGCGATGTGTTTGTCCAGTCCCTCCAGGCGCTCGGCCAGCGTGCGCAGGTCGGCGGCGGGATCACGCGGGGCGTTCTTCGCATCGAGCGAGCGGGCGGCGGCATCGAGTTCGCGCAGGACTTCGGGGCCTTGCTCGAACCAGGGATGCAGTTCCAGATTCGATGTGCGATTGCGGCGCTGCAGCACGTCGGCGGCAAAGGGTTTGGCCAGTTTCTCCACCTCGGGCGTGAGCTGCGAGGCGCGGGCTTTGAACCAGGGATACTTCTGCTCCATGGCAGCGAGCCACTCGGCGATGGCCTGGTCGTCGCGCATGGACAAATCGGATGGCGTGACGAAGAAGATCGGCGTGAGTCCATCATCGCCACGCGCGGCAGAGTGCTCGCGGCGCAGGTATTCATCCCACTCCCAGAGGCAGTTCTCGGAGGTGATGTAGTTCGGCGAGAGGAAGGCCAGGAACAGGCGCGACTGACGCAGGCCCTCGGCCAGACGGCGCTTCCAGTCGGAGCCGGGTTCGATATCGCGCTGATCGAAGAAGGGCCGGAGTTCGCGGCCGGAGTAGGCGGCATGACGGCGCGTCAGCTCGGAGACGAAAGCGGTGACCCAGCCTTCGCCGGCGGTGTTCACCGGCTGCTTGTTGTCCGCGCGCGAGTAGGAAAGGAACAAGTGGAAGTGCGACATGGGAGAGGGTCGAAAGTTCGCCGCGGGATACTGGCGGGTGTTCGTGGGAGCGCCAGAGCTTTCACGCAGTGCGCAGGCGAGAGAGAGGAACTGGCTGCGACTAGCGGAAGCGCGCGGGGTTCAGTGCGAAGTTGCCCGCGGTTGGCGCGTTGAATGCACTCAGCCCTATCCCTCACATGCACCCGATCCTTCGCCGCAAACTCACCGAGGTCATCGACGCGCGCCACAAGCTGCGCATGAAATGGGCGAATGCCGTGCTGCTCATCGGCATCGCGGTGATCGCATGGACTTTGTGGGCCACACACGCGGTGGATGTTGCGCACTTCGCCCGCGTGGCACTTGGTCTGGCCGGTCTGCTGCTGGTCGGTGCGGCACTCGTGCGCTGGCTGACGCGGCCACGCCTGGATTTGACGGAGATCGCCCGCGAGATCGAAGCGAACCATCCGGAACTGCACGCGACGCTGCTGACGGCCATCGAGCAGCAGCCCGGAGCGGAAGGGTTCGGCTACATGCAGGACCGCGTGATCGAATCGGCCGTGCAGGAAGCGGTGCGCCATCGCTGGGCGGAGGACCTCACGGCGCGGTCGGAGTCCCGTGCCGGATTGCTCCGCGCGGCTGCTGCGATTCTTTTGATCGCCGGCATGGGGCTCATGATTCATCGGACGTTCATCGAGCGCCCCACATCCAGCCCGCCCGTGGCCGCGGAGAAACCAAAGCCCGCGCCCGCGACAGCGAACTACGACGTGGAAGTGACGCCCGGAGACGTGGAACTGGAGAAGGGCTCGCGCCTCGTCGTGCAGGCGAAGTTTCCCGATGACCTGCCGCCGGAAGCATCGCTGGTGATTGCCGACGCAACAGGCGTGGAGCGCCAGCGCATCGCGATGCACACCACGGTGGATGCCGCGGTGTTCGGCGGCATGGCGGGCAACATCAAAGAGGACGGCGTCTATCGCGTGGAATTCGATGGCCGCCGATCGAAGGACTTCCGCATCAGCACCTTCGTGCATCCGGAGCTGGTGCGTTCGGACGCGAAGATCACGCCACCAGACTACGCGAAGCAGCCCGTGCGCGAGATCAAGAACACGCTGAAGGTCACCGCGCTGGAGGGCTCGCAGGTCGCGTGGACGATGACGGTTAACAAGCCAGTGCAGCATGCGGAACTGTTCGCGGATAAAGATCACATCATTCCGCTTCAAGCCTCCGCCAGCGATCCCACGCGGCTGGTGGCCACGATGCAGCCGGATCAAACACGGAAGTATCGGCTGCATTTGGTCGATGATCACGAGCGCGCGAACAAGTCGCCGCCCTGGTTCCACATCACGGTCCAGGCGAACCAGTTGCCGAAGATCGAGATCGCCTTCCCCAAGCGCGACGCGCGTGTGTCATCGCTGCAGGAACTGCCGCTGGAGGCGAAGGTGTCCGATGACGTCGGCGTGGAAAAGGCCGGCGCCGTAATCGAGCTGGCGGAGGCGACGCGGGAGATGCCGCTGCCGCTGCCGCTGCCGCTGTCAGGAAGCGCGGCCGGCAGGAAGTTTGAGGTCAAGACGCTGCTCAATCTGGAGCCGGAGAAGGTCGAGCCGACGCAGTTGGTGAGCTATTACTTCTGGGCCGAGGACAAAGGTCCGCGCGGTGAAACACGGCGCGCGATGAGCGACATGTTCTTCGCCGAGGTGCGCTCGTTTGAAGACATTTTCCGCGAACAGGAATCGCCGCCCGGCGATGAGCCTGAGGGCGAGCAAAAGAAGTCCGCCGTGGATGATTTGCTCAAGACGCAAAAGGACATCGTCAATGCCACGTGGCATCTGGTGCGCACGCAGGCCGGAGGCAAAGCCATGACGGAGATGAAGTCCGATGTGGATGTGGTTGCCACCTCGCAATCCGGAAACGCGGATGCCGTCACGGAGGCGATGGAGAAGGTGAAGGATCCGCGGATGAAGGCGCTGCTGGAGGAGGCCCGGAAGCAGATGCAAACGGCGGTCACCACGCTGGGGCCAGCATCCGCAGCGGGCGAGGCGAAGGCGCTGCGTGAGGCCCTGTCGCCGGAACAACGCGCCCTGCGACTGCTGTATCAGGTGCAGAGCAACGAACACAACGTCACCAAGTCGAACTCCAAGTCCAAGGGACAGCAGGGCGATGCGCGGCAGCGCGAGATCGATGACCTCGAACTGAAGCAGAAGGATCAACGCTACGAGGAAGACAAGGCCGCCGCCGCCGAGAAGTCGGCGGAGCAGCAGGAGAACCTGGCCGTGCTCAACCGGCTGAAGGAACTCGCCCGACGCGAGGAGGCGCTGGCCAAGAAGATGAAAGAGCTGGAGCAGCAGCTTGCCCAGGCAAAGACGGCGGAGGAGCGGGAGGAACTGCAAAACCAGCTGAAGCGTTTGCAGGATGAACAGGAGCAACTGCTGCGCGATCTGGATGACACGCGCGAGAAGATGGAGCAATCCCCCAACGCCGCAAACATGGCGGATGCGAAGGAGCAACTGGATCAAACCCGCGAAAAAGTGAACGATGCGCTGGAGCAGATGAAGGAACAAAAGCTCGCCCAGGCCGGCACTGCCGCGACGCGCGCGCAGCAGGAACTGGAGAAAGCACGGGATGAATTCCGCCAGCGCACGGCGAAGCGGTTCAGCGAGGAGATGAAGGCGATGCGGGACGCCGCACGCGATCTTGAGACGGAGCAGCAGAAACTCGCCGACAGCCTGGAAAACAATCCCGAGGCGACGTCTCGCGATGATCGGAAGGCAACGGACACGACCGAGGAGCTGAAGCGGCGGCTCGATACGGCGCAGGCAGCGCGGCAGATCGATCAACAACTCCAGCGCGCCAAGGCGCTGATGGAGGAAGCCCAGCGCATCAGCGAGCAGGCCGAAGACGTGGAGCCGCTGCTGCACAAGCATTTGTATGAAGCCGTCCGCAACGCCCACAACGGCGGTCTGGAGGAGAATCTCGATGAAGCCAGCAAGCAGACCGCGATGGGCGACCGCAATGCCGCACAGGATGCGGAACGCCGTGCGGGCAAAGCCATCGCGCAGCTCAAAGAAGGCGTGGAGAAGGCCGCCGAAGCCGTGCTGGGCAATGAGAGCGAAGGCTTGCGCATGGCGCGCAACGAACTGGACAAACTGATCGACGAGGCACGAGCGACCCAGCAGGGCGATGGCAAGGACGGCGACAAGCAACAAGCCTCCGCCGATGGTGCCAAGCCCCCCAAAGCCCCAAAGCCCGGCGCGACCAAAGACGGTGGCGAGGGCAAACAGCAAACCGCCGATGCAGGCAAGGCGGGTGATGAAACGAAGAGCGGCGATCAGCCTGCGGATAAAGCCGGTGAAGGCAAATCGACTGCGGAGGCGAAGCAGCCCGGCAAGGCGGATTCAAAAGGTCAGGGCGATCAGAAAGGCACGGCCCAGTCCAAACAACCTGGCAAAGGCAAGGGCGCGGGCGCTGATCAGAAGACCGATGAAGCCAAAGATTCGGCGCAGGCATCAGCCGGCACGCAGCCGGGCAAAGCCCCTGGGGACCCTTCCGGAAAAGGCAAAGCTGGCGAAGGCAAAGCCGGAGAAGGCAAGGCCGGAGAGGGCGACGGCCAAGCGGAACAGCGTGAAGTGGCGCAGGGTAAAGGCAAAGGCGGCAAAGGTCAGCCCAAGCAAGGACAGAAGCCTGGGCAGGCGAATGGCTCCAAGGGCGGCGGCGAAGGCGGCGACTGGTTCTTCGATGACACCACGGAAGTCGCTGACAACACGGCGCTCACCGGCGACGGCTTCGAACGGTGGAGCGACCGTCTGCACAGCGTGGAGGAAATGCTGTCTCAGGCGGATTTGCGCAACGGCGCAGCCCAGGTGCTCGATCACGCACGCAGCGTGCGGCTTGATGCCAGGGCGCGCGGCGAGACGCCGCAGGCCGCGACGCTTGCCGCCCGCATCATCAATCCCCTGGTGGAACTGCGGGACAAGGTGTCGGAGGAACTCGCCCGGCGTGAGGGCAAGAACCCGCTGTCGCCAGTGGATCGCGATCCGGTGCCGGAGCAGTATCGCGAACTCGTGCGCAAGTATTACGAGCAACTCGGCGCCGGAAAATAGGACTGCTTTGGCGCTCGCTATCCGACGGTCAGGCGAAGGCCTTCCATCACCGAATACTCCGGGGCGAAGTTCAGCACTTTGCGCACCCGCGAAGTGTCGGCGCACGAGTGCAAAATATCGCCGGCTCTCGCTGCGCGATGAATCACGTTCGCTACAGCTTTGCCCGACTGCGCCTGCACGAGCGTGCGAATGATCGAGAACAACTGCACGAGATTGGTGGCGCTGCCGAGGCCGACGTTGAAAGCATTGCCAAAGGCTTCGGCATTGTCCGTGGTGCTGGCGAGTATCAGTGCCTGGGCGACATCCCGCACGAAGCAGAAGTCGCGGGTGTTCTCGCCCGTGCCATTGATGAACACGTTCTCGCCATTTTGCATCTGGCTGATCCAGCATGGGATCACGGCTGCATACGCGCCCTTGGGATCCTGGCGCGGGCCGAACACATTGAAGAAGCGCAGACCAACGGTCTCCAATCCAAACGCGGTGTGGTAGGTGCGGGCATAGACCTCGTCGATATACTTGCTGGCGGCGTAGGGAGACAATGGCCGCCCGATGCTGTGCTCGACTTTCGTGTCGAGTGCGTCATCGCCATACACGGCGCTGCTGCTGGCATAGACGAAGCGTTTGACGCCCGCTTTGAGTGCCGCGTCCATCACGTGCAGCGTGCCGGTCACGTTGATCTCGTTACACTCCATCGGCCGCTCCATCGACATGGGCACGCTGCCCATCGCGGCGAGGTGAATAACATTCTGCACGCCCCGCACCGCTTCGGCGCACTGGTCCGGCGACCGGATGTCTCCCTGGACGAATTCCAGATTGCTGGCCGCATCGCCGACAATGGCACGCACGAGTTCGAGATTGCGCGGCGTGGAGGAAAAATAGTTGTCCAGCACGCGCACGCGCTGGCCGAGGGCGAGGAGCTTCTCCACGACGTGCGATCCGATGAATCCGGCCGCGCCTGTAATGAGCCATGAACGAGGAGATGAAGTGAGAGATGCCTGGACTTGAGGGTAAGTCATGTAGATGGGAAACAAAGCATCGCGTCTCGATCGATGCAGCTTTGAAGTGTGTCTTTGTTGTGCCAGCTGCGAATGCGCGCACGGTGACGCGCACGTCCGACATCCATCCTTTTCACTATGCGCATCATTGCAGGTCTCGCTGGCGGCATTCCGATCAAGGTGCCGGATGAAGTTGCGCGCCCGACGACCGACAAAGTGCGCCAGGCGCTGTTCTCATCGCTCGGGGAGACGGTGATCGATGCGCGGGTGCTGGATCTGTTCGCCGGTTCAGGCGCGCTCGGCCTGGAAGCCCTGAGCCGCGGCGCACGCAGCGCGCTGTTTGTGGAGAAGCATCGTGGCGCGGCGGACATCGTGCGGGCGAACATCGCCAAATCCCATCTGCCTCATGCCACGGTGCGCTGCGGCGATGCGCTGCGCGTGCTGGAGGAACTTGCCCAGGCACAGCCCCAATCATTCGATCTCATCTTCGCTGATCCGCCGTATGCGCACCGTTCGAAGGATCGAAACTACGCGATCGAGCTGCTGCAATCCGATGCGCTCCGGCGCGTGCTGGCGCCGGGGGGCTCGTTCATTCTGGAATGTCGGGTGACAAGCGCGGAGCTGTCGCCATCATGGAACTGGAGTGTGGTGCGCGACCGCGAGTATGGCGCGACCCGGCTCCTCTGGCTCACGCAAACAAAGGATGGGATCACGCACACTTAGCCTCGCACTCTACAACACCTTGCTTCCGCCCGTGCTGCTGCTGATGGCACCGGCGGCACTGGTGAAAATGCGGCGGCGGGAGGGGCGCTGGCAGGATCTCGCACAGCGGCTGGGCTTTCTCAGCGCGGAGCGGGCGCACGCGGTAGCATCACTGCCGCGCCAGGAATTAATTTGGATGCATGCGGTGAGCGTGGGCGAGGTGGGCGTGGCCCAGAAGCTGATTCACGAACTTCTGCGAAAGGCCCCCGACCAGGGCATCGCCCTCACCTCAACAACTCCCACCGGACACCGCCTGGCCCTTGAAATCGAGGCAGCGCACCCTGGCCGCGTGGTGGCGCTGCACAGCCCGATCGATCTTCCGTTCGTCGCCCGCCGAATGCTGAAGGAACTGCAACCCGCGCAGATCGTGCTGGTCGAGGCCGAGGTGTGGCCTAACGTGGTATCGCAGGCAACGGATGCCGGCATCCCGGTGACGCTTGTGAACGCGCGCCTGTCCCCGCGCTCGGAGGCCCGCTTCCGGAGGTTCCGCGGCCTCACTGGGCCGGTGTTCCGGATGCTGCGGAGCATTTGCGTGCAGGAGGAGTCTGATGTGGCGCGCTGGCAGGGACTGGGGGCTCTACCAGAGCAGGTCACATTCACTGGCAGCGTAAAGTATGACCCACGCGGCAGCGCGGCGGCGCCGGAGAAGGTCGCTGAGACCGCGTCCTTGCTGGCGAGCGCGGGACTCGCCAGGCGTCCCATCATTCTGGCGGCAAGCACGCACGCAGGAGAAGAGCGGGCGTTCGGAGAGATTTATGCGAGGCTGCATCGCGACCGTCCTGGACTGGGGCTCCTGGTGGTGCCCAGGCATTATGAGCGAGGGGTCGAAGTGCGTGATGAACTCGCGAGCATCGGCCTCGTGCCCCTTTTGCGCAGTCAAATGGCCGGAGCTGATCCCGGCGCGGATGTCATCGTGATCGACAGCACTGGTGAACTGAAGGCCTGGCTGGAGCATGCCAGCATCGTCATCGTAGGAAAAAGCTTCCTGGCTCACGGCGGACAGAACCCGGCCGAGGCGGTCATGGCGGGCAAGCCGGTCATCATGGGTCCGCACATGGAGAATTTCCGATCGCTCGTGTCCCTGCTGCTGGCCGCCGGGGGAGCCATCCAAGTGAGCGATCTGCAAGGACTGGAGCTTGCGCTGGTGGCGTTGCTTGATTCGCCCGTTCGCCAAGAAAGCATCGCCACGGCGGGACGGGTGGCGCTCAACCGCCACAATGGCGCGACGGAGCGAACAGCTGACAAAATTCTAAATGTAAGAAAACAAGATTGACTAATTGTTCCAAAGTATTGAGAATCAAAGAACCAACAACGCCATGATCCCTCGCCAGGCCCGCTCCTCCCTCGGCCGCACGGCAGCCTCCCTGCTGGCGGCCTTTTTGGCGACTCTCACAACTCCAACTCATGGCGCTGTGGCCGTGGGAGGATTAGTAGTCGTCGGCTACATCGACAATGCTTACGACCTCGGGTCGGGAACGGCTGACGAGATTGCCTTTCTGGCGACTGAAACCATCGCGGCGAACGAAGAGATATACATCACGAACAATGGCTGGATTGGATTGTCTTCCGACCGGTCGTTCGCCGGCAAGAACAACCAGGGCGACACCGCGGCGGGACAGGAAAACCTGATGAAGCTGACGATCAACAGCACCATCTACGCGGGCACCGTGCTGAGGACGTCCGACACCTCGAACTCGGCGTTCACGTGGACGACTTCGGGCCTGATTCCAACAGGCCCTAACGGCAACAACAATCCCAACAATAGCGACGAGTTCTCCATGCTCGATTTGAAGCACGGTGACATCGGCGGATTCACCTACGGCGACCAGATTTACGTATTCCAGGCTGATGGTGTGGATCCGTCCTACACTTCAAATCTCAACGTCTATCCTCAGGGTGTGAACCCCCTGGCGCACCCGACCAATTTCATCTCCGCGCTGCACATGGGTAACAATTTCGACGGCCCAGGGTTCCGCCCCGAGTTCGATGGCAGCTTCACTGGCGGCGGTGGTGCAGTCCCGGATGGCACGGTGGGCATTCTGTCGACAGGCTCCCCCTACTACACGGTGGCTCACGGGCTGCAGATCGGAGACGACAGCCAGAATGACGACGGCGATGCGCTGAATGATAACTCTGCTTTCGAACTGGATGCGTCGAGCGAATACTTCAATGGCACGTTCGGCATCGACATGTCCGCCTCGGCCATTGCGAATTTGCAAACAAACAGCGGATCGAAGACTGACTGGATGGCGCTGCTAGCAGACAGCTCCAACTGGAGCAGCAGGTCAGACCTGAACTTCACCACGTTCAATTTCAGCGTGGCTCCGGAACCATCCCGGGCCTTGCTTCTGGTATTCGGGGGCGCGGGCCTGATGCTCCGCCGCCAGCGTAGCAGGAGTGCAGCGGCGTAGCAGCAGCACCTGACGAGGCGCATCACATCAAACACCCGGCTGCATGACACGTCATCAACCGAGCGCCCCGATTTGGATTTTCACCTCTTAGCAAACCAAACAAACCTCCAAACATCCCGAATCATGGTTGAATACGATCGCACCCCGCATGCCCCGGCCAGAGAAGCGCTCCGCATCTGTGTCGCTGGCGTTGGAGGAGCCGGTAGCAACGTCCTGGACCGAATCTCAATCGATCGCACAATCGATGCGAAATTGATCTCCTTCCAGACTGACATTCGCATCCTGAACCGCTCCACCGCCCCAATCAAGATTCAGATGGGCACGGAATTGATGCGCGGCATTGGCTCCGGAGGTGACCCCGATCTTGGCCGTGAGGCAGCAATGTTCTCCCGCGACGACATTCGCTCTGCCATCGAAGGCCATGACATGGTGTTCATCAGCGCCGGTCTTGGTGGCGGCACAGGGTCGGGAGCGGCACCGATCATCGCCCAGATCGCCAAGAGCACCGGTGCGGTTGTGGTGGTGTTTGCTGCCGTTCCGTTTTCTTTCGAAGGACGTCGGCGCCAGCAGCAATGCCGTCAGTCGCTCGACATTCTGGAAAAGCACGCGGACGCACTGATCCTGTTCGACAATGATCGCATGGGCGAACTGGTGCTGCCGAAAGACGGAATCCCGAAAGCTTTTGCCCAGGCCGACCAGCTCATCGCGCAGAGCATCCGCGCTGTGACCGCGATGGTGGCAGCGCCCGGTTTGGTCAAGCTGGGGCTGGGGGATCTCGTCGCTGCGCTGCGTGTCTCAGAGGGCCGCTGCTTGTTCGGTTTCGGCGAAGCCAAAGGCCAAAGCCGCGGCACCGAGGCGCTGAAGCGCGCCCTCAAGAGCCCGCTCATCAATCAAGGGGCGCTTCTCCAAAGTGCCAAGAACCTGCTCGTGCACGTTGTCGGCGGCGAGTCTCTCACGCTCGCAGAAGTCGAAGGCGTGATGAAACAGCTCGGACGCCACGTGCCAGACGATACTCAGATTTTGTTCGGCCTCGGCATCGATCCCAAACTCGCGGACGGCATCACGATTTCGCTGATCAGCGCCCTGAGCGCCAGCGATCTCGCGGCAGTGCACCCCGTGGAAGAAGCGGCACCCGCACGCGAACCTGTGGCGGAGCCGCCTCCAGCACAAAGGACGATTCGTCCGGGTCCGGCGGCTCAGCCCCGTTCTGCCCCACCATCAAGAGAGGAACCACCGCCAGCGATGGATCTCTTCGCAGAACCGGCGCCTGCGACGCCCGCGCCCCAGACCGCACCCGCACCTGCTCCAGTGGCCTCTCACCCGGTCGTGGCAACGCAACCGGAGCCCGAGCCTTCGCCGGCCGCCATTCCAGTGCCCCCGCCAGCGGCACCCGCTGTTCCACCGACGCGGCTCGTCGAGCCTCCCGCTGCTCAGCAGCCGCGCCCAGCAGCGATTGCAGCCGCACCTGAGCCGATCCCCGCGGAGCCGGAAGAGATTGTCTATGTGGCGACGGATGAAGAATCGCCAGCTTCCGCAGCTGCGACGATCGAAGATGCGCCCGCGAATCCAGGCAAACCCAAGCGCGAATCTGCGCGCGTTCGCCTGATGCAATTCATCAGCGGCGGCAGAGGCTCTGGCGCTGCAGTGGATCACCAGGAGGACGATGCGGTGGCTGTTTCGCCTCCGCCCGTGATCGCACCCGTTCCGGAAACCGCACCCGTGGCACTGCCCCGAACCCGCACTGTGCCAGCCGTTCACACGCCCGCCGCCCCCCAGCCGGTGCAAGTCGCCGCACAGGCTGAATCTCAGGCCATGGGGGATGCTTATACAGAAGCAGCACCCGCACCAGCCGTGCGCAAACCTGCACCAGTGCCTGCCACGGCTGCAGTCGGAACCGAACAGCCAAGCTTCCAGTTCAGCAATGACGAGCGATCGGGGCGCTTCAAAGACACCGAGCCCTCGTTCTCCACTCAGGGACACGAAGATCTCGACACACCCACGTGGATGCGGATGCGCAAACGCCTGCAAAAGTAAGGGAGCGACTTCGAGTCACTCCCCTACTCGGACAATGCCGCGCTCGATGGCGATCGCCACGGCATTCGTTCGGTCGAATGCGCCCAGTTTTTCCAGGATCAGGCTGATATGCAGCCGGATCGTGCCCATGCTGAGATGCAGTTCCGCGACGATATCTTTGGTTGAACGGCCTTTCACCAGAAGGCGCAGGATCTCCAGTTCGCGCTCGGTTAAGGGCCTGCGAGCTTCGCGCGCTTTGTATTTCGCGGCGATGTCCGCAGGGAAATACACGGCCCCCGCTGCCAGACGGCGAATCGCGCTCAAGACCTCCTCGCACTCGGCGGACTTGGTGATGTATCCTTTCACCCCGGCGCTGATGGCCCGATAGATATCCTCTTCGCCATCAAAAATCGTGAGCATCAATATCCGGGCATCCGGGAACTCGGACCGGATGGCGGTCACCGTTTCGACACCCGTTTTGTCTGGTAACTGATAGTCCATCAGCACCACGTCGGGACGATGTTGCCGATAGGCTGCGATCGCCGCCGCTGCGGTGCCGGCTTCAGCGACCACCGTCATGTCTGGCTCACCATTGATCGGCAGAGCGAGCCCCAGCCGGGTGGCGAAGTGATCGTCCACCACCAAAACTCGGATGGGAATAGGGGCACTCATGCGCGTGTTTCAATCTGGCCTGCTGGCACGACAACGCACACGCGCGTGCCGGATTCCGCAGAGCTTTCAATACGGAGAGAAGCACCGATTTTGTCGGCTCGTTCCCGCATGCCGGAGAGCCCGAAATGTCCCGCACTGCTCTCTGTGGAGCTAGTATCGAACCCAGTTCCATCATCAGTGACTTCCAAGCTCACACCGTTGGCCGCGTATTCTAGATGCAATCGAATGTGACGCGCCGCACCGTGCCGGGCCGCATTTGCCACGGCCTCCTGGGCGATCCGCAGCAGTTGCGTCTCCAAGGCACCGGCGAGCCGGACAGGCGAGCCCTCGACCACGTATTCAAATTCGGCGCCGCCCGCGGTGGCCAGCGGGCGCAGTAGTTCATCCATTCCAGCAGCGAGTCCGCGCTGCTCCAAGGCCACGCTGCGCAGCTCGCGGATCGTGCTGCGAGACTCCTCCCGTGCGCGCCGCAGGATTTTCCTGGCCACGCCGAGGGGTTCTTCAACCTGTCGTGCGCCGCCGTTGAGCTTCATCGACGCATTGTCCAGCAGCATCTGCACGCCCACAAGTTCCTGCTCCAGCGTGTCATGGAGATCACGCGCGATGCGCTGGCGCTCCTCCAGCTTGGCAGTCTGGCCGGCCTGGGCACGTATCACGGATGACTGCGAGCGCACCACCTTCTGCAGTGTGAAGGCCCATGCTCCGATCGCCAGCGCCAGCAGCCCCAGCGAACCCAGCAGCCAGCGGGCGCGGCTCTCCGTCCACCACGGCGCCCGGGCGAGCACGACAACATCGTCCGCGTCCCGCAACTGAAGGCTGAAGCCGGTCGCATTGCGCGGAATGACCAGCGGGTGCGTGGAACTGAATTCACAGATTCCCGTCACTCGCAGTTGCATGCCGGATTCCAGCTCTTCGTGGAGCCGGTGCTCATCACCCAGCACGGCATCAAAAACCTGCCCCTCGGACCTGCACACGAGGACGTGCCCCTCGCGTGTGTTCATGTCCTCAATGAACTCGGCATCGAGCGTCACCAGCTCGCACTGTTCCCCACTGTCGCGGGTGCGCGCAGCGTGAAACTCCAGCGGATGCGGCAGTTCGCCGACCCCGCTGACTCTCACATCCGTGGCGCTCAGACTGGGGCGAAATGGCGTTACTTGAGGATACCCCTCCGCTTCCACCTGCTCGCTCCGCTTCACCGTGATCGGCTGGGCGGTTTTGACAAACATGCTGCCGCCCTCGCCGCGAATGTAGAGCCCTCGTCCCGGCACCACGTGGGTGGCCACGCCCTGCACACGCACACGCTGGCGGAGCTTTGAATCCACACGCAGCAGCCCATCCACGGGCAGCAGGGGCACATGCGCGACCGGCTCGACTTCATCGTCCAATACAAAGGCATCGAGACCCGGCACATAGAGCAGCCTGCCAGACATCTGCCTTTGATCATTGAAATGGGTTCCCGCCACGCCGTGGACTTTCACCGAGTGCTCCACGAACTGCCAGGGAAGCTGGGTCCGCGTGCGATCCTTCGGGATAACCGCCTTGACCAGCCAGCCATCGATCTGCAATTCAACCACGAGGCTCGCTTCCTCAAACGACGTGCTTTTCACGATCCCGTGGACCTCCACCGGATGGCAGTCCATTTCCGGTTCGAACAACTGCGCAGCACTCACTCGCTGCCAGGCCGGCGAATGGATCGTGCCGCCGGATCGAATGGATGAAGGCAGCACGACCGGTAGAAACTCGCCCGGTCCGGCTGCGCCTTCCACGTGCACATCGGCACCCGTTTCGTAGTTCGAGTGACGCAGTTCCGGGGGCACGCCCACGCAGATACCGTTTTCGCCATCGTGCACGAACATCACGCCCCATGCATCGTGATAAAAGGTAACCACGGCGTCCAGTTTCACCGGCAGCCGGAGTTCCCGCTGGCCAGCATCCAGCGAACGGATCTGCGCGATACTGGACAGCGGCTCGGCAGCCCACGCGGCAAAGCCGGAGGCGGCAAAAATCGCGATGAGGACCCTGAACATCAGCGGCAGTCTAATCATGCCCGGCTTCGGCAAACAGCAAAAAGCGGGCGACCGAGGTCCGGAACGGCGGCTCCGGGGTGAGGCGGGGCGGCTGGTCTCATTATATTTATTGTAATTATTGTATTTTTTGCCAAAATTGCTGAGTTCGCCCCCGAACAAGCTCCACATGCCCCCAGCGTTCGCCCATCGACGTCCTCTCCACCACCTGGTGAGAACGGCGTTCCGTCTGCCACTTCTGGCAGCGCGGATTGCTGTCGTCTTGGCGCTGCTTTTGCCGGCGGCACGCTCCCTGGCTCAGTCCACCAGCGTGGTGGAATGGAACTTCGGCACCACCACCGGAACCACGACTTCCAGCCTCCTGGACCTGAGTGTGACCGGCACGTCAGTGAACCTGCTCGCGTCGTCGGTGAGCGGATTCAGTGGATCCACGGGCGGCACCTCTCCAAGTTTTTACCACAGCTCGGGCACCTGGTCGTCGTCGGCCACATCGATGCTTTCCGGGCGAACCGGCACGACACCAGTTTCGGGAGCGAAGGTCATCTACTCGAACCTGACGCTGAAAAACCCGGCATCTGGCGACTGGAGTTCGATGCGCGTTGTCCTGGATTACTACCGGCCCACTGGCGCTCCAACGACCGTCCGCGCCTATCTTACCTGGCTGGAAGGTGGTGCATACAAAACGCGCTACTCGCCTGCCACCACACTTTCCACGACGACCGCTGCGTGGCTGACCGGTCTGAGCCTGCCGCTCAATACTGGCTCCACCGCACCCGCCACCTCGGCATTGCCGGGCACGACATTCCTGCTGGAGCTACAGTTCTACGGCAGTGCCACTTCGCCCAACACCGTGCGCGTGGACAATTTGAAACTACAGGTCAACAGCCTCAGCGTGAAGGACTACGGGGACTGGAATGGCTCTGGTGCGGCCTCATCCACAACCTATGCAGTGACGAACAGCACCCTCCGCCTCGGGGCCACTGTCGATGCCGAGGTCACGCCGGTGGTCAATGCTGGTGCCAACGGTGATGACACCACCAACACGGGCAGTGCCGACGACGATGATGGCGTGACCATGCCCGCTTCAATAACTGCGGGAGCAGCGAACGTGGTCATCCCCGTGAGCGTTTTCAACAACACTGGCAGCACCAAATACCTCCACTCATGGATCGACTTCGACAATAACGGAACCTTCAATGACACGGTATTCAATGCCGCGAGCGCACCCACAGGCGAACGCCTGGAGGCTGTGCGCAGCATACCGTCCAGCGCCTCCAGCCAGGCCGTGAATGTGACCTTCAACGTCCCGATTGGGGCGAGTGCAGGAACGCAGCGAGGCGTGCGCTTCCGCATATCAAGCAGCAGCTCCACAACGCCAACCACCTCAGGCGACACCGGCGAGATAGAGGACTACATTGTCACCATTGCCGCGCCGCCGCGGGACTATGGGGACTGGGCGCACGCCACCAACACCACCGGTGCGGCCACGACATCGACCTACAGTCTGGT
>WBZU01001223.1_pt2 | contig 16442 bp, 14 predicted proteins | sample 5204311 | NCBI WGS metagenome assembly WBZU01 (sample SAMN12344359, study PRJNA552823) | activated sludge metagenome | biome: Activated sludge suspended growth; feature: Nitrification reactor; material: Wastewater; isolation source: activated sludge from nitrification reactor of wastewater...
TTTACGGGATTTTGAGAAAGCGGAAAAGTATTACAAAGATTATTCCGGCAGCAATAAACTTCTTCAGGTTTCTTCTGCGGCAGGCATAGCATCTGTATATGAAGCGAAGAATAATTTTTCTGATGCCGCTAAACAATTTGAGAAAGCTGCAAATATTGACAAGGAAAATCCTTTTGTTGATCAGTATCTGTTTTATGCAGGAAAGAATTATATAAGGTCGGATAAACCTGATGACGCCAGGAAAATTTTTAATAGAATAAAAGAAGATTTCCCAAAATCAAAATATATAGCGGAGTCTGAAAGATATAAATCATCAATTAATCAATAAGAAGTCAAGTCGGAGAATATGAGTTTAAAAGTTAAGATAAATGAAGATCTGAATAATGCTTTAAAGGCAAAGGATATAGTTAAAATTGATACTCTTCGTTCGATCAGAGCAGAGATCCTTAAAATGGACAAGTCTGGTATGAACAGGGAGATGACTCCTGAGGAAGAAATTCAACTGCTTTCTAAGCAGGCAAAGATGAGAAAAGAATCAATAGAACTGTTTGCGCAGGCAGGAAGAAAAGACCTTGTGGATAAAGAACAGGCGCAGCTTGACTTAATAAATCAGTACCTGCCGGAGCAGATGTCTGAAAAAGAAGCGGATGAAATTATAACAAAGATCATATCGGATTCAGGGACAACCTCTCAAAAAGATTTCGGCAGATTAATGAGCGAAGTTATGAAACAGCTTAAAGGTAAAATTGACGGAAAGATTATACAGGACATTTTAAAAAGCAAACTTTCGTAACACTGCTGCTCATTTCAGACTGATTTTTTTATTGTCCGGAAATTAATGATACAATGTCTGAACCAAATTGAATAAGTTAGATATCATAATATCCGTTATCATTTTAATACCCGCCTTACTGGGTCTGAAAAACGGACTTCTTAAAAGCATTTTCTCACTTGCAGGAATAATTACCGGATTATATCTTGCGACCCGCTACAATGATAAACTTGTCAGCATACTGAAATTCATTAAAACAGACGAAAAAATACTCAGCTTCATCTCTTTTGTTTTTATTATTCTTACAGCTTATTTTATCTTTACTTATATTTCAGGGAAAATATCGGGTTTAAATTTCATTACCAGAACCATTGATAAGATATCTGGGACATTGCTCGGAATATTTAAAGGACTTATTATCGCCAGCATATTTTTAGTGATTTCAGCTGGCACTTTTAAAATTTTTTCAGAAAAAGAAATTGCGGATTCCGTGTTGTATCCGGTGACTGTCAATGTCGCCCCGGATGTTTATAATTATGTAATTAAATTTTTTCCTGAAGCAAAAAGTTTTTATGAAGAGTTAAGCAAAATGATTTTACATTTAAATTAATTTACATCTATTGAATCATTTATAAATATGGATCTGACAGAATTAAAAATAAAATTAGAATTCGATAGAATTACAGACAGCGTCAAACATCACGCTTATTCTACGCTGGGAGAAGACCGCTTCGATGAAATTGAATTTTTCACCGACAGTATATCTTTAGAAAAAGAACTTGACAAGGCAGTCGAAATGAAAATTATTCTTTCAACCGGTGGAGATCTTCCCCTAGACGGACTGAAAGACATAAGCAGGAGTATAAATAAAATTAAAATAGAAGGTTATTATATAAGTCCCGAAGAGTTTCTGCATATTCTCGACTTTCTGAAAATTTCGAGGAATACAAAGAAGTATATTTCTGATCTGAACAGTGAACAGGACAATTCATTTGAACTCATAAACAGTCTTGCTAAAGATCTTTTTTTCAATAAAATACTTGAGCACAATATTGAGATTACAATAGATGAAACCGGGAATGTAAGAGATAACGCTTCGGCTGCATTAAGTAAAATCAGAAAGAGCATTAATTCACAGTCAGGAAGGTTAAGAAAAACACTTTCCTCTATCCTGAAAAAAGTCTCAGAAAAGGAATTTCTTCGTGAAGATATAATAACGCAGCGGGAAGGCAGATTTGTCATTCCTGTAAAAGCTGAAAACAAGAGAAATGTTCCGGGTATCATTCACGGGTCATCGGGAACGGGAGCAACAGTTTTCATTGAGCCGTCTGAAATCATAAATCTCAATAATGAAATTACGGAACTTCATTTTGAGGAAAAAAGAGAAATAGAAAAGATACTTCGCGAGCTTTCGGGTCAGCTTGCACAGTACACAGATGAAATTAAGAACAACCTGAATATTCTGTCCGAGATAGATTTCATACAGGCAAAAGCAAGATATGCTATAGAAACTGATTCAGCTAAACCCGTTATAGGAAAAAGATATATAAATCTTGTTACAGCATATCATCCGGGACTTCTGAAAACAAAGAAAAGAAACGAAGTCATTCCGCTTAATCTGACAATCGGCGGAGACTACAATACGTTAGTTATATCCGGACCGAATGCAGGAGGAAAGACTGTAGTACTAAAGACTGTCGGATTAATACAACTTATGCTTCAGTCGGGAATGCTTGTTCCCGCATCTCCCGAAAGCGAGTTCAAATTGTTTAAAGATATCTTTATAAGCATAGGAGACGAACAATCATTGGAAAGCGATCTTAGTACATTCAGTTCACACTTACGGTCAATTAAAGAAGTAATAGACAGATCCGACAGTAATTCTCTGATTCTAATAGATGAAATCGCAAGCGGAACTGATCCGGTGCTGGGTAGCGCATTATCAGCATCCATTCTGAAAACATTTTCAAACAGGGATGCATATACAATAGTAACGACGCATAACAGCGAATTGAAGGAATTTGCATACAGCACTGATAGGATAGAAAACGCTTCGCTTGAATTTGATGTAGAAAATCTTACTCCGAATTTTCATTTTGTTTCAGGCGTTCCCGGTCAGAGTTTTACATTTGAGATAGCAAGAAAATTTGATTTTCCGGAATCAGTTTTAAAAGACGCCTACAGCAATCTTGATGAAAATGAAAGCAGACTTGAAGACCTGCTGAAAGATCTCAATGAGACAAAACAGAAGTATGATCTTCTTAAGAACAAGTTCGATATTGATAATACAAGACTAAAAGGTCTTACTGCTATGTATGACAGGAAAATTAAGGAGATTAGCAGGAATGAAAAAGAGATTAAGTATAAAGCAAAGTATGAAGCGGAAAGAATTTTAAAAGATGCAAATAAACTAATTGAAAAAACGATTAAGGAGATCAGGGAAGACAAGCTTACACCCAAAGAGATCAAGAATGAATTTAGCCGGGAATCGGAAAAGATCACAGCTATTCCCGAAGGAGAAAAGCTGACAGATGATGAAGATATAAAAGTTCTTAACGAAGAGATTAAAGTAAATGACACAGTAAGACTTAAAGACTCGAGCGCTTCAGGCGAAGTTATGGATATTTCAGGTGAACATATTTCAGTAAATGTTAACGGTATTTTAATGAGATTAAAACTTCATGATGTGGAAAAAATAAACAGAAAGGAATCAGTAAAAGAATATTCCGGACACTCGCTTGTAGAGGTTAATGAAGGAAAAATTGAATACGAACTTGACTTAAGAGGAAATTATCCAACTGAAATTGAGGATAAAATAGAAAAGTTTCTATTTGATTCAGTGAACAGCGGTTTAAAAGAAGTAAGTATAATCCACGGAAAAGGAAGCGGCAGGTTAAGAACAGAAGTTCAGAAACTTCTCAGGAAACATAAAGCGGTAAAAACATTTCGTCTCGGAAACTGGAATGAAGGCGACAGCGGTGTAACAATAATAGACTTATGAAAAAAATAATCGTATGCGGCGCAGGAATCGGAGGAATGGTAAGCGCAATATTGCTGTCAGCCAAAGGGCATGAAGTGAAAATTTACGAGAAGAATGATGAGCCGGGCGGAAAGATGGGAGAGATACGCAGAGACGGATACAGATTTGACACCGGACCCTCGCTGATAACGATGCCATTTGTTTTCAGAGATTTCTTTGATGAAATTAAAAGAGAGATGGCGGATTATTTTGAACTTGCAGAGATAGAAAGTTCATGCAGATACTTCTGGTCTGACGGAACTGTATTTAATTCTTACACTGCCAAAGCAAAATCAGAACAGGAGTTAAAAAAAGTATTCGGCGATGATACATCTGACAGTTACTTCAGATATCTTGAATATGCAAAAATATTTTACAATTTATCTATTGAAGATTTTATTGGTGCGGATATAAATATAAGAAACTATCTTTCAAAGGAAGGCATTAGAAATTTATTCAGACTTATTTCAGGCAGATCAGTTAATGATCTTTCAAACAAATTTTTCAAAGAAGAGAAACTTAGGCAGATGATGGACAGATTTGCCACATTCAGCGGTTCAACGCCATTTCTTGCGCCACAGTTTTTTTCCGTAATACCTTTCATTGAAAATGAATACGGCGCCTGGTATGTAAAGGGAGGAATTTATAAAATTGCAGAAAGTCTGAGGAGGTTATGCGTCGAATTTAATGTTGAGATACATTACGGTTGCGAGCTCACTGATATTTCACAGAATAAAAGAAAGATCACTTCTCTTAAATTCAAATCTAAAGACGGTAAAATAACAGAGACGGATAAGTTTGATACTGTTGTATCAAATTTCACAAACAGCTTATGTTTAATGGACAAAGATTATTTCAAAAATTACGACTGGGCAAACTCTGCTTTCATTATAAAAGCGGGAATAAAAAAGAAGTTTTCAGAATTAAGCCATCACAACATTTTTTTTGCAGACGATTATGAAAAGGAATACATTGACATATTTGAAAAAAAAATCCCTTCGGATGATATGACGATTTATATTTCAGTTTCATCAAAAACCGATTTGAATGATGCTCCCTCCGGATGTGAGAACTGGTTCATTATGGTTAACGCTCCTTTTTTAAATCCCGGCACAGACTGGACAGAAAAGTACAGCAGGGATTATTGCAATAAAATAATAGACAGGTTAAACAGATTCGATATTGTATTTGGCGGGAATATAAACGACAGCATTGAATTCCGTGAAATTTTTACTCCGGAAGATTTTAAAAATAAATACAACTGTGAGAATGGTTCGATCTACGGATTATCATCAAACACACTTTACACTATTTTAAAAAGACCAAAGAACAAATCTGATAAATTCGATAACCTGTACTTCACAGGAGGCAATACGAATCCCGGAGGCGGAGTGCCTTTATGTTTTCAATCCGGCAGAATTATTTCAACATTAATTTAAATTATTCAAAGTATTAATTTCCATTAAAAAAATTCCCTGCTCATAATTTTAAAATAACAAAATTCAGATGAGAAAAATACTTATTGTAGACGATGAGCAAAGCATTATAGACAGCATATCCATGGTGCTGACAAGTGAAGGTTACGGGGTTACAGGTTGTCTCAATGGAGTAACAGCCCTTGAAAATATAAAGAATACTGAATACGACCTGATACTTCTTGACATTAAAATGCCAAAAATGGACGGTATTGAAGTGCTTGAAAAGATCATGGAGTTTGACAGAAACAATGTTGTCATAATGATCTCAGGTCACGGGACCATTGACACGGCAGTGGAAGCCACAAAAAAGGGAGCTTATAATTTTTTGCAAAAACCCTTGCCGGATCTTCATGAGCTTAAACTTACAATCAGGAATGCGATTGAATATAAAAGATCGAGAGATGAACTTCTCAGAGTCAGAAAAGATTTTTTTGAATCTGAAAAGATCATCGGAAGCAGTGAAAGCATAGATAATGTAAAATCACTCATCACTAAATTTTCAGGACTGAATTCCAACGTGGTAATATCAGGTGAAAGCGGAACAGGTAAAGAGCTAGTTGCTAGGAGGATACACTTTGAATCCGACAGATCAGACAAACCGTTCGTTGAAATTAACAGCGCCAATCTGACAGAGGATAATGCAGAGACAGAACTTTTTGGAAAACTTGAGAATAACATTCTGACATCCGGCAAATTAGAACAAGCTGCAGGAGGTACAATTTTTCTTGATGAAATATCAAATCTCTCCGCTGATATTCAATCAAAACTTCTCGGAGTAATTGAAACAAATACATTTACAAGGTCAGGCAGTATTGTCAGGATACATCTTGACGCAAGATTTATTTTTTCAACGAACAAGGATCTTCTTGAGGAAGTCAGGGAGAAAAGACTTCGTGATGATTTTTACCACAGAATAAATGTACTACAGATTAACGTACCTCCTTTAAGAGAACGCCCTGAGGATATAACGGAACTTGCAGATTACTTTACAGAGAGATTCTGCAGAGAAAACAATTTGTCATTAAAAGTCTTAAGTGAAAAAGCTAAGAGTCTGCTTCTGACATTAAGATGGCCGGGGAATGTCAGGGAATTAAAAAATTTAATTGAACGGCTGATTATAACAGTTGACAAAGATGTAATTGATTATGATGATATTGAAATTCCGGGATCAAAACATCTTAAGGAATTCAGCGAATTATTGAACAGAAATATGTCATTGAATGATTTCCAGAACGAATCCGAAAAGATTTTCATTCTGAAAATGATGAATGATTATAAATTCAATATTTTACAGACTGCAGAAGCGCTTCAGATTCAAAGAAGTCATTTATATAATTTAATGAATAAGTATAACATTCATAAACCCGGTAAAGGCAAATGACTAAGCTGAGTTTTTTTGTCTGAATATTTCATACAGAAATACGCCTGTTGAGACAGAAACATTTAGAGAACCGAGATTACCGGTCATTGGTATTCTGACAAGAATATCACATTGATTTTTCATATTACTTCGCATCCCAGATCCTTCGCTTCCTATTACAAGAGCAATCGGAATTTTAAAATCCGTTTCAAATATTGTTTTAGCTGCATTCATATCGGCTCCTGCAATCCAGTATCCGTTATCCTTAAGAAAAATAAGCGAGTTGGTCAGATTTGTTTCCTTTGCAATGCTAACATAATTTACGGCTCCCGAAGAAGTTTTTATAACAGTATGATTTACTTCAGCGGAATTATGACGGGGAATTACAATTCCGTCTGCGCCGAGACATACTGCTGATCTTATTATAGCTCCGAGATTATGTGGATCAGTTATCTGATCCAGGACAAGCACGAGAGGATTTTTAATTTTTTTATTTTTTTCGACTATATCGCGGACAGAGACATAATTATAATCTTTTATAAATCCTATAACACCCTGATCAATACCTTCGTCTTTATTCTTATTATCAAAAAACTTTTTAAATTCAAAATAATTAAGATAAACAACATTCACTTTTTTTTCTTCGGCGATTTTGACAATACTCTTCAGCTTATTGTCAGGTTTCACTTTTTTCAGGAGAATAATTTTATTGAACTCATCGGGATTCGATTTCAGAGTTTCGAGGACAGGATTTTTTCCTATTACTAACATTGATTTGTAAATTTATTATGTTTGAGAAATTGAGTATTTTAATATAATTAATATAAAATTTAATAGATTAGCAAAAACCAAAGTATAATTTTTGACTGAGAGACTGAAAGAAATTTACGAAAGATATTCCGGAAAATTCAATGAACCGGATATAAAAAAGGAGACGTTGTATATTGTTTCCACTCCGATCGGAAATCTTGAAGACATTTCATTCAGGGCAATAGGTATTCTGAAGAAAGCGGATCTTATCGCATGCGAAGATACAAGAGTGACTAACTTTCTGTTAAATCAGTATGACATCAGAAATAAAACCGTCAGTTATTATTCGCAGGTAGAGTCTTCAAAACTTGATTATTTAATAAACGAATTGAAGTCAGGGAAATCTCTGGCTCTGGTCTCTGATGCAGGCACTCCTTGTCTTTCCGACCCGGGCAATATGCTTGTTTCAAAGTGTATTGAAGAAGGAATTGATGTTTATTCAGTGCCCGGATGCAATGCGCTGATCCATGCTCTTGTGATGTCAGGATTTTCAACCAAAAAATTTTATTTCCAGGGATTTCTTCCATTGAAAAAAGGAAGACAAACATTACTGAAAGAATTATCGGAATTCAGAATGGCAATAATAATTTACGAATCTCCATTCAGAATTTACAAAACATTAAAAGAAATAAGCGAAATATTCGGGAATAAAGAAATTTCAGTATCAAGGGAGCTTACTAAAAAATTCGAACAGACAATCCGGGGAAATGTAAAATCAGTAATCAGCGGGAATATAAAACTTAAGGGTGAATTTGTAATAACAATTAACAACAATTAATATCTAAATGAAAAATAACAGCGATGAAGTAAGAGTCCGGTTTGCTCCGTCTCCGACAGGATTTGTTCATATTGGTTCGCTTCGAACTGCTTTGTTTAACTATCTTTTTGCAAAGCATACGGGGGGAAAAAATATTCTCAGAATTGAAGATACGGATCAGACGAGAAAAGTAGAAGGCGCGGTTGAGAATCTGATAAGAGTTATGGGAAAACTTGGAATTGAATTTGATGAGGGTCCTGTTCAGGGAGGTGATTTCGGACCTTACTATCAATCTCAGCGTCTCGTTTTTTATAAAAAATATTGTGATGAACTGCTTGCAAAAGGTTCAGCTTATTATGCATTTGAAACATCACACGAACTTGATGAAATGAGAAAACTTCAGCTTCTTGAAGGCAGGCAGACAATGTATGACAGACGCGCAAGAGATCTCAGCGAAGATGAAGTGCAGAAGAATCTGGAGAAAGGATTGCCTTATGTCATAAGACTGAAAGTTCCTCTGAATGAAGAAATCAGATTTGATGATCTGATAAAAGGCACGATCAGAATCGAGACAAATATTATTGATGATCAGATATTACTGAAATCAGACGGATTCCCGACGTATCATCTTGCCAATGTAGTGGATGATCATCTGATGAATATCACACATATTATCCGCGGAGAAGAATGGGTTACATCTGTTCCAAAGCATATAATTATTTATAATGCTCTCGGATGGGAAGTTCCGGAAATGGCGCATGTTCCGCTAATTCTTAACAGTGATAAAAGCAAGCTCAGCAAGCGGCAGGGTGATGTTGCGGTAGAAGATTTTCTTCAGAAAGGTTATCTGAAAGAGACGCTGACTAATTTCATCGCGTTTCTCGGCTGGAATCCTGGAGAAGGCGAGGAGCAGGAATTTTTTTCAATGGAAGAACTTATTAAAAAATTCACGCTTGAAAAGGTTCAGTCTTCCGGAGCAGTTTTTAATATAGATAAGCTTAACTGGATGAACAATGAATACATTAAAAATTATGATCTGGATAAACTGACTGAGTTGACACTCCCCTATTTCTTCAAAGCCGGAATTGATATTTCAAATACAGAAAGGATCAAAAAAATTCTTTCGCTTGTAAGAGTTTATCTGAACAAGCTGGATGATATTCCTGATAATATCAGTTTCCTGGATCAAAAAGAGATAGAACCTGATAATGAAAATTTAAAGGAAATCCTTAACTCTGAGAGCAGCAAAAAAGTATTTGAAAAGCTATCGGAAAAGATTAGCACCCTGGATGAACTGAATCCCGAAAACTATAAGACGGCAGTTTCAGAAGTTCAGAAAGATACCGGAATAAAAGGCAAAGCGTTGTTTAAACCAATTAGATTAGCATTAACCGGCAGTGAAAACGGACCAGAGTTACCATTGATTGCAGAAATTCTCGGGAAAGAGAAAGTTCTCGATTTGCTGAAAAGATGGATTTGAAAAATTTGCCGTCAGAAGATATGCTCTGACGGCTTTAAAATCTACCTGATTTTTTTCTTATGTCTGTTCTTTCTTAATCTTTTCTTCCTTTTATGTGTAGACATCTTTGCTCTTTTTCTTTTTTTACCGCAGGGCATTTAGTTCCTTTCTTAATTTATTATTTTTAAAAATCTTTTTTTATTTTGTAAGCTGTTCCTGAACTACTTTTTTAAATTCTTTTGATACTTTAAACATCGGGATAAATCTTTTTCCGAGAGAAATTTTATCACCTGTTTTAGGATTTCTGGCAATCCTCGGATGCTTGATATTGTTCTTAAATGTTCCGAATCCTCTGATTTCGACAGTTTCATTACGTTTAAGCGAATCAATAATACAGCTTATAAATCCTTCGACAACAATTTCAGTTTCCTTTTTACTTAAACCTGTTGCTTCAGAAATTGCAGCAGCTATCTGAGCTCTTGTCATACCTTTAATTAATTAAATTTTAATATACAAATTTATATTGCAGAATCGGTTGCTCAAAAAATTCACTTTTCAATTCATTCTTGACTGATTTCAGATTATTTTCTGAAAACGAATCAACAATTCTGAAAAGGAGATTGTCTTTCTTTTTTTCCTTAACAATGACCGGATCCCCCTCAATGCCTGCGAGTCTCGAAGTTATTTTTACAGCATCTTCATAAGTACCGAGTGAATCTATCAAACCAATTTCCTTTGCCTGCCTTCCGGTAAATACCCTTCCGTTAGCATATTCCTTCAATTTTTCTTTATCAATTTTTCTTGATTTTGAAACGACATCCAGAAACTGATCATAGGAATCATTTACAATATCCTGAAAATATTCTTTATCTTTTTCGTTAAGCTCTCTGAACGGATTTCCTGCATCTTTAAGTTCGCCGCTTTTAATAATATTTTCCGTAATTCCGATTTTTTCCGCAAGGTCCTTAAAATTTGTAAGATTTATTATCACTCCAATACTGCCTACAAGTGACCCCGGATTTGCAATAATCAGACTTCCTCCGCAAGCTGCGTAATATCCTCCGCTTGCGCCCAGTGAACTTATAGAAACCACAACCGGTTTTCCATTGTCCTTTGCTTTTTTTATGGCTTCATACATTTCCTGTGAAGCTGCGACTCCACCGCCGGGAGTATTGACATGAAGCAGAATTGCTTTAATTGATTTATCTTCACCGAATTTTTTGAACTGTCTGACTAAGGATTCTGAAGATAGAATCGTAAAATCCAGATCAACTACAGCTATCTTCCCGTTGCCTCTTCCCGATACTTCATCGTATCTGCCCGAATCAGAAACCATATTTGCAAAGAAAATTATACTGAAACCAACAAACAATATTGCAATAATAATCAAAGTTATTAATATTCCCCAGAACCATCTTCCGGAAGTTGATTGTTTTTTTACGATTTCAGTCTGATCCATTATATTATTTTTTCAATGAATCTTTTTTCTTGAGAGCGTCCTGCGCCTTATCAGTCATTCCAAGATTTGCATAAACAGTAACAAGCAGTTCCCATATCTGCGGCTCTAGATCTTTCTTTGTAAGATTCTGTGTCATAGGTTCGAGAAAACCGAGCGCCTGATTAAATTTTTCTTTGTAGTTACTCTTATCATCACTATTTCTCATTTCTTCTCCGATTTTTGCTGACGCAAGACCGCTGTTGTAAGCTGATGTTTCGTAGTAAGGGTCAGTCTTCGGCAAATTGGAAATATTAAGAACTTTGCTGAACGTTTCCAATGCAGCAGGATAGTTTTTTATAGCCATCATGCTGAGTCCTGAGTCAAAAATAATCCTTGCGACTTTTTCTGAGGCTTCGACTGAATTTGTTTTCTTGGCAAGTTCTCCAAAAATTTCAAGAGCTTTATCCTGTTGACCAAGCGCAAGATAAGTTTCACCCATAGCGCTGAATGATTTCAAACTGTCCGGATTGATAGCTGAAGATGCAGTAAAAAATTTTAATGCATCCCCATAATAAACTTTCGCTCCTGAAGAATCTTTCCTGACTTCTGCATCAATTCCATTTTTAAATTCCTTAGCTCCCTGGTTATATTTTTCAATCCAGTAAGCATTAACATTCGGAGCGAAATTGTTTGATAATGAAAGACTTTTTTTAAAGGAATTACGCGCATCGTCAAATTTTCCATTTTCAATCTGTGAATATCCAAGCATATACCAGCCCTCATCATCTGCCTGATCTATTAATAGTCCTTTTTTCAGCTCTATTTCAGCTTTCTGAAAATCCTTCTGTTGGAATGCAAGTTTACCGGTAGTTGATTCTGCTGACGCACATCCGAGATAATATATTGTTACTGAAAAAATTGATAGTGAAATTATTACAGAATAAATTCTTTTATACAAAGACATTTTATATTTCTCCTGATTTAATTAATTTTTTGTTGCCGTAAATATAAGCAAATTAAGACTTTTATTCAATTTAACAATTTTCTGAGTTATCCTCTGGGATGAAAAGTTTTATGGACTTCAATTAAGTAATCTTTGTCAATATGAGTATAAATCTGCGTCGTGGAAATATCAGAATGTCCAAGCATTTCCTGAATTATCCTGATATCTGCTCCGCCCTGAAGAAGATGAGTAGCAAATGAATGTCTCAATGTATGCGGATGTACATTTTTTTTTATTCCTGCAAATGCAGAATGCTTTCTTATAATATCAAGAACACCCATTCTGGAGAGTTTCGCTCCTCTGAAATTAAGAAATAAGTAATCAAAAGATTTATTATTCTTCAGCAGAATTCTGCTTTCCTTCATATATTTTTGTATATAATTCAAAGCTGTTTTGCCAACAGGAACAATTCTTTCCTTTGAACCTTTTCCGAAAACTCTTAAATAATCCTCATCAAAAAAAATATTGGATATTTCTAGATTTATAGCTTCACTTACTCTCAGACCGCTTGCATACATAGTTTCCATCAACGCTTTATCCCTTAATCCGAGTTTTTCTTTTATATCAGGTGCTGAAAGCAAAAGTTCAGTTTCTTCAACTGACAGAACTTCCGGAAGTAATCTGGATGATTTGGGAGTGACAAAACTTTCTGCAGGATTAACGGATATTTGATTATCCGTCACAAGATATTTAAAAAAAGACTTAAGGGAAGAAATAAATCTTGAAACAGTTCTGGCAGAATACTTTTCGTCAAGTTTGTTCCCTGATCTGTTAATATATCCAAGAAACCCTGTTACTGTATCCTCTGTAATTTTTTGTATCCCGGTAATCATGCAGATATTTTCCGAGTATGAAAAAAATTTATCTATATCCATTGAATAGGAAGAGATGGTGTTTTCTGACAAAGATCTTTCATTCCTCAGATAATTCAGAAAAAGTTTTTTATGAAGTTCAAATTCATCTGACATATAGATTTAATTTTATCTTTAAAAGTATACCGGATCAATTTTTTGAATCACTAACTAACTCAAGTTGATTCTTATCCGGATATTTAATTCTGTGATGATGAATCCCAATAAGGATTTTCAGAAAACTTTCTTTTATTTTTGTCAGGTCTTTCAGAGTGAGGTCGCATTCGTCAAGTTCACCTTCAATGAATCTCGCTCTGATTACTTCTCTTATTTTATTTTCGAGTTTCTGCGGAGAAGGATCTTCTATTGCTCTTGTGCTTGCCTCTATTGCATCTGCAAGCATTACTATTCCTGTTTCCTTTGTCTGAGGTTTGGGTCCGGGATATCTGTAAATATAGTCAGCTATTTCATCCTTGGATGAATTTTTAGCTTTATCGTAGAAATATGAAACAAGGGTTGTGCCATGATGCATCGGAATAAAATCAATTATCTTCTGAGGCAGTTTGTATTTTTTTGCAAGTTCTATTCCGTCTTTGACATGAGCAATAATTATTTTTGTACTTATGCTGGGATTAAGATCATTATGTTTGTTATTCTGGTCGAGCTGATTTTCAATAAAATACTGCGGCTTTACAAGCTTGCCGACATCATGATAATAACATCCGACTCTTGCAAGTATCTGATTTGCGTGAATTGACTCTGCAGCAGCTTCAGACAGATTTCCCATTATTATACTATGATGAAAAGTACCCGGAGCTTTTGAAGATAATTCTTTCAGTAAAGGATGATTGAAATCAGAAAGTTCCAGAAGTGTCAAATCCGTAGTAATCTTAAACACCCTTTCATAAAATATAAGAAAACCGTAAGCTATTATAGGTGACATTACAGCATTAATTCCTCCGAACATTAGTTTCGTCCATAATTTCTGAGTATCCTCAATTCTTAAAAGATTTACTGCCAGAATTGACATCATATATCCTATAAGTATAAAAAAGAAAGACCGGAATATCTGAGTTCTGTTTTTAATATCTCTTTCACTGAATATTGCCAGAACTGATCCGCAAAACGAAATGAATAAAACCGGATAATCTCCTCCCCTTATAACTGCCACAAAAAAACAAATGACTGTTACAGTATAAAAAGCAAGTCTTGAATCGAATATAATAGTTAAAAGAATTGAAGCCACCGGTACGAATATCAGGAGTTCGACAGGAAGATTTATATCCAGCTTAAGACTTAAGTAAGCAAAAAAACCTTCAATTAGAATCAGAGATGAAATCAGAATTAGTTTCTGATTATCCTCGAATACACCGGGTCTGATGTAATAAAGAAAAAGTGAAAGGACAATTACAAGTATTAACACTGAGAATAACTTTCCTAACTGCTGAAGAAACATATCCTGTACGCCGATTCTCTCTAATCTGACTTTTTTGTAGGAGTCGAGTTTCATTTTTGTGAATCTGTTTATCGGATCATGTTTGCTGATTATCCTTTCATTTTCTTTAACAATTCCTATCGTTCTGGGAATCTGCTCTATTCTGTTGTCAATTTCAAGTTTGGTTAGTTCTCCGTTATATTTTAAATTATCATAAATGAAATATCCGGCAATTTTTAATCCTGCAGTCCTAAGAAGAGAGTCTTTTTCAAAAAGAAAAATTTCCGAATTTAACCGGCTTAAAATTTCCGCTCTGTCATAAATCTGTTCCGTACTGATAACATTCTGAAGTCTTTCATTAGCAGTTTTTATGGAAACTTTCTTTGATATAATTTTATCTTTATCATAATCAATTATGTCTTTTGAATTCAAATCAGTTATTCCGTTCTTTAATTTTTCAAGAAATTCATTGAAGCTGATTTTACTTTCCTCTGCATTTTCATTAATGTATAATTTGTAAAGAGACTCCCATTCAGGAAAAGTAAACTGAATACCTAATCCGTTTTTCACGGAATCCAGATTTTCGGAATTAATATATCCATCCTTATTCTTTTCAAGATTTTCTGCAGCGGTAAGAATTTTTCTCAGCTCATTTTCAAAATTTTCGAGACTGTCTTTTATTTTTATCTTCTCTGAAACTTTGTCGAATACTATCGCGATATTATTTTTTACTTCCTTTACTTCGAGTTCATATTCACTTTCATCCTTGTAAACCGGAAAAGTAAAAGGAGCGATAAGATCTTCAGAAGACCATATCGCTCCAACTTCATTATTGGTCTCAGTGCTTTTATAACTTGGCAGCATAAGATAAAGCGCTATTACCGTCACAGAAGCAATCAGTAACTTAAAAAGCCTGCTTTTTCTGAATTCAGTATTCTTTAAATAACGAACTGCTTTACCGGAATGCAATTTTAAAAATCCGCGCATAATCTTTTGAATCTCTAGTGAATTTAATTTTCGAAGCGCATAAAATAAAAAAGAGCAGCTTCATTTGAAACTACTCTTTTTTAATTAATTATGTTATTGCAAAATGAAATATATTTTTTGTTTTTCAGAAAAACAAATTGATCATAATATTTCGTGCTTTGTAGAATAAGTAACTTTTCTGTCAACAATAAAATCATCAAACAATTTCTGCGTCAGCATCATACTTTCTTCAGACTGGTTATCTTCCATTGCATCAAATTTCTCTTCATTTTCAAATACAAAAATTTCCGAAAAATTATTTTTTGTTTTTTGGTTTTCAAAAACCGAATACTCACCGATGGAAGAGCTTAAGATGATTTGTTTAAGTTCTCCAATTGTATTCAGATAATCAGATCTCTTTTCAGGATAGATGTTGTAATTTATTTCGAAAATAATTTTAGCCATATTGGAGTTTAAATTCTTTAATCTGCAAATATAAAAACACATTTATCTAAAAAAAAGATAAAGTTTAATCTTTTTATCTTATTAATTTTGGAATGATAAACAATATTTATGGAACATGTTCACAGTGTTTTCAGTTAACTTTTATAAATCCAAATCAATTAAATGAAATTTATATTAATCCCTAAAGCTATTTTAGTTCTGTTTTTACTCAATTCAGTAATTGCAAAAGCAGATGTTTCTACACAAACCAAAGAAAACAATACAGTTGACAATGAAGTGATAAGCGGTCTGGACAATGTTTATAATCTGAGATTCAATGACGCAGAATCAATTTTCAGGAATATTCAGAAATCAAATCCCGCAGATCTAAGAGGATATTTTTATGAATCTCTGATTTATTTTTATAAAGCTTTGCCCTCAAGGGATGATGCTATGTTTGAAAAGTATCTTTCTCTTTCTGAAGATGTTATTGAGAGATCTGAGAAACTTCTTGAAAAAAACGAAAACAACTTCGATGCGATGTATTACAAAGGTCTGTCTCACAGCTACAGATCGCTTCTGATGCTGAGTCTTAACAAAAGTCTCCTTAAAGCTGCTTCGAACGGAAATGACGGATACAGGATATTGTC
>WBZU01001659.1_pt1 | contig 16433 bp, 16 predicted proteins | sample 5204311 | NCBI WGS metagenome assembly WBZU01 (sample SAMN12344359, study PRJNA552823) | activated sludge metagenome | biome: Activated sludge suspended growth; feature: Nitrification reactor; material: Wastewater; isolation source: activated sludge from nitrification reactor of wastewater...
GTCGGACCCGTCGCCGTAGAAGACCCGGTGGCTGGTCTGCCCACTGGCCCCGCCGAACTCGAAGGTCTCCATCCGGATCCCCAGGACCGGGCCCGAGGCCGTGACCACCTGCCAGCCGACGTTGAGCTCCGGAGGTGCTTCGGGATTGGCGACGTAGTCACCGCGGAAGGCGCTCTCGGCGCTGGTCGCCCAACCGGCGATCGCGGACGACAAACCCACCTGACCTGGGGCGACCGGGCGACGCACCGACACCTTGAGGGCCGGGTCGTCGCCCATGCTCTGAGCGACGGCGATACCGGCGACGGCGAGCTCGGAAGGCGGCATACCGGTCGCTCCGGTCGGGGCATCGGTCGACGACACCCGAGGGGTCGGACCTGGGGTTGTGGGATCGGTCGGGGTGCTCGTCGTGGTGCAGCTCGTGATGAGGAAAGCACCGACCAGGGGCAGCACCCAGCGCCGCACTCGCACCCCAAGTCGCATGGCGAACCGTCCGCGCATCGCTCGTCCATCCCCGAGGAAGAAACCCGACATTGCGCCCTTACCCTAAGTGATGGAAGCGCTTGCGCTCTGGAGCGCAGCGAGCCGATCCATCGCCGCGTCGCAATCCGCGGTCGAGCCGGCGAAACACAGCCGGACAAACGCGCGGCCGTCCAGCGAAGGGTCGCCGCCGAGCACCGGCGGCGCGAAGTCGACGCCCGGCGTCAGCGCCACTCCGGTCGCCGCCAAGACGTCCTGACACCACCGGGTCGAGTCGTCGGTGAGGTGGCTGACCTCGACGTAGAGGTAGAACGCTCCATCTGGTGGCGCGACTCGCTCGACCCCGATCTCGGGCAGGCGTCGCAGCAGCAGGTCACGGTTGACGGCATACCGGCGGACGTGGTCGTCCAACTCCGCGCGGGCCGCGGCCGAGAAGGCGGCGACCCCCGCAGCCTGCGACACGGCCGGCGGGCAGATGTTGAGGTTGCCCACGAGCACCTCGACCGGCCGGACCAACTCCGGCGGCAGGATGAGCCAGCCGACCCGCCAGCCGGTCATCGAGAAATACTTCGACAGCGAGCCGACGATGACCGACCGGCGCGAGGACTCCCAGGCGCTCGCGCACCGCCGACCGAACGAGATGCCGTGATAGATCTCGTCACTCACCAACAGCGTCCCGTGCTCCTCGCACCAGCGGGCGATCGCCGCGAGTTCCTCAGGGTCGATGATCGTGCCGGTCGGGTTGCTCGGGCTAGCGACGATGAGCCCGGCCGGCGGCTCGGGCAGGGCCGCGAGCATGGCGACGGTCGGCTGGAACCGGGTGTCCGGACCGCAGTCGAGCTCGATGACCCGGGCCCCAAGGGCTTGCAAAGTGTTGCGGTATGCCGGGTAGCCAGGACGGCTCATCGCCACCGTGTCTCCGACGTCGAAGGCGGCGAGGAAGAGGGCGGTGAAGGCCGCGGACGAGCCGGTCGTGACGACGATGTGGTCGGGGTCGACGGTCAGCCCGTAGTCGTCGGCATAGTGCCGCGCAATCGCCTCACGCATCGCCCGTATGCCGGTCGCCTCGGTATAGCCGAGCACCTCACCTTCCAGCGCGGCGGCCGCGGCGGCCCGGGCTGCGGCGGGTGCTGGGGTCGAGGGCTGACCTGCGCAGAGGGCGATGACATCACCGTGGGTGGCTTGTCGGAGCGCGGCAGCCTTGATGACCTCCATGACATGGAACGGCTCCACGGCCCCACGGCGGGAGAGGCGACCGGACGGCATACCGGACAAGGTAGCCCAGTGGCCGGCACGTGCGCTCAGGCCGGGTCCGGTGCCGAGGTGCTCTCGGCCAGGCCGACCGTGCCATCGGCCTTGTGCGCCGTGTCCTCGAACTTGACCAGGGTGATCCGGTGGTTGTCCATCTCAAGCACCGTGAGTCGCCCGGACTCCAGCGGCACCACGTCGCCGACCTCCGGCACGCCACCAGACAGCTTGTAGACCAGCCCGGCCAGCGTGACGTAGTCCTCGTCCTCGGGGAACGGGAAGTTGACCAGATCGACCAGATCGGCGATCCGCATCGAGGCGTCGATCTCGTAGGCGCTGCCCGTGAGCTTCTTGACCCGGCGGGCTGCGCGGGTGAACTCGTCCTCGTAGTCGCCGACGATCTCCTCGAGGATGTCCTCAAGGGTGATGATGCCCTCGGTGCCACCGTATTCGTCGATGACGACCGCCATCTGCTGGCGCTTGCGTTTGAAGTCGGCGAGCAGGTCGTTGAGCGGCTTGCTGTCGGGCACGAGGAACGGCGGCTTGGCGAAGTCCTTGACCGGCTTCTTGCTCGCCTTGCTGAAGTTGTCCGACCCACTGTGCTCGGCGACGTAAGTGAGCAGTTCCTTGATCGCGACGACGCCGGTGATCCGGTCGAGGCTGTCGACATAGACAGGGAAGCGGGCGTGCGGGATGTCGCGGAAGTAGCGCAGCGCGTCGCCGAGAGTGGCGTCCTCCTCGAGGGCGCGGATTTGGGTGCGCGGCACCATCGCATCGCGCACCGTCTGCTCGTCCAGCTCGAAGACGCCGCGGATCATCTCGGTCTCTTCGGGGTCGAGCATCCCGTCCTTCTCGCTCGCTTCGAGGATCATCCTGATCTCTTCGACGCTCATCGTGAAGTGGCTTTCGCCGTGGCCGCCGAGGTTGCCCTGGCCGGAGAGCCGCAGCAGCAGGTCGGAGGCCCACTTCATGACGGAGATCAGCGGCCGGAAGGTGAGGTACATGATGTTGATGAGTTTGCCGACCGCCATGCTCAGCGGCTCGGCCCGGTGGAATGCGAGCACCTTGGGGGCGAGCTCACCGCCGACGATGTGGACGAACGACACGATGATGAAGCCGAGGACGTAGGCCAGCGTGTGGGCGGCGCTGTGCAGGACGTCGTGATCCCCCAACGCGGTGAACAGGGCCACGACCCACGGGTCGATGACCGTGTGCAAGGTCTCCATGCCGACGGCACCGAGTCCGAGCGACACGAGGGTGATGCCGATCTGGGTCACCGAGTAGAACCGCTCGGGCTCCTCGTGCAACAGCTTGACGGTCTTGGCCTTGCCGTTGCCGTCCTCCGCGAGCTGGCGGATCCGGCTGCGTCGTGCGGAGGAGATGGCGATCTCCGACCCCACGAAGAAGGCGTTACCAGCAACGAGCAGCAGGATGATGGCCAGCCGCAGCCATAGCGGCAGGTCTTCCATGAAGACCACTCCTCGGGGTTTCGCGGCGCCACGGGCGGGCACCAACGCCCGTGGGCGAGTGTACGAGAAGCCAACGACACCGCACGCGGGGATGAGTGTCCGACTCCGTGGACGGCCGCAGGCCGCGCCACCCCGGTTGCTCCCGCCGCGCGGGGCTATCGGCCCGTAAGGTCACCGCATGAGTCCGTGGAGCTGGGTCGCCCAGTATGCCGTCGCCATCGTCGCGTTCACCGTCCTGGACGTCATCTGGCTGGGGACGGTCGCCAAGGATCTGTATGCCGCGCACATCGGGCACTTGCTCGCGCCCAAAGCCAATCTGCCTGCGGCTATTGCCTTCTACGCGATCTTCTTGGCCGGTTTGGTCTTCTTCGTCATCCACCCGGCGATCGCGGAGGGGTCGTGGACCAAGGCGCTGTTAGTCGGGGCGGCCTTCGGATTCGTCACCTATGCGACCTGGGACCTGACCAACCTCGCCGTCCTCAAAGACTTCCCGTTCTCGATCGTGCCGATCGACATGGCGTGGGGCACCTTCCTCGCTGCCGCTGTGAGCACAGCCACATACGCGGTGGCCCAGGTGATCCCCGCCCTGCGCTAGGGAAGGGCTACTTCTCCACCATGCACAGGACGTAGCCGTTGGTGACCCCACGGCCGCCGGACTCGAAGTAGGACGCGTCCGTCTCGGGATAGGGCCGGCAGGACTCGTTGGAGTCGAACTGCGCTTCAGACTGGTTGCCCACGACGGCAATGACCTTCATCTCCGCGGCGGGATTGGTGCACTCGACGACCTTGATCTCATTGTCTTTGACGTGGTCGATGCAGTCACCAACCTTGGGCGCTGTGGCGCCGGATGCCTTGAACAGGGCGAACGCGATGCCGATCCCCACGACGACCAGCAGACCGATGATCCGCTTGAGGACTCCGCCGCCGAATGCCTTGGCTCGCGAGGGCTGGGCCGTCGGTTCCGGCTGACCGGGCTGACCGGGCTGACCGGGCTGGTCGCCGACGTTGTCCATCGGGTTGGTGCTCACCTGGATCTCCCCTGCTGTGGTCCGGCCGTCATCGGCCAGAGTTGCCGCGGGGAACTGTACCAACCGGTCAGGCTTGGCCAGAGCGGCGCCTGGCGTCTTCGTCGATGAGCCGGTTAATCAACTGCTGGATCTCGTCGCTGCGCGGGATGTTGCGCAGCAGTTCGTCGGCCGAGTCTCCGGCGGACTCGATGGTGAGGGTGCCCGAGCGGATGATCCGGTCGAACAAGGTCTGCCGGAAGGACACGTCGGTGATCTTCGACAAGGTGATGTCCTTGCCCGACTTGCTGAGGATGCCCTTGCGGACCATGACCCGGTGGCTGGTGATGACGTAGTGCGTCGTCCGCCACCGGAGGTAGGGCACGACAACCAGCGGCACAGCGACAAGCACCAACACCGCGATGGCGATCCACTGCAGCCGGTTTCCGGTGGCGTCGTCGGGCGTCGCCCATGCGGTCCCGATGGCCAGGGCCGCCAGCACGACGCCAAGGAGGGTCGGCCCGAACACCGTGAGGACGTGCGGGTTCAGACTGCGCTCGACCTTCTCGCCTTGCGCGAGGACGTTCTCCGGAAACCCCATGGCCCCCACGATAACCGGGTGGCAGGCTGTCGCCATGGGCCAGCGGATGTTCGTCGCCGTCGTGCCGCCGGACTCGGTCCGCGAGGACCTCGAGGAGTTCCTCGACGCCCGGCCGGCGCTGCGGTGGTCCCACCCTCACCAGTGGCATGTCACCCTCGCGTTCTTTGCGTCCGTGCCTGAACACCGGATCGACGAGCTCGTCGAGCGGCTCGCGACCAAGGCGAGCAAACGGCATACGGTGACGACGGCCCTCGCGGGGGGAGGTGCGTTCCCCAACCCGGCCCGGGCCAGCGTGCTATGGCTCGGGCTCGACGGCGGCACGGAGGAGCTGACCCATCTGGCCGCGAGCGCCCGCGCGGCCGGAGCAACGGTGGGGGCTCCCCCCGACGGCACACGGTTCAGCCCGCACCTCACGGTGGCCAGGCTGCGGCCGCCGATCGAGGCGACCAAATGGTTGCGGGTCCTCGACTCTTATCGGGGGCCGGCCTGGGAGGTGGCCGAGGTCGAGCTGCTCGCCTCGTTCTTGGGCGAGGGACCGGGCGGGCGGCCGCGCTACGAGACGGTGGCTCGCTTCCCGCTCGGCCGGGTCGGAGAGGGAGCCGCGCCATGAGCGAGCCGCTGCTGCGCGGCCTGCTCGACCCGAGCTGCGCCGCCACCCCCGTCCAGGTCGCCGACACGACCCTGTCGTATGCCGCCCTGCTCACCTCCGCGTCCACCGTCGCCGAGGGGCTGGCTCGGGAGTCGTTGTCCCGCATCGCCATTGATGCAGCTCCGAGCATGGACACGGTCGTCACGGTCGTCGGGGCGTTGCTCGCCGGGGTCGAGGTGGTGCCTATCCCAGCGGACGCCGGGCCGGGCGAGCGTGCGCACATCCTGCGCGACTCGGGGGCCGCGGTGTGGCAGGTGACGTCTCCCCCGGCAGAGGTGCGCGACCAAGAATCGCCCGGGAGGGCGGCATACCGGCTGCCGGACGTCTCCCCCGACGCGGGTGCCTTCGTGCTCTACACGTCGGGGACGACCGGGCTGCCCAAGGGGGTGCGGCTTTCGCGGCGGGCGGTCGCGGCGGGCCTCGACGCGCTGGCGGACGCGTGGGCGTGGACCGCGAATGACGTTCTCGCGCATGGACTCCCGCTGTTCCACGTGCACGGGCTGGTGCTCGGAGTGCTCGGGCCGTTGCGGATCGGCAGCGGGCTGCGCCACGTGGGCCGACCCACCGCCGCCGCGTATGCCGCCGCCGCCCACGCCGGCGCGACGATGTTTTTCGCCGTCCCGACGATCTGGTCCCGGGTCGCCGCTGAGCCCGAGTATGCCGCGGCGTTGCGTTCCGCGCGGCTGCTGGTGTCCGGGTCGGCCGCCCTTCCCGTGCCCGTCTTCGAGCGCCTCCGGGAGCTGACGGGCCACGAAGTGTGCGAGCGCTACGGGATGACCGAGACCCTCATCACCGTGGCGACCCGGGCGGACGGTGCTCGGCGCGCCGGGTGCGTGGGGTTGCCCGTTGCCGGGGTGCGAACCCGGCTGGTCGGCGAGGATGGTGACCCGGTCCTGTGCGACGGCGAGACGTTGGGTGAGCTGCAGGTTTGTGGCGCAACGCTGTTCGACGGCTACCTCGGCTTGCCGGAGGCGACGGCGGCGGCCTTTACCGCGGATGGGTGGTTCCGGACCGGCGATGTGGCGACCATCGCGCCGGACGGCTCGCATCGGATCGTTGGGCGAGCGTCGGTCGACCTCATCAAGTCAGGCGGGTATCGGATCGGCGCGGGCGAGATCGAGGGGGTGCTGCTCGGGCATCCCGCGGTGGCCGAGTGCGCGGTCGTCGGAGTCCCCGACGACGACCTGGGCCAGCGGATCGTCGCCTTTGTCGTGCCCGCGCAGCAGCCGACGCCATGGCCTGGCGAGGACCTGGCTGCTGAGCTGACCGATCTCGTGGTCCGGGAGCTGTCGGTGCACAAGCGCCCGCGCGAGGTGCGTTTCGTGGATGCCCTGCCCCGCAACGAGATGGGCAAGGTCCAGAAGACCAAGTTGACCTGAGGTGCCGTCAAACCGGAGCGACGCTCACGGTTGGGCTGCCGGTGGCAGCTCGCTCAAGGCGGTCAGCCGAAGGATCTGTTGGGTGTGCTCGGTAAGGGTCACCCCGGCCCGCGTGTAGGTCCATCGCACACCCGAGATCGACACGACGTCCTGACCCACGGCCATCGCGTTTCACCCCTCGCTCGCGGCATTCAGAACGGTGGTGGTTCCGACATCGAGGGTATGCCGTGCGCCCTCATCTCGTCCGGTCGGCGCGTGTCTCTCGGCCGGGCTCGATCGGTCAGCGTCGGCGGGCCGTCTGGTGGTCTGGCGTGGTCGTGGATCAGGAGCAGGTCGTGGGGAGCGCCCATGACGGTGTCAGGGGCCGGAAGGGAGTCGAGCAGTTCGCGGAAATCATGGGGGCTGGTGATGTAGCGGCGTCCGGCGAGGGTCGTCCAGGTGACCTCGTGGGTGTCCGGGTCGTGAGCGCCCTCCCAGAGGCCGGTCGTCTTGAGCTGGTGATGTCGTCGATGCTTGGCGGTGAGGTTGCCCGCGGTTGTCGGGCCGGTCGGCCAGGGGATGTCGTGGTCGAGGTCGCACCTGGTCGCGGAGACCTGGCAGCCGGGGGCACGGCATACCTGATCCCGGGTGACCACATGGGCGCGCACCCGAGGCGGCGGGACGTAGCGGTGGGTCGAGAGCTCGACGAGGGCGCCGGTCAGCGGGTCGCTGACCAGCCGCTGCCAGACGCTGCCGGGGGTGTAGGCCAGGTGTCGGGCGTGGTCGGCGTGGATCCACCCGTGACCGGGCAGCTCAGCCAGGCCCTCGCGAGCGCCGGTGAGCACGTCGAGGGGGACGATGACCTGCACGTGGGCAGCGGGGAGGTCACCCAGGCAGACCCAATCGATCTCGGCCAGCGGGCCCGTCGGTGCACAGACACTGGCAGCATCCGCCACAACGGCAACATCCACAGGCGCAGCGGGGGCCGTCGAGCTGAGGCCAGCGACAGTCCCCTTGAGCAACAGGTCCAAGGCCACGTCGGAGCGCAGTTGGGCCAACGTCCGGTTCGGGTGGCGGCCAGCCGCTCGAATCCGGCGGGCGATCGTGTCGACCCGCTCGATCGCGGCCACCACCCGGCCGCCGTCACCGGTGACCCAGACACACCCCGACCCGTCCGGGCGCAGCTCGGCGTGCGCGTCACGTCGAGTCAACGCCTCGATCCGGTTGCGGCTTGGGTCGCCACCTCGACGGGTCAGCTCGCGTCGAAGTCGACGGCGCCGGAGTTGGTGGGAGGGCCGAGACCCGTCCCGACACGGAGCGGTCACCGCACGCACCACCTCGTCGGCAGCCACCGGTGCTAGGTCAGCGGTGGCCTCGTGCAGGCCAATGACCTGCCACAGCGCCAGATCACCGACCGCCAACAGGGCCAGGAGGGTGTCGACCCGAGCCGGGTCAGCGACCGCGAGACTCAGTCTGCGGCGGCACTCGCTCTCCCCCAGGCCGGTCGCGGCCATCACCTCGTCGACCGCGCCCGAGTGGGCGACCGACGCCGACCAGTCCCGCTCACCCGCCGTCGCCGGGGGCCGTCCCGGCTCAGCCAGCGCTTCGAGGTATGCCGCGTGCAGCATCCGCCAGGCCGGCAGCGCCGCCGCGTCGAGCCGGGACTTCAACCGTTCGATGAGCTCGATCAGGCCCAACGCGGCGGCCGCCGTCGGCGCACCCGCGACGGCTAGGTCTGTCGGCTCGGGCACATCGAGGGCCTCGCCGGGCGCATGCGGGAGGGCCAGCGCACTCCCGACGGCCTGCCCGACATGGTCCCGATTCATGGTCACATGTTATCCGAACACGCGTTCGATTTCGAGTCCAATCTCGTTGTGGACCAACGAAATAGCCGATAAGCTCCGCGCGCACCACGACATAACGGCAACCGTGTCAACGGCCCGGGGGCGCGCCTCCCGGCGGTGCTCCGCCGCCGATTCCTGCGCCAGGCACGCGGACCCCGCCGCCTCCGGTCAGCCCACCGATCCCGCCGCCGAAACCACCGAAGCCGCCGTTCGTCGGCAATGGTTGCGACGCGTCACCGATGACCACCGTGTCACCGAGCGACAACCCCGACAGGATCTGGACCTTCCCGCCGCCGACCGCCCCGATCTGCACGATCGTCGCCGTGACGACGCCGCTCTTGAGCATCCCGACCGAGCCGGTGCCGGTGCCGACTCCGGTGACAGCCGACGCCGGCACGGTCAGCACTCCGTCGACCTTGGTCGTGACGATCGCGACCGACGCCTTGCCGCCCGTGCCGACCGCATCGGGGGCCGCAGGGACGAGCACGTCCACGGCATACGTGGAGGTCGACGAGCCGCTCGCCGTGGTGGGCAGCAGGGCCACCTGGCTCACCGAGCCGTCCATGACCGGCACTCCCGTCACCGTGACGTGGGCGGACTGCCCGACCGCGACCGAGGCGAGGTTGGCCGCGGGGACCTGGAGGGTCACCTTCGCGGCGCCCGATCCGACGATCTGTATGCCGTTCGCCGCAGTCGCCGTGTCGCCCACCGCCCACGCGATGGCACCCACTCGACCGGCCATCGGCGCGATCAAGGTCGCCGCAGCGAGGTTGTTCTTCGCCTTGGCCACGGCGGCCTCGGCATTGGCGACGTTGGCGCGGTCAGTGATGAGTCGGGCCTCGCTCACCGTGCCGGACTGGGTCCGCGAGGCAGCCGCGGCTTGTTGAGCCGCGGCTGCCGCTGCGGCCGCCTTCGCCTGAGCTGCTGCCTGCGCTGCCGCCTGCGCTGCTGCCGCCGCAGCGGCCTTCGCTTCGCTGGCCAGGGAACCGGCATACGACGTCAGCGCCACGCCCGCCGCCTGCTGAGCCGTGGCGAGCGCCCCCAACGATGCCAGGCAGTCGGCGATCTCTTGAGCCGTCGGCAACGACGCCGCGGATGGTGACGAGGACGACGGGCTGCTGGTGATGCTGCTCGTGGCGGTGCTCGTCGGCGAGGCGGTGGTGATCGGGGCCGTCGACGTGGGAGCAGCCGTCGACGGGGCGGGCGACGTCGCGCCGAGCACGGGGGCACACACCGACGACGCCGTGGCCTGTGCGGCCGCGGCAGCAGCCAGGGCAGTCGACACCGCACTTTGCGAGCCGCCCGAACCGCCCGAGCCATTCGAACCGCCCGAGCCGTTCGAACCGCCCGAGCTGCCCGTCGACGTGCCGCTGCTGGTGCTTGTGCGGCTGGCGCTTGAGCCAGCGGTACTCGAGCTGCTCGAGCTCGCCGTCGATGCCGTCGCAGTGTCGGTCGACAGGGTCGCCCGGGCTTGGTCGAGGATGGCTTGCGCGTCCAGGACCGCCTGGTTCAACGGGACGGTATCCATCGTCGCCAGCGGCTGACCGGCAACGACGACGTCTCCCACGGCCACCGACACTCCAGTCACCGTCCCTCCGACCGGGAAATGCGCGGTGAGTTGACTGACCCGGGAGACCGAACCGGTGAGCGTCAGGGTCTGCTCGATCGAGCCGGTCGTGACCTGGCCGGTGCGCAAGGCGGCAGTCTCCGAAGCGGCGCCGGCGCCATTGGCGACATACGAACCCCCAGCCACGACCAGAGCTACCGCGCCGGCGACCCCCAACAGGGGCGCCCACCGCCGTCGCCGGATCGTCAGCACTCGCTCAGCCATTGCTCGCCCCGGCCGTGGGGGCCCCACCGGGACCACCGGGACCACCCGGTCCGCCCGGTCCACCGAGCCCACCTCCAGTCGTGCACGAGCCCGACACCGGGTCACGCAGCACGATGGACGTCGCGGTGACCTTGCCGATGTCATCGGCCGCACCTATCGCTGTGGCACACAAGCCGACCTTGATGTCACTGGCCGCCGCCACCGTGGTCACCGTCACGGTCGTGGCCGCGAGGATCGTCACAGTGACGGGCGTCGTCGCGATCGTCGCGTCTGACGATGCTGGCGCGCCGCCATCGCCCGCCCGACCGATGCTCGCGACGATGAACTCCCCGTCACCCTTGCTCGTCACCTGGCCAGCCACCCCGAAGCCGCCGAAGCCGCGCCCACCCGGTCCGCCCGTCGCGCCCGGAGGCAGTTGGTCACCGGCCGGACGGTCCGTCGGGGCACCCGTCGGGAAACCGCCCCCCGCCCGTATGCCGCCCGCTCCCCCGAAGGCGTCCAGGCAGCTCCCGTTCACCGCCGGCGACACCTGCACCGACGCAGCTGACACGGGGCCGCTCGAAACTGCGGAGGACGCCGCGGTCGCATCGGTGGTCACGTTGCGGACCACGACACATGACCCGACCACAATGTCAGCGGGGGTCCCGGCAACGCTGCGGGTGATCCGGGTCGAGGCGGTCCAGCCCACTGCGGTCTGCTTGGTCGTCGACTGGACCTGCATCGTCGTCCCCTCGACCGCGGCGATCAGGCCCGTCACACCCGGCGTGCGCGTCGCCCCGTTGCCCGCTCCACCCGTTCGCCCGACACCAGCCCCCGCCGTGGTGGCACTCGGCGTAGCCGCCCCACCACCACACGCGGCCAAGGCAAGCGCCACCAGTGCGGCGGACGAAATGGCGCCGACGACTCGCGAGAGACGCGGACGGGAGGTGGGGGACGGCATACGGGACATGGGGTTCCTATTCACTGCGGAGAGCTTCGATGGGGGCCAGGCGCGCGGCCCGGCTGGCGGGATAGACGCCGGCGGTGATGCCGATGATGAGCGAGACGCCCAGGCCCGCAGCGGCAGCGACCGGCGAGATAGCGACGGGGAAGTTGACGACCCGCGGCAGGATGACCGCCCCGAGCATGCCCAGCCCGAGACCGGCCAGACCCCCGACCAACCCGAGCAGGCTGGCCTCGACAAGGAACTGGCGCAGGATGATCCGCGGGGTGGCGCCGAGCGCCTTGCGAAGGCCGATCTCACGGATCCGCTCGGTGACCGACACGAGCATGATGTTCATGACGCCGATGCCGCCGACGAGCAACGAGATCGCCGCGATGCTCGACAGCAGCACGGTGAGGATGCGAGTCGTCGAGGTCGCCGTGTCGACGAGCGCCTGCTGGCTGCTCACCGTGAAGTCTTGGCTCGTCAGAGTGACCCCGTGCGCCGACAGCAGGGCGTTGGTCGCTTCCTGGTATGCCGCCGACAGACTCGTCGAGTCCTTCGCCTCGATGTAGATGGTCGAGACGCTGCGCGGGTTGGCGCTGGTGGACAGGCGGGCGGCATACGTGCTCTGCGGCATGATCACCAGGTCGTCTTGGTCGCCGCCCGTCGTGGAGCCCTCGGTGTTGAGCACGCCGATGACGGTGACGTTCTGCCCGCCGATGGTGATCGTCTGTCCGACCGCGTTGGCCCCGCCGAGCAGCTGGGTCACTGTCGTGGTCCCGAGCACGACCACTGGGCTCTCGGACGCGAGCTCGTCGGCGGTGAAGAACCGCCCCTGACTCACGGTCCGGGCCCGCACCGCGAGCCAATCCGGTGTCGTTGCAACGACATTGCTCGTCCAGGTCGTCGTTCCCGCGACAAGGCTGAGCGACCCGCCCGACACCGGAGCGACCCGGGCGATATCCGGAGCAACCCCGGGGTCGGCGAGCATCGCGGCGTCGTCCATCGTCAGCGTGGTCGCACTGCCACGGCCCCCGCGCACCCCGGACGCGCTCGTCGAGCTGCCCGGTGTGACGATGAGCAGGTTGGAGCCGAGCTTGTTGATCTGATCGGTCACCTGCTTTTGGGCGCCCTGCCCCAGACCGACGGTGAGCATCACCGCGGCGATCCCGATGAGGATCCCCAACATCGTCAGTGCGGACCGCAGTCGGCGGGTCCGCAAGGCGTCGTATGCCGTGCGCAAAGTCTCCAGCCAGGTCACCGACGCGCTCCCATCGGCTCGTCCAGCCGTCCGTCGCGCATGACGACCATCCGACGGGCGGCCTCGGCGACGTCGTGCTCGTGGGTGATGAGGACGATGGTCCGGCCCTGGGCGTTGAGCTCGGCGAAGAGCCCAAGGACGTCGGCCGTCGAGGTCGAGTCGAGGTTGCCGGTGGGCTCGTCGGCGAGGATGAGGTCGGGCTCGGTGACCAGGGCCCGGGCGACCGAGACCCGCTGCTGCTGGCCACCGGACAACTCCCCAGGGCGATGGTCGACCCGATCAGCCAAGCCGACCCGGGTGAGGGCCTCGACGGCCCGGCGCCGACGCTCGGCGCGGGACACGCCGGCATAGATGAGCGGCAGCTCCACGTTGCGCCAGGCCGACATCGTCGCCAAGAGGTTGAACTGTTGGAAGACGAAGCCGATCCGCCGGTTGCGCACGACGGCCAGATCGCTCTCGCCCATCCCGGCGACGTCGACGCCCGCGAGCCAGTAGCTCCCCGACGTGGGCACGTCGAGGCAGCCGATGATGTGCATGAGCGTCGACTTGCCCGAGCCGGACGGGCCCATGATCGCGACGTAGTCGCCCTGGTGGACCACGAGGTCGACGCCCCGGACCGCAGCCACTTCCAGCGAGCCGGAGGCATAGGTCTTGCTCACGCTGCGCAACTCCAACAGCGCGTCCGGGGTGAGCGGTTGCGGGACGAACGGCTGAAGGGTCACGGACCGGCTCCTGCCGGAGGCGCCGGTTGGTCACCTTGCCCGCCGGGGGCGAAACCGCCACCTCCACCGGCGGGGAAGCCACCACCGCCCGCGCCACCGCCCGACCGCGTTCGGGTGCTCGTGCTCTGCCCGCCTGACCCGTTGCCCGACCCAGAGCCCGAGCCCGACCCGGAGAGGCCAGTGACGACTACCTGGTCCCCCTCGGCCAGGCCGCTGGTCACCTGCGTGGAGGACCCCTGCACCATCCCGACCTGCACTGGCGTCGTGACGCCCGCGCCGTCGATGAGCTTGCTGACCACGGTCTTGCCGCCCTCGGTGCGGATTGCCGCGGTCGGCACGGTCAAGGCGTTGGCGATCTCCTTGACGATGATGGCGACGGTGGCCGACGATCCGGCATACAGGCCCTTGGGGGAGCCAGTGACCGCGATGGTGACGGGGAAGGTCGCCACGCCGCTCGTGGAGGTCGCGATGACCCCGATTGTCGAGACGGTGCCGAACACGAGGGCCCGCGAGCCCGAGGGCGTGATCTGGGCCTGCATCCCCTGCTTGAGCAGCGGCAGGTCCGCCGAGGTGACCGAGGTCGACACAACCCAGGCGTCGGTGGTGATAACGACGATCGCGGCGCTCGAGGACGAGGAGCCGGCTGCCGAGCCCGACCCGGACGCACCCGACCCGGACGCACCCGAACCACCCGACGACGTGCCGCCCCCGGTCACCTGGTCGCCGACGGCGATGTTGACCGTGGCCACGGTCCCGGCGACGGGCGCGGTGAGCCTGGCGTTGGTGAGGTTGGTCTGGGCGGTCGTCAGCTTGGCTTGCGCGGCCGCCAGCTGGGACTTGGCGGCGGTGAGTTGGCTGGTCGTCGTCGTGCTGCTCGCCCGCACGGTCGTGAGGTTGGCCTGAGCGGACGAGACGTTGGCCGAGGCGAGGTCGAGGGCGGTCTGCAGGTCGGTCGTGTCGATCGCCGCGACCTGCTGGCCCGCGGTCACAGCGTCGCCCACCTTGACGTCCACCGCCGTCACCGTCCCCGAGGAACCGAACCGGAGGTTGGACTGGACCTTGGGGTTGATCGTGCCGGTCGCGCTGATCGACTGGCTCAGCGTCTGGACCGACACGGTCGCGACCGAGGTGGTCGACGCGCCGACCCCTGCGGAGGCCGACCGGGAACGCGCCCACCACGCGATGCCGACGACGGCGAAGAGGGCGACGACGATGAAGCCAGCGAGGGCCTTGCGGCTGCCAGGCTTGGACGTGAACCGAGCCATGTCACCTTCCCGGACCCGCGCAGGCTCAGGCGGACGTGCCCGTTTCGGTGCTGCGAGTCGGTGCGAGCCAAGCATCGCAACCTAGGGCCAAGCCGGGGGAAACCTGTGCGTCACCTGTGTGCGCCGGGTGCGTCGCCCCGGCGGGGCAGAATCGCCACCATGGATTCGCAGCTCTGGGACGCCCGGTATGCCGCCGCCGACCTTGTGTGGTCGGCCGGCCCCAACGCGACGGTCGCTGCCCTGACCGCCGACCTCCCGCCTGGCCGGGCGCTCGATGTGGCAGCCGGTGAAGGCCGCAACGCGATCTGGCTGGCCGAGCGCGGCTGGGACGCCGACGCGCTCGACTTCTCGCGGGTCGGGCTGGATCGAGCCGAGCGGATCGCCGCCGACCGCCTTGCCGCTGCCCGGTCCGCAGGTGGCGGTCCGGTCGGGCGCTTCGCCACGATCCACGCCGACGTCACGGCTGACTGGACCCCCGAGCCGGGCACCTATGACCTCGTCCTCGTCATCTTCCTGCACCTGCCGAGCCCGGCGCTGACTCGCGTGCACCAGGCGGCGGCGGCGGCCGTCGCCCCAGGCGGCGTGCTGCTCGTCCTCGCGCATGACCGTTCCAACCTCGCCGAGGGCGTCGGCGGACCGCAGGACCCGGCCATCCTCCCGACTCCTGAGCAGGTGGCCGCCGACCTCGCCGACACCGGGCTGACCATCGAGCGGGCTGAGATCGTGCTGCGCCCAGTCGACGGGGCCCCAAGGCCAGCCCGAGACTGCCTCGTCCTGGCCACGCGCCCATCACCCGCCCCGACCGCCCCGACCGCCCCGACCGCCCCAACCGGCCCAACCGGCCCAACCGCCCCGACCGCCCCGACCGTCCCGACCGTCCCGGCCGGCCCGAAGGGGGCCTGACCATGGCCGGGCCCCTCGGGTGGGCGCCCGTCCGCGGGGTCATCTTCGACTTCCATTGCACCCTCGGACACGGGGGTGACCCGGCGGATTGGCTCGAGGGCGCGTGGGTGGCCCTCGAACGGCCCGGTTCGCCCCGGGGTGCCTTCACCGAGACCCGGTATGCCGCCCTCCTGGACTTCCTCGACCGCATCTGGGAGCACGCCGCCCGGGTTGATCCACACAGCGAGCGCGATCTCGACCCGGCCCGGCACCGAGAGGTCTTCGACGCCACCGTGGGCCCTCGGGCCGATCTCGGCCTGGACGCCGAGCTCGGCGACGCTCTCTACCGGACCATGCTCGACCGGTGGGCGGCCTATCCGGACGCGGTCCCGACGCTGCGGGAGCTGCGGGCGCACGGCATACGGACGGCGATCCTGTCCAACATGGGACTGGACCTGCACCCCGTCCTGGCCCGCGAGGGCTTGGCCGAGCACTTGGACGGTGTCGTGCTGTCGTGGGAGTGCGGGGTCGTCAAGCCGGCGCCGGGGGCTTTCGCTGCTGCTTTGGCCGTGCTCGACCTGCCCGCCGAGGCCGTGCTCATGGTCGGCGACAACGCGATCGACGACGCGGGAGCGGCCGCGGTGGGGATCCGCACCGTCCTGCTCCCCCGCTCGGTGGGCGGCGCGGAACGCGGTCTGGGCATCGTCTCTCGGATGGTCTGAGGCACCTCCGGGAGCCCGCGAAAAAAACTTTGGAAAGTTTTCGAAACCCCTGTCATGACCCCAGGGGGTGCTCGTCCTATATCCGACTCGAAACACTGAGGCCCGGGGGGACCACAGAGGCGGGAGCGGGTCAGCGGTTCGCCCTTCCGGAGGGTTCGGAGGGGACGGAAGGGCG
>WBZU01001660.1_pt1 | contig 16432 bp, 11 predicted proteins | sample 5204311 | NCBI WGS metagenome assembly WBZU01 (sample SAMN12344359, study PRJNA552823) | activated sludge metagenome | biome: Activated sludge suspended growth; feature: Nitrification reactor; material: Wastewater; isolation source: activated sludge from nitrification reactor of wastewater...
AGGAGGGTTTTGAAACACTCTGCGGGGAAGAATTGATTAAGCGGGAGACACCCTCAGGGCAGGCAGCGGGGACAGGAAGGGAACGCGATATTGTATACAAAATTATGACTTTCAGTATCATGATGCGTTCTATACTTTACTTTATAGCGGATTTCAGTTTTGCGTTTCAATGAAGAGCTGTTATTTAATTTTCCGCAATATTATCGACCCTTCAAAGAATAATCATATTTGATTTCCGTTAATAAAAGAACTCTGAACTTTTTTATTAAAAGGAGTAATTATGAAAGCGTTAATAATCTTTTTCATAACAGCAATATTTGCATTTCCCTTAAACACATATCCGCAATGGCAGCAGATACAGACCACCGGACCTTTTCTTCACAATGTACAGTTTGTTACATCTTCCACAGGATGGGTAACCGGGGGTTCATTAATATTTAAAACTACAGACAGCGGTAATAACTGGTTAAGTCAGTTTCCAGACGGACCATATTACAGCGGATATTTTATTTCTGTAAACACCGGTTGGATAGCCGGTCCTTACGGCAGGATAAGCAAGACGACGGACGGCGGAGACAACTGGAGTAATTACAATGTTGATAATAATATTTTTATTTATTCTGTTCATTTTCCCGATCCGATGAACGGACATGCAGTGGGAAGATTCGGAAACAGAAATGACGGTGTAGCGCTGAAAACAATTGACGGCGGAATTTCCTGGAGCACAAACGAAATTGAATTCATTGGTTTCGGATACTTACGGGATGTATATTTTACATCAGTTTCCAGCGGCTGGATAGTAGGTGAATCCGGAAGAATATTTGTAACAACAGACGGAGGAAGCAACTGGGCTCAGCAGTCAAGCGGATTTTCAAACACTTCCCTGTCATCAGTTACTTTCGTTACACCTTCGACAGGTTGGGCTGCCGGCGGAAATGGAAATATAATTAAAACCACAAATGCAGGCGAAGAGTGGGTCAGTCAGTCAAGCGGAGTCATACATTATCTCACTTCTGTCTATTTCTTAAATCCATCTACCGGCTGGATCACAGGATATTACGGAACTATACTTAAGACCACTAACGCAGGTTTAAACTGGATAAAAGAAAACTCCGGAGCAGATCATGCATTTGAATCCGTCTGGTTCACATCAGAAAGATCCGGTATAGCCGTCGGGAATTACTATGACAGCAACGGCATAATAAAAGGTTCTATTTTCAAGTACAGTGAACCTGTACCTGATCTGTGCATGACAGGAGAAGAAGCACTGAACTACTTCGGCGCATCAGCAACATCAGCGGGAGATGTAAACGGCGACGGTTACAATGATTTCATAGCCGGAGCGCCTGATTTCAACAATAAGCAGGGAAGATCTTATCTTTATTACGGAGGAGCTAATCCCGATAACATTGCGGATGTTATCTTCAACGGAGAAACATCCTGGTATCCGTTTTTCGGACATTCATCTGCAGGCGCAGGTGACGTTAACGGTGACGGATATGATGACATAATAATCGGCGCTTACGGATATGCCGGAGTTAACGGAAGAGCATATATTTACTTCGGCGGAATGAATTTGGACAATATTCCCGATGTCATTATGGAAGGCGAACAGTTATTTAATGATTTCGGGATGAGTGTTTCATCTGCAGGCGATATAAATGAAGACGGATATGATGATGTCATTGTAAATGCAAGAGGATACAATAACTGGACTGGAAGAGCATACATATATTTCGGCGGAAGCAGCATGAACAATGTTCCTGACATAATTTTTACAGGAGAAAACACCGGTGATCAGTTCGGAAAGACAGTAGCAAAAGCAGGCGATGTTAACGGTGACGGAAAACCCGACATAATCACAAGCGCGTACAGATACGGCAACAATACAGGAAGAGCTTATGTTTACTTCGGCGGCGCGGGAATGGATAACATTGCTGATGTCGTAATGACAGGAGAGTCAGCCGGTGATCTGTTCGGATCTACGGTTGCAACAGCCGGTGATGTAAACAAAGACGGTTATTCAGATGTGATCGTTCAGGCGCAGGATTTTGGCAGCGCAACGGGAAGAGCATACCTTTATTTCGGAGGACCGAATATGGATAACACAGCTGACATAGTTTTCACAGGCGAGGCGCAAAACAATAATTTCGGATCAGTCACATACAATCAGGACATTAACGGAGACGGTTACTCTGATATACTCATCGGTGAACCGGGATACAGCAACAACAGAGGAAGAGCTTATGGCTTTTTCGGCGGATCAGTAATGGATAATGTGCCTGATCTTATTATAACAGGAGAAAATGAGAATGATCTGTACGGCATAAGCACTTCTTCAGCAGGAGACATAAACAGTGACGGATACAATGATTTCGCAGTTTCCGGCTACGGATATAATAATTCAACAGGCAAGGTCTGCATATATTACGGTTCAGGCGAACCATTATCAAACTGCATTATATCGGGTCCTTCCCGCATACCTGTTGGTTCAGTTAATGTGATATACAGAAGCACTTTACCTGACGGTTACTGGACACTGACAAACTATGATAACACTCAGGCGGCAATTGTATCTGCGAATAATCATGATTCGGTATTTGTAGATGCTGGAAACGAAAGAGGGCATTTTGTTTTATTTTATCAAAACAGCAACACTATTTTATGCAGCAAGCATGTTTATACTGAAGATCCTTTGCCTGTAGAATTAACTTCATTCACATCATCTGTCACCGGCAATATTGTAAAGTTAGAATGGACGACAGCTTCGGAAGTAAACAATTCGGGATTTGACGTAGAGCGGTCAAGTATTAATGGACAGACATCAGATGAATGGGTGAAGGCAGGATTTGTTCAGGGCAAAGGAACATCTGCATCGCCAAATAATTATGAATTCACAGACAGGGGACTGTCTCCGGGGAGATATAATTACAGGTTAAGACAAATTGATTACAACGGAAACTTTGAATATTTCGATCTTGCAGGCGTTGTCTGTACAGGCATTCCTGACAATTATAATCTTTCACAGAATTATCCGAATCCGTTCAATCCATTAACGACGATCAGTTATGATATTCCTGAAAACGGACATATAACACTGAAGATATATGACATTCTGGGAAAAGAGATAAAGACACTTGTCAATGAAATCAAGACTGCGGGATATTATAAAGTACAGTTGAATTCTACTAATCTATCAAGCGGGACATACTTCTGCAGAATGGAAGCGGGAAATTATGTTGCAGTAAAAAAATTAGTTGTAATTAAATGATTAATAGTCATATCCTGAGGGATAGATTCGATGTCCCCGCAGAGTCACTGCCTGCCTGAGTTTCCAGTCGCAGTGAACTTTTAATGGCAGAACTCTGCGGGCGAGAGGCAGGCAAATACCTATTTAACAATTAATATTGTTTCCGATTTATGACTGAGTTAGTTTTTTAATAAGAGGAGACACCGTTCACTCCCTCAGAGTCGTCCCTTAAGGTTCGATCAGTCGAGAAAATGAAGACCGGGAGTGACTCTGCGGGAACGACGAAAATATTCTTACCTATGTTCAACTTCATTATGGTCGCTTATAGCTATGTGACAGAATTCTGACTTTATGCTCACAATTAGTTTTGCGTTTTTAATTAAACTTCTAATACAATTATCAGAAAGGATTTTATTTATGAAAACTAAATTTACTTCATTGCTGATAGCATTCCTTCTTATCAATAATCTTTTACCGGCTCAAACAATTAACAGCTCAACTCCGGGTAACTGGAATAACGGCGGAGGGAATCCTTCACGGAGCGGTCTCTCAATTCTTTCAGGACCTCAGAATGACAGTGTCAAATGGCAGGGGACATCAAGCGGGCTCTTCGGAATGCCCGTTTATATAGAAGGCAGCAAACTGGTTACAATGAGATTTCTTGCTTTGACAAATGCTCCGGCAGTCTGTCATAATATTATTACAGGACAGCTATTATGGTCAAAAGATGTTACAGGGCTGACCGGAAGATCTCTTCCTCTTGGGATCAGGGACGGGAAAGTTTATGTGATGAGACTCACGGAGAGTTTTCGTGATACGCTGTTTGCGCTTGATGCAAATGACGGTTCAGTAATATGGAGAGCGAATGTTACAACAGATGCATACATCACTACGAGTTTAACTTTTGCATCAAACGGAGATCTGTTCGTTGAAGGTTACTTTAAATTTTACAGAATAGATCACCTTACAGGCATAAAGATCTGGGAGACAAATGTTGTTCCGCTTGTAATGGGAATGTCAGAAATGTCTGTTTATAATAACACAGGTTATATCTGGGAAAATATCGGAGGATCTTCAAACGTAACAGCAATTGACATCAACACCGGTGCAAGAAAATATTCCCGCATAATTACTGATACTCATCCCGGCGGAGCGATCAATCAATGCGCTTTAATTATCGGTGAAGACGGCACCATCTTTGCGCAGAAGCAGGAAGATAATGTGACCGCTCTCAGTGATGTCGGTTCAGCATTGAATGTTCTGTGGCAAACTGAAATAACCGGCAATGCACCTTTCAGCTTAATGTGTACAGGACCGGATGGTTCTGTCTATGCGCCTTCAAACGGAAGGATCATGCGTCTTAATCCGCTGAACGGACAGAGAAGAGATTCTTCCGAAGTGATATGCGCTAATCCGGATTTATTTCAGCTGAGAGTTTCCGCTGCTTCCAACAATATAATTTACGCAACAAACGGTGAGAATTCCGTTTATGCATTTACGCCGGAGCTTCAGCAGTTATGGACTGACTTCATCCCAAATGTAAATACCAGCGGAGTGGCAATCGGTGCTAACGGTCTGGCAGCTGTATCAGGCGGAGGAACAACTCTTAAAGTTTACGGGTCTGGAACTGTTGGAATCGCAACAAGCACTGAAATACCGGAGACATTTATTTTAAATCAAAATTATCCTAATCCTTTCAATCCGCAAACTACGATAGAATTTGAGATCCCGGAAACAGCTCTTACTGAACTGTCAGTATATAACATGACCGGTCAGAAAATACAGACTCTACTGAATTCAACACTTGAAAAAGGAAAACATAAGTTAAGCTGGAAACCGGACGGACTTGCAAGCGGTGTTTATTTATACAGGCTGCAGTCGGGGAATTATTCGCTTACCAAGAAACTGAATCTGATCAGGTAACGAAAATATGATCATGAACTGATTAAAATATTTAATTTACAAATTATAGACAGATCCTGTCCAGGCTGAGTCTTCCGCAAGATGTGATTTTAAATTTGATAAATATTAAATTTATACCTGCTTCAAGATTCGCTCAAGGGGGAGACACCCGGAGGGCAGGCTTTCTTTACGAATCAGGAGATTCGTAACGGGGGTTATAAAAATCTATTAAGTATATTTCGGGGAATGACTCTGCGGGTAAGACGAGGCGCTACTTTGCTTGTGTCATAGTCACCACTATAATGAAGCGTTGGCGGATTAAAAGACCGGTTCCCTAATCCTCCAGTTTCCCAACCCTCTAAAGCGTAAGAATGTGTAAAAATTTCTCTGACTTTTGCCTTATCAATTAAATATTTTTTCATTTGCTGAGCAGTGAAATGTTGATTTCGATCCACCAGTATTCTGTTTATCATATCGTAATTACAATTCACCATCAAACTTAATTTTCCCTGAGATGAGTCTATTATCATTTTGTTCACATAGCCGATAGATGGAAGATGATTAAACTCAAACTCTTCTATATAAAACTTGTATGGCTTATATGGAGAATTTGGGTCACCGGAATTAATCATGTTCATAGCAATGTCTTTCACTTCATACATAAGCTGATCTATAAAATCTTGATTTGGCAGAGTTATCAGATCTCTCGCCGGGTCATTTTCTACTCTTATGTAGTCTATCCACATGTCGCATTTATCATACCATAGAACTTTAAAATCAACTTTGTTGTCCTGATCCAGCCAAATATCTCTTGTGGAGTCATTATTAAACCAGTTTGTACCATGTTCAATTTTTAAATTTTCTATTAGAGCATCTGAATAAGGAAAATAAATTTCAATATAATTACCTTTATAAATAGAACTTAGTGAAGGTTTAAAATTTTTAACTTTTAGAACTTGTTCCTTTATCTCACCATCCCAGTTTGAAGTTATAATCTTGCAAACTTCCTTATCCTGATTCAAGGAATTATTTGCAAATACAGAATCTAATTTTATTCTCGGCATAATATACCAGTTAAATGCAGAATCACCAACCACATATCCTCCGCCAAAAAAATTATTAACCTGCTCTCTGTTTGTTTTTAGACCTTTGACAATAGTATCAGGATGAGTTCCGGGAGAAACCCTGTCATACAAGCATTGTTTTACATATTGACCATTACCGTATTGTGTATTATCCGGAATATCCTTAATAGTGTTGTTATTGTCTGAACTATGTCTGTATGTATAAAAAATATAATCAGGATCTACTAAGTTGCTGTCTTCTACCTGATAATCAGAACCCTGTCCAAAGCAAAGATAACTTGTAACAGGTCTGTCCATTAATGTCATAAGATTATTTTGTTCATTACTTGCAATCTTGTTTCTTACATATTGACCATAGACAGAGGTGTTTCCTCCAAGTTTATCCTCGGGAATCGGTGTTCCGTTATTCTGGTGCCATCCCCCGTTTTCTGATGTGTATTGATGAAACATATTAAGACCCAGTTCGCTGGAAATATACTGATAATTATGATCCATTGCATCGTGCATCGCTCCGACAATAAAAAGTTTTTGCTGGGGAGGAAGTATTTCTGTTCCGGAATAAGTCACATGTTCCGAGTTTTTGAATGAAAAAATTATTGTCAATAACAATAAAAGTACTGAAATAAAAATTTTTGTTTTCATTTTTTACTCCTTAATTTAAAAATTATAGAATATTTTTATTTCTCCTTTCGTACATTCTATTGGGCTTATTAACCTTTCCGTTAATTTTTAAATTGTATTATTTTGTTAGTATCATTTTTTTTGTATCAATCCGTTCACCATTTATTTCAAGCGTGTAAAAATAAACTCCGCTTGAAAGATTTGAACCATTAAATTTAACTTCATAAATTCCTGTATTTTGTTTTTCATTTATCAATATTTGAATTTCCTGACCGATAGAATTAAAAATTATAATTTTTGCTAATCCTGATTTACTCAATTCATATTTAATAATAGTTACAGGATTAAAAGGATTCGGAAAATTCTGAAACAATTTAAAACTTTCAGATGTCAGTGTATTATTATTATTTATGCTAACAAATGGATTTGTTATACTATCTCCTCCTGTGTTTGTGTGAACCCCTTTTTCTGAAAAATCGTAACTCCATCCCTTAAGTGAATCGGTGAAATCTATAAAATTGTATAGAATTTTTCCGGTTGAAGTATCGGGTAATTGATACCCCCAATTAATCCCGCCGTTTGTCGTTTTTAAAATTACTCCTCTATATTCACCATTTGGAAATAATAAATAGCTATCAAAATTTACACCCCAAATTAAATTTTCATTTATGATTTTAAAATTTGTGATACCTCTATTCGGATTTCCGCTTTGTGTTGTAAGTAATGTATCCCATGTTAGTCCGCCATCAGTTGTCTTTGTTAAATTTGCAATGTTGAAAGTTGACTTCCATCCATTCAAACTATCTTTAAAATAAATATCGTACCATCCATGAGCATTTGGTATAGTCAACCAGGTTAAGCCGGCATCTGTTGTTTTTCTCAATGTTGTATTGATATCATAGCCATCAGTAAAAAAACCAATTCGGGAATTGATCATATATATCTTCATTCTGTCTCCGCTAGCAAAAGGCGGAAATTTTCTTTCCCAGGTGAAACCGCTGTTCGTTGTACGAAAAACTCCACCGACAAAAGGGCTTCTGTTAACTGTCCATATTTCATCCATGCTTACCGCGCTTATCCCTTCAAAATTCCAAAAAGATACCGGAGAATTTAAACTATCCCAACTAATTCCTCCTGTTGTAGTTTTATATAATGCAGACCCGATTCCATAATAATTTACTCCTATAAAACCCGTATTATTATTTAAAAACTGAAATGAATAATTTGTATAAGTTCCGGGTTCATTTTTAATGATATACCAGTTTTCACCCCCGTTGGTTGTTTTTAAAATTTTCGTGATTGAATCCGCATCCGCATTGGTTTTTGCATAGCCGGTAAGCGAATCGGTAAAAGTCATATCAATAATTTGGGAGCCGTTTAGATCTGGTAAATGCTGCAACTGCCATCCGCCGGTGCCGTGATCGGAGAAGTTAAATGCGATGGTGAATGTGAGTATACTAACGTAGAGAAGTAAAGTCGAGAGTTTATTTAAAAACTTATTATCCATTGTGGTAAAAGTTTTATCTGAATTTAAGCAAGATGTTTTATTAAATCAATTTTATTTATTAGTTAAGTATTTTATTCCTGCTTTACTTACAGGATAATCATTTATTTTGGTCCCCCAGAGTCAATCAGCTGTTTACACTTGAAGGCAGAATAATCGTTTTGCGGAAGACTCTGCGGGTAAGACGGCGCTGCTTTCGTTACGAATCAGGAGATTCGTAACGAGGGTTATAAAAATGACTTTTAATCTTTTCAATTAAGCTTTACATTTACAAAAAAAGGAGTGGTCATGAATACGAAAAATAATAGTGTTTTAAAGATCATTATTATACTCCTGATATTTAATATCTTCCTTCCCGGCAATTCAAATTCACAATCAGACTGGAACATAATCAATCACGGTTTTGACCTGAACAGAATTCAATTTCTGAATGACAACGACGGATACGCTTCCGGCGGAGGAATAGTATTTAAAACCAATAACGGCGGGGCTGTATGGAAACCCGTCTACACAAATTTTTCAGCTGGCTACTTCTGGTATTCAGATTTTATTGATGTAAATACAGGATGGGTTACAGGCGAATACGGTAAGGTCATTAAGACAACCAACGGAGGAGCTAACTGGATAACGCAGAACTCCGGCACTTTCAATACGCTTATCAATGTGAATTTTACAGATCAGAACACAGGCTGGATAGCCGGACACAACGGAACAATTCTCAAAACTACGAATGCAGGAAACAACTGGGTAAATTCCAACAGCGGCACATCTGCAAATCTATTCAATTCTTATTTTCTAAACTCAAACACAGGATGGATAGCAGGCGATGCGGGAATTCTTAAAACAACGAATTCCGGAAATACATGGTCTTTAGTATTGAATCAGGCATGGATGTATTCAGTTTCTTTTATTAATGAAAGCACAGGATGGGCGGGAGGAAGATTCGGAAAGATGTTTAAAACAACAGACGGCGGAGAATCCTGGACACTTCAGGAAAGCACAACAGGCGCGACATATTATTCACTGACATTCAGGGATCAGAACAACGGCATAGCAGCCGGGGATTACAATATCATTATCAGAACTACTAACGGCGGAAACAACTGGTTTCAGGTAACATCGGGAGTTCAGAACAATTTTGCAAAATTCAGCAACATTTCATTCAGCGAAACAAATCCTGAAAACGGATGGATCTCGGGATTCAACGGAGTGATACTGAAAACAGTAAACGCAGGGATTGACTGGACAATTAAAAATCCCGGAAGCGGAGATTACTTCTGGTACTCGGATTTCATAAATCAGAATACGGGATATGTACACGGATCGAACGGCACGATAATGAAAACGACTGACGGCGGAAGTTCCTGGAAATATCAGACATCAGGAACAGGCAATACACTTATACATTCATCATTTATTGATGTAAACACAGGCTGGATAGCAGGTCACAACGGAGTGATCCTGAAAACCATAAACGGCGGTGATAACTGGCAAAGACAGAACAGCGGTTACACAGAGAATTATTTCAATATCGTTTTCAAAAGTGAAAACACAGGATGGGTTGTTGGCGATGCAGGAATTTTTAAAACAACGAACGGCGGAGCGAACTGGAACCGTCAGCTTAACGAACAGTGGGTATATTCGGTCAGCTTCATAAATGAAAACACGGGCTGGGCGGGTGTAAGATTCGGTAAGATATTCAAGACCACGAACGGCGGGACAAGCTGGATACATCAAGAAAGCGGATCGGGTGCGACATTTTATTCTCTGAGTTTCAGATCAGAGCAGAACGGCTACGCTGTCGGAGATTACAATACGATCATCAGAACCACAAACGGCGGGGAGAGCTGGTTCCCTTCAAACAGCGGGATAAGCAATCCGTATCAGAAGTTCAGCTGCATAAGCTTTGATTATCCAACGGATCTTATCGGCTGGATCTCAGGATTTGACGGCGTGATACTGCGCACGATGGACGGCGGAGAGACGTGGGTAAGACAGGAAGTTCCGATTAATGTAGATTATAATTCGATAAAGATAATATCGAATTCAGTTGCATACGCAGCCGGAGGTTATGGAGTAGTAATAAAAACAAGCAACGGAGATGCAACAACTGCGATAAACACAAATACAGAGACAGCAAAAAATTTCATATTAAAACAGAATTATCCGAATCCGTTCAATCCGGTCACGCAGATCAATTACGAATTACGAGTTACGAATTACGTTAAGCTCCAGGTATATAATGTATTAGGTAATGAAGTTGCGGTTCTTGTAAATGAAAAGCAAGGTTCCGGGACTTATCAGGTTGAGTTTAACGCGGGCAATCTGCCGAGCGGAGTTTATTTTTACAGACTGGAAGCAGGAGATTTTACAGATGTAAAGCGGATGATGCTGGTGAAATAAGATCAATTTTATAAATTTGGAATTTGGGATCTCGAATTTGGAATTTAGGATTACGAATTTGCCTGCCCGAAATAATAGCAGTTCGGAAAAATATAATCCAGGCGGGGGATTTGTATCAATGAATGTTTTTAACACAGAGTCACGGAGTCACAGAGATAAGTAAACTTATTAACAGAGGAAGACTTCATAAAACAATCAATGTCAGATAAAACACAGATTGTTTTTTTTGTCCAAATATATTTTTAAAGAATTTTGTGAATCTGAGAAAAAAACAAGTTTATATTAATGAACGTTAAGGTAAGTTAAAAATTTTCATTTATACAAGAAAATGCGACTGACGAATCTGAAATTTTCATTTTAAATTAGTTAGAATATAAAAGCCTGTTTTAATATCTTTGTAAAACAAATAAAAATAATATGGAAAAGAGTTTTATTACAACAGCTTTCGATTTTGAAGGATGCAAGATCGTAAAGAACATGGGAATTGTGAGGGGAATAGTAGTTCGCTCAAGAAATTTCTTTGCAAACATAGGCGCGGGATTTCAGACTTTAGTAGGAGGCGACATTACGCTTTACACGGAACTCTGCGAGAAGACGAGACTTGACGCTTTTGAACTGATGGTAAGGCACGCTGAGGAACTCGGAGCAAATGCGATAATAGGAATGCGTTATGATGCGAATGAAGTAATGTCGGGTGTGACGGAAGTGCTGGCTTACGGGACGGCGGTGGTGGTGGAGAGAGTTTGACTCAGTTACGAGTTACGAGTTACGAATTACGAGTTACGAATTATGAATTACGAATTATGAATTACGAATTACGAATTTTAATTAGCAATATATAGTCCCGGCTATTAATCGGGATAAACATTTCGACTATAAGAATAATATTTAAAGTCCCGGAGGGAATATTTCTTCCGGGGTTTTTTGTTTTTAAGAGGGAATGCGAAAGGAAAGTAATTATTGGAATAAACACTATATAAGATATTCAGTTTCATAAAAATAATTTTAATGTAACAAATCAAATATAAATCGTACACGGGGACAGTCAGGAACTTATTTATAATTAAATTTATTTCAGACAGACAAGAAAATTAACAATGCGCCAAAATTAAAAAAATGTTTTCATCAGATATAAAAAATATAGTACAGACAATAAATAAACTTTCTGCGAAGAGAAAAAGAAATATCCGTCTTTTAAGAAAGAATGCACATTTTGCGAAGAAGCAGCATAATTTACTGAACATACCTCTTCATTTTGTAAATATTCAACCTGCAGTTGTAAATAACAAGATATTCAATGTAAATAACGTTATTGCAGATGTAAATAATATATTATCTGATGTAAATAGCTATCTCAATTATGCAAATAACGTAATATCAAATGTAAATAACGATTATTCAGTTGTAAATATCTTCATACTCAGTGTAAACAATCAATTCTATATTGTAAATCTCTTCATATCTGATGAAAAAAATCAGATCTTATTTGTAAATCCTTACTTTTTAGTTGTAAATTTTAAAATATTCGAAGGAGTAATTGAAAGGTACTGCGGAGTTCCTCCATAGCAGAGACAGATTTCAATTACTAACAAATGAAACAGATTTTAAGGATCCGGGTTTATTCGAAAAAGAAAGTAAATAATGAACAACTTAAGTCACTATTTTAACCTTTAAAAATATTTTACAAATTTAAATTAAATAAAATCATGTCAACAAAAATAAGCGCTTCATTAGGAGCGCGATTTGAAAACAGCAAAACGCTGGTATCAGCGATAAAGAAATACGCGGATTACGATCCGACATCCGGTGATATACAAGCCGGAACTTACGAACAGTTTTTAGAGACTGTAGATAATCAAATGATTCCTTATAAAAATGCATACGGCGCATTAACTAACACAGCAGCAGAAAACAGGACAACATTTGAAAATATGATCTTGACAGCGAGAAAAGTCCGTTCAGAAATAGCGGAAGTAAAAGGAAAGAAATCACCTGAATACAAACAGGTGAACTCAATTGTCAAGCTTATAACGGGACAGAATGTTCGTGATCACTCAATAACCAAAAGCAAGGCGCTGAAGGAAAATAAAAAAGACAACGAGCCGCCTCAGGAATTCAATTCCGTATCACAGCTTGATTATGAGAACAGGTTGGATAATTATAAATCATTAACGGCATTGCTGAGGAGTTACAGTTTTTATGATCCGAAGGATGCGGATATTAAAATTGCGGGACTTGAATCAACGGAGAATGCTTTGACGCGTTCGCTTGAAAACATGGCGGAGAAAGGAAACGCATTCACGGTTGAGCGCAGCAGGATAATACATTTATTCGACGGCAGCGGCGGGACGGCAGACAGGGCGCGCAGGGCGAAGATGCATGTGTCGAGGAAATACGGGCACGGATCGCCGGAGTACAAGGCGCTGGTGAATAAGAAGTACTAAGAGTGAGAATTTGAAATTAAGGAGTTGATGGCATTACATACCGTTTCCAATCGTGAGATTGTGAACGAGGATTAATAGCTTCCCAAAGCGGGGCTTGGGAAAGAGGGGTTGAAGCAGCCGGAGTGATCCGGCTGTTTTTGTTTATACTTCTCCAATCAGGGCTTGGGAAAGAGGAGGTGAAGATTCGCTCAATCGGGAGACACACACAGGGTAAACAGCGGGGACAGGAATGAACCTTGAATAAACATCATTCAAATTCCTTAAGAAAATCATTAAGATATGACAGATCACTTTCGTAATAAAATTTTCCCGGGGCGGTATCATTTTCAATTGATTCCAGAAGCTGATCTTTTGATAAAATATTTCCATTTAAATCAGCAAATGCAGTGTCCGGCTGAGCTTTTAATCTGGCAGCGACAAGTTTTCTTTTCTGAATATCATTCAATTTTGAAATCAGAACTATCTTTTCTTTACCGTTAACGACATCTTTGTAATAAACAAATTTATTTGTCAAGGGATTATATGAAAGCGGTACTTCCGCCGCGTTACCTTTAAGCTGAGGATATTTACTCATAAAATTTTAGTTTTACTTTTCCGAAAATTTAGTTAATCAATTTAACAATTTTAGCAGAGAAAAAAATTCTATTTTCTGAATTTAAATGTATGCTAAGTTTCCCCTCAGGAAAACTTAGCAATTAAATTTAATTATCTAACGATTGGATTTACAGCAACAGCATAAGGAATACAATATTTGGAAATCTTTTTTGTCTTACTTCCATAAGACGCGCCTATTTTTGCATCTCTGAGGTAATTCCTGTCGTGTGTCAGATTAACAGCTGTGCTTGTATTCGGCACCTGCGCTATTGCCCAGTTGTATTTTGCAATAGCGGCATTGTGAGCAGCTTCGCAGGTTGTACCCAGCGCCATGCAAATATCAATTTCGCTGTCACATTTCCAGAACAATTCAAGTTCATTTACAGAAGTAGACGACTGATCATAATTAAAAATAAAATTTTCAAAATATCCAAAGTATGATTTTGCGCCTTTGGTAATCATGTCAGGACCGAGTGTCTTTGCTGTCTGACAGCTTAACAGATGAATAACCTTTCCATTGACATCAGCTGCGTCATAATATCCAACTCTTAAAACCGGATCTCCAAGATGACCAGTATATACTGTCGGACTGCCGTGTCCAACCCCGCTGATATAAACAACACATCTTTTTATTGCTTCCTGATGGAAATAATATCTTACATCATTGACTCCTTCGAGAACTTTGACGTTAAATCCCTGAGCGACAAATACCGGATGAACTTTAGCTTTTCTGTAAGTTGCCGCCAAATTGGTCAAACTGTCTGTAGTATTTTCACAGAACAGAGCGGTGCTTCTGAAAATTGGTCTGATTGCACTATGTATTCCGCGGATCTCTTTTGGAATAACAGTTTTTTGCACTTTTACGACAGGTTCAACCGGAAGTCTTGTCACAGGATTTCTTAACTGCATATTGAATTCATCGCAATAATTCATTTCAGCGCGAGTTACAAGCTCTCCAAGTTCAGTTTGGTTTAAAACATTTTCAAGCACTTCCTTTTTTGAGTATGAACCGAGACCGATAATCCCCAGTTTAAAGTCAGTCTCTGCTTTAATTCTTGCTTCAGTAAGTTTAATTTTCAAGCTGTCGTCGAGAGAAATAAGTGTGTTCAGCGCCAGCGATTTTTTTTCGTGAACCTCTTTTGGGAAAATCAACTTACCTTCTGAAGTTATGGATGTTGGTTTATCCATTGCTCTTTCGGTTAATGAAAAAGCTCCTAATTTTTTTTTTGACATGATTTAATTTTATTTAGTTAATGAATGTGAAGATTGAATTACAGAAAGATTTCCGAATCAAATATTTAAAAGAAGAACTAAACAAAATTACTAAGCTGTATCTAAAAAATAAATACGGGACAACACGCAAACTGTATGAGTAGATACACTTAATTGAGCAAAAGAAATTATCACAAGGCAATATCTTTCTAACTACAATATCACTTAAGAAAACATTTAACTTTCATGGAATTTTATTCATCAGAGATTGGCTAATGTCAGGTTTTGACTTTTAATTTGAAACGAGAGAAGTGATAATTGCAGAATAGATAAAAACTAATAGTGGAAAAAACAAAACCGGTTAAATCACAAATTTTAATTTTGAATATATTATGGAAAACAGAGGTGAAATAGTAATTTACAGAACAGAAGATAAAGAAGCTCAAATTGAAGTAAAAATAGAGATGGATACTGTGTGGCTTTCATTGAATCAATTATCTGGTTTATTTATTAGAGATAAATCTGTTATTTCCCGTCACTTGAAAAATATATATAGTGAAGGTGAACTAAAAGAAAAGTCAACTGTTGCAAAAATTGCAACATTTCAAAAAGAAGCCGGAAGAGATGTATTAAGAAATATTGAATACTTCAATTTAGATGCAATTATATCTGTAGGGTATAGAGTAAATTCCAAACGAGGTACGGAATTTCGTATATGGGCGACTCAGCGCCTAAAAGATTATCTGATTAAAGGTTATTCAATAAACGAAAAACGCCTGAAAGAAACACAGCAGCAATTTACAGAATTAAAGCAAACAATAAAGTTATTGGAAAATGTTCTAAGCAGTAAAGAACTTGATTCTGAAGAAGCAACCGGTTTATTAAAAGTTGTCACAGACTATTCTTATGCTTTGGATGTACTGGATAAATATGATCATCAGACTCTTAAGAAACCATCAAAGAAATCAAAAGAGAAATATAAAATAAAATATAAAGAAGCCATTGAAGCTATCCGAACCTTAAAGGAAAAATTCGGAGGATCGACTTTATTCGGAAATGAAAAAGACAAATCATTTAAAAGTTCTCTTGAAAATATTTATTTAACATTTCAAAAAAAGGAATTGTATCCTGGTGCAGAAAATAAAGCTGCTCACTTGCTTTATTTTGTAGTGAAGAATCATTCTTTTACAGACGGGAATAAACGCATTGCCGCGTTCCTGTACATATGGTTTCTTGAAAGAAATGGTTTGCTCTATACAAAAGAAGGATTTAAAAAATTGGAAGACAATACACTTGTAGCCCTTACGCTTATGATTGCCGAATCAAAATCAAAGGATAAAGAAATGATGATAAATGTAATATTGAATCTGATGCAAAAAGACAGATGAACCGGTCAGGAAAAATGATCCTGTAACCG
>WBZU01001662.1_pt1 | contig 16421 bp, 9 predicted proteins | sample 5204311 | NCBI WGS metagenome assembly WBZU01 (sample SAMN12344359, study PRJNA552823) | activated sludge metagenome | biome: Activated sludge suspended growth; feature: Nitrification reactor; material: Wastewater; isolation source: activated sludge from nitrification reactor of wastewater treatment...
GTAACAATGTCTCACGCACGGCGAAGAACCTGATAGAATCGCCGCCACCATGCAACTGCGCGCCTTCATTCCTTATTGTTTTCGCCGTCTCGCTCCGGTGTTCGTCTTGACAAGCCTGGGTTGTTCCGACGCCACGCCGCCTCCGGCCAAAGGCCCGGAACCGCTGGGAGATCCGCTCACGTGGGATGTGACGAAGCCCGGTCTGTACACGTGCGGGCATCGCATTCTACAGATGACGTATACGCCGCCGGCGTTACCGTCGCGAACGATTCCCGTGGAAGTTTGGTATCCGTCGACATCGACGGATGGATTGCATCCGAAATACCAAAATGTTTTCGAGGATCTATTGGCGTATGACGACGTTCCCCTTGCGCCGACGTCGTGGAAATCCGGCATGCCGGTGCTCGTGCATTCGCATGGTTACAAAGGATTTGCTGGAAACAGCGGGCGGTTGATGTGCCATTTCGCGTCGCACGGATGGCTCGCGGTGGCTCCGGCGCATAAAGGCAATTTGATCAACGATACGCCGCCGAAATTGCCGCTCGATATTTACATTCAGCGGCCTCACGACATTCGCGCGGCGCTCGATTTCATTGCGGCATTACCGGCGGACGACGAGTTGTCCGGAAAAGCGGATATGACGCACGTGGCGATGTCGGGGCATAGTTTTGGCACGTATACGGCGTGGACGATCGCCGGCGCTCCTTTGGACATGACAACCTTCGAAACGAGCTGCCAAGCGGGCGAGATCGTTGATTGTACGCCGGACAAACTCAAAGCCCTCGCGGGCGATCTCTCCGACCCTCGGCCCAGCATTTCAATGCCGCTGGCGGGTGCGCCCGATCGAGAAATCGGCATGGCCAATTTTGATTTGGCCAAAGTCCCCATCCTCATGATGTCGGGATCGCTGGATCTCAGCGAACAACCCCAAATCATGATGGCGGTCAAAAACGTGGATCTCACGTGGGTGAACGTCGAAAACGGGTGTCATCAATTGTATGGCCTGGGCAATAGCGTTCTCGGCGATCCGGCTTGTCAAGCATTGCCGGACGAAGAGGGTTTTTCTCTCGTGAACCCGTGGATCCTGGCGTACGCGCGCTACCACGTGTGGCAGGACCGCACGCCGTTCGTTGCGGATCTCGTGGAAGCAAAGACGAGTTTGTCCCCGAAGGTGATGGTCGAACACGTCGGACCTTGAGCCATTCATCGTGCAGCCAAGTCGGCGGATCTCTTGAGGTCATCCGGTCCATGAATGACATTGGCTCGCGTCCACGCGTCGAGTATGCTCGATTGTCCACGTTTCTCTCCGCTTGTCCGGATCGTTTGTATCGACAAACGGCTGCGCTGCGCATTTCTTCATGAAGCTCGAGACCTCGCCTATCCAACCAGGAGACATGATCGCCGGGAAATACCGGGTGGATCGGATCCTTGGTCAAGGAGGCATGGGGGTCGTCGTGGCCGCGACGCATGTGGAATTGCGTGAGGTTCGAGCGCTGAAGTTCCTGCTCGCGTCGACGCTCGCGGACAAGGATGGTGTCGAGCGATTTCGTCGTGAAGCGCGGGCGGTGTTGAAGCTGAAGAGTGAACATGTCGCGCGATTGCTCGACGTGGGCAAACTCGACAACGGCGCGCCGTACATGGTGATGGAATATTTGCGCGGATCGGACCTGGGCGAAGCGATCAAGCAGCATGGCGCGTTGCCTTTGGAGAACGCGATTTTGTATGTGGCCCAAGCGATGGATGCGGTCGCGGAAGCGCACGCGAAAGGGATCATTCATCGCGATCTGAAGCCCGCCAATTTGTTTCTGACGACGCTGCCCAGCGGAATGCCGTGTGTGAAGGTGCTCGACTTCGGCATCTCCAAACTCGCGAAAGAGTCGACAGAAGACGTCGACATGACCAAGACGCACACGGTTCTTGGATCGCCGCACTACATGTCGCCCGAGCAGATGCGCGCGTCGCGTGATGTGGATGAGCGAACCGACATTTGGTCGTTGGGCGTGATTCTCTATCAACTGTCGACGGGCAAACTTCCGTTTCGCGGACGAAGTTCGACGGACATCATCGCGAACATGTTCTCGATGCGACCGGAGCCGCCGTCGCGCATCGTGCCGACGTTGCCCGGCGCATTCGACGAGATCGTGATGAAGTGTTTGCGTCTGGATCCAGGGGATCGGTTTGCATCGATCACCGAGCTGGCCAAGGCGCTCGCGCCCTTGGCGCCGCCGAGCGCATCGTTCACGCTCGAACGAATTTCACGCTACCTGTCCGAAAAGGAGCAGCGACAAACGGGATCGATCACGGTCCCGGATCCCAGCTTCAGCGGAATCGAAGACATTTACACCCCGAGTCCGCAGACGCCAAACCCGACACTCGACAAGCCTGGTGCCGAGACAAACGAGACGATTTCTTCGGCCCCGACCCGAGTCATGTTGGGAGCGGCGATCCCGCACATCAAACTGACCGAAGGACGAACGGAAGTGATGCCCGGAGCGGCACCTCGACCCCTCGAAGAACCGGGAGCATCGACGGGGGTGACGAAGCTGATGCCTACGACGCCGCTCAAGACACCGTCCGAGTTTTCTGCAGCCCGGACAAACGTACTTGGTGGACCGACTCAACGACACCAACTCAATTCGACGACGGATGTGATGCCTCCGGAGCCGGCGCGAAGCGCACAACCCCACGGTCCTTCGATACCGGGTACGAGCATGCCGTCGACATCGCAAGCAGGCGCATGGAACGGAGCGCGAACGGTCGTGCCGTCGAGCGACGCATCGGCGCAGCGTCGTCTTCGGTACCTCGTGGCGGCGGCTATCTCCGCAATCGTTCTGGTGATTGTCTTGATCGGTGTCGTGTTGTCGGGTGGCCGTGAAACATCGGGCAACGCAGCGGCGCCCGGTGGTTTGGCTGGAACAACCTCTTCACCGGCTCCGAAGACATCGCCATCCGCGGCATCGACGACATCACGACCCCCAACCTCGCGTTGATGGCGCGCGAGTGAAGAAACTAGCCGCGAATGCGGCCCTCGTGGTAGCTTTGGGAAAAGGTCGAGCGTGAGCGATTCCGAAGCGAAGCAGCAGGCAAGCGCGTCTGCGCGGCTGGGTGCGAGTGATGCCCCTGCGAGCGCGACGGACGTCGTTGCGGTCGGCGACGTCATTGCCGGCAAGTTTCGTGTCGACCGCGTGCTTGGTGCTGGGGGCATGGGTGTGGTCGTCGAGGCGCGGGACATCGATCTCGACGAACGGGTGGCGATCAAGTTGCTCTTGCCTGCGGCGCTCGAACGTCCCGATCTCGTGGCGCGATTTCGTCGCGAAGCACGCGCGGCGGTGAAGATCAAGAGCGAACACATCGCGCAGGTGATCGACGTCGGCTCGCGTGAAGACGGCTCGCCGTTCATCGTGATGGAGTACCTCGAAGGGTACGATCTTTCCAAACCCATTCGGAAAAACGCCCGTTTGCCCATTCGAACCGCGGTCGATTACATCATGCAAGCGTGTGAAGCGTTGGCCGAAGCGCACGCGCTGGGAATCGTGCATCGCGACATCAAGCCGCCGAATCTTTTTCTGACGTTGCGCGCCGATGGAAGCCCCTGCATCAAGGTGCTCGATTTTGGCATTTCGAAGGTGATCGGCGGGATCGACACGCCGGAAGGTGTCGAAGTGACCGAAGCGACACTCACGCAAACGAGCGTCGTATTGGGTTCGCCCAGGTACATGGCGCCCGAGCAAATATCGAAGCCGAAGTCCGTGGATGCGCGGGCGGATATTTGGGGCATCGGCACGACGTTTTACCGCATCGTGACCGGCACGGCGCCTTATGACGGCAGTACATTGCCCGAGATTTTCGCCGCGATATTGATGAATCCGAACGGACCTGCGCCGATTCATCAGCATTGTCCGGACGCACCCCCGGAGCTCGATGGGGTCATTCGGCGTTGCATGCGCATCCAGCCGGCGGAACGGTGGGCGAACATCGGCGATTTGGCGGCCGCGCTCGCGCCATTTGGTTCCCAATCGGCCGGAGAATCGGCATTGCGAATTCGTGGCACCTTGGACAAAGCCGGGATATTGCCGAGCTCCACGCCGCCCCTCGCGACGAACGTATCTTTGTCGTCGAGTTCGTCGCTCCCATCGCCGGCGTCGACCTCCGGAGCAGCCATCGCCAATTCGATTGAAACAAGTTTGTCCGGAAGTTACGCCGTGCCCAAACGAAGCCCGGCGGGATACATCATTGGAGCGATCGGGATCGCCGCTTTGGCCGCCGCGATCCTCCTGTTTTTCCTGTCCGAACCGCGTACGCCCACGCAGGCTGCGGAAGCATTGTCGTCCGCGCAAGCTCCTGCGACGGTGTCGGCGACGTCATCGGCCCCGACCGTATCGGTCGCCGAGGTGGTCCCGCAAGCATCATCAGCGCCTACGGCATCCGCGACGACCAAGTCGAAAACAACGCCGCGACGAACCACCGGCCCGGTCAAAACAAAGGCGACCCAAGGCAATGGCGACGGCGAAGAATTGTTTGATGAGCGAAACTGATTGTCAGTACGAACAAATGAAACGTTGTCCGCGAACGGTCAATGTCCCGAGGTTTTCTTCGCGCCAAACAGCGACGCGATACAATGCACCGAGCGGCACGAATGAGACGCGGGGAATGATCGTGTTGTCTCCAGCCGGAACGACGTACGCCGATTGCCCGGCGATGAGCGTTTCGCCCGTTTTCGACAACCAATAGATATCCGCACTCTTTTGGCTCAACGGAGAGACACCCACATAGAAGCTCTCGGCGTCTTCGCCGGGTTGTCCGTACGTACCGAGTTTGGCGACCTCGGCTCCGGTAAAATGACCGACTTCTTTGACTCCCGTCGGCGGTACGGTTGCAAATTGCGCCATATCGCTGAGAACGCCGCCGAGCAATCTGGCATCGAATTGGGGCGGCAACAGGCCCGAGCCGGCGAGCATGAACACGGATTGGCCGGAAACGAAGGGCACCATGGCCAGAATGGCCTCTTGTCGTGCAGGATCGACATCCAGATCGAATTCCTCGAGCGCGTACGCTTTGGATTCTCGGCGAAAACCGATTTTGCCGTATAAGTCTGGCGCGACAAACACGACGCGTTCATTGTTGATAAACGAAATAGCCGACGCCCGAACTTCGAAGCCATTGGCCGGCCCTGTGCCGATGTCGGTATACGATGCTTCGTCCGAACCACCCGTGACCAAATGCCACGTATTCGGATCGGCCGGATCTTCACACGTCACGGCATATTTCGTTGCATTGCCCACGCGGGTGAATTTGGACACGACCGTGCTGCTCATGCATGCGGACCACGATGGCAACGGCTGAAATTGGCATCCCGTCTTGAGGTCGCCGGTCATTGCATCCAGCGGAATGGACGCTTCGGCGACGACGACGTTCGGCGCGACGTGGCCCTGAACGACGAATTCGGTGTCGGACGTGCGCGTCGAATTCATGTAGACCAGGGGATACGGAACCGTGCAATCGGTGATGTTCGAGACGTTGTTCGATATGGCATCGATGGAACGCGTCCGAAACTTGGCGTTGGGTCCGCCTTCGTCGGCAATGGAAACGTAGACGGCTTTGTTGTTGTAACCGACGAGCAATTTGCCGGCCGGATCGACGAAGTCCGTCGGCAGAAAAATAGGAAATGGCGGACCTTGCGGTGAACACTTCGCGTTCACGGGTACGCACGCACCTTGAGCGCATTGTTTACTGAGGCAATTCGACGGATCGCAATTACCACCGCCGCCGCCGCCGCCGCCGGCCATCCCGCCCATTCCGCCGGCCGCGACCATGCCCCCCATTCCGCCTTGACCGGCCATTCCGCTGCTCGACGATGATTTTCCTTCATCGAGGATGGCGTCGGTGCGAACGTCCGCAATGGTGTGACAACCATACACGAGCGGCAAACCGGCCGCCGTGAGCATCAACAATAGACCTTTCCATTGCATGTCAAAACTCCCCGGAAAGCGAAGTGCCCAAAGTGCCCGGACCAACCCAAGGGGCAAAATGAATCGATGTTTTCTCTTCCTTCTTTTTGGCCGGAGCCGTCCCCCAGACGATGATCCCCGTGAGGAGCAACACGCCGCCCGCACCGAATGCGATATCGGAAATATTCGCTGTCAAATCGGCAATGCGATACGCGTCGAGGCCTTGTTGAGAGCATAACGGAGGGTTGTCGCCGCGGCATTGACCCTGAGCGGTTTTTACGTTCATGAAGGTCAAACCTCCGGCAACGCCGCCTCCCGCAACGCCGATGATTCCAATCGTGGTGAAAGCGATTCCCAAATTTCTCTGCGTATTGGATTGAACGGGCGGCGGGGGTTTGGGTTTGGCGACGTCGGGTTTGTCCTCGGACTTCTCGATTTTCGGCGGCTCGGGGAGCTTGGTGAGGACGGGAATCGTGACGGTCGTCGCGCCGGGTTCCGTTTTGATCTCCACGGACGTCGTCCACGGCTCGCGTCCGGGCGCGGACGCCGAGATGACTTGTTGCCCGGGATCGACGGGCACGGCGGAACCAAAAATCGAAGATTCCACGACTTGATCGTTGCGTTTTACGACCAGGCCTTCGACGCGCGAGTCGCCGGAGACGTCGATTTGCAATTTGGGCAGCTTGGGTTCGAGGGCCTTGGCTCGTTTTTCAGCGGTTTCCAGGCGCCGTTTGTCATTGCGTTGTCGAGCCAGCACGACGGCGTCGTTCCAAGTCGACCAAGCGCTCGCAATACGCCCGTCTTTTTCGAAACAATCGGCAAGGGCCAGCAGAGTGCCCGGCGCGGGATCGAGGTTTTGGCTGGCTTCGAGTTTCCCGCAACCTTCGGCAAATTTACCTTGTTTGACGAGCGTACGGCCTTCGCGAAAAAGCGCGTCGGCGGCGGCGCGAGTTTCCGCAGGACCTGCCGAAGCGGTCTGCGAAGCGAAAAATGCGGCTGAAAAAACAGCTGCAAACGAGAGCGATAGCCGGCGCATGGGTCCTTTTCGCGACCATACCGGAAAGTTCACCGGGTTGTCACGTGATTACGTGCAGACTTTGCGCTGACCCATTCGTAGTGCACGCAACGTTACTCGTGCGCACGCGAAATACGCTACGCGTCCGGGCGAAAAGAAGAACGGCCGGGCGATCTTGCTTTACATGGCGCTATCGACAGCGATAACCTGCTCGTCTTAGGACAAATCGCAAATATGCTCCAATTCGATCTTGAATTCGAGTCGAAAGAGGCTTCGCTCTCGGTCCGGCGCATTGTCATTTCAGAAGCGATATCCGCACCGTTCAAGGTGACGGTTTTTGCGCGTTCGCCGAGAGAGGATCTCGATTTCGAGGCCATTGTCGGCAAAAAAGCGTCGCTCACCGTGCGGGCAGCGGGCGGAATGTCGGTGGGGGGCATTTCGGTGGGAGGTGATGCGTGGCGAGCCGCACTGACCGACGGATCACGTCAATGGACGGGCCTCGTCACGCAAATGGAACATGTCGAAACGGCAGGTTCTTTGGCGCTCAGTTTGGGCAACGCGAACGCCGATAAGCTGAAAGACGCGGCCATGAGCCTGCTCGGAATGAATGATTCTTCGAGCTTGGCTTTGTATCGGCTCGAATTGATGCCCACGTTATGGCTCCTTGGGCAACGGTTGAATCATCGCGTGTTTCAGCATTTGTCGGTGCCGGATATCGTCGATGTTTTGCTTGGCGAATGGCAGGTCGAGCACGAATGGAAGATTGATCGCGCGGCATTTCCGAAGCTCGAAATGCGCATCCAATATGGCGAAACGGATCTGGCCTTCGCGACGCGACTGCTCGAAGAAGCGGGCATTTCGTATTTCTTCGTCGACGATCCGAAAAAAGGATCGGTGGTGGTTTTTACCGACGCACCAGAGCGGGCCGAGTTACGCCCGGAAGCGAAGCTGACCGCATCGTCTCCGTTTGCCCAGGCCATTGACAATACGCGCCGCGTATCGAATTTGCGCCTCACGCGGATCATGCGCACGGGCAAGGTCACGCTGCGCGATCATGATTTTCGTCGAAAACTCGATTATAAGTTGATGGCTTCGAGCCCGCCGCTCACGCCGGAAGGACCGGAATCACCGCTCGAACATTTTGAATATCGCCCGGGCACGTCGTTGATTGAAACGGGAGGAGCAGCGCAGGATCCGGTTGCGGATGATCAAAGCGTGGCGCGATACGACGACAAAGACCTGCAAACGGATGCGACGCGCGATTTGGAAGGACGTCGCGGTCCGCAATACGAATTGCAATTCGATTCGAATACCATCGACCTTCGGCCGGGAACGGTGATGATGGTGATGGATCACGCGAGCGCGCACATCACGGGAAAACCATTGCTCGTGACCGAATCGAGTTTGTCGGGAGATCACGATGGCGAATTGACATCGACGGGTGCGGGCATCCTTGCCGACAAACCTTATCGCCCGCGTTTGAAGACGCCGCGCCCGCGCCTCGAAGGTGTCCAAAGCGCAGTCGTGGTTGGTCCGGAAAAAGAAGAGATCTACACGGACGAGTTTGGCCGGGTACGGGTGCAATTTGCGTGGGACCGCGACGGAAAATACAACGAAAAGACGTCGGCGTGGGTGCGCGTGGCGCACGATTGGGCGGGTACGGGATATGGCACGATGGACATCCCGCGCGTAGGTCACGAAGTTTTGATCTCGTTCCTCGAAGGAAACCCCGACCTGCCGGTGATCATGGGTTGTCTCTACAATACGCTCGCGCCGGTGCCGTACAAGCTCCCCGACAACAAGAGTCGAAGTGTTTGGCGCACCAATACATATCCGGGAGGCGGAGGGGCGAACGAGATTTATTTCGAGGACGCCAAAGGTAAAGAAGTCGTATCCGTCCTGGCGGAGCGGGACATGCACGAGCTCATCAAGCATGATCGTTCGGTGGTGGTGGGGCGAAATGATACGGCCGTGATTGGGCAATTGTTCAAGGCCGGCATCGACAAGAGCGCGACGGGAATGGAAATGGTCGCGGGGCGCATTACGCTGTCGACGGGAGAAGCCACCATCGAGCTGAATGGGGCAAACGTATTGATTTTCGCGAATGCCCTGAATGAAGTGCATTCGTCGGGAGCGGACGTGACGGTGATTGGTTCGCCCGATGTTTTGCTGAATTGCAGTGCAGCCGCCGCAACGCCGAAAAAACAAGGTGTCGGAGGAAGCGGCGGAGGCGGTGGTCAGCCCGCACCGGCAAAGAAAACCGCTCAACCGGCGCCCAAGCCGGCACCGGAGAAAAAGGCGGCCCCGGCGCCCGCAAAAGAAGCGCCGGCCGCAAGCGGCGACGCCGAAGCGCGAAAAAAGAAGCTCAAAGATACCGCCGATCAAGCTCGGGCGAACAATCCCAAACATTGCAATGAATCCACAGCGGAAGTGGCCAATGCGATGGGACATCCCGAGCTCAATGGCAAACTCGCCAATCAGCAAGTCGATTACATGGACAAGAATTGGGAAGCCGTCGACGCGAAAACCGCGCAGGAACGAGCCAACAACGGCGATCTGGTGGTCGCGGGGCTCTCCGACAATCCGCACGGGCATACGTCGATCGTCGTACCCGGGGATGGTGCGGTCAAACCCGATGGTCGATTCTATCCGAACGTCGAAGGCGGGGCGATGAACAAATGGGCGCGCGATCATGGCACAGGCGACTATACGGCCGGTGACGTTTGGTCGACGACGGATCGCAAAAACGTCAAATACTACGTTCCGAAATGACGGGGAAGACGACCATGGCGATGCTCGAGCTCTTGTTCGAATCGAAAGAAGTTGCGTTCTCCCCGCGGCGTTTTCAGGTCGCGGAGAGCATTTCGGATTTGTTCAGCGTCTCGGTCTGGGCGCGTTGCGAAAATCCGGACGTGGACATGGAGACGCTGATCGGCAAGAAAGCCGAATTCACCGTGCAGGATGGATTGGCGTTCGTCCAAGGAGATCAGTCGCGCAAGTTCACGGGGATTTGCGAGAACATCGAACAGGTCGAGACGGAATCGACGGGTTTGTCGATGTATTACGTGCACATCGTGCCGACTTTGTGGCTCTTGACGAAGCGGACGAACCACCGACTGTTTCAGCATCTGAGCATTCCGGATATCGTGACGAAGTTGCTGAAGGAATGGCAGGTCGAGCATGAATGGCGCATCGACAAGGCCCAGCATCCGCAGCTCGAATTGCGGATTCAATACGGGGAGACCGATTTTGCCTTCGTCAGCCGATTGCTCGAAGAAACGGGCATTTGTTATTACTTCATCACGGATCCGAAAAAAGGTTCGGTGCTGGTGCTTTCGGACGCACCGGAAACCGCCGAAGCGCGATCGGCGGCGTTACCTTTCGTGGACAATCCGAGCATTGCGGCGCAGCAGCATTACGTGACCGAAGTTCGTGTCGCGCGGAGCGTTCGTCCGGGAAAAGTGAGCGTACGCGATTACGATTTACGTCGCGGCCCCGGGTATGCGCTGTGGGGCGTTACGGAGCCTAAAAAGAAGCCCGAAGAGAAATCCGGCAATGCCAAGGAAGGCGGAGGTTCACAGCCGGGCATTGAAGAGAAACTCGAGCGGGCGAGATTTGCACCGAATGTCGCGAAGGTGGAGCAACCGGTGGCGAGCAAAACCGCATCGCCGGCTCCGGCGGCTCCCAAAGGCGGCGACAAACCTCCGGCGGGCGCATTGGATCGTTTTTCGGGACAAGCGGGAACGGGAGCCGCGCCGGGCGTCGGCGGGAAGATTGCCTCCCAAGTCGCGACGGGGAAAAACCCCGAAGGCGGAACGCCTGTCGCGGATGATCAAGGCATTGCGCGTTACGAAGATGCCCACGCCAAACATAAGGCCACGGTGGAACTCGAGAGTCGCCGGTCGTTGGCTTACGAGATTCAGTGTGCCACGAATGCGATCGATGTTCGCGCGGGTATGGTGCTTTCGGTGGTCAATCATCCGATGGCCGAAATGGGTAAGAAGCTTTTGGTGCTCGGGGTTCGGCACGAAGGCAAGTTTGACGGAGGGTTTCACCACACATTGCAATTGGTTCCAGGCGACCAACCCTACCGTCCGGCGAGAAAAACGGCGCGGCCTGTGGTTTCGGGGATGCAAAGCGCCGTCGTCGTAGGCCCTGCGGGAGAAGAGATCTACACGGACGAGTTTGGCCGAGTACGCGTACAGTTTCATTGGGATCGCGAAGGCAAATACGACGAGAAGACGTCGTGTTGGCTGCGCGTGTCGCAACGTTGGGCGGGCCCCGGGTATGGCATGATGACGACGCCGCGTATAGGTCACGAGGTGCTGGTGGGGTTTGCCGACGGAAATCCGGACGAACCCATCGTGCTCGGCAGCATGTACAGCACGACGATGCCCGTTCCGCATACGCTCGCGCAGCACAAGGCGCGCAGCACGTGGCGCACGAATTCGAGCCCCGGTCGCGACGGAACGAATGAATTCATGATGGATGATTCCAAAGGAAAAGAGCTCGTCTACGTGCAAGGAGAGCGAGACTTCCAAGGGGTCATCAAAAATGATCGCGCAGCGAAAACAGGTCGCAATGATCAATCGGTGATTGGCGAAAAATATGTCGCCCACATGGCTCGTTCGGCGACCGGCGTTGAAATGGTGAAAGGGCGAATTACGTTTTTCACGCCCGGCGCAAGCATGACGCTCGAGGGTGGCAATGCGTATTTACACGCCAAGGGCGGCATTTCGATCGCTTCATCGGGCGACAATGTGATTCTGAACGGCGGGCCCAACATCAAGATCAATTGCGGCGGCCATGATCTGAAATTGCCTCCTCCGATGAAAGGCGGAGGAGGTCCTCCCGCGCCCGGCGCCAAACCTGCGCACGCCCCCGCGCCTGCGCCTGCGAAAAAACCGGCAAAGGCTGAACCGGACAAACCCGATGCCTCCCCTGCCCCAACGACGCCGGCGGGCAAAGCAACGGCAGGGACGTTGCCCAATGGAAAGAAATACGTGGCTTACGACAATCAAGTGAAGGTCGGCGGATCGCGAGCGTGGCGCAACAACAATCCGGGCAATATCGAATACGGAAAATTCGCCAAAGCCCACGGCGCCATTGGATCGGATGGTCGATTTGCGATTTTCCCCGATGAAGCGACGGGAAAAGAAGCCATCAAAGACTTGATGCAAACGAAGAATTACAAAGACCTATCCGTCACGGATGCCGTGCATCGTTATGCTCCCTCGTTCGAGAATGATACGGGCGCGTATATCAATGCGGTGACGAAGGACGCGAACATCGATGCTTCGAGCACCATCGGGTCGCTGAGTGACGGGCAGCTCGACGCCGTGGCCAATGCGATTCAACGGCACGAAGGATGGATCAAAGGCTCGAGTTATTTGCCGGGTGATCAAGCGGCGCCGGATGCGGTCAAGGCGCTCTTCGGAGGCGGATAGCCATGTCCCAGATGGAACTGACAGTCGAATCGGGTGATGCCTTTTCGGTGCGCAACATCGAAGTGAACGAAGGCATTTCGGAGTTGTTTTACATCTCCATTTGGGCACGCTCGGAATTGTCGGCGCTCGATTTCGAGACGCTGATCGGCAAAAGCGCGACGCTGAGTTTGACGAGTGGTCTCGTGTATAGCATTTCGCCCATGCGACGCTGGAAAGGCGTTTGCGAACGCATCGAGCAAGTGGAATGCGAGGCGGGCGATTCATTGTATCACGTGACGCTCGTGCCGAAATTATGGCTGCTCACGCAACGGACAAACCATCGCGTCTTCCAGCACAAGACGGTGCAGGACATCGTCAAGCAATTGCTCGACGAATGGGGCGTCGAACACGAATGGAAAATCGATGCGGCGGCATATCCGAAACTGGAAATTCGCATTCAATACGGGGAAAGCGATTTCGATTTTTTGAGTTATTTGCTCGAAGAAGCAGGCATTGCCTATCTCTTCAAAGACGATCCGAAAAAAGGTACGATCGTTTGGCTCACGGATGCGCTTTCGGCGGCCGAAGAACGCAAGCTACCTCTGCCCTTCGTGCACAATGCGAATGAATCGTCGGAGCTCGAGCACGTCACGGAAGTGCGCATGACGCGTACGTTGCGCGCGGGAAAAGTCACGCTGCGCGATGTGGATTTTCGGCGCGGTCCGCGAACACCGGTCGTCGGCGTGACGGAGCCGATTCCGCAGAAGAAATCGGAATCGAATGAGGGACAAAAGGAAGGCCAAGCGCAAAAAGAGGACAAACGAGGCATCGAAGATCGATTCGAACGTTATCACTTTGCGCCGGGTTCGTCGCTATTGGAAGTGGACGCGAGCAAAGCAGGGTTGTCCTATCCGGTCGGGGACAAACAGGGGATAGCTCGATACCAGGACGAATACGAAAAGCGCATGGCGACGGTGGAGTTGGAGAGCCGCCGAGCGATTGCGACGGACATTCGTTTCGATACGAATGCGGTGGATATTGCGCCGGGGTCGATTTTCCGCGTGCTGAATCATCCGCGTCTGCATTTGATATCAGACCTGAAGCTCTTGGTGTTGGAATCGACGCTCGAGCATACGGTGAACGAAGAAATCGAAATGCGGTGCCGGGCGATCGATGCCCAAGTGCATTATCGTCCGGATAGAAAAACATCGCGGCCCGTGATTCGAGGTGTGCAGAGCGCGGTGGTGGTTGGTCCGGAAAAAGAGGAAATTTTCACCGACGAATTTGGTCGGGTGAAGGTGCAGTTTTTCTGGGACCGCGAAGGAAAGTTCAATGAGAATAGTTCGTGCTGGTTACGCGTAGCGTTTGGCGCGGCGGGACCCGGTTTCGGGCGCATGGCGATTCCGCGCGTCGGGCACGAAGTTTTTGTGGCGTTTTTCGAGGGGAACCCGGACGAACCCGTGATCGTGGGAAGTGCCTACAATGGAACGGCGCCGGTGCCTCATCAGCAGCCGGGACACAAGACGCGGTCGACGTGGCGCACGCAATCGTATCCGGGTGGTGGCGGGGCCAATGAATGGATGATGGACGACGCCAAAGGGCAGGAGCTCGTGTATTTGTTGGCGGAGCGGGATCATACGCGCACGGTCAAACAGGATCACGCGACGGCGATTGGACGCATCGATTCGACATTGGTCGGCGACAAACTGCACTGGCATATCGACGGGTCGGCGACCGGCATTGAAATGGTCGACAATCGCATCACGTTGACGACGGGTGACGCGAGCATCGTGCTGAACGGCTCGGAGATTGCGGTTTCGGCGAAAGGGACGATCACGCTGAAGTCCGCGGGTAATGATGTGGTGTTGCAAGGCGGGCCGATGGTGAAAATCAACGTCGGCAATTCCGCGGGCGTATCGAAATTGAAAGCGGACGCGACTGCGCCCAAAGCAACGCCCGCGCCGGCTCCCGAACGTAAACGTTTGCCGCTATTGCCGGGACAAAAGCCTTGCGTGAAACTCGGCGTGAACAAGAAATACAAAGATGCGATTCTGCTGGCGAGTCAGAGAACTGGAATGCCGCCGGAATCCATCGCCGCCATCATGAACGCCGAGGCGGAGAAAAATAAACAAGGCGAGTGGAATCCGAATTCATACAATACCGATTCTCATGCGCAGGGGTTGACGCAATTCATTCCGGGCACGTGGAATCAAATGGCCAAACAAAAAGGCACGCTGCTCAATGAACGCGCTCAGGAGCTCGGGTATGTCAAAGAGGTGACGACCAAACGCGGCACATCGTATCAAGTGGTTCCGGGCAAAGAACAAGAATTGCTCGATTTGCGGACGGATCCCGAATTGTCGATTGTCAGCGCGGCCGAATACGATTCCGAGAATATGAAAGCGCTGGACGATGCGGGCCTTTTGCCGGCGGGACTCACGGACGACGAACGAGCGCAGTATTCGTACTTGACGCACCATGAAGGATCCGGCGGAGCAAAACAAATCCTCAATGGCAAATTGACGGATGCTCGGGCTCGAAAACTGTTCCCCGGACAGGTTGGCAAGAAAAAAGCCGATGAATTGATTGCCGCGGAAGGTGGTGACGCCGCCGGGGCTTATAAGAAATGGCTCTGGGGATATACGCAGCAAAAGGTTACTCCAGACAAATACCGTTGCAGCGATGAAGCGGTGGATGGCGATGAATCACCGGAGGCCAAAGCAGCCGCGGCAAATCCTCCGCCGAAAAAGTCGAAGAAGAAGTGAGAGAGTTTGACCGGGTGAGGTGGGAAAACATTCGAGGGAGATGGTCATGCCGGAGCTTGGAAGATTAGGCGATAACGCGAATATCCCTGCCGATTCTCACGGAAACCCGTGCTGTCCGCACAATTGTACGGGCCCCGCGGTCAATGGATCCCCCAATGTATTCATCAATGGTAAACCGGCCTTGCGCGTGACCGATCCGGGCGTGCATTCCAGCTGTTGCGGGCCCAATCAATGGAAAGCGCTGGCGGGGTCGCCGACGGTCAAAATCAATGATTTGCTCGCGCATCGCAAAGAAGACGCGACGGAGCATTGCGGAGGCATCGGAAAACTCATCGAAGGCAGCCCCGATGTCATCGTCGGCGACGCGGCGAGTGCCGGTGCGGTGGCCAAAGCAAGCGCGACGCCATTGGCCGACGCTTCGCCATTGGGCAAAACCACCAAACCGAAAAAAGCGGCGCCCGCAAAATCGTCCGCATTGCCGGGAGACGATGAAGGCCCGCCGTGGATGAAAATCGCCAAAGGCGAGCTTGGACAACACGAAATCAAGGGCAAAGGCGCCAATTCCCGCATTATCGAATACCACGCGTCGACGGCGCTCAAAGCCAAGAGCGATGAAACGGCGTGGTGTTCGTCCTTCACAAACTGGAGCATGGAACAATCGGGCGTCAAAGGGACCGACAGCGCGGCAGCTGCGAGCTGGAAGAATTGGGGCGAACCCACGGAAGCTCGATATGGGGCGGTGACGGTGCTGCATAACTCCAAAGCGGCCGGTTCGAGCCTCACGACGAGCGGTAATCACGTGGGATTTTTGGTCGAAGAAACGCCCACGCATTACGGATTGCTCGGCGGTAACCAGAGCGATTCGGTGAAGGTTACGTATTTCCCGAAATCCAAATGGAAACTCGAGGGTTATCGTTGGCCGCCTGGGCAATGAGGTCGTATGCGAATCTTGCATTATGAAGGCCCTGATGAGCCGAATGAAGTGGACCCGCATTGGCATTTCGAGCATGCTCCCGGCGAGCTGTTTGTCCGGGATGCGTTACGCTTGTGGCGAACGCGACTGATTCTCGGAGGCACCGACACGCTCGAGGTTCGGCCGCGGTTGCTGCGTTTGGCCGGGCAACATACGACCGAAATCGCGACCAAAGACCATATCTTTCAATATACCGGCTGGGAACCTTTTGACGAGAGCGCGTACGAGGTCATTGGGGCCGGGATCATCGAAGCCACTCCGCCCGTGGTGGTGCTGGCCATTGAATTGACGGAT
>WBZU01001016.1_pt1 | contig 16409 bp, 20 predicted proteins | sample 5204311 | NCBI WGS metagenome assembly WBZU01 (sample SAMN12344359, study PRJNA552823) | activated sludge metagenome | biome: Activated sludge suspended growth; feature: Nitrification reactor; material: Wastewater; isolation source: activated sludge from nitrification reactor of wastewater...
AACTTGTTCGCATCGGCTGCGAATCCCGGCGCCGAAACATGGATCAATAATGGTGCGCCGACGATGCCGAGCAGTGCGACAAGCGCTACCGCGACGAACAGCAGCGTCGCCACGCGATCCACCAGTTGTCGGGTTTCGCCATCACCGCGGCGGTTTCTGTACTCGGCGAGCATCGGAACGAATGCCTGCGAGAATGCGCCCTCGGCAAACAGCCGGCGCAACAGGTTGGGCAAGCGGAAGGCGACGAAGAAAGCGTCGGTCATCATGCCGGCGCCGAAAGCGCGTGCGATCACGAAATCCCGCGCAAAGCCGAGAATGCGCGAAAGTAGGGTCATGCCGCTGACGGTGGCCAGCGAGCGCAGCAGGCTTCGGGGGGAACTCATGGCGGCAATGGTATCGGTTCCCAAGGGGAAATGGGGGGTGTTGCAAAGCGGGGGTGTTGCAAAGCGGGCGATCCGTCCATATAATCCCGCGCTTTCCAGTCATACCCACGGGAAGATCAGACTTATGGCCAATAGTGCCCAGGCACGCAAGCGTGCCCGTCAAGCCGTAAAGCAGCGCGCCCACAACATGAGCTTGCGCTCGACGCTGCGTACGGCGATCAAGAAAGTTCGCAAGGCAATCGGTGCTGGCGACAAGGCCGCCGCTCAGTCGGTGTTCAAGGAATCGCAAGGCGTGATCGATTCGATTGCCGACAAGAAAATCATTCACAAGAACGCTGCAGCGCGCCACAAGAGCCGCTTGTCCGCCGCGATCAAGGCGCTCTGAACGTTCTTTTTGTCGTTGTTTCGAGAAAACGGGCCGCAATGCGGCCCGTTTTCTTTTGCTTGGCCGGGATTGTTCTCCGCAACAATATCAATCGGAATAGCGTTTTGCCTTGCGTAGCTGATGCGGGCTTTATATAATTACCGGAACTTTCTGATCGGAAAGGGGTTTTTTATGCTGCCACCCGTGCTGACCAAATACGGCTTCCGTATCAGAACCCGCGTCGGCTTGGTCATCAACAACTTGATGATCCATGGTCGCGATCCGGCCGAGGCGCACCGAAAGTTGCGCCAGATGTATCGGGACTGCGAGATCATCGAGTGCATCTGCCATCACGGTGGCGTGCGTACTCCGGTAGTTGGCTACGAGGATTTGAAGCGGGCGAGCGCCGGATGATGTCGGCAAACCTGCCGCGCGCTGTTCCGTTTTCCCGGGAATTCACTTAAGATTCTTCCCTCGCATTCACGAGCACGGCGGCTGCCACTGCGGCCGCCGTCTGTTTTTTACGCGGAGCCTTTATGCCGCATCTGATGAATACCTACAATCGGCAGCCGGTCGCCTTCACGCATGGCGAGGGCTGTTATCTTTACGACGAACAGGGTCGGCGCTATCTCGATGCGCTGGCCGGCATCGCCGTCAACACCCTGGGCCATGCCCATCCCCGGCTGGTGCGGGCGATCGGTGAGCAGGCGAAGCGTCTCATCCATACCTCGAACGTCTATCGCGTCCGCGAGCAGGAGTTGCTTTCCGATCGCCTGGCGGCGCTTGCGGACATGGAAGAGGTGTTTTTTTGCAACTCCGGCTGCGAAGCCAACGAGGCGGCCATCAAGCTGGCGCGCATGTTCGGGCACAACAAGGATATCGATCAGCCGGCGATCATCGTCATGGAACAGGCCTTCCACGGCCGCACCCTGGCGACGCTTTCGGCCACGGGCAATCGGAAAGTGCAGGCAGGTTTCGAGCCGCTGGTGTCCGGTTTCGTGCGCGTGCCCTATGACGACCTTGCGGCGATCGAGCACGTGGCGGCGAACAATCCGAACGTTGTCGCCGTGCTGTTCGAGCCGATCCAGGGCGAGGGCGGCATTCATATCGCTCATGACGAATTCATGAAGGGCCTGCGGCGGATTTGCGATGAAAAAGGCTGGTTGTTCATGGTCGACGAAGTCCAGTGCGGCGTCGGCCGTACCGGCTTGTGGTTCGCCCATCAGCATGCTGGCATCCGGCCGGACGTGATGACCCTGGCCAAGGGCCTCGGTGCCGGCGTTCCGGTTGGCGCCTGTCTGGCGTCGGGGCCCGCCGCCGGCATATTCAAGGCGGGCAACCATGGCTCGACTTTTGGCGGCAACCCTCTCGCCTGCGTCGCGGCGCTGACGACGCTGGAGGTCATCGAGCAGGACGGATTGCTGGCGCGCGCCGTCGAACTTGGCAACGCCATACGGGGCGGCCTGCGCAGCGCGCTGAACGGCCTGCCGGGCGTCGTCGATATTCGCGGCGACGGGCTGATGATCGGCATCGAACTCGACCGGCCATGCGCCGAAATCGTCGGCCAAGGGCTGGCGGAGGGCCTGCTGATCAATGTCACGGCCGAGCGGGTCATCCGCCTGCTGCCCGCACTGGTCTATACCGACGCCGAGGCGCGCCAACTGGTGGACCTGCTGTCGGCGCTGATCCGGAAATTCCTCGGAGCTTGATGGTGTCGGCGTCGGCGCCTCTCAGGCATTTCCTGCAGTTCAAGGATTTGAGCCGCGAAGAGCTCGATCACGTATTCGCCCGTACGCACTGGATCAAACAGCAATTCAAGACCTACCAGCGCTACTGGCCGCTGCAGGATCGCACATTGGTGATGATCTTCGAAAAGGCCAGCACGCGGACGCGCCTGTCTTTCGAAGCCGGCATGCAGCAGCTTGGCGGCTCGGCGATCTATCTCAACACGCGCGATTCGCAGCTCGGGCGCGGCGAACCGGTGGAGGATGCCGCCGAAGTCATCTCGCGCATGTCGGATCTGGTCATGATCCGCACGTTCGAGCAGGAGATCATCGAACGTTTCGCCTCGCACTCGCGCGTGCCGGTCATCAACGGCCTGACCAACGAATACCACCCCTGCCAGATTCTCGCCGACATCTTCACCTACATCGAGCACCGCGGTCCGATCCAGGGCAAAACGGTGGCGTGGATCGGCGATTCCAACAATATGTGCAACACCTGGCTGCAGGCGGCCGAGGCTTTGGACTTCAACGTGCATGTGTCGACGCCGCCCGGCTACGAAGTCGAGGCGCAGCGTGCGGGCCTCTATGGCACCAGCCATTTCGAGCAGTTCGCGGATCCGATGGACGCGGCGCGCGGCGCCGACCTGCTCACCACGGACGTATGGACGTCAATGGGATTTGAGGCGGAGAACGACAAGCGGTTGAAGGCGTTCGCCGACTGGCAGGTCGATGGCGAGATGATGCGGGCCGCCAAGACCAATGCCTTGTTCATGCATTGCCTGCCGGCGCATCGCGGCGAAGAGGTTTCCGCCGACGTCATCGACGGACCGCACTCGGTGGTTTGGGACGAAGCCGAGAATCGCCTGCATGCGCAGAAAGCGCTGATGGAGTTTCTGTTGCTTGGCAAGGTGACGTCGTGAAACCCCATGCGTTCTCCGCTGCCCGGCGTGCTGCCGCCGCCGGTATCGTATCCAGTAATCCCATCAGGAAAACAGCAATGAGCGAAGTCAAGAAAGCGGCCTCCAGCAAGGCCAACAAAGTCGTCCTGGCCTATTCCGGCGGCCTCGACACGTCAGTGATTCTCAAGTGGCTGCAGGACACCTATCAGTGCGAGGTCGTGACGTTCACCGCCGACCTCGGCCAAGGCGAGGAACTGGAGCCGGCGCGTGCCAAGGCGCTCAAGCTCGGCATCAAGCCCAAGAACATCTTCATCGACGACCTGCGCGAGGAATTCGTGCGCGACTTCGTCTTCCCGATGTTCCGCGCCAACACGATCTACGAAGGCGAATACCTGCTTGGCACTTCGATCGCCCGGCCGCTGATCGCCAAGCGCATGATCGAAATCGCCGGCAAGGTCGGCGCCAACGCCATCTCCCACGGGGCCACGGGCAAGGGCAACGACCAGGTGCGCTTCGAACTCGGCGCCTATGCGCTGATGCCCAACGTCAAGGTGATTGCGCCTTGGCGCGAGTGGGACCTGCTCTCGCGGGAAAAACTGATGGCCTATGCCGAAACGCATGGCATCCCGATCGACATGAAGCACAAGAAAGGCGGCTCGCCGTATTCGATGGATGCCAACCTGCTGCACATTTCCTACGAAGGCCGACACCTGGAGAGTCCTTCCGCCGAGGCCGAGGAATCGATGTGGCGCTGGACCGTGTCGCCCGAGAAGGCGCCCAACAAACCCGAGTATCTCGATCTCGAATTCAAGGCGGGCGATCTCGTCGCCATCAATGGCAAGAAGATGAAGGCGCACGAACTGCTCGCCACGCTCAACCAGATCGGCGGCAAGCACGGCGTCGGGCGCCTCGATCTGGTCGAAAACCGCTATGTCGGCATGAAGTCGCGTGGCTGCTACGAAACGCCAGGTGGCACCATCCTGCTCAAGGCGCACCGCGGCATCGAATCGGTATGCCTCGATCGAGAGGTGGCGCACCTCAAGGACGACCTGATGCCCCGCTACGCCAGCCTGATCTACAACGGCTACTGGTGGAGTCCCGAGCGCGAGGCGCTGCAAGTGCTGATCGACCACACGCAACAGACCGTCAATGGTTGGGTGCGCGTCAAGCTCTACAAGGGTTCGGTCAGCGTGGTAAGCCGCGATTCGAAGACCGATTCGCTGTTCGATCCGACCATCGCCACCTTCGAGGACGATGCTGGCGCCTATGACCAGAAGGACGCCGGTGGTTTCATCAAGCTGAATGCGCTGCGCATGCGGATTGCCGAGAACGCGCGACAAAAGCGCGCCGCCAAGCCGGCCAAGCCAGCGAAAACATCCAGGGCCAAGAAGTAGGGCATGTTCGGCTTCACCGAGGAGCAGGTGTCGGAATTCGGCGTCACCTTCGGGCTGGGCGCCTTCATGCTCTACATGTTGTTCATCATCGGCGAACTCGCCTACCGGTCGAAAGCGGGCAAGATCGGCACCTTCGCGCTGTTTTTCGTTCTTGCCTTCGGCATGGTGGGTTTCGTCGCCAAGTCCATCATCCAAAAACTTTGGGGGATCTGACATGCCGCAGTTCGATAACGTGTCCGTCGTCAAGAAGGCCAATGTCTACTTCGACGGCAAGTGCGTGAGCCATACCATCCAGTTCGCCGACGGCGCCAAAAAGAGCGTTGGCGTCATTCTGCCGTCGATGCTCACCTTCAACACCGGCGCGCCGGAGATCATGGAGTCCGTCGCCGGCGGTTGCCGCTATCGGCTCAAGGGCGGCGACTGGCAGAGCGTCGTGGCAGGCCAGCGCTTCAGCGTTCCGGGCAATTCGTCGTTCGACATCGAGGTCAAGGGCGAGCCGTTCCACTACGTCTGCCACTTCGGCTGAAAGGACTTCGGCATGCCTTCTTTCGACATTACTTCGGAAGTCGATATGGTGGCGCTGAAAAATGCCGTCGACGTCGCCGGCCGCCAGGTCGGCAACCGCTACGATTTCAAGGGCACCAGCGCCAGGCTCGAACTGAACGAGAAGGACAAAGTCATCACCGTGTTCGGCGACTCGGAATTCCAGGTCGGCCAAGTCAAGGACATCCTCTTTCCAGAAATGGAGAAGAAGGCGCGCGAAAGCACCAAGCGTCTCGAACTCGGCGACGTGCAGAGTATTTCCGGCAACAAGGCCAAGCAGGACTTGAAGGTCAAGTCCGGTGTCGAACAGGAACTGGGCAAGAAGATCATCAAACTGATCAAGGACAGCAAGCTCAAGGTGCAGGCGACCATCCAGGGCGACGCGGTGCGTGTCACCGGCGCCAAGCGGGATCTGTTGCAGGAAGCCATCGCCTTGGTCAAGAAGTCGGTGACCGACTATCCGCTCAGCTACGGCAACTTCCGGGACTAGGGGGCTCCCGGCGCTGTCGATACGCGGCGCATTGCTCACGCCAAGGAAGTTCGGGTGTGATGCGTCGATGAAAGCCGCCGCTCTGCGGCTCCCATCGTACGCTTCTTGAACAGTCATCGGAGGTTCGACATGCAGCGATTTGCCGGCAAGGCTGTCTTGGTTACCGGAGCGGCATCGGGGATCGGTTTGGCCACCACGAAGCGGTTGGCCGGGGAGGGCGCGCGCGTGCTCGCCTGCGATGCCAATGCCGATCTGCTGCGCAAGGAAGTGCAGGCGCTTGCCGGTCAGGGACTGGAAGTCGTGCCCCGGGTGTTCGATGTGCGGGACAGTGCGGCCTGTGGCGAGGCCGTCGCCGAGGTCGTTGCCCGCTTCGGCAAACTCGACGTTCTGTGCAATATCGCCGGCGTGCTCATGTTCAAGCACTTCACCGAACTCACCGACGAGGAGTGGACCAAGGTTTTCGCGATCAACGTGAACGGCGTGTTCGCCATGTGCCGGGCGGCGATCCCGCATCTGCTCGAAACGCGGGGCAATATCGTCAATATCGCGTCGGTGGCGGGCATGGTCGGCGTGCCTTACAACGCTCCCTACAGCGCCTCCAAGGGCGCGGTGCTCATGCTGTCCAAGGCGCTGGCCGTCGAGTACGCATCGAGGGGAGTACGCGTCAATGCGGTTTGTCCGGGATCGGTGTTGACGCCGATGACGAGTGGCGTGACGCCTCCGGCCCATGCCGAATTGCCGCTGTTTGCCCGGCTTTCGCCGCTGATCGATCATGCGCAGCCCGAGGAAATCGCCGGCGCGGTCGCCTACCTGGCTTCGGACGAAGCCAGGTTCGTCACCGGTTCGGGCTTGGTCATCGACGGCGGCCAGACTGCGATCTGAAAGGCCGGTGAGATTGCTGAGCGTCGGCGCTGATGGCGCCGCCGTCGATCGCGGCCAAGGCCCGCGGCCCCGAGTGAGCATCGGGGAATGTGGCAAAATAACCTGGGCCTTCTTCGGGAGCGTGGCGAAAGATCGCGACGGGTTTCATGCTTAATCAGATCAGAGTGTTGCGGCTTGCCAATTTCATCGCCCCGGCGGCGATGGCCATGTTGGCGCTGTCGGCGCATGCGACGGACGTGTCGCTGGTCGGCCTCTACTCCGGCAAAGCGCTGGTGGTGATCGACGGCGGCCGGCCGCAGTCGATTCCGGTCGGCGCTACCGGCCCGCAAGGCGTCAAGCTGCTCGCCATCGAAGATGGCGCCGCGCAGTTCCTGGTCGATGGCCGGCGGCACCGCTTGATCGTCGGCCAGCACGCGGTTTCGGCGGGCAACGATGCGCGCGAAGCTGCTTCGGTGTCGCTGACGGCCGATTCGAGTGGCCACTTTTTCACGGTCGGTACCGTCAATGGCGCCCCCATGCGTTTTCTGGTCGATACCGGCGCTACCTTAATCGCCATGGGCAAGACCGACGCCGACCACGCCAACATCGATTACCGCAAGGGCGAGCCCGGGATGTCGATGACGGCGAACGGGCCGACGCGGGTCTGGAAAGTCACGCTCAACTCGGTCAGGGTGGGCGATGTCATGCTGAACCAGGTCGATGCCGCCGTGCACGAACAGGACCTGCCGATCGTTTTGCTGGGCATGAGTTTCCTCAATCGCATGGAAATGAAGCGCGAGGGCCAGACCATGACGCTCAAGAAGCGCTATTGATGACGAGCAAGCTCGTTCCGGCGTTGACGGCGGACTGGCTGCGCGACCGATGGTCCGGCGATTTCAGCACTGCGTTACCGCCCGACGGGTGGTTCGGCGAAACCTTGCCCGGGAAAAATGCCGATCTATTGCCGGCCGCCGTGTTGATCCCCATCGTGGTCCGGGCCAGCGGCCTGACGGTGCTGTTGACACAGCGGACCAACCATCTGCGCGATCATGCCGGTCAGGTGAGTTTTCCCGGCGGGCGTTGCGAGCCGGATGACGCTAGCCCAGCGGCGACGGCGCTGCGCGAGGCGGAAGAGGAAGTGGGGCTCGATCCGCGACAGGTCGAGATTCTGGGCACGCTCAATCGTTACCAGACCGGTACCGGCTTTACCATTACGCCCGTGGTCGGCTTGGTGATGCCGCCGCTCGATCTCAAGCTCGACGATTTCGAGGTGGCCGATGTGTTCGAGCCGCCGCTGACATTCCTGCTCGATCCCGACAATTTTCGTCGGGACCGGGTCGAGGTTCGTGGCACGGCGCATGAATACTGGGCCGTGCCGTGGCAAGAACGGTATATCTGGGGCGCCACGGCCGGCATGCTGGTGAATCTGCGCCGCTGTCTGCTGGGCGACGATTGACATGCCAGCCAACCGCCGACGGACAAGACCATGACCATTCTCGCCATCATTCTCGCGCTGACGATCGAACAGTTCCGGCCGCTGGCGATCAGCCGGATCAACGATGTGTTGGCGCAGTGGTCGCGGCTGCTGGAAAACCGCTTCAACGCCGGTCAGCACAGCCACGGCGTGGCCGCCTGGCTGGTCGGGGTGGCGTTGCCCTCGGTGCTGGTGCTGGTGGTGCAGGCCCTGGCGGCCTGGAGCAATTGGTTGCTGGCCCTGCTGCTCGATGTCGCCGTGCTCTATCTGACCATGGGGTTCCGCCAGTTCAGCCATCACTACACGGCGATCCACGTCGCCTTGCGTTCCGGCGAGATCGGCCAGGCACGACAGTTGTTGTACCAGTGGTGCGGCATCGATGCCGAGCGTTTGGGTTCGGGCGAGGTGGCGCGACTGGCGATCGAGGAGGCGCTGGTGGCATCGCATCGCCATGTCTTTGCGCCCTTGATCCTGTTTGCCCTGTTCGGACCGGCGGGTGCCGTTTTTTACCGCCTGGCGCGCCACTTTGCGCAAGCCTGGGCTGAGCGCGGCGGCGCGCCGGACGATGCTTTTGGCGAGTTCGCCCGCCGTGCCTTCGCGATCATCGACTGGCTGCCGGTGCGAATGACAGCGGCGTCTTTCGCCATCGTCGGCAACTTCGAGGATGCGGTATTCTGCTGGCGTACGCAGGCCGCCCGCTGGCGGGAGGAAGCGAGCGGTATACTGCTCGCTTCGGGCGCTGGCGCCTTGGGCGTGCGGCTGGGCATGCCCATCGGCGGCGACGACAGGTTTGGCGATCGTCCCGAGCTTGGCGTGGGCGACGACGCCGATGCGGACTTCATGCAAAGCGCCGTGGGTCTCGTCTGGCGCACGCTGGTGATGGCACTGTTGCTACTGACCCTGCTGGGCATTGCCAGTTGGGCAGGATGATTTTTCTTATAGGAGCAAAAAATGGCTGACAAGCGGGAAGTGGTGGTATTGAGCGCGGTGCGCAGCGCGGTGGGCGCATTCAACGGTTCCTTGAAGGACATGGAGCCCGCCGAACTGGGCGGACTGGTGGTGAAGGAGGCGATTGCCCGTGCCGGCGTCGATCCCAAGCAGGTGACTTTCGCGACGGTCGGCAACTGCATTCCGACCGAGTCGCGCTATGCCTACGTGGCGCGCGTCGCGACCATACAGGGCGGCATGAGCATGGACTCCGTCGCCTTTGCCGTGAACCGGCTGTGCGGTTCGGCGCAACAGGCCGTCGTCAGTTCGGCCCAGGCCATCATGCTCGGCGATGCCGATTTCGCCATCGGCGGCGGCGTCGAGGTCATGTCGCGCGGCGCCTACCTGCTGTCGGCCTTGCGCGCGGGCGCGCGCATGGGCGACGCCAAGGCCATCGACGCCATGGTGGCCGTGCTTACCGACCCGTTCGGCGTGGGCCACATGGGCATCACGGCGGAAAATCTGGCCGCCAAATACGGCATCACGCGCGAGGATCAGGACGCATTTGCGGTCGAGTCGCAGAAGCGCGCCGGCGTGGCGATCGCCGAGGGGCGCTTCAAGTCGCAGATCGTGCCGATCACTTTCCAGACCAAGAAAGGCGATGTCGTTTTCGATACCGACGAGCACGCGAAGCCGAGCACCACGATGGAAGCCCTGGCGAAGATGAAGCCTGCGTTCAAGAAGGATGGCACGGTTACGGCCGGCAATGCCTCGGGCATCAATGACGCGGCCGCGTTCCTGGTGCTGGCCGACGCCGCCAAGGCCGCGGCGGGCGGCCACAAGCCCATCGCGCGCCTGGTGGCCTACGCCATCGCCGGCGTGCCGAACGATGTCATGGGCGAAGGCCCGATTCCCTCGACCAAGGCGGCGTTGCAAAAAGCCGGCCTGTCGCTCGACAAGATGGACGTCATCGAGTCCAACGAAGCCTTCGCCGCCCAGTCGATCACCGTCGCCAAGGGGCTCGGCCTCGATCCGGCCCGGACCAACCCCAATGGCGGCGCCATTGCACTCGGCCACCCGGTCGGTGCCACGGGGGGTGTCATCATCACCAAGCTGTTGCACGAGTTGATCCGCGTGAACGGACGCTACGGCATGGCGACGATGTGCATCGGCGGCGGCCAGGGCATCACGACGATCTGGGAACGCGTCTAAGCGTCGGTTGATTCGTCGCAAGACCGGCTCGGCCGAACGGGCGGCCGGTCTTTCCCCGGCTTGGTTCGTTTGCCGCCATGATGCGGCGTGCTGTCGCGGCTGACTTTCGCTTGGCGGCGGCTTACGCGGCCCGCGCGCGGGACAGCAGTCCGAGCACGAGCATCAAGATGCCGCTGGCGAGAATGGCGGCGCCGACGACGGTTTTCCGGTGGTCGAAATAAGGTTGGAGCGCCTCGGCCGCCGGCTGGCCGATGACGAAGCTTAAGCCGTACTCGGGCAGGCGATAGAAACCGAAGGCCTGCTCGACGCCGTCGAGTTGCGCAGGACGCCAATAGGCGCCTGAAACGGGGGCGTCGGCCATCAGGAACGGCACCTCGGAGAGCGTCTTGCCCATCGCGCTCTCGTTGTCGGGATATTGGGCCATGATGTAACCGCTACTCGCTACCAGCATGCTGCTGGCTTGTCCTTGCGGACCGAGCTCGGCGAGGAAGGCAACAAAGGTTTCGGGACTGGCGGAGACGACGATGACGCCGCTGAACCTGCCGTCGGTCAGGATGGGCCGGGTGAACTGGATCGACCACTTGCCGGAGACTTTTCCTTTCAGCGGCTTGCTGATGAAAAGCCGATCGGTCTGGCGCTCCTGATGGACACGGAAATGCTCCCGTTCGCCCAGATAAGTCTTGTCGTTGGGCGCGGCCAGGTTGGAGTAGATGAGATAGCCCTCGGCGTCGATGATGGCCACCTGGAACGCGAGGTCGCCGAGATGCTGCTGGCGTTGCTGCACGAGTTCGGTAAACCGCGCGGCATCGCCGGTCCAGGCGCCTCGCAGGTCGAGCACGACTTCGTCGAGGCGTTTGATCGTGGCCAAGATGTTTTCGGCATAGGCCTGGGACCACAAGACTGCCGCATGCTCGATGTCGCGCTGGTAGGCACTGCGGCTGCGATTCAGTTCATAGGCGACGAACAGCCATATGAACAACAGGCTGACCGCCAGCGCGATGAATATCTGCGACTTCTTCGAGTGGGACGGACGATGCATGCTTGGGCTTGCCGAAGTATGAACCGGTCGCCTATGGTAGCCGATTCGTCGCGCGGAATCGCCTGCCGCGGTTCACGTGATCGCAGCGCCTAGGTTCGGCGATCCCTGGCCATGGCTCGAAAATGCTCATAGCGGCGGCGTGCCACCGCGCCTGACGCTACCAGGGCCTTCACGGCGCAACCGGGTTCGGCCTCGTGGCGACAGTCGTGGAAGCGGCACTGGCCGAGCGTCGGGCGGAATTCCGGAAAGGCCCATTCGATTTCTCCGAAGCTCAGGTGGGCCAGGCCGAATTCCTGGAGCCCCGGGCTGTCGATCAGCGCCGATGCGCCATCGAGCCGATAGAGTGTCGCGTGCGTGGTGGTGTGCTTGCCGGAGTCGAGCGCGCTCGATATTTCACGGGTTGCCGCCGCGGCGCCAGGCACCAGGGCATTGATCAGCGTTGACTTGCCCATGCCCGACTGGCCGACCAGCACCGAGAGCATGCCGGTGAGGAAGGGCGCCAGCGGTGCGGCATCGCGAAGGGCCGCGAGCTCGACGACCGGGTAGCCGACGGCGGCAAAAGCAGCGAGTTGCTGGCGAGCGGCGGGCAGGGCATCGGCGAGGTCGCGCTTGTTCAGGACGATCACCGCGCGGATGCCTTCATGCTCGGCCGCGACCAGCGCCCGCGCCACCAGTTCGTCGCTGAAAGCGGGTTCGGCGGCGACGACGACGACGATCTGCCCGACGTTGGCGGCGATCAACTTCTGCCGGAAGGCGTCGCTGCGGTAAAGCAGGGATGCGCGCGCCAGGTGGTCGACGATGCGTGCCTGATCCGAGCCCAGCGGCTCGAGGCGCACGCGATCGCCGCAGGCATAGAGGCTCTTCTTGCCTCGCGGCACGGCCTGCCAGCGAGAACCGTCGGCGTCCTCGACTTCATAGTGGCGGCCATGGGCCGCGACGATGGTGCCTTCGCGGCTCAAGAAGCGCAGTCTCGCAGCCGGGCGACGCGCAGGCTGGCCGGAGGGTGGGAATCGTAGAACGACGAATGGAGCGGATCGGGCGTCAAGGTGGCGGCGTTGTCGCGGTAGAGGCTGACCAGCGCGGCGACGAGGTCGCCGGCGCCGGCATGGCGCGCGGCGTAGGCATCCGCCTCGAACTCATGGCGGCGCGAAAGTCCGGATGCCACGGGCATCAGCGGAAACAGGAAGACCGGCAGGACTTGGACGAACAGGATCAGGGCCATGGCCGTGCTCCCGGTGCGGACGCCGAGACCTTGATAGAACCAGGGCGCGTCGATGACGCGGCCGAGCAGCCAGAGCAGGCCCAGGGTGGCGAGGGCGAACACGCCGATGCGCTTCCAGATGTGCCGGTGCCTGAAGTGCCCGAGCTCGTGCGCCAGTACCGCCTCGACTTGCGGCGGCGTCAGCTTCTGGATGAGGGTGTCGAAAAAGACGATGCGCTTGGCGCGGCCCAGGCCGGTGAAGTAGGCGTTGCCGTGGGCGGAGCGTTTCGAGCCGTCCATGACGAACAGGCCCGAGGCGGCGAAGCCGCAACGCTCGAGCAGGGCTTCGATGCGCGTTTTCAAGTCGCCTTCCTCCAGCGGCGAGAACTTGTTGAACAGCGGCGCGATGAGCGTCGGGTAGATCAGCATGACCAGCAGGTTGAAGGCCAGCCAAAACAGCCAGACATAAAGCCACCAGCGCTCCCCCATCGCGGACATCAGCCACAGCACGGCCAGCAGCAGCGGCGCGCCGATGACGACGGCGAGGACGGCCTGCTTGGCAAAGTCAGCCGCGGCCAGGCGCCAGGTCATCTTGTTGAAGCCGAAGTGCGCTTCGATGACGAACACGCGATACAGGGTGAAGGGCAGGTCGACGAGAAAGCCGATCACGGCGACGCTGGCGAACAGCGCCAGGCCATGGGCATAACCCCGCGCCGCCAGGATGCCGAACCAGGCGCGATCCAGCCAGTCGAGCAGGCCGCCCAGCGTGAAGGCAAGCAGCAGCAGGGTTTCGCAGACGAGCAGGGCCACGGACAGGCGAATCTTGGCGCGCGTGTAATCGGCGGCTTTGCGATGATCGGCCAGCGGGACGCTCGCGGCGAAGGCGAACGGCACCTGGTCGCGATGCGCGCCGATATGACGGTAGTGCCGATACGCCAGCCACAGTCGCAAGACGGCGCCGAGCGACAAAGCGGCGAGGAAGAAAGCGGTCAACAGCGAGGCGGCATTCATCGGGTGGGGGAGAACTGTGAGAAGATCGAGCTTTTCGCTGGCGGAAAATTATGGCACAAGACTCCAATGCCCTCGTTTGGCTCGATATGGAAATGACCGGGCTCAACCCCGATGCCGATCGCATCATCGAGATGGCGGTGGTGATTACCAACGGGCAACTCGAAACCGTTGCCGAAAGCGCGGTCTGGGTAGTGCATCAGGACAACGCCATCCTCGATGGCATGGACGACTGGAACAAGAAGACGCACGGCAAGTCGGGTCTGATCGACAAGGTACGGTCATCGGCATTGAACGAGGCCGACGTGGAAGCGCAGTGCCTGGAATTCCTGCGCCGCCATGTGCCCGCGGGCAAGTCGCCGATGTGCGGTAATTCGATTTGCCAGGATCGCCGCTTCATGGCGCGCTGGATGCCCAAACTGGAAACCCATTTTCACTACCGCAATCTCGACGTATCGACCCTCAAGGAGCTGTGCAAGCGGTGGAAACCCGAGCTGGCCAAGGGTTTCGAAAAGAAGTCGCGCCATCAAGCCTTGGCCGATATCCACGAATCGATCGAAGAGCTCAAGTACTACCGCGAGCACTTCCTGAAACTCTAGTCGCGGCGGTACAGCCGCCATACTTCATCGCGGTCCCCTGGGCGGCGACCTTCCCAGATATTGTCCCAGCCCGTGGGCGGTTGTTCGCGCGGGTTGCTCTGCACGAGCAGCCATCGACAGTCATCGGTGGTCGTCTGCGTGCGGATGCCCGCAAAGTAGTCGAGGGATGCGCGCTGCGAGGCTCCCAGGCCGCGGCGCTCGATGCAGCCGAAATCCGGGGGCAGTGCCTCCCTCAGGCCGGCGACGACCGAACGGTAGGTCTTGCCATAGTCGATCCAGGGCATCAGCAGGGCGACGACCAACAGCCAAAGCACCGTTACGCCGGCCGCCCAACGAATGGCGGGCCGCCAAGGTGAGCGGGGCAATCTGGTGAGTACGACCAGCCACCCGAGGGTGGTGACCAAGGCCACCACCAACGCCGGCGTCGAGATCGGGGTGGTGAATCCTGGGGCAATCCTGGCGGCGTTGGCGGCCACCTTGGGTGGCCAGCCGACATACAGCGCCGACGCGCCCAGCCAGGTCAGCGCGACGAAAAGTGAAAACGTCATCATGCCGAACCAGTCCCAGGCATTGGCGGCGCCGCGCCTGAGGCGCTCGCAGCCGGCCGTGGCCGCCAACATGAGCGGCGGCAGCAAAGGCAGGGCGAGGGTGAGCTTGGGTTCGTGCAAAAGTAGCCATATCAAGGCGATTCCGGCACCCAGGGCGGGGGCCGCCAGCGGTCCATGCGCCAGTTGCCGTCGGTTGCGCCAGAGCGCCCAGGCGGCAATCAGCAGCACCGGCCAGGCAAACCAGCTTAGCCACTCCAGATGCGCGAGGCTGAACGGATTGCGCGGCGCGATAGTCGCGATTTCCGCGGCCCACCAGTCATCCAGATGCGTCGGGTGTGCCAGGACCAGCGCGGTCGGCCATGAGAGCGCCAAGAGCGAGCCGATCAGCAACGCGCCGATGGCCGTCCACCATTGGCGCCGCCACAAGGGAATGGCGAGCAAAGTCAGTGTCGGTAGCACGGCGACCAATCCACCCGCGAGGAAGGTGGTGCCGAGGCCGCCGCCGATCAATGGCATCGCGATTCTTCGATGTCCGTCTGAAAGCGCGATGCCCCAGTAGACCGTGGCGATGGCGGCGAGGATGGTGGAAGCGGGCTGCGCCTCGTGCATGGGCACGAGCAAGCCGAGCGTGCCCATGGCCAGGAGAGGGGATGCCCAGGCGGCTTGGCGACCGAAAAGACTGCGGGCCGCGCCGGCGAGGACAAAGAGGAACAATCCGCCCAGCAATGCCGCGGCCAGCCGGGCGCCCTCGTGAAATGGCAAGACCGCGCCGAATGCCATGCCGGTGACCGCAGCCAGCCAGTGGTACAAGGGTTCCGCCTCGGGCCAGGGATCCCCGGCAAGCGTCGGCATGCTCCATTGCCCGGCCTGGGCGAAGTCGTGGGCGATGGCGATGTTGATGGCATCCTCGGATTTCCACGGATCGTGGCCGATGACCCCCGCGATGAGAAATGCGCAACTCAGGACAAGCACCAGCCAGGGACTGGGCCCCGCCGGGGGCGCATCGGGTTCGAGCGAAAACGCCATGTGCGATTGCGACTGAAAGCCTAAACAAAAAAGGCAGCCTAGGCTGCCTTGTCCTTACGCGCAGTCCAACTCAGGCCGCCGCGCGCTTGCCGTACTTCTGGCGGAACCGCTCGACGCGGCCGGCGGTGTCGACGATCTTCTGCTTGCCGGTGTAGAAGGGGTGACAAGACGAGCAAACTTCGATATGCAAGGGCTTGCCGCTTGTGGAGCAGGTTTTGAACGTGTTGCCGCAGCTGCAGGTCACGTCGATTTCGTTGTACTTCGGGTGAATGCCTTCTTTCATGGCCATGTCCTCTGTTCTTTGTCGGGCCCGTGGATTTGGCGGGCGCGGTAGCGGGCGATAAGGGTGCGGATTATCGCAACAATCGATCGCTAAATCAAGCGGCTATATCTTGTCTTTAGCCCCTGCGCATGGCGTCGAAAAACTCGTTGTTGTTCTTGGTGGCCTTGACCTTGTCGAGCAGGAATTCTGTGGCCTCAAGGTCGTCCAGGCCATACATGAGCTTGCGCAGGATCCAGACCTTTTGCAGTACGTCGGGCTTGAGCAGAAGTTCCTCGCGGCGGGTGCCCGAGCGATTTACGTTGATTGACGGATAAACGCGCTTCTCGGCCATGCGGCGGTCGAGATGGATTTCCATGTTGCCGGTACCCTTGAATTCCTCGTAGATCACGTCGTCCATGCGGCTGCCGGTATCGATCAGGGCGGTGGCGATGATG